>JABLTH010082789.1_pt1 | contig 17136 bp, 13 predicted proteins | sample 7875711 | NCBI WGS metagenome assembly JABLTH01 (sample SAMN14941262, study PRJNA633318) | bioreactor metagenome | isolation source: bioreactor | place: China | collected 2019-03-05 | reverse complement strand
CCGAGAGGCTCATATCGCGGGCCGCGATCGGCGGCAGACAGCCACGCTACCTATTCGGTCCGCTTCCCCGGCTTGCCTCCCGAAGGCTCGGTGGTCCGGGTCAAATACGATTCCCAGCCGCATCAAGCGGAAGGACCGAAATAAACCGTGCCAGCAAGCGTCTACACCATCCCAGCGATGGACTGCCCTGCCGAAGAGGTGTTGATCCGCCGCAGGCTCGCGAAGCTCGCGGGCGTCTCGGACCTCCAGTTCGACCTCATGGGTCGACGGCTGACAGTGGTTCACGATGGCACCGCCGAAGCTGCCGTCGTCGCCGCGTTGGCCGACATCGGCATGGCACCCGAACCGCGTCCGTCGGCTGAGAGTTCGTCTGGAGCAGCGTGCGAGGATGGAGCGTGCAATACGCATCCGCCTGCGGTCACGAGCCCGGCACGTCCCTGGTGGCGGCAGCACGGGGTCTTCGCTCTGTCGGGCGTACTCGCGGCGGGCGCGGAGGCGATGTACTTTGCGGGCGTCAAGGAGACTTCGGCCCCGGTGATCGCGGTGTCGGTCGTCTCGATCCTGCTCGGCGGCCTGCCGACGCTCAAGAAGGGGTGGATCGCACTACGGACCTTCACGCTCAACATCAACTTCCTGATGACCGTCGCGATCATCGGCGGGGCGGTGATCGGCGCGTGGCCGGAGATCGCGCTGGTGACGTTTCTTTTCGGCCTGGCCGAGTTGATCGAGGCGAAGGCTCTTGATCGCGCCCGCAACGCCGTCAAGGGGCTCATGGCGATGGCCCCCGACGAGGCGAGCGTCAAGCAGCCCGACGGATCGTGGAAGTTGACGCGCGCCGGCGAGGTGCCCGTGGGGGGCATCGTGCAGGTGAAGCCCGGCGAGCGGCTCGCGCTCGACGGCGTGGTGGTCGCGGGCGAGTCGAGCGTCAACCAAGCCCCGGTGACCGGCGAGTCCGTGCCAGTGGACAAGAAGGCGGGCGACAAGGTCTTCGCCGGGACCATCAACGAGTCGGGCGTGCTCGAGTTCCGAACCACCGGCGGCAAGGACCAGACGACGCTCGCCAAGATCATCCGGACGGTGCAGGAGGCGCAGGGGAGCCGAGCGCCGACGCAGCGATTCGTGGACAACTTCGCCCGGGTCTACACGCCGGTTGTGTGCGTCGCGGCGGTGCTGGTTGCTGTGGTGCCGTGGCTCGCGTTCGGGCAGCCGTTCTACCCGTGGCTGTACAAGGCGCTGGTGCTCCTAGTGATCGCGTGCCCCTGCGCCCTAGTGATCTCGACGCCCGTGACGGTCGTCAGCGGCCTGACGGCGGCGGCCCGCCGCGGAATCCTCATCAAGGGCGGCGTGCATCTGGAGAACGGGCGCAAACTGAAATTCGTCGCGCTGGATAAGACCGGGACGATCACCGAGGGCAAGCCCCGCGTGACAGACGTGCAGCCCATCGGGGCAACCAGCAAGGACGAAGTGCTGCGAATCGCGGCGAGTCTGGATGCGCTCTCGCAGCACCCGGTCGCGCTTGCGGTGGTGGCGGCGTGGAATGGCGAGCGGGCGAGCGTCGCAAACTTCAAGTCGCTCACTGGCCGGGGCGTCGAAGGACGCATCGACGGTAAGGGGTACTTCGTCGGCAACCACCGTCTCGCCGAGGAGCGGAAGGTCTGTTCGCCGGAGGTCGAGGCGGTGTTGAGCCAGTTCGAGCTGCAGGGCAAGACGGCGGTGGTGGTCGCTTCCGCAAGCACTGTGCTCGGCGTCATCGCTGCTGCGGACACGCCCCGTGACAGCAGCGTCGAGGCCATCAAGTCATTGCACCACTTGGGCGTGAAAACGCTCATGCTCTCGGGCGACAACCAGACCACCGCCTCCGCCATCGCCAAGGCGGTCGGCATCGACGAGGCAAGGGGCGGGATGCTCCCCGAGGACAAGCTCGCCGAGATCGAACGCCTGCTCCAGGAGCACGGAAACACCGTCGGCATGGTCGGCGACGGCGTCAACGACGCCCCGGCCCTCGCCAAGAGCACCATCGGCTTCGCGATGGGCGCAGCAGGCACCGACACCGCACTCGAAACTGCTGACGTGGCACTCATGCAGGACGACCTTCGTGGTCTGCCGGAGTTCGTGCTGCTATCTCGCCACGCCGGGGCGATCCTGACTCAGAACATCGCACTTGCCATCGGTATCAAGGGCGTCTTCTTCGGCCTGGCGCTGGGAGGGGTGGCCACGATGTGGATGGCAGTGGTCGCCGATGTCGGGGCGAGTCTGCTTGTGGTGGGGAACGGCTTGAGGACCCTTCGTGTGGCGCACTCTCGCTCACATGCCAAAGCCAGTTAGCTACACACATATTCCCAACGGCGCAGCCTCGGCACCGTCCGAATCGCCGAACCACCCGACCCTCAGCGCATTACATCTCTGCGACAGTTCTTCATAGAGAGACAATCCGCTGGACTTAAGGGTGCGGACCGACGAAGGCTCCGGTGTGCGGGATCGCCCCGGAAGCCGTCGGAGTGAGGGGACAAGGGGCACACCATGCGCCTTTGCGACTTCGGCAGGCGAATGCCAGAGATTGTTGGTGTCTTGGTATATCGGTTTCTGATTCCCTGCAACTGCCTGCGTCAGACCTGACGCTTGGAAGCGACGAGAGAACTGGACATCGGAGCGTCATGCCTCGCACCCAGCCTGTGCGCGAACGCCTCGACCACGGCCGCCTGTGGAATGCGCTCCTGTTCGAGTCGCAGCCCTTCCTCATCGCAGATCCTGAACGCCTCCGCCTCGGATGGTGTCAGATTTGCTGGGGGCCCGGGAGGGCGACGCCCGCTGCCCTGGCCCGCGAGGTGGCGGACGAGATCTAGCGTCGCGCAATCCATGAACAGGCTCTCGGTCGCCGGATATATGGATCGGACTCGAGACAGGATCACAATGCCCTCGCTGTCCAGATCGCCCCAGTAACACACGCGGGCGTGCTGGAGCCAGGAGACATACCGCAGCAGCGATGCACCGTTCCCCAGGCCGCCGATGGCGACAGTGCGCGTGCACTTCGGCAAAGTCATCAGGTTCACGCGGTTCTCGACGATCATTGCGCGGACGTTCCGAATGGTCCAACCACCCATCGTGTGCAGCGGGACCGCCAGAGCCTCGTAGGGAATCCCCAGCTCAGCCTGAACGGCGGGGTCGAGAAATCGCACGAATATGTCGGGCTCGTGATAGCGGAGTCCGTACGGCTTCGTGTTCGTCCACCCGTTCGAGGATGGCAACGGCCGCATCCACCGTCTCCTCATCCACAACATCCTCAGTCGGAGAGGTTTCGTGCCGGACGGCGTGATCTTCCCGGTTTCGGCGGCGATGCTCAAGCAGGCCGCCAAGTACGACGCGTCGCTTGAGGCCTTCTCACGCCCGCTCTTGGGGTTGGTGGAATACACGCTCGACGATCAGGGGCGCATGACGGTCCACAACGATCCCGGCGTGTGGTACCGGTACCCGGACATGACCGTGCAGGTCGAGAGCCTGTTCACCTTCGTCGAGCAGACCATCGAAACTGAACTCGTCGAAGAGCTGGCATTCCTGGCGAACTACGACGACACAAAGCGCTCCGTGCAGGCGATCGTCGACATGCCCGATCGCGACATCGACCTGTTAATCCGATTCTGCCTGCAGAACAACGGGAAGTTGTCCCAGCGGAAGCGGGAGTCGCACTTCCAGCTGTTGACCAATGACGAAATTGACCGACTCGAGCGAGCCGTGGCGGAGGGGTACAAGCAGCCCGACAGCGGCCTGGGGGGCTGACGGTTGGCCTTCGAGAGGCCGAGAAGTGGCATTCTCAACTCGCCTCATCGGGCCGAGCGGAGTGGTCCGCGAGACGCGCTCGCCTCCCGATAGAGGCGAATATCGGCGTGAGCGGCGGAGCACCATTCGATCCCCGCATCCATCCTCTCTTTGCATACCCCCCCCGATCGCGAGGCTCGCTGGTTGTCGTTCGAGTTTGCATGCCTCAGACTTCGCTTCCCAAGTTCACGATCTCCGCCGGGTTTTCATAAGTTCGATGAGCCGTGTGCAGCGTCCGCCAACTCTCCCCAGCGCCGGCGCTGCTCGCGCCAGTCGGATACGGCACACACTTTGCGCAGTTCGTGCTCGCTGACCGCATCCCGTTCACGCTCAATGCGAGGCAGGAACAGCAACTCCTCCTGGATGTCCGGAGCTAGGCACAGCAGGTCCATGACCTGGCTGATCCGAGCCCGCGTGACTTGGCCGAGGCGGGCCAGATCGGCATGGGATTCGACCTCGCCCATCCGAACCAACTCCTCGAACCGGATCGCCAGCGCCATCAGGCGGGCGACACGGGGAACGCGGCCCGCTTCAACGGGCGACGCGGCGGGCTCCACGCCGACGTTGACCTCTTTCCGGCCCGCCGCCCCCCGCGTGAAGTGCACTGGGAACTCGATCGTGACGTCGTGCGTGCCTTTCATGCGAGCTCCTCGTGCTCGACGGGTGCCTGGCCGAGCGTGCGCAGCCCGGCCGGATGGAACGTGATCGACACCGTCTTCTTTGCACCGTCGTAGTCCACCCGTTTGACAAGGTTCGCCAGCACGGCCGCCTGTTCCCGCGGGTAGAGCACGTCCCACGTCGCGGCAAACTCGCGAAGCGAGGCCGCGACGTCGGACTGGGTGATCGACTCACCGTCGACCTGGTCCGCCTCGGCGCGAAGAACTCGCGCCCGCTCGTTGGCCGTCGCCAGGCGTTCGTGGAGGTCGGCCAGACGGGCGGCGGCGTTGGCATCAGTGCCCGCTGTGGCGGCGACCTTGCGGAGCTCGGTCTCGATCTTCTGGATCTCACGAGCGCCGGCGGCCTGATCCTTCTCGATTTGCGCAGCTCGCGTCCGAACGCCGCTCTGGAGTTGGCGGAAGGTGGCGGCGACCAGCGCGCTATCGCCGCCGATGTGCTTGATCCGGTCGACTACCAACCTTTCGATCTGCTCGGCGGGCAAGGAACCCGACGGGCACGCGTGCCAGCCCTGTTTCTGGGCGACGTAGCAGACGTAGTAGCGGTACGCAGCCTTCCCGTCTTTGACGCTGTAGGTGTGGCCCATCGCGTGCCCGCACGGCCCGCAGTGGATCAGCCCTTTGAGCAGCGCCCCGTGCTGGTTGCGGACGTGCATGCCGCCGGTGCGGCCGTTGTGCTTGATCGTCTGGAAGACCTGCTGCCAAAGCCGCTCGTCGACAATGGCCGCGTGTTCGCCGGCGAACAGCTCCTTCTTGTGCTTGACCTTGCCCACATAGGCCGGGTTGGTGAGGAGGTTGATCAACAGGTGCTTGTCCCACACGCGACCGCCGACCGCCGTGCCCTTGCGCGTCGTCCAGCGCTTGCTCGTGCTGCCGCGGGCGTTGAGGATCTGGGCCACCTTGGTGAGCGAGCGATGCTCCAGATACAGGTGGTAGACCTCGCGGACGAGTTCCGCCTCCGCCGCGTTGACCACGAGCTTGCTCCCGCCCGCGGGCTGGGGCGCGAGGTCGTACCCCAGGATCGGCTTGCCGCCGAACCACTTGCCCTTGCGCTTGGACGCGGCGATCTTGTCGCGGGTGCGCTCGGAGATGATCTCGCGCTCGAACTGGGCGAACGAGAGCAGGATGTTCAGCGTGAGCCGCCCCATCGACTGCGTGGTGTTGAACTGCTGCGTCACAGACACGAATGACACGCGGTGCTTCTCGAATACCGCCATCATGCGGGCAAAGTCCAGGAGCGAGCGCGACAGCCGGTCGACCTTGTAGACCACCACGCAGTCGACCTTACCCGCTTCGATGTCGGCCATCAGCCGCTGGCAGCCGGGTCGGTCGGTGTTCCCGCCGGTGAAGCCGCCGTCGTTGTACTGGTCCGGCAGCGCCACCCACCCCTCGTGCTTCATGCTGGCGATGTAGGCCTCCGCACTCTCGCGCTGGGCGTGCAGCGAGTTGAACTCCTGCTCGAGTCCCTGTTCGCTGGACTTGCGGGTGTAGATGGCGCACCGCACCGCCGGCACGCCGGACTGCTTGGGCGGTGCTGTATTGATAGACGATTTCATACGTTGCCCTCCGTGGTGCCGGGCTCGTGGAGCCCGAAGAAGCGGAATCCGTTCCAATGCGACCCGGTCACCTTCGCCGCGATGGCGCTCAGCGACCGGTAGACCTCTCCCTCAAACTCGAAGCCTTTGGGCAGCACCCGGACGAACATGGCGCGACCCTTGTACTCGCGGCGGAGGACCGTCCCGGGTGGGGGCAGCCGCCCGTCCTCTCGCGTGTGGATGGGCACGCTCACCACGCTCTCGCCGTTGGCCCGGGGCTTGGGCGCGTCCGGTGATTGGGCTCGTGGCGGGCTTCGCCGCAGGTCAGCGTCGTTGGCCAGTTCACGCGCCCGTTGGCGAGCCCGCTCGGAGAGGTCACCCTCTCGCAGGGCCTGCATACGCCAGAGAATCCGTTTGATCAGCAGCACCTTGTGGTGCGTGCGAGTGTCTTCGCCATAGACCTTGGCGTACCGCTGCTTCAGTTGCGGCACAGTCATCTTCTCCAAGGCCTTTTCGGCTGCATTCACATCGATCGCCATCAGGGTCTCCGTTCTCGTGGTCTCGGGAAGGCGTTAACCACGCGACCCATCAGGGCGGGCATGCTCGGACAGTTCAAGTCGAGCCGGAGAGCCTTCTTGATGCTCGATGTTCGGCCCCGAAATGGCGACGTGACGTCGCCGGCGGCGGATGCCCTCGGCGAAGATGGCGGCGATGGCATTCAGTCGCGCCACGGGCGTCATCGGGGCATCGGGATCAAGCGTGACGGTTGCGGGGGTGGGGGCGGGCGCATCGTCCATGAGCGCGGTGTCGTGCACGGGCACATCCTCCGTGAAGGGGGACATGCATCCGTGCGGGCGTGCGCTTGGCGCTCGGCTTCGCACCTGATGCTGGAATGGGGCCCGCGTCCGGTGCGGGCCGTCTGCCTCTGAATACGCGAAACGGTCGGGGAGCGGCGCAGGGTCCGAATCTCACCCCTCGTTCACCCCAACGGCGCGTTAACCAGACCCGCCCGGGCGTTCGAGAGCGAGGAGAGACTTTCGGTCCCCAACCCCGGCGTGGCGACCGAAACGGCGATGCGATGCCTCGGATTCGAGAGCGCCCGGCAGATCGTGGACCTTCAGGAAGTGCCACGATTCCCGAGAGTTACGGGCGGTGGGCGAAAGGCCCAGACCGTTAACGAGAAAAGGCCTCTTTACGAGGCCTTTCTCAGAACTCCGTATCCGCAACCCTCACGAACCGATTCTCGCCGAATCGACACCTCGGAACCACTAGGAGCGTCGGTTTACATGCGACCGCGGCCGAGGGGCCGGAGTGCGTGCGTCCGGATCCCTCAAACGGGCTGGGGCATTGCCGTGGTCAGGCATCCTTTGGTGTCGGCCAGAGGGTTCTCAAGCCGTTTCCGACCACCAGCAGACTGGCACCCACATCGGCCACGACCGCCATCCACATCGTGGCCACCCCCCCCAACGCGAGGCCGAAGAACACGACCTTGATGCCAATGGCGAAGCCTATGTTCTGAGCGAGGATCGCCCCGGTCCGCCGGGAATGCAGCACGAACTCCGGCACGCCCCGCAGGTCATCCTGCATGAGGGCCACGTCGGCTGTCTCCAGCGCCGCGTCGGTGCCCGCAGCGCCCATGGCAAAGCCGATCGTGGACTTGGCAAGGGCCGGGGCGTCGTTTACGCCGTCGCCGACCATGCCGATCGCGTCCCCGTGCTCCTTCGTGAGACGCTCGATCTCGGCTAGCTTGTCCTCCGGGAGCATCCCGCCGCGGGCCTCGTCGATACCGACCGCCTTGGCGATGGCCGAGGCGGTGGTCTGATTGTCGCCCGAGAGCATCAGCGTCTTGATTCCCAGTTCGTGGAGCGACCGGATCGCCTCGACGCTGCTCGCCCGGGGCGTATCCGCGACGGCGATGATGCCCAGCACCGCGCTGGCCGACGCGACCACGATCGCCGTCTTGCCTTGGGCCTCAAACTGGCCAAGCGTCGCCTCGACCTCGGGCGAGCATACTCCCCGCTCCTCGGCGAGGCGGTGGTTGCCGACGAAGTACGCCGCGCCGTCGATGCGTCCTTCCACTCCGCGACCCGTGAGCGACTTGAACGCTTCGACGCTCGCACGCTCGCCGTTCCAGGCCGCGACCACGGCAATCGCCACCGGGTGCTGCGAAAGCGCATCGAGGCTCGCGGCGATCCGCAACACTTCATCCTTGCTCGCGCGGCCCACGGGCTGCACATCCGTCACGCGGGGCTTGCCCTCGGTGATGGTCCCGGTCTTGTCCAGGGCGACGACCTTGAGTTTTCGGCCATTCTCCAGATGCACGCCGCCCTTGATGAGGATCCCGCGTCGCGCGGCCGCCGTCAGCCCGCTCACGACCGTCACGGGCGTCGAGATCACCAGCGCGCAGGGGCAGGCGATGACGAGCAGCACCAGCGCCTTGTAAAGCCAGGGGTAGAACGTCTGGCCAAACGCCAGCCACGGGACGACCGCGACCAGCACCGCGACCACGCACACGATGGGCGTGTAGACGCGCGCGAAGCTGTCCACAAACCGCTGCGTCGGTGCCCGGCTCCCCTGCGCCTCCTGGACGGTCCTGATGATCTTGGCGAGCGTGGTCTGGTCCTTGCCGCCGGTGGTCTTGAACTCCAGCACACCCGACTCGTTGATCGTCCCGGCGAAGACCTTGTCGCCCGGCTTCTTGTCCGCGGGCACGCTCTCGCCCGTGACCGGGGCCTGGTTCACGCTCGACTCGCCCGCGACCACCACGCCGTCGAGCGCGAGCCGCTCGCCGGGCTTCACTTGCACGACAGCGCCGACGGCAACCTCGCTCGCGGGCGAGACCTTCCAGGCACCATCGGGCTGCTTCACGCTCGCCTCATCAGGGGCCATCGCCATCAGGCCCATGACGGCGTTGCGGGCGCGGTCGAGGGCCTTGGCCTCGATCAACTCCGCGAGCGCGAAGAGGAAGGTGACCAGCGCGATCTCCGGCCACGCCCCGATGAACGCCCCGCCGATGACCGCCACCGTCATCAGGAAGTTGATGTTGAGCGTGAAGGTCTTGAGCGCGATCCAGCCCTTTTTGAGCGTGGGCAGGCCGCCGAGCAGGATCGACACGACCGCCATCGCGATGATGACGGGCGAGGTCTCCTTGACGCCGGTGAAGTAGAGCGTCTCGGCACCCGCCGCCAGCACGCCCGAGAGAGCGAAAAGTGCATGCCGTCGCCACCAGGGGGTCGACTCACGCGGGGTCGCACGCGACACTTCGCCTCCCGAGGCGCAGCTCTCGCAGGACTCACCGGTCGGCGGCTGCGAAGGGGCGGGCGCGGAGGGCGTCATGCCTATATCGGCGAGCGCGGCGACGATCGACGCGTCGTCGGCATGGTCGTGGACAACCCAGAGCCGCCGTCCGAACAGATCGAACCGCAGCTCTTGCACGCCGGGTACCGAGCCAAGGCGACGACGGATCAGGCTCTCCTCGGCCGGACAGTCCATCGCCGGGATGAGGAATGTGCTGGTCCGCATGGGTCACTTCGATGCGCTCGCGCCATGGGGTTGCGGATCGTACTTCACACGCACGACCGACCCCGCTGGCGGCAAGCCCGGAAACCGCACGGCATAGGTCGCGTAGTTTTCCGACGACGACCTTGGCCCGCGGTACTGACCCCGGGGACCGACCGGCATCGGAGCCTGCGGCATCCGGTAGTTAACCGACGCGTCGTACACGACTGCTCCGTCGGGGCCAACCACCTGAATATCGACGTGTCCTCCCTTGCGCACCTCGGAGGAGTCCATCTGCCCCTTCACGACGAGTTCGCCCTCCTGCTCGTACACCTCCGGCGGATGGGCAAGCGATGCGGTTAGCGTGGGCTGAAGGGACAGATAGCCGGTCTTGACGAGGTCTGTGCGGTTGCTGGCACAGCCGGAGAGGATGGAGACGATGACGAGAAGCGGGATCAGTTGACGCATGTTGAGCTCCTGATTCGAGGAATGCCCGGGCCTGGGCGGTGGCCCCGGACCGGGCGTGATGTCGCCTGGCATTCGAGGTCACTTGCTTTTCGCGGGCTTGGCGTGGTCGTGCCCGTCGCCTTCCTTGTGGTCGTGGTCGTCGTGGCCCTTGGCCTTGCACTCCTTGCACTCGCCGTGGGCGACGACGCGAAGGGACGTGCCCTCGCGGACCCACAGATGCGCGCCGTCCTCGCCGTCGGCGGTGACGAAATACTGAGGCTCCGACTTCACAGGCTGGCTCGCGCCCTGGCCCATCATGACCGCGGCGAGGGCGGTGAGGCCAACGCCCGCGGCGAGGCCGAAGAGCATGGGCTTGGAACGGGGATTGGACTGGTTCATTGAAGGACTCCATTCTGAACGGAAGACACGGGCTGGATCGCCGGATGCTCGCGGGGCACACGCCCGTGAGTTCGGCGGTCACGACTTGGGATCGACTTTCGCATCCGCCGACGGCGCGTTGGTGAGCGGCGGGGGCGGCGGTGTAGGGGCGGGGCTGGCGGTTGCCGTAGGCTGCGTCGCATGGCCGCGGCTGTCACTTGACTGCTCCGTCGGGACCACCGCACCGCCCGCGAGCGCAGGGGTCGGCTCGTTCTGCTCCCACACTTCGGGCCTGGGGCCGGGCAGGCCGTCCTTGCTGGTGCCGGTGAAGATGCGGTAGAGGGCGGGGAGGACGATGAGCGTGAGCAGCGTGCTGGAGATCAGGCCGCCGATCACCACAGTCGCCAGCGGCCTCTGCACCTCCGAGCCGGTGCCGCGCGCCAGCGCCATCGGCACGAACCCGAGCGAGGCGACCAGGGCGGTCATGAGCACCGGCCGCAGGCGCGTGATCGACCCGTGGATGATCGCGTCCTCGAGCCGCTCGCCCTTCTCCCGCAGCTGGTTGATGAAGATGATCATGACCAGCCCGTTGAGCACGGCGACGCCCGAGAGGGCGATGAACCCGACGGCCGCCGAGATCGAGAAGGGCATGCCGCGCGCCCACAGCGCGACGACTCCCCCTGTCAGCCCCAGCGGGACGGCCGCGAAAACCAGGAGCGAGTACTTGAAGCTCTTGAAGGTGGCAAAGAGCAGGAGCAGGATCAGCAGGAAGCAGATCGGTACGACGATCGTGAGCCGCTCCTTGGCCGCGACGAGGTTCTCGTACTGGCCGCCCCACACCAGCCACTGGCCGGCGGGGAGGCTCACCTGCGACATCCGCGTCTGAGCCTCGGCCACGAAGGATCCGAGGTCGCGGCCTCGGACGTTGCACTGGACGACGATCCGCCGCTTTCCGTTCTCGCGGCTGATCTGGTTGACGCCCTCGGCGATCTCGACCCGCGCCACCGCGCCCAGGGGGACGAAGCCCATCTCTTGCTGACCCTGCAACAAGCCCGTGCCGCCGTCGATGCTGGCGACCTGCACGGCGGATCTGACTTCCCCCTCGCCGCGCGGGAGCGGGATCGGCAGACGCTCCAGCATGTCGATCTTGCCGCGCAGGTCGTCGGGCAGGCGCACGACCAGGTCGAAGCGGCGGTCGCCCTCGAAGACGAGCCCCGCCTCGCGGCCCCCCATCGCCACCGCGACGACGTCCTGCACATCCGAGACGTTCAGGCCGTAGCGGGCCAGAGCGGCGCGGTCCGGCTCGACGGTCATCACGGGCAGACCCTCGGTCTGCTCGACTTTGGCGTCGGCCACGCCGGGGACGGACTGCAGCGTCGCCAGCACGCTGGCGGCGGTCTTCTGCATGGCCGCGAAGTCGTCGCCGTAGACCTTGACGGCGACATCGCCGCGCACGCCCGAGATCAGTTCGTTGAAGCGCATCTGGATGGGCTGCGTGAACTCGTAGTTGTTGCCCGGGACGGTCTGGAGCGTGAGTTCCAGCAGCTTGATGACCTTGCCCTTGTGGCCCTCGGGGGGCGGGCCGTGGTCGTGGCCGTCTTCCTCGCCCCCGTGCCCGTGGCCTTCCTCGCCGCCCCCGTGCGCGCCCATCCTCTCCAACGCTTCGGTCCTCTCGGCGATGAGCGCGTCGAGTTCCGCCTCGCTCCGCCACTGGCTCTTGTCCTTCAGGATGATGAACGTATCGGAGACGTTGGGGGGCATCGGGTCCGACGCCAGTTCCGCCGTGCCCGTCTTGGAATAGACGAACGCGACCTCGGGGAACGCCGACACCGCCTTCTCCACGTCGTACTGCATCTTCTGCGACTGCGTGATGCCGGTGGAGGCGATGCGCATGGCGTGCATCGCGATGTCCTTCTCGTCGAGCGTGGGCACGAACTCCTGCCCGAGCCGCGTGAACAGGGCCAGCGAGCCGAGGAACGCGACCACCGCGCCGATCACCACCGCGTAGCGGAGCCTGACCGCCCAGCGGACCACCGGCTCGTACGCCTTCTTGGCCCAGCGGATCAGGAACATGTCCTTCTCCGTCACCTTGCCGGTGATGCACAGGGCGACCATCGCGGGGATGAAGGTCAGGGAAAGGATGAAGGCCGCGATGAGGGCGAGGATGACCGTCAGGGCCATCGGGTGGAACATCTTGCCCTCGACGCCCGAGAGGGCGAGGATGGGGAAGTAGACCGTGATGATGATCGCCTCGCCGAAGGCGGTGGCCTTGCGGACCTCCTTGCTGGCGTCGAAGACGATGTGCAGGCGCTCCTGGAGCGTCAGCAGCCGTCCCTTGTGGTGTTGCTCCTCGGCCAGCCGCCGCAGGCAGTTCTCCACGATGATGACCGCGCCGTCCACGATCAGGCCGAAGTCGATCGCGCCTAGCGACATGAGGTTGCCGCTGACGCGTGTCTGCACCATGCCCGTGGCGGTCATCAGCATCGAGAGCGGGATCGCCATCGAGCAGATGAGCGCGGCCCGCCAGTTCCCCAGCAGCAAGAGCAGGACGACGATCACTAGGATCGCCCCCTCCAAGAGGTTCTTCTGCACAGTGGCGATAGTCGCGTCCACGAGTTTGGTCCGATTCAGGACCGTCTTGGCCTTGATCCCCTCGGGCAGCGAGCGCTGGATCTCGGCCATCTTGGCGTCCACCGCCGCTGCGACCGTGCGGCTGTTGGCACCGATGAGCATGATCGCCGTGCCCACCACCACGTCCTCGCCATTCTCGCTGGCCGAGCCGGTGCGCAGCTCGCGCCCCAGACCCACGCCGTTGGCACCGACGACATCGCGCACGTACACCGGCACGCCGTTCCGGCTGCCGATCACGATGCTCTCGATCTCCTCGATGGTCTGGATGCGGCCCGTGGCGCGGACGAGGTAGCTCTCCCCCTTGTGCTCGACGTACCCCGCGCCGGTGGAGACGTTGTTCTTCTCCAGCGCCTCGATCACGTCGTGGAAGGTGAGCCCGTAGGAGACCAGTTTCATCGGGTCGGGCTGCACGTGGTACTGCTTGACGAACCCGCCGATAGCGTCCACGCCCGCCACGTCCTTGACGCCCTTGAGCTGCGGGCGGATGATCCAGTCCTGCACCTCGCGCAGGTACGAGGCGAGTTCGACGTCGGACCTCAGCCGCCGCCCCTCGGGCGAGAGGTACGAGCCGTCGGACTGCCATCCGACCTTGCCGTCGGTGATCGACGCGCCCTTGCCGTGGGGGTGCTCGTACTCGACGGTGTACATGTACACCTCGCCCAGCCCCGTGGCGATGGGCCCCATGATCGTCTCGACGCCCGGCGGCAGCGCGCCCGCCGCCTCGCGGAGGCGCTCGCCCACCTGCTGGCGGGCGAAGTAGATGTCCACGCCGTCCTCGAAGACCGCCGTCACCTGCGAGAACCCGTTGCGCGACAGCGAGCGGGTGTACTGCAGGCCCGGGATGCCCGCGAGGGCGTTCTCCATCGGGAACGTCACCTGCTGCTCGACCTCGAAGGGCGACAGGCTCGCCGCGACGGCGTTGATCTGCACCTGGTTGTTGGTGATGTCGGGGACGGCGTCGATGGGGAGCTTCTTGAGCTGAAAGAAGCCCACGGCCGCGACCACCGCCGTGAGGATCACGACGAGCCAGCGGTTCTTGATCGAGAAGTGGAGGAGGGATTCAAGCATGGGGTGGGGCTCCTATTGCGGCGACGTGGTTTAGTGCTCGTGCGCCGCGGAGCCCTTGCCGAGCTCTGCCTTGAGGATGAACGTGCCGGCGATGACGAACCGCTCGCCCTCAACCAGGCCGGAGTGGATGGGGACGAGGCCGCCCACGGGCTTGCCGACCGTCACGGCCCGCTTGGCGAAGGTGTTGGGTTCGTTGGCGACGGGGACGAAGACGGCGGGGCCTCCCTCGACGGTCTGGATCGCTTCATCGGGCACGGCGACCGTCGGCGCGGGGTCCGCGCCGCCGGGCATCGACGCGACGATCTCGGCCTGCGCGAACATGCCGGGCTTCAGTGTCAGCCCGCCATCGAGCGACGCGGGCACGTCGATCCGCACCTGGGCCGTGCGCGTGGTCGGGTCCACCAAAGGGGCGATGAACGAAACGGTGCCCTCGAACCTCGGAGTGGCGGCGCGGTCGCTTTGGCCCGTCGCCGAGCCGATCGTGATCCAGGCCTTCGCGCCCACGGCGATGCCCGTCAGTTTGGCCTCGGGCACGTCGGCCAGCACCCAGAGCAGGCGCGTGTCGGCCAGGATCATCAGCGCCTCGCGGTCGGGGCCGACCAGTTCGCCAAGCGTCACCTCGCGCTGGACGACCTGCCCATCGATCGCCGCCTTGATCGCGTGGCGGGGCGCGATCTCGCCGGTGCTGGCGAGCGTCGCGACGTCCTCCTGTTTCATGCCCAATAGGTGCAGGCGGTTCTCGGAGGCCGTCACCGCGGCTTCGGCCGCCTTCACGTTTGCGATCGCCGCCTTGTGCTCGGCTTCGCGGCGCTGCACCTCGGTGAGCGAGATGCCCTGGGACTGCTCGTACAGCCCCTTGGCCCGCTCCCAGGCAACCTTTGTGAGTTCGACGGCGGGCCCCGCCGTGAGCACGGCGGTCCGCTTTTGGAGGTAGTCGGCTTGGGCCTCGCCGAGTTCGGGGCTCTCGATGATGACCAGTTCCTGCCCGGCCTTGACCGTCTCGCCGAGGCGAACCTTGACCTCGACGGCACGCCCCCGCAGCGGCGAGCCCACGTGGGCCATCGCTTCGGTGTTGAAGGCGACGCGCGCGGGCGTAACCACGGTGGGCTTGAGGACCCAGAACTGCGCGGCCTCGTCCTTTACGCCGTAGCGCTCGACCGCCTCCGCTGTGAGTGTGACCTCGTCGGCGTGGGCGCCTCCGCCTTCCTCGTGACCGCCCTCGCCGTGGTCGTGACCGGCGTGATCGTCGGCCTTGCCCTGGGGCTTGGCACCGTGGTCATGCCCGTCCCCTTCGGAGTGCTTCTTGCACCCGCCGAGGAGAGTGATCGCTGCGATGGCGATGGCGAGCGCCGCCGATGCCGCGAAAGGCCTGTGTCGGCTTGCGGGGGCACTGATGTGTGGAAGTGTGTTCATGGTTGATCTCTGGTGATGGCGACTGGATGATGCTGGGGGGGACCGGACGGGAGTGACGAGGGAATCAGGGTTGGGGACGCGGGGCCGAAGCGGTCCCCTGGCCTGGAACTTGGCCGGACGGCAGGGACTGCGGTGGCGGAGAAGTCGTGAGCGTCGAAGCGACGCCGGGTCCGCCAACGGCCCGCTGCAACCGGACCAGCGCCGTCGCCGCCTGTCGCTCGACCTCGATGGCCCTCGCCTGTGTCAGCCGAAGGTCCTGCTCGGCCAGGAACAGGGCCGTCACGTCGCTCTGGCCGGCGCGGAACGCGGCCTCGGCGAGCTGGCGGCGTGACTCCTGCAAGGGGATCAGCTCGTTTCGGATGCGCTCGAGGTTGGCGCTGCTCGCGGAGAGGGTCTGGTAAGCGAGGCGAACTTCCTCGACGACCTTGCGGCGAGCGAGCGTGAGGTCGTGACGAGCCTCGAGCTGCTCGGCGGTGACTCGGGCTCTGCGTGCCTGCCCCATATCGAAGATCGGCACTGGAGTGGAGACGGAGGGACCGGCGAACAACTCGTCGTCGCGCTGTGCATCCACTCCGACACCTGCGCTTTCCCAGGGCAGGAGCCGCGCGAGTGCCTCTTCATCGCCAAGCGCGAGGAGTCTCCATGCGATCGACTGGATCTCGGGACGACGCTGGAGGGCCGTGTCAACCCACCGCACCTCGGGTTGGAGTTCAGTCGTCGGCGAGGTCCAGGCATCGAGCGTCCATGTGGCGGCCGAGGAGGGCTGGCCGATCAAGCGGGCAAGGCGTACGCGCTCTTCCCGTTCGGCGAGGACAGCCTGATCGATATCCACGCGGAGTTCGACCACCTGCGCTTGCAGGGTCGCGAGATCACTGCGTGTTCCCTCTCCGGCGTCCAGCCTGGACTTGGCTACACCAACCAGTTTCTCGAGCAAGGCCAGACGGTCGCGGAGCAGCGGAACGAGCTCAGCCGAAGCCTGCGCGGCCGCGTACCGCTCCTGCAACTCGCTCGCGACGTCGATGGCGACGGTGACCGCCTCCGCCGCAGCCTGTCGCAGCGTGTTGTCGGCGGCGCTGGAGCGCCGAGGGATCTGCAGCGCCTGCACGAAATCCTGGGTGAGTGACGCCTCGATCTGAGGCTTGCCCGGTCCCCAGCGCAGCACGAAGTTGAGCACCGGATTCGGCAGCAGACGCGACTGGTCTGCGTCGGCCATCGCGATCCGGACGCGGGCCATCGCCGCCTGGACACCGGGGTCGGTGGTGACCGCTCGGCGGAGAGCCTCCGCCAAGCTCAGCGAAGCGTCGATGGCGGCAGGCTCGTCGAGCGGGGCCCCTTCCGGACCAATGGCGATGAACTCGATGGGCGCGGAGAGCCCGGCGGCGTTCGCCGCCTCGCGGGACGCGTCGATGTCGGCCCGGGGGGTGGATTGGCAGCCGACCATCGCTGTCGTGGCAATGGTCATTGCCAGGCCTAATCCGACACGGCAGACGTTCGATGAATGAATGTGCATTGGATCCGCTTTCATGGATTCGCGAGCGGTCGCTCCGGTCAGGAGGACCCGGCGGCGGCGAGTTCCCAAGTCGGGAATCGCAGGGATACCTCGCGTGAGGGCGACCGCACGGCGGTGGGCCAGGTGGTGTGTTGGAGGGGGGCGTGGCTGGGTCGTCGGGATGCGGTTG
>JABLTH010035897.1_pt1 | contig 17138 bp, 14 predicted proteins | sample 7875711 | NCBI WGS metagenome assembly JABLTH01 (sample SAMN14941262, study PRJNA633318) | bioreactor metagenome | isolation source: bioreactor | place: China | collected 2019-03-05 | reverse complement strand
GCGAGGAGATGTTCCTCCCCTTCGACGAGGCGCGCCTTTCGCGCCGGCTCGGCCGGCTTCCCGCCGTGTACGGCTGGAAGGACGTGTGGATCGGCGGCGATGCGGCCGTCGGGGTTTGGAACGCAGGCGAGCGCTGCCTGCGCGAAGCTCCGGAGGGTGCGGTCTCCGAATCGACCCGCGCGTTCGTTCTCGACTACGGATTCGCTCCGCAGCGCGGCCTCGCCGACTTCGAGCGCCTGCTCCGGGCGTGGTGCCGCCGTCTCGCCAGCGAGGGCGCGACGCACCTCTCGATCTTCACGTCGCCGGGGTCGCCCGGCGAGGCCCTGATCCGCGGCCTCGCCGAGAGCACCGCGGAGCTGCGGCTCCAGAGCTCGGCCGCCGAGCCCGCGGGCGTGGCCGGGCGCGGGGTCTTCGTCGACCACCTCTACTTCTGACCGCCCCGGGGCTGCGCTGCCCCGCGCGCCGGGCTGCCCGCTGCCCCGGATGGGCCGCCGCCCGCACGATCTTCACCGTTTCGTCACCGTTTGCGCCCCCCTTCGTTCACACGGCCGCCATACCGTGCCCGCGACCGACTGCCCGGGTGACGGCGTGGCCGTCCTGCGGGACATCGCAACCGCCGCGGGAGGCGGCTTCCAGGGAGGGGTCCGTGTACCGATTCGATCGAATGCGAGGAGGCTTTCGCCGCGGCGCGGCGGCGGCCGCGGCCGTCCTTGCGCTCTTCGCTCCTCTGTCCGCGCTCGCCGGTGACGCGCAGCCGCCGGCCGCGAAGAAGACCGTGGCCGAGCAGCTCCTCGACATCATGCGTGCGAAGAACGTGATCGACGAGGAGCAGTACCAGGCGCTTCTCGAGCAGGCGAGGCAGGAGGCGGCCGAACGAAGCGCGCCCGCCGTCGCCGCCGCTCCGCCCGAGCCGGCGAAGAAGCCCGAGTGGGAGTTCGCCTGGAAGAACGGGTTTCGCCTCACCAAGAGCGACGGCAGCGCCGACCTCAAGTTCGGCGGCTTCACGCAGAACGACTTCGCGGTCGTGAACGAGAGCCGAAACCTCGAGTCGCTGATCGGCGGCGTCGGAACGGGGACCGAGTTCCGACGCGCGCGCATCATGTTCGAAGGCAGCATGTACGAATACGCGATCTTCAAGGCCGAGTACGACTTTGCCGAGGGCGAGCCCGACTTCAAGGACGTGTGGGCCGGGCTTCAGAAGATCCCGTACGTCGACCGCGTTCGAGTCGGCTACATGAAGGAGCCGTTCTCGCTCGAGCAGATGACCAGCGACCGTTACACCACCTTCATGGAGCGCGCGCTGCCCGACGTCTTCAGCCCCGCGCGCAACACCGGAATCATGGTCGATCGCACGTTCCTCGACGAGCGGATCTACGTCGGCGCGGGCGGCTTCGTGAAGACGAACAACTTCGGCAAGGGCTTCCAGAACGGCTCCAACAACAACCTCACGGCCCGGATCACCGGCCTTCCGCTGTACGTCGACGAAGGAAAGATGCTGATCCACGTCGGCGGCAGCTACAGCCATCTGTTCCGCGACGACGCCGGCCTCACCTACAAGCAGCGCCCCGAATCGCACCTCGCGCCGTACATCACCAACACCGGAACGATCTCGGGCGTCGACGGCGTCGACCTCGCCGGCGGCGAGCTGGCCGGCGTGTTCGGCCCGTTTCACTTCCAGAGCGAGGCGGCCGGTTCGTTCGTCGACCGCAGCCAGGGGCTCGGGAACCCGCGCTTCTGGGGCGCGTACGCGCAGGCGGGCTGGTTCCTCACGGGCGAAGTCCGGCCGTACGAGACGCGGAACGCCACCTTCGGGCGCGTCATCCCGAAGCATCCCTTCAGCGTGAAGAACGGGACCTGGGGCGGCTGGGAGATCGCCGCTCGCTACTCGTACCTGACGCTCGACGACGAAAACGTCGCCGGCGGGACCGTGAGCGACGTGACGGGCGGGATCAACTGGTACCTGTACCCGAACCTGCGGCTCGCGTTCAACTACGTCTACTCGCACCGCAACGACGTAGGCGACGCGAACATCGCCGAGAGCCGCATACAGATCGACTTCTGACGGCGGTCCGGGCGCCGGAGCGGGAATGCGCCCGCCCCGGCGCCCGGCCGATTCTCTCTACTTGTTCACCAGCGTGTCGACGCGCCGGTTGAACTTCCACGCCGATTCGTCGTGGCCCTGCACCGCGGGACGGCTCGCGCCGAAGCTCACCGTCACCACCCTCGACGACGGAACGCCGAGCTTGATGTAGTAGTCGGCGACGGCGTTCGCACGCTTGTCGCCGAGGGCGAGGTTGTACTCCTCGGTGCCGCGCTCGTCGCAGTTGCCCTCGAGGACGATCTGCTTCCACTCGGAGTGCTTCTCGATGTGCCCGACGTTCGCCTTGGCCGTCGGGAGCTGATCGGCCTTCAGGTTGTAGCGGTCGTAGTCGAAGTAGATCGTCTTGAGCTCGGGCACGCGAACGGGGCCGGAGATCTGCTCCGTGACGTCCGTTTCCGAGAAGTCTCCGCCGCCGCTCGGCAGCACGGGCTGCGCTTCCTGCGGCTTCTTGGAGCAGCCGGCGGCGAGCGCCGCCGTCAGCACCGTCATCGTCGCGATCCGCACGATGCGCGAACGCTTCATGGGTCCCTCCAGACCTTCGAGTTCCTGCAAACCAGCATCGTCCGGCGCGACTCGCGCCCGTTCGACGGCGCGCCCGCAGGCCGGGCGCGACGGAGAAGCGGCCATAAGGTGGACGTCCCGCGCGGCACGTCAAGAGGCGCGGGCCCCGGCGGGTCAGCGCCCCTCGAAGCGGGGAGGCCGCTTCTCGAGGAATGCGCGAACGCCCTCGCGGTAGTCCGCGCTCTCGAAGCAGGCGCGGACCGACGCCTCGGCGCCGGCCACGTCCCGCCGCGCCGGGTCCTGCGCCAGCATCCGCACCACGCGTTTGACGCTCCGCAGTGTCAGCGGCGCGTTGCCGGCGATCCCGAGCGCCGTCTCCCGGACGTACGCCTCGAGCCGGTCCCCGGGAACGACCTGGTTGAGAAGGCCCATCCGCAGCGCCTCCGGCGCTGCGAAGCGCCGCGCCGTGAACAGGATCTCCTGCGCCCGCGAAGGGCCGACGAGCCCGACCAGCTTCGAGATGCCGTCGATCCCGTAGCCGAGGCCGAGGCGGGCGGCCGGGATCCCGAGCAGGGCGTCCTCGGCCGCGATGCGAAGGTCGGCCGTGAGCGCCACGGCGAGCCCGCCGCCGATGCAGAAGCCGTGGATCATCGCGATCACGGGCAGGTCGAGGTCGGCGAGCGCGCGGAAGGCGCGGTCGGTGAGCCGCTCGTAGGCGCCCGCCCCCTCTTCGCCGCTGCGGGCCCGCTCGAACTGCGAGATGTCCGCGCCGGAGACGAACGCCGTCTCGCCGGCGCCGCGAAGAATGACGACACGGACCGCGGGATCGCTGGAGAGCGCCGCCGCCGCGTCCGGAATCGCCTCCCACATCGAGACGGAGAGCGCGTTCCGGCGCTCGGCGTGGTCGAAGACGATCCAGCCGAGCGGAGGCTCGGCAACGACGCGGACCTGGCCGACCATGGCGGCGCAGCGTAGCCGACGCCGCGACGCAGCGGCGCTACGCCGAGCGGCGCCAGCCTTCCGGCGCGTCGGCCTCGAAGCTCTCGAGATCCGGATACGTCCGCGTCGCGTAGCCTTCGAGCGCCACGGCCCGCAGCGAGGCCGTGCAGCGCCCGCGCCCGATCGCACGCTCGATGCTCTGGCCGAGGCCGCGCGCGGGCTCTCCCGGGTCGGCGTCGAGCCGGCAGCGCCCGCCGGGCGCCCCCGAGACCGCGAGGTCGAAGACCACCGTGAGCACGCCTTCCGGCTCGCCCACCTCCGCCGCATGCGCGGCCTCGATGCAGCGCCACGGAAGCAGGAACAGCCGATCCCCGCGCCGATAGAAGATCCCGCGGCCGTCGGCGCGCGCGTCGGGAAGCACGACGGCCGGCGGCCCCGCTCCCTCGCTCATCGCGGGGACGGCGGCGCCGCGCAGCACGCGGTCCGCTTCGAGCGCGGGCTCTGCCCGGGAGAGATCCTGCACGAAAGGCTCCTCGTCGTTCGAAGGAGATCGGCCGCGAGCGGCGCGCGCTTGACGCGCGCGAGGCGGCGCGAGCCGGTACGCTCGGGGCCCCGGGGCGAGGCGGAGCGAGGAAATGCGGAGACGAGCCTGCGAAGCGGCGCCTTCTGCGTCCTCTCGCGAGGCTGCAGGCGACGCGCAGGTCGCCAGCCTGCCGGCGGCAGACGATCGGGATGGAGGATGCCGAGCGTGACGGAGGCGAGGGCGGCCGTGCACGAGACGACGGAGCCGGGGCCGCAGGCCCGCCGCGAGGCGCGGCAGCGCGAAGAAGCGCTCGCCCACGTCATTCTGCTGCGTCACGGCGAGCCGGACTGGTACCCGGACGCCCGCGGCGCGGTCGACGACGCAGGCCTCACGCCGCGCGGCCACGCGCAGGCGCGCTGCGCCGCAGCGGCTCTCGCGAAGGGCCGCATCGACGCGATCTACGTGAGCCCGCTGCTCCGCGCGCAGGAGACAGCAGCGCCGCTCGTCGCTGCATGCGGTATCCCCGCAGTCTCGGTGCCCGCCTTCGCCGAGATCTCGATCGCCGGCACGACGGGCCTCTCGCAGCGCGACGTCGACCGCTACTTCCTCGAAGCCATGCGCCGCCCGCTGGCCGAGCACTGGGCGGGATGGCCGCAGGGCGAGAGCTTTCGCGACTTCCATGCGCGCGTGTGCGGCGGCCTCGGTGAGGTCCTCGCGCGCCACGGAATGACTTCGGCGCGCGAGCACGAGTTCACCGTCTGGGAGCAGCCCGCACGGCCGGAGACGATCGTGATCGTCGCGCACGGCGGGACGAACGCCGTGCTGCTCACGCACCTGCTCGACGTCCCGCCGGTCCCGTGGGAGTGGATCCGCTTCGAGAGTGAGCTCGCCGCCTATTCCGTCGTGCAGGCGCGCCCGCTCGGCCAGCGCGGCTGCATCTGGTCCCTGATCGACTTCGGCGAGATCGATCACCTTCGCGCGGCGGGCCTGCGCTAGCCACGGAGGCCCCGCACGGGAACGTGCCTCGCGCTTCACGCCCTCGCCGGGCGGGCCGGAGGAAGCAGACTGCTCGCGCCCTACGTCGACTTCTGCACGGACCACATCCGCCGCATCGCGAGCGAGATCGGCCCGCGCCCACCCGGGAGCGCGCAAGAGCTTCGCGCACAGGAGTACCTCGCGGGGCTGCTCCGGGAGATGGGCTTCGAACCGCGCCTCGAGGCGTTCCGCGTCGCCCCGAAGGCGTTCATGGGCTTCATACCGGTTTGCGGCGCGCTCCTGCTCGCCGCGCTTCCGCTCTACGGATGTGCGCCGTGGGCGGCGCTCGCCTGTGCGATCGCCGCGCTCGGCCTCCTCGTGGGAGAGCTCGTCCTCTACCGCGAGCTGATCGATCCGCTCTTCCGCCACGCGACCTCGCACAACCTCGTGGCCACGGCTCCGCCGCGAGGCGCCGTGAAGCGCATCCTTCTCGTCGGAGGCCACTGCGACAGCGCGTTCGAGTGGCGATACCACTTTCTCGGCCGCGGGCTCCTGTACGGCGTGGTCGGCGGGACGCTGCTCGGTGCGGTCGCGCTCTCGGTCGCGGCGGTCGCGAGCGTCGCGGTCCACGGCGCGGGCGGAGCTCCTCCCGGAAGCGGCCTCTGGCGCGTCGGGTGGGGACTTCTGGCGTTCGCTCCGGCCTTCCTGCTCGTGATGGGGTTCTCGAACTTTCGCCGCGTCTCGCCCGGCGCGAACGACAATCTGACGGGCGTGCTGCTCAGCCTCGCGCTGCTGCGATTTCTCCGAGACCACAACATCCAGCTCGAGCACACGGAGCTGCGCGTGCTCAACACGGGCTCGGAGGAGGCCGGCCTCCGTGGCGCGCGCGCGTATGCGGAGACGCACCGTGACGAGCTCCTGGCGGTGCCGAGCCTCTACGTCGCCCTCGACACCTTCAGCGATCCGGGCGCGATGAAGGTCTACGACAAAGATCGCAACGGCACCGTCTCGCACGATCCCGCGTCCGCCCGGCTGCTCCGCGACGCCGCTCGTCGCGCCGGCTTCGAGCTGCCGTTCGGAACGATCCGGGTGGGGGCGACGGACGCCGCCGCGTTCAGTCGCGCGGGCCTGCGGGCCGTCGCGCTCGTGGCGATGGACCCGGCTCCGCCGCGCTGGTACCACACGAGGCTCGACACGCCGGATCGTCTGTCTCCCGAGTGCATCGAGGCCGGCCTGCAAGTCGTGATCGAGCTGGTGCGCACGGTCGATACGGGTGCGGGCTTCGAATCCGCGTGAGCGGCGATCCGCCCGCTGCGGCTGCACGTGACTCGAGGGCGCTGCGAACAGCGCGCCGCCGATCTCAGGGGAGCGCGAAGGCGACGACCGCGTCGCCGAGCTTCGTCGTCATCCGGCCGTGGCCGCCGGCCGCGATCACGACGTACTGCTTGCCGCCCGCGCGGTACGTCATGGGCGTCGCCTGACCTCCCGCGGGCAGCCGGCCCTTCCAGAGCTCCTCGCCCGTCTTCGCGTCGAACGCGCGCAAGTAGTCGTCCATCGCGGCGCCGATGAAGACGACGCCGCCGGCGGTGACGACGGGGCCTCCCATGTTCGGCGTTCCCCAGGCGACCGGGATCGGGACGGGCGCGAGATCGCGCGTCGTTCCGAGGACGGACTCCCATCGCTTCTCGCCGGTCGCCATGTCGATCGCGGCGAGCGTTCCCCACGGCGGCGGGTTGCACGGGATCATGAACGGTGAGAGCAGCGCCTCGCGGCGCATGCCGAACGGCGTCCCGAGCATCGGCGAGACCTCGAGGTTCGGCGTCGCCTTCTTCGCGGCGTCGAAGCCCTCGCGCGGGATGAGGGTCACGACGTGCGCGACGCGGCTGCTGTTCACGTAGAGAAGGCCGGAGGAGGGGTCGAATGCGACGCTCCCCCAGTTCGTTCCGCCGGCGTTGCCGGGGAAGATGATCGTCCCGCGAAGGCTCGGGGGCGTGAAGATGCCCTCGCTGCGAAGCGCGGCGATCCGATCGCGGCACTTGCCGCGATCCCACGGCGTGAGGCCCCACGCATCCTCGGGCGCGAGGCGCTGCGGAACGATCGGCGCGGGAAGCACCGGGAAGGGCTGCGTGGGCGACGCCTCCTCGCCCGGGACGTCGCTCGCGGGTACCGGCCGCTCCTCGACGGGGAACAGCGGCGCCCCCGTCCTGCGGTCGAGGACGAACACGTGCCCCATCTTGGTCGCCTGGACGACGGCGGGGATCTCGGCCCCGTCGCGTCGTACGCGGATCAGTGTCGGCTGCGCCGGCGCGTCGTAGTCCCACAGGTCGTGATGGACCACCTGGAAGCCCCACGCGAGCGAGCCGTCGGCCGCGCGCAGCGCGACGACGGAGTCGGCCCAGTGGTTCTCGCCCTTTCGCTCTCCGCCGTAGAAGTCCGGGCTCGCGCTGCCCGTCGGGACGAAGACGAGGCCGAGCGCCGGGTCGGCCGAGAGCTGCGCCCAGGCGTTCGCGGCGCCGGTTCGCGCCGCGCTGCCGTCCTTCCACGTGGCCCACGCAGGGTCGGACGGGCGGCGCGGGATCGGATCCCACGACCAGCGCAGGGCTCCGGTCCGTGCGTCGTAGGCGCGCACCACGCCGGGCGAGTCGTCGGTGCGCTGGTTGTCGCCGACGGCGGAGCCGACGACGAGCAGATCGCCGATCACCGCCGGCGGCGACGTCACGGCGTAGTGGCCGCGCGTCGCGTTCTCGATCCCCGCGGCGAGGTCGACGGCCCCGCCCGCGCCGAACTCCGCGCAGCGCTGCCCGGTCGCCGCGTCGAGCGCAACCAGCTCGGCGTCGAGGCTCGCCGCGACGATCCGTCGCCGGCACGGTGCGCCGGGAGCCGCTTCCGGATCGAGCCAGGTCGAGACGCCGCGGCACGCGGCGTCGGCGCGCCCGATTCCCTTCACGAGGCCGAGATCGGCCCGCCAGCGCTCGGCTCCCGTCTCCGGATCGAGCGCGAAGACGCGCCCCTGCCCGCTGCAGAAATAGAGCGCGCCGTCCACGACGATCGGCGTCGCCTCGAAGGTGGCGTTCTTCCACTTCGCCTGCTTCGCCTCCTGCAGCTCGCCGGTGTGGAACGTCCAGGCGGGCGCGAGCTTCGCGACGTTGCCGGGCGTCACGTCCGCGAGCGGAGAGAAGCGCGAGCCTCCCGCGTCGCGGCCGTACGCGGGCCACTCGTCTTCGGTGCCTGCGGCCGCGGGCGCGGCGAGCAGCAGGAGCGCGGCCAGCGCCGCGGCGGCGTCTCGCGCGAGCGATCGAACGGGCATTCGCGCTCCGGTTGGGGCCCTGCGGCCGTCTCCCGCGAGGATAGATAGGTGACCCGATCAGTCAACTTCGCGGAGCCCTTGAAGCCGCGCCCGCGCCGCGGAACGCTGCCGCGAATGACCTCGTCGCCGCCGCCCGCGGCCGCCGCCGCGCCGGCGGCGCTCTCGCCCGCGGATCAGGCCCGCGGGCGCCGCCTCGCGCTGGTGAGCCAGCCGCTCCACATGACGTTCCGGCGCCTGTTCACCGAGGATCTTCCGACCCTCGCGCTCGTCTCGCTCGGCGCTGGCGATGCAGCCGTCGGCCTGCAGCGCGCGTTCGAGCCGCTCTCGGCGCTGCTGCAGCTCCCGTCGCTGCGCGCGCTCGCGCACGCCGGGAAGCGGACGCTCCTTCTCACGGGGCAGTGTCTCGCCCTCGCCGGAGCGCTTCCCCTGCTCTTCTTCCCGGCGCTCGCCGCGCTCCCGCCCGGAGCGGGAACGGCCGTCGCGCTCGCGAGCCTCGGGCTCACCGCCGCCGGGCTCGGCGTCGCCGAGACGCCGTGGTTCCCGCTGCTCCACGGCTACGTGCCCCCGGACGGCATCGGCCGCTTCTTCGGGACGCTCCGCAGCACGTGGAGCGTCGCGCTCATCGTGTCGTTTCTCGGCGTTCAGCAATGGCTCGCGGCGCATCCCGGCCGCTTCGGCCCGGTCTTCGCGGCGGCATGGATCTGCGGCCTCGCGCGCGTCGCGGTGGTGTGGCGGCTTCCCGACCCCAGCGGAGCTGCGGGCGAGCGCATTCGCGCGCGCCGGGCGCTGCGCGAGCTGATCGCCCACCCGGAGCTGCGCGGCTACCTGCTCGGCGTCTCGCTGTGCGGCGGCGCGCGGCGCGCGCTCATGCCGTTCGCGATCGTCGTCATGCGGCGGGTGATCGGCATGACCGACGCGCAGGTGCTGCTCGCGACGCTCGCGAGCTTCGCCGGCAGCCTGGTCGCGCTCTACGCCGCGGGGCGGGCGGCGGACCGCGTGGGATCGGCGCCGATCTTCCGCGCCACCGCGATCGGCCTCGCGCTCCTCGCGCTCGGCTTCTGTCTCTTGCGCGAGCCCGGGACCGGAGCCGTCGCGCTCGCGGCCGCGCTGTTCTGCGGCGTCGCTGCGCTCTCGGCGGCCTTCGGCGTCGCCGACACCAACGTCCTGTTCTCGCTCGCGCCGGCCGCGAGCCCGACGGCCGTTCTCACGTCGGCCACGGCCTCCGCCGCCGTGGCGTACGCGATCGCGCCCGTCGTCGCAGGACTCGCCCTCCAGGGAGCGATCTCGTTCGGCGTCCCCGAGCTGCTCGCGTACCGCTCGCTCTTCGTCGCCGCGGCGGTCGCGTTCGCCGTCTCGTGGCTTCCGCTGAGGCGCTTCGGCCTCGCAGCGCCTCAGCCGCGCTGAGTCGGGGCTTCGGCCGGTCGCTCGCCGCGGAAGATCCCCGTCGCGAGGGCCAGCATCGACGAGAGATCCGAGAGGTTCGCGGGAACGACGAAGGTGTTGCCTTCCTTCGCGAGCTTTCCGAACTGCTCGAGGTACTGCTCGGCGATCCGGAGCTGCATGGCGCGGACGCCGCCTTCTGCGCGCAGCGCCTCGGCCACGCGCCGCAGGCCCTCGGCGGTCGCAGTCGCGACCGCGAGGATCGCCTCGGCCTGTCCCTGCGCCTCGTTGATCTGCTGCTGGCGCGTGGCTTCCGACTCCTTGATCACGCGCTGCTTCTCGCCCTCGGCGGAGTTGATCTTCGCGTCGCGCTCTCCCTCGGACGCGAGGATCACCGCGCGCTTCTCCCGCTCGGCGCGCATCTGCTTCTCCATGGCGGAGAGCACGTCCTTGGGAGGCGTGATGTTCTTGATCTCGTAGCGGAAGACCTTCACTCCCCACGGAGCGGTCGCCTTGTCGAGCTCCGAAACGATCTGCGCGTTCACCGTCGTCCGCTCCTCGAACGTGCGGTCGAGGTCGATCTTTCCCATCTCGCTTCGCAGCGTCGTCTGCGCGAGCTGAACGATGGCGAAGGCGTAGCTCTGGATGCCGTACGACGCGCGCTCCGGGTCCATCACCTTCCAGTACAGGACGCCGTCGACGGTGACCTGCACGTTGTCCTTCGTGATGCAGATCTGCTCGGGGATGTCGACCGCCTGCTCCTTCAGCGAGTGGCGGTACGCGATCCGGTCGAGGAAGGGAACGAGCAGGTGGAAGCCGGCCTGGAGCGTCGTGCTGTAGCGGCCGAGGCGCTCGACCACGTACGCGCTCTGCTGCGGAACGATGGTGGCGGTGCGCGCAACGACGAAGACCACGAGCGCCGCCAGCACGAGGACGACGACGAGTGCCCCGGAATCCATGCGACCCTCCAGCGCGCTCAGCCGCGCGCGCTCTCCCTCTGGACCTCGAGCGTGAGCCCGTCGACGCGCGACACGCGGCAGCGCTCTCCCGGGGCGAGCGGATCGGGCCCCGCGTTGCGCAGGCTGAACGCCGAGCCGCGGAGCTCACCGCGGCCGATCGCGCCCGGAGCGATCGGCTCCGCCGCGACGGCCACCTCGCCGACCAGCGTGTCCTCGATGCCGGGGCCTGCCTGCCGCAGTCGACCGACGATCTTCGGCCGCAGGAAAGCGAGCAAGCCGATCGAGAGCACCGAGAACAGGAGCCACTCGACCCAGCCCGCGAGTCCCGGCGCGAGCAGGACGGCGAACCCGACGAGCAGCGCGCCCAGGCCGAAGAAGAGCAGATAGAAGCCGCCCGGCATCGCCATCTCGCCGCCGAGCAGCGCCATCCCGAGCACGAGCCAGATCCACCAGGCCATTCGTCCGCCCCCGTCGCGCCGCCAGTGTAGCGGCAGGACGCGGCCGCAACCGAAGCCGGGGAGCGCCGAGGAGCCGTACACCGGACCCGCATCGAGGCCGCGCGACGATTCGCCGCCGCTGGCGGCGCTCCTCTCCGCGCGGCAGGGCGCTCGCGACGGCCCGTCTGCGCGCCTTGCCGCCGGCGCGCACGGGCGCCCTCGCGCCGCCGCGCGAGCGCGCTCCGGTCTGCTAGAGCTGCGCGTGCATCGCCGCGACGCGCTCCCACATCCGGGCCGCGGCCCTGCGTGCGAGGCGCCGGCCGCGCGCGCGAGGCGTCCGGAGCGCCGCAACGACCGGCGCGAGCTGCGCCTTCGCGCGAGCGCGCAGCGCGTCGCACGCGCTCCGCAGCGCCCTGCCGCGCTCGTCGCGCTCGCGCGGATCGAGGAGCCTCGCGGCGAGCGCGGGGATGCGCGCGCCGATCTCTTCGGGGCGAACCCGCCACTCGCTCGCGCCGAGGACATCGGTGAGCTCCGCGATCTTCGGCGCATAGTCGAGCGCGAGAAACGGAACACCGCACTGGGCCGCGAGCACGAGCGAGTGGAGACGCATCCCGATGAGAAAGCGCAGCCCTCGAAGACGCCGCACGGCGCTCGCGAGATCTCCCTCGATCACCAGCTCCTCGGAGCCGTCCGACTGCAGGCGCTCGCGCACGAGCGCGTGCACCTCCGCATCGGAGCGGAAAGTCCCGTCGAGGTTCGGAGAGCCGATTCGCGCGGCATCCCGGTCGCTCAGGAAGGTGAAGAAGACCGGACGCAGGCCGCGCTCGGCGAGCCGGTCGATCTCGGCCGCGAGGCGCGAGAACGCGTCGCGGTCCCACATCCGGTCGCGCCGCTCCGGCCCGCGAAGGCAGATCCCGAACTCGTGCGACGCCGCGACGTCCGCTCCGTCCGGTGGCAGTCGGCAGAAGCTCACGTCGACGCCTTCGTAGAGGCGAACGCCCGGCGCCTCGGCCGAGAGGCGTTCGAAGCTGTGAGGGCCGCGCGTCACGACCGCCTCCGCGCAGCGCAGCACGAGCCGCGTGTACAGGCGATCGACGCGGCCGCCGCACACGCTTCCTCCGACGCCGAGCCACACCGTGGGGATGCCGGCCGCCGCTGCGAGGGCGCCTGTGGCGAGGTATTCGGGGAAGGGGCCGACGAGCTCGCCGCCTCCGATCAGCACGAGGTCCGACTCCGCGAGCGCGCGCCGCGTGTCCGGCGTGAGCGGCGCCGCGAGAAGGTGTCGTGCGGAGCCTTTGCCGGGAGACGCGTCCTCGAAGATCAGCGCCTCGCCGGGAAGCTCCGCACGCAGCGCTTCGCGGGTCGCCTCCACGATCACCCGGTCGCCGAGATTCTCGACGGCGGCGTGCGCGTGGAAGACGACGCGCGGCACGGTCAGAGCCTCGGCGCCGCGGGTGCGACGAGCCGGCGAAGCCGAGCGGGTGCGCTCGCGACGAGCTCCCGCACGTCCGCGCCGAGCGGATCGATCAGGATCGCAGCGAGGTACACGAGCCCGAGCCCTCCCGCCGCGACGAGCGCGCCGCCGAGCCCGCTCGGCGCAAGGAGCTGGAGCGCGCCGACGCAGGCCGCGCCGTACGCGAAGAGCCGAAGATTGGGAGCGAAGTGCCACGAGGTCGGCCAGAGCCGATGGCTCCAGCGCCAGGTGAGCAGGAAGCGCGCGGCCGAGGCGATCAGCGTCGCAACGGCGGCGCCCATCCCCCCGAACGGAGGAATCAGCGAGGCGTAGAGCGCGAGAATCAGGAAGACCGAGAGCCAGGTCGCGAACGTCGCGTAGCGAGTCTGCTCCGAAACCTCGATGCCGAGCGCGACCGCGTCCGTCCACGCCTGCAGCACGAACGCACCGAGGATCACTGGAACGAGCGGCGCGGCCGCATGGAAGTCCGGCGCCGACATGAGGACCAGCACCGGCCGGATCAGCAGGCCGATGCCGACCGCGAGCGTCACCTGAACCAGATTGAGGTGCAGGAAGCTGCGCGCGTACGCCGGATCGCGCTCGGGTCGCGGGCGGGTCGAGAGACCGAGGCGCTGCGGCGCCCAGGCCCGGAAGTACGGCTGCGCGCCGAGACCCGAGAGCAGGAAGCCGAACTGGTACGCGAGGCCGTACAGGCCGACCGCCGCGAGACCGTGCGAAGCCTCGAGGAAGAAGCGGTCGCCGAAGGTGAGGATGAACGTTCCGGCCGTCGCGACCTGGTACGGGACGCCGAATCGGCGCAGGTCGCGCATCGCGGACCGGCTGAAGCGCAGGCCGGTGCGGCGCAGCATCCACGGCGTCAGCACGGCTCCGAGCGCCGCGGTCGCAACGAGCGTCCCCACCAGCACGCCCCGGGCTCCCCAGCCGAGGCCGACCACGAGCAGGATGTTGAGGGCGAGCTGGAGGGCGAGCTTCGAGAGGCTCGCCACCGTGTAGCCGACCGGCTTGCGCAGCACCTGGAGGAGGAGCAGCGGCACCGTCACGAACGCCTCGAACGTGAAGGTCGCAGCGACGATGCGAACCAGGAGCGGCCCGTCGGCGCCCGACCCGCTGAGGACGAGCGCGGCGATCCGGGGGGACAGCAGCACGAGGGCGGCAGTGCCGATCGCGTTCGACGCGACGAGCAGCGCGAAGGCGGTGCTGATGACCTCGCTTCGCTCGCGGTCGCTCGCGGCCTTCAAGTAGAAGCGCATCACGCCCGTCATGAGCCCGGCCGAGAGCACGATTGCCGTCACGTCGATCGTGATCTGGAGGAGCTGGAGCACGCCGTAGTCCGCCGGCGTCAGATACCGCGTGTAGATCGGAAGCATGAGGAAGGAGACGATCCGCGAGAGAACGACGCCCAGGCCGTAGACGAACGCCTCGCGTGCGAAGCCCCGGGGCTCGGCGGCGGCGGGCGCCGCGGCGACCCCGTCCCCGCTCGATTCTGCCGCTCGCACGCCCTGTGCCGGTGCCGGCGTCATCCCGCTCTCCCGCCTCGATGACCAAGAGTACGCCGCGGCAGCGGGCGAGTCTCGCGGCAACCCGCGCCTCGTTCGTGGATACTGGCGCGACGGGCCCGGAGCCGGGCAGGAGGCGCACGTGGAATCAGGAGCACGGGCGAAGGCCGCCTCCGTCGCGATCGGCGTCGCGGCGGCGCTGCTCGTCGCCGAAGTCGGCCTCCGCGCCTACCAGCGCATCGTGGCGGGCGTCCCGCTGCTCGCCTTCCTTCCCGCGTATCACGAGCGAACGTTTCCGCTCAGCCCGTTTCTCGTCTTCGGGCCCCGAATCGACTGGCAGATCCCGAACAAGACGCACCCCGAGACGGCCTACTTCAACGACCAGGGGTTCCGGACGCGCGAGCGGCTCGGCCCGAAGCCGCCCGGAGAGGTGCGTCTGATCGCGCTCGGCGGATCGACGACCGAAGACGTCTGGAACGACGCCGGGATCCACTGGCCGCTCATCGCCGAGCGCACGCTGCACGCCGCCGGGCGCACCGACGTCCGCGTCTACAACGGCGCGATGTCGGCCTACACGACCGCACATTCGCTGGTCCGCCTGTCGCTCGACGCGCTCCAGTACGAGCCCGACTTCGTCGTCGTGATGCACAACATCAACGACCTGCTCGTCGTCTACGGCGCCGGCGCGCAGGGCAAGCCGGTCGACGCGAGCTATCTCGTCAAGTACGGCCGCAAGTCGCTCACGGGAGCCCTCGACGAGTCGGACGTCGTGCTCTCGCGGCTCTGGGTCTTCCTCCGCGAGAGGATCCGCCGCCTCTCGCCGCAGGGGCCGCCGCCTCCGCTCGAGCAGTACGATCTCGAATCGGGTCGGAGACTCTTCGAGCGCAATCTCCGAAGCCTCGTCGCCGTGGCGCGCGCTCACGGCGCCGAGGTCGTCCTCGTCACGATGCCGCTCGCACGCTCGCCGCTGCGCTTCGACGAAACGGCCGCGCTCGCTCGCGGCGGCGTGCTCGACCGCATGCCGCCGCACGAACGCTTCCTCGCCGACTTCGACGCGTACAACGAGAGCGTTCGCCGCGTGGGAGCGGAGCTCGGCGCGCCGGTGGTCGACGCGGCGCGCCTCGTTCCGTCCGACGATCGTCTGTTCGCCGATCTCGTCCACACGACGAGCGCCGGCGCCGAGGTGATGGGCGAGTCCGTCGCGAAGAAGCTGCTCGAGATCCTCCCGCCGCCGAAGGAGCCGCGCTGACGTGAAGCTTCGCCACGTCACCCGACGCATCGAAGGCGGACGCGTCCGGCTCTGCGGCGACGTGGAGCGCGCCGGGGGCGCGCGCCTCGAGCTCGGCTTCAGCTTCGATGCGGCCGCCGCGGCGCTCGTCGCCGACACCGCGGACGCTTTCGTCCCCGCGCTGCTGCTCCCGGCGATGGCCGCCGGCGAGGCGCTCGAGATCGTTCCTCGGGTCTCGCCGCTCCTGCTGCAGCGGCTCCGTCACCTGCAGGCGATCTTCTCGAGCTGGTTTCCCCGCTACCGGACCGTCGCGGTGTGCGCGGCGCCGCGGGCGTCGAGCGCCGCGCCGGCGCCCGGCGTCGGCGCTTTCTTCTCGGGCGGCGTCGATTCGTTCTACACGCTTCGCGCACACCTGGGCTGCGACGCTCCCGAACGGCCGGCCATCACGCACCTCGTCTTCTTCCACGGGCTCGAGACTTCGCTCGCCGCGCGCCGCGGCGGCGAGGCGTCGGAGGCGAGGGCGAGGGCGGTGGCCCGGGAGACGGGGCTCGCATTCGTCGCAGGCGAGACCGACCTGCGAACGCACTTCCCGCTGCCTTGGGGCGAGTACTGCGGGGCCGGCCTCGCCTCGGCCGCGCACGCGCTGTCCGCCGGCCTCGGCCATGTGCTCGTCCCGTCGACCGACTCGTACGGCGACGCGATCCACTGGGGCTCGCACCCTCTCGTCGACGACCTGTGGTCGAGCGAGTGCACGACGGTGGCGTGCGACGGCGCTGAGCACACCCGCGCCGGAAAGCTCGAACGCTTCGTCGCATTCGACCCGCTCGCACGGCGTCATCTGCGCGTCTGCGTCGACAACGCGGGAGGCGACTTCAACTGCGGACGCTGCCACAAATGCGTGCGCACGATGGTCGCGCTTCGCGCGCTCGGCGCGGAGCGCGAGTTCGCAACGTTCCCGAGCACGCTGCCCGCCGATCTCGGCGCAGCCCTCGCGAACGACGACACGACCTTTCTCGAGCAGAATCGAGCGCTTCTCGAGCGGACGGGCCGTGCGCCCGCACTCGCGGCTGCCGTGCGTCGCGTGCTTCGCGCACGCCGCCGCAGGATCGCGCTGCGAACCTGGCTCGAGAACTCCTCGCTCGAGCCGCTGCTCCCGCTCCTGCGCGCCGTGCGCGGGCGCCGCTGACCGGGGACCGAGCCTCCGGTCTACGGCGCCGGAGGCGTGCCTTCGGGCACGAGCCGATCGATCTGCCTGCGCCGCTCGTCGGGCGGCAGCTTCTGGAGCTCGCGAAGCCGCTCGCGCAGCGCCTGCCGCTGTTCGGGCGTCATCTGCGCCCAGCGCTCGCGGTTCTTCTGGATTCGCTCGCGCTGCTCGGGAGAGAGCTGCTCGAGGCTGCGCATTCGCTCGCGCACGGAGTCCTGCTGCTCGGGCGGAAGCGTTCGGAAGCGCTCGAGCCGCTCGCGCAGCTTCGCGCGCTCGTCGGGAGTGAGCGACTGGACGCGGTCGCGAATCGCGCGGCGCTCTTCGGGACTGAGCGTCCGCGCGCGGTCGCGCTCCGCGGGAGGGAGCGTCGGGAGCAGCTTCTCGCGCATCGCACGCCGCTCCTCCGGTGTCGCCTCCCGGAAGCGCTCGCGGATCGCTTCGCGCTGCTCGGGCGAGAGCGATCGCATGTGCTCGCGGATGGCGTCGCGCTGCTCCGGAGGGAGCGGGCCGAGGCGCTCGCGGAGCGGCGGCCCCGGCGGGCGGCCGGGCTCGTCCGGCGGCCGCCCGGCGCCGGGGGGCCCGCCGGCGGGCGGCGCCGTCTGCGCGTTCGACGG
>JABLTH010028367.1_pt1 | contig 17157 bp, 14 predicted proteins | sample 7875711 | NCBI WGS metagenome assembly JABLTH01 (sample SAMN14941262, study PRJNA633318) | bioreactor metagenome | isolation source: bioreactor | place: China | collected 2019-03-05 | reverse complement strand
GTCGGGATCGCTCGCGACCACCTGCAGCCGAAGCAGCTCGCCGACCTTCACGGTCTGCGGGCCGATCGGCTCGATCACCGGCGCACGCGTGTCGCGTACGACGTTCACCGTGACGAGGCTCGTCGCGCGCAGATCGCCGAGGCTCGCTTCGAAGACGAAGTCGTGCAGCCCCGCCTCCGCCGCACCCGGCGTGTATCGGAATTCGCCGCCGGACACGGCGACGCTGCGGCCGGGCGGCGTCACGCGGAATCCCGCGCGCGCGTAGCTGGCCTCGAGCGGCAGCGTGAGCGTCTCGCCCGCTCTCACCTCGAACGAACCATGGGGCGAGCGGATCTCGAGGGGATCCCGGACGACTTCGACGGCCCACTGCTGCAGCGTCTGGTTGCCCGCGACGTCCGTCGCCCGCAGTGCGAGCGCTCGCCGGCCGACCTCCGCCGCGCCCGGCGTCCACGAGAGCGAGCCGGTGTCGCTCGCGAGCACGAGGCCGGACGGAGCCTCCCCGGCCAGCTCGAAACGGACGGGGTCTCCGTCGCGATCGAAGACGTCGGCGTCGTACGCGTAGGCGACGCCCACCTTCGCGTACGCGGCCGGCGTCGAGGTGAAGACGGGCGCCTCGTTCGCCGCTGCGACGTCGACCGTGAACTCCTGCACGCCGCGCGCGCCCTGCGGATCGGTCGCGACGACGCGCACGGCGTGCGGCCCGGCCTGCTCCGCGGTCGGCGCCCAGACGAGGAGCCCGGTCGCGGCGTCGAGGGCCATCTCGGGCGGCGAAGACTCGAGCGCATACTGCACGGCGCCGCCCTCGGGGTCGGCGGCGTCGGCGTCGTAGTACCAGACGCGCCGGACCAGCGCGGTGGTGAGCGGCGCCGTCGCGAACTCGGGAGGAAGGTTCCCGGGCGGGCGGCGCGTCGACGGCGTCGCGACGCACGCCGGAGAGGCATCCGCGACGGCCGTCCCGCGCTTCGCGCGCACCGTGTAGGTCAGCGCGGCGTCGTTCGCGAGGCCAACGTCGGCAAAGAGCGCGCTCGTCGTCTCGGCGATCTGTACCGGCTGCCCGCCGCCGCTCGCGCGGTACACCAGATACGAGTTCGCGAGCGGAGACGCCGGCCACGTGAGATCGACCTTTCCGCTCTTCGGGCGGCACGCGAGTGCGCTCACGGGGTCGGGCGCCGTCCCGAGAGGCGCCGGCGTTCCGAGACAGAGCGAAGGTCCCGACGCGAGGCCGCTCGCGTCGAGGGTGGCGACCTCGTACTGGTAGAGGACGCCGTTCGCGAGGCCGATGTCGGCGAACGAGACGGCCGTCGTGACGCCGAGAGGCGTCGACGCTCCGGCCCCGCGACGCGTCACCGTGTATCCCGTCGCGGAGGGAACGGCGGCCCACGCGACGTCGATCTTTCCGTCCTTGGCCCTGCAGACGAGCCCCGAGGGCGCGGGGAGCTTCCCCTGCGGCGACGGCGGACACGCGAGCGTCAGCAGGCCCGCCGAAAGGACGGCCAGCATGCGTGCGCGCTGCGACCACCGGGTCATCTCGTCTCCCCCGCCGACCCGCTGCGCCCGGCTAGCGCGCCCGGCGCGCGAGGAGCGCGAGCCCCGCCGCCACCAGCCACACGGTCGCCGGCTCCGGCACCAGCGTCGCCGCTCCCGAGTAGGTCACCACCGTCGCCGAAGACGGGTCGCTGTCGCGCTGGCGCAGCGCGAACCCTCCGAGGGCGTCGCCGTCCTCGGAGATCATCAGCTCGACTCGCATCGTCGCCCCGGGAGCGAGCATGCCCGGCGCGAACGAGAGCGCGAGCGAAACGTCGTCGGGGCTCGCCGCGGGCAGGGCGTTCGATCCGTCGAGCGCGCCGGAGAGCAGGTGGTCGTAGACGTCCCCGAAGACGTATCCCGGCTCGTCGATCTCCCAGCCCTGCCCGGCGGCCGGCGTCCCGGCGCTCTCGCCGTACTCGTTGAAGAACGTGTTGCGCACTTCGTCGATTTCGACGTCGAGGAACGAGAGGAAGGACAGGCCCGCGATCGGAGACGCTCCCTCGTTCGTGAGGTCGTAGCGCAGCAGCAGATCCGTCTCGTCGCCGGAGAGCGTGCTCGAGAAGGCGAGCGAGAGTCCCGCCGGAACGGAGTCCGTCGAGAGCCGGGCCGACGTCCCGTAGGCTGCGCCGTTCAGATCGGACCCGGCGATCGAGACGAAGGCGTCGAGCTCCTCGACGAAGCCGCCGCTCCCGATCTGGAAGCTCGGCGGATCGAGGGCCGGCCGAAGGTACGTGCCGTTCGCCGTGAAGGTCTGCGGCGCGATCGCGCTCGAGGAAGTCGCGATCGCGCACGAGACGAGCAGCAGGACCAGCGAGCGACGCAGCACGAGAGAGCCTCCACACCAGGACCGGAACACGCGGGACCGGCGCGCGGCGACGCCGTCCGATCGAGCGGTTCTGGAGGGAAGTGGGCGGCGCCGCGCCGAGGTGTCAGAAATTGCCGGCGCCGCTTCGTGGCTGCGCGAAAGGTGCGTACGACCGCGGGCCGCGACGGCGAGGCCGCCTGCGCGGCCGGCCGGCCGTCAGAGCGCTCCGTCGACCAGAGTGACGGTTCGCCCCAGCTTCTCGGCGAGCGCGTGGCTGTGTGTCACGACGACGAGCGCCGTGCCTCGCGTGCGGTTCATGTGGAGAAGAAGGTCCGTAATGCGGTCGCCGGTTCGGGGATCGAGGTTCCCGGTCGGCTCGTCGGCCAGCACGAGCGGGGGGTCGAGGACGAGCGCCCGCGCCACCGCCACGCGCTGGCGCTCTCCGCCGGAGAGCTTTCCGACACGATGGCGAAGCCGCTCGCCGAGCCCGACCTCGCTCAGCATCTCGGTCGCGCGGCGCCGCATCTCGGCGAACGACAGCCCGCGGACCAGGCCCGGCATCATCACGTTCTCGACCGCATCGAACTCGGGAAGCAGGTGATGGAACTGGAAGACGAAGCCGAGCGATTCGTTGCGGAAGCGCGCGAGCGACTCGGCGTCGCGCGCGAACAGGTCTTCGCCGCGGAAGCGAACCGTCCCCGCGGTCGGATGGTCGAGCGTCCCGAGGATGTGCAGCAGCGTCGACTTGCCGACGCCCGACTCGCCGAGGATGGCGACGCGCTCGCCCTCGGCGATCGAGAGCTGGACGCCGCGCAGCACCTCGATCTCGCCCACTTCGCTGCGGAACGTCTTCGTGATCCCGTCGGCGCGGAGCAGCTCTTCAGCCACGCCGGCCTCCGCCGGCGCGAACGGCTCGTGCGCGCTCACTCATACCGGAGGCCTTCCGCGGGATCGAGCCGCGCACCCTGCCGGCTCGGAAGCAGCGTCGCGCCGAGCGAGAGCACCATCGCGATGCCGGCGACGATCACGATCTGCACCGGATCGATTCGCCACGGGAGCGACGAGAACTGATAGACGCTCGCCGGCAGCGTGTCGATCCCGGTGATCGCCTCGATCTGCTGCTGGATCCATGCGAGCTGCGTCGTCACGACGATGCCCATCGCGACTCCCGCCGCAGTCCCGACCACCCCGATCAGCGTCCCCTCGATCGCGAAGATCCGCTCGATCGCCGCATCGTGCGCTCCCATCGCCTTCAGGATCGCGATGTCGCTCGACTTCTCCATGATCATCATGATGAGCGTCGCGACGATCACGAAGGCGGCGACGACCATCACCATCGTGAGCAGCACGAACATCATCACGCGCTCGGTCTTGAGCGCCTGGAAGAAGGAGGGGAAGTACTCCTTCCAGTCGCGCGTGTAGTACGGAAAGCCGAGCGCGGCGGCGACCGCGCTCGCGACGCGCTGCGAGCGGTAGAAGTCGCCGACGCGGACCTCGATGCCGTCGGCGACGTCGCCGGCGCGCTTGAAATCCTGCGCGGCGGCGAGGCTCGTGTACGTGAAGGCCTCGTCCCACTGGTAGAAGCTCGAGTGGAAGATGCCGGCGACGCGGAAGCGCGCGAGCCGGGGGCCGGGGCCGAGGGGAGTCGGCGGCCCGCCGAACGGCGAGACCAGCAGCAGCGGATCGCCGACGGCGAGGCCGTACGACGACGCGAGCTCGTGACCGATGAGGATTCCCGGCAGCGCCTGCGGCTCGTCGTCGCCCGCCTTCGCCTCGCGCTCGATCGGCCGCGGAGCGAGGTCGTCGAGCGAGCCCTCGACGATGTCCTTCGGAAGCCTCGTCACGCCGCCCACCGTCGCGGGGTCGATGCCTCGCAGGCGGACGGCGACGATCCGCCCTCCCGGCCCGCGCACCATGCCCTCGGTGTCGACGTACGGCGTCGCCCCCTTCACGTCCGGCGTCTTCGACACCACGTCGAGCACGCGCGCGTAGTCGGCGATCGGGCCCACCCCGTTGTGAACCGTGAAGTGCGCGCGGTTCCCGATGATTTCGTCGCGCCACGTGCGCTCGAACCCGTTCATGACCGAGAGCACCGTGATGATGAGCCACACGCCGACCGCCACCCCGCCGACGCAGATGAGCGTGATGATCGAAATGAACGTCTGCCGCCGCCTCGCGACGAGGTAGCGCGCCGCGATGAACCACTCGGCGCCCGCGCGGAGGTCGGCGAGGCCCGCGGCGGCGAGGGGCAGCAGGCCGAGCAGGACGGCCGCGGCGAACGCCGCGAGAATGATCCCGCCGGCAGCGGCGACACCGGGCTGCGGCACCGGGAGGAGCCAGGCGAGCGCAGATCCCGGCGCGAGCGCGAGCACGAGGACGCGCAGCAGGCGCTCGGCCTCGCCGGGCGCACGAACGGCCGGCGCTCGCCGGCGCCGCCACGCGAGCGCCGCGGCGGCGGCCACGGCGACGGCGAGCGGGGCCGCCGCGAACGCGAGCTGGTCGGTGCCGCCCACGAGCACGGCGTAGCCGAGCCCGAGGACCGCGAGGCTCGCGCTGCCGAGCCGTTCGGGGGCGAGGCGGCGCAGCAGCGCCCGCATCGCGGGCAGGAGAACGGCGAGCACGACCGCGGCGACCGCGGTCGCCCGAAGCCAGAGCGCAGCCGGCGAGAGGCCGTCGGCGACGCCCTCGGTTCCGAGCAGCTCCGCGGCGAGCGCGCCGGCGAGCGGCGCGGCGCACGCGCCCGCGAGCACGACGCTCCGGCGCCTGCGAACGGCCCGCGCGAAGCGCTCGAGCACGACGACCGACGACCCGAGGAACAGGAGCGTCAGCGCGTTGATGCCGAGCGCGAGCGCGACGATGAACGTGAGCGCGAGCGTTCCCCCCGCGGCCGAGAGGACGTCCCAGAACGGGATCACGCCGGCGGCTCCGGGCGAAGGTGCGGGAACAGCTCGACCTCGCGAAGCGTCGGCGCGTCGGCGAGCAGCATGACGAGCCGCCCCACGCCGACGCCGAGGCCGCCCGTCGGCGGAAGGCCGTGCTCGAGCGCCCGCAGGTAATCCTCGTCCATCGGATGCGCCTCCTCGTCGCCTTCGTCCGCGGCCCGGCCCTGCTCGACGAAACGCGCGCGCTGGTCGTCGGGATCGTTCAGCTCGCTGAACGCGTTGCCGAGCTCCATCCCCGCGACGAACAGCTCGAAGCGCTCGACGAGACGCGGGTCCGAGGTCTTGCGCTTCGCGAGCGGAGAGAGCTCGACGGGGTAGTCGGTCACGAACGTCGGCTGGATGAGCGTCGGCTCGACCTTCTCGCTGAACAGGTCGTCGACGAGCCGGCCCCACGTGGGAGCGTCGCCCGGATCGAGACCGGCCGTACGGACGGCGGCGCGCAGGCTCTCGAGATCGGCGGCCGCGAGGATGTCGACCCCGCACGCGCCGAGCAGCGCGTCGCGAATCGTCATGCGCGGGTACGGCCCGCCGAGCTCGATCTCGCGGCCCTGCACCTCGATCTTCGTTCGCCCGAGAACGCTGCGGGCGACGTCCTCGAACATCGCTTCGACCAGCTCCATCATTCCGCGGTAGTCGGTGAAGGCCTGGTAGCACTCGAGCATCGTGAACTCGGGGTTGTGCTTTCGCGAGATGCCCTCGTTGCGAAAGTCGCGCCCGATCTCGTAGACGCGGTCGAGGCCGCCGACGACGAGGCGCTTCAGGTAGAGCTCGTCCGAGATGCGCAGGTACAGTCGCTGGTCGAAGACGTTGAGGTGCGTCACGAAGGGGCGCGCGGCCGCACCGCCGTAGATCGGCTGGAGCACGGGCGTCTCGACCTCGAGGAAGCCGCGGCCGTCGAGAAAGCTGCGCAGCGCGCGAACCGTGCGGCTGCGGATCAGCGCCGCTCGCCGCGCCTCCTCGTTCACGAGCAGGTCGAGGTAGCGCTGCCGGAAGCGGGCCTCGACGTCCTGCAGGCCGTGCCACTTCTCGGGAAGCGGGCGAAGGCTCTTCGCGAGCATCGTGAGCTGGCTCGCCGCGATCGTCAGCTCGCCGGTCTTCGTGCGCCAGAGCGCCCCCTCGACGCGCACCGCATCGCCGACGTCGACCTGATCGAGCAGAGCGAGGACGCTCTCCGGGGCCTCTCCCCTGCGGGCGCTCGCCTGGAGCTTCACGCCGTCCTCGACGAGATCGAAAAAGCGCAGCTTGCCGAAGCTCCGCATCGACATCACGCGGCCGGCGACGGCGGCGCGCTCGCCGCTCGCGTCGAGCGCCGCCGAATCCGCGTCGCCGATCCGCTCGCGCAGCGACGCGATCCGTTCGACGGGCTCGACGCGCGCGGGGTACGGGTCGACGCCGCTCTCGCGCAGCGCGGCCAGCCGCGCGCGGCGGGCCTCGCGCTCGGCTTCGCTCACGCGCTCTCCTTTCTCGTGGGGTCGGCGCGCCAGAGCAGCGTCGCACGAATGAACCGGTCGATGTCGCCGAGCAGGACGCCCTCGGCGTTGCCCGCCTCGCAGCCCGTGCGGTGGTCCTTCACGCGCTGGCTCGGGTGGAGCGTGTACGAGCGGATCTGGCTGCCGAAGTTGACGTCGCGCTTCTCGCCGCGCAGCGCCGCGAGCTTCGCCTCCTGCTCCTCTCGCGCGCGCTCGTAGAGCCGGGCGCGCAGCACCTTCATGGCCGCCGCCCGGTTCTTGTGCTGCGAGCGCTCGTTCTGGCACTGCACGACGATTCCCGTCGGAAGGTGCGTGAGACGCACCGCCGAGTCGGTCTTGTTGACGTGCTGCCCGCCCGCGCCGCCGGCGCGGTAGGTATCGACGCGGAGCTCGGATTCGTCGATCTCGACCTCGATCGAGTCGTCGATCTCGGGAACGACCGAGACGCTCGCGAAGGCCGTGTGCCGGCGGTGCTGCGAATCGAACGGCGAGATGCGGACGAGGCGATGGACGCCTTCCTCGGTCTTGAGATACCCGAACGCGTAGTCGCCGGAGACCGTGACCGTCGCACCGCGCAGTCCGGCTTCGTCGCCCTCCTGCAGGTCGAGCACCTCGACGCGCATGCCGTGCGCCTCGGCCCAGCGCAGGTACATGCGGAGCAGCATCTCGGCCCAGTCGCAGGCGTCGGTCCCGCCCGCCCCGGCGTTGATCGAGACGATCGCGTTGCTCGCGTCGTGCTCGCCGCCGAGCAGCCGGCGCAGCTCGGCGTCCTCGAGGTCGCGCTCGACCGACGCGAGCCGCCCTGCGGCCTCAACGAGCGTGGCCGCATCGCCGGCCTCGCGCGCGAGCTCGAGGAGCACCTCGGCGTCCTCGAGGCCTTGCTCGACGCGCGCGAAGAAGGCGACTTCGCGCTCGACGCCGCGCTTCTCGCGCAGGAGCTTCTCGGCCGCCTCGCGGTCGCTCCACAGGTCCGGGCGCGCCGCCTGCTCGTCGAGTGCGGCGAGGCGCTGCTTCAGGCCGGCGACGTCAAAGCCGCCTCCGCAGCTCGTCGCTCCGCTCGCGTACGTCGCGCAGCCGCTCGGCGAGCTCTCCCGCCTCCACGGCGGCCGTGGCGTCTTCGACGGTCTGGGTCATCCGGGCTTCCTCTCCCCTCGCGGCCAGCGTGCGCCCAAGATGGCAAAGACCGCGAGAGACGCCCAGCAGGCGCCGGCGAAGACGTCTCCGTGCCGCACGTAGAAGGTGCTCCCCTGCCTCGGGCCCCGCAGCGGGACGTCGCCCACCAGCAGGGTCCGCTCGAAGACGCCCGTCTGCTCGTGCACGCGCCCGAGATCGTCGATGAAGGCCGTGATCCCGGTGTTGGCGGCGCGCGCGGTCCACAGCCCCGTCTCGGCCGATCGCAGCGCCGTGATCGCGAGAAACTGGTACGGCGCCCCGCTGTGGCCGTACCACGCGTCGTTCGTGATCGCGACGAGGAGCTCCGCACCGTCGACGGCGAAGCCCCGGACGAGGCCCGGGAAGAGCAGCTCGTAGCAGATCGGGACACCCGCCGGGACGGGGCGCTCGGCCTCGCCGCGCGAAACGGCTCCGGGCGGAGCCGGCGGCCCGCCGGCGTCCGGATCGAGAGGCAGCGTGGTCGCGCGCGGGCCCTGCCCGGCCGTCACGTCGTCGCGCGCGATCCCGGTCGCCACCGCGCGGATGTAGCGCCCGAGCAGCTCGCGCGCCGGGAGGTACTCGCCGAAGGGGACGAGATGGGCCTTGTCGTAACGATCGAGCCGCGCGCCCGAACCGTCGAAGACGTACGCGCTGTCGAAGAAGCGATAGTCGTCCTGCCACGGCTCGACGCCGACTGCGCCGACCACGAGCGCGACCCCGAGCTCCTTCGCGAGCTGCGCGAGCCGCGGGCCGAATCCGGGCTCGGTTTCGACCGAGCCCGGCACCGCCGTCTCGGGCCAGACCACGAGCCGCGCGCCCTCCGCGACGGCGCGGCGGGAGAGGTCCTCGTACACGCGCATCGTCTCGTCGGCGAACGCGGGGCTCCACTTCACGCCCTGGTCGATGTTGCCCTGCAGCAGCCCCACGCGAATCGATCCGCCCGCGGGCCGCTCGGCACGCGCATTCGAGAGCGCTCCGGCGCCCATCGCGAGCGCCGCGCAGCCGAGCGCGGCGAGCGCGCTGCGACGCCGGGAGACGCGGCCTCCTGCGGCGGCGCCCGGAAGCAGCAGCGCGAGCCCCGCGCCGCCGAGCGCCGTCACGAAGGAGAGGCCCACGACGCCCGTGTACGGCGCGAGGCCGAGCAGCAGCGGGTTCTGGTGCTGCGCGTAGCCGATCACGCCCCACGGAAAGCCGGACGCGACGAAGTGCCGGCCGTGATCGAGGGCGGCCCACAGTGCGGCGAACGCGAAGGGCCCCGCGCGGCCGCACCGCGAGAGCCACGCCCACGCGGCCCCCTGCACGGTCGTGAAGGCCGCCATGTAGAGCGAGAGCCCGATCGGAGCGAGCACGCCCACCGCGGCGGGAGCACGGCCGTAGATCGCCGTCACGACGTAGATCCAGTGCAGGATCGCCGCGTGCGCGAGCCATCCCGCCCAGAATCCCGCCCACGCGGCGCGCCGAGCCGCGAGGCCGCCGAGCGCGATCGCCAGCGACGCGGGGGCGAGCCACGCGAAGACCCAGCCGAGATCGAACTCGTGGCCGGCGATCACCTGCGGAAACGCGAGGAACGAGCAGGCGGCGAACGCCGCGACGCCGAGACGATTGCGGCGGGTCACGCCGACGCCGCCCGCCACAGGCGCCGCTCTTCGGCGCGCATCCGCTGCGCCTGCGCGGCGCGAACGTGATCGTGGCCGAGCAGGTGCAGGACGCCGTGGATCAGCAGGCGCGCCGCCTCGTCGTCGAGGCTGCGGCGCGCCCGGCGCGCCTGCCGCGCCGCGGTGTCGACCCCGATCACGACCTCGCCGAGCAGGGGCCCGCGAAGCGCGGAGAACTCGCCCTCGAGCAGCGAGAACGAGAGCACGTCGGTGGGGCGGCTCTTCCCTCGGTAGGCGGCGTTCAGCGCGGCGATCTCGGCGTCTGCGGCGAGCGTCACCGAGAGCTCGGATCCGCCGTGCTCGAGCGCGCGCAGCACGCGCGCGGCCCGGCGGCGCAGGAGCCCGCGGTCGATCCGGGGGGCGCCGCGCGGCCGGCGCGCGCCGCCGACGCGCACCGTCACTGCGGCTCGGTATCGCGCGGGGGCGCGGCGCCGTCGGCCTCGCGGCGAGCCGTGTCACGGTCGTACGCGCGAAGGATCTCCGACACGAGCGGGTGTCGGACGACGTCCGCCTCGGTGAAGCGCATGAAGCCGATGCCCTCGACGCCTTCGAGGACGCGCAGGGCCTCGACCAGCCCGCTGGTCTTGCCCGGCGGGAGGTCGATCTGCGTGACGTCGCCGGTGACGACCGCCTTGCTGCTGAAGCCGAGGCGGGTGAGGAACATCTTCATCTGCTCGCTCGTCGTGTTCTGCGCCTCGTCGAGGATCACGAACGAGTCGTTCAGCGTACGGCCGCGCATGAAGGCGAGCGGCGCCACCTCGATCGTGCCGCGCTCGATGAGGCGCGCGGCCTTCTCGAAGTCCATCATGTCGTGGAGCGCGTCGTAGAGCGGCCGCAGATAGGGGTTCACCTTCTCGGCCATCGACCCCGGAAGGAAGCCGAGCTTCTCGCCGGCCTCGACGGCCGGGCGCGTCAGGATCACGCGCGACACCTCGTGACGGTTGAGCGCCGCGACGGCCATCGCCATCGCGAGGTAGGTCTTCCCCGTTCCCGCAGGCCCGACGGCGAGGACCAGGTCGCACGCCCGCATCTGGTCGATGTAGCGGCGCTGCGAGAGATTCTTCGCCGCGATTCGCCGCCGCGCACCCACGGCCGAGAGTACGTCTTCGTAGACGTCGGCCAGCGCCGTGTTCGGCGCCGCCGTCAGCGTCCGCACCGCATCGCGAACCTCACGCGGCTGCACGGGGTTGCCGGCGCGCGCCTGCGCGTAGAACTCCTCGAGCACCTTTCGCGCGATCGCGACCTCGGACGCGGGCCCGATGAGCCGGACCTCGTTGCCGCGCGCGCGCGCCGAGACGCCGAGCTCCTGCTCGAGCGTTCGCAGCGTGCGGTCGCCCTCGCCGTAGAGGTCGGCGGCGGTCTGGTTGTCGTCGAAGATCAGCGTCTGGCGCGTGGAGGCCTGGTCGCTCGGCAGGGTCTTCCCTCGCGGGAGGGCGGCCGCGGGGCCGCTCGGAATGAGGCGATCGAAACCAGCGGGTTCAGCGCTCGGGCGAGAGCAGCACGACTCCGTCCGCGCTCTGCCGGTAATAGTACGGGGCGGCCATCGCGGACGTCAACGCTTCGGGGACGAGCCCGTCTGCGCCCGAGAGCGCATCGAGCCGTTCGGGCCACGATCCCGTCGCGGCGCGGTACGCGTCGAGCGCGCCGCGCAGGCGCCGCGCCTCGAAGGCGCCGCGCGCCCCGGCGAGCGCGTCGCCGGCGACCAGCGCGCGCGCGCCGGCCGGTGCGCCGCGCAGATGCACGGCGAGCGCCACGGCCGCGAGGGCCGCGAGCACGAGCACGCCGGCGAACACGGAGCGGCGCGGCAGGTCGCCTTCGTCGCGCGCCGCCTTCGGCGCAGGCTCCTTGCGACGAACCGGCTGGACGACGCCTGCCGCGAGCAGATCCGCGACGATGCGCGAGGCCTCGAAGGTCCCGAGGTGCGAGAGGTCGATGACGCGCCGGAGCGTGAGCCGGCCGTCGATGAGCAGGTAGACGCGCTCGGCCGTCACGAGGCGGCGCTGCGCCTCTCCGGTCGCCGCGTCGGCATACACATCGAAGTTTCGGCGACGCCGGAGCACCGCGTCCTCGGCCGGGAGCCCGCGGGCGAGTGTTCGCCACTCGTCGACCATGCGCAGGCCGTCCATCAGGATCTGCTCGGCGCCGAGCAGCGCCGCAGGGTCGCGGTCGTGGGCGACGGGACGCGCCGTGAAGTGGAACGATCCCTGGCTCTGGCGCAGCAGGTCGAAGATGGTCTCGCGCGTGAGGAGCTCCTCCGCGGCGTCGACCTCCTGCTTCGACACGAGGGCGCGCGCGACGAGTCGCTGCCCGAGCCGCTCGAGCGTCGCGCTGCACTCCGCGAGCGCGGTCGCGAGCGCCTCGGGCGGCAGGACGCCTCGCCGCACCAGCAGCTCGCCGAGCGCGCCCTCGGGCTGGTCCGCGACGGGCGCCGCCGACACCACGCTTCCGGCGTCGAAGCAGATCTGGATCCGGCCCGCCTCGCTGCCGATCTCGAGCACGCCCGTCTTGCGCTGCTGGCCGATGAGCTGGAAGACCTCGCCGATGCCGAAGTCCGCGAGGTTGCCGCGAAGCGCGACGCTCACGACGCGGCCTCGCGGGCGGACCGGAGGCCGGCGGCGACGGTTCCGGCGTACGCGACGACGCAGGCGGCCTGCGCGGCCGCTAATGCGAGAGCTCCCGCACCGCCGGCCGCGAGGGGGTCGGCCGGGCCGGCCGCGAGGCCGGGGCCGAAGGCGAGGACCGCCGCGCCCGCGATCGCCCCGAGCAGGCCGAGGGCCGGCCTGCCGGCGAGCAGCCCGGCCGCGCCGGGCAGGGCGAGAGACGCCGCGAGGCGTGCGCGCGCGAGGAGCTCGGAGCGGCGCGCGAGCTCGCCGAGCCGGCGCGCGCGCCGCTCGGGGTCCGCCGTCTCGGGCCGCTCGAACAGGCGGTCGCACGCGACGCACAGGTCGCGCGCGGGGGCGGCGCCGTCACAGCGCGGGCACAGCCGCCTGCCGCAGCTCCGGCACGCAGCCGAGCGCCGCAGGCGACCCGCGCCCGCGCGTGTGGCGGCCGCGATCGCGAGCAGCGCCGCCGACGTCGCGGCCGCGCTCGCACCGAGATCGCCCGGCGCGAGCGGCCGCACGAGATCGGCCGCAACGGCGTCCGACACGCCGAGCTGCGCGGCGCGGGCCTGCAACAGAGACGGCGGGAACGGCAGATCGAGCGTGAAGCCGCCCGCGAGCTCTTCCTGCACGCGCGCGAGGTCGAAGGCGAACGCCGGGTCTTCGCGCTGCAGGCGGCGCAAGGCGTCGTCCTGCGCGTGCGGCCGGATCGCCTGGCCGTACGCGTACGAGAGGTCGTAGAGCGCGGCGGGCTCGGGAGACATCTGCACCGCGATCTCGTGGAGCGCGACGGCGCGGTCGACGTCGCCGAGCGCGATCCACACGTTGCCCGCGTTGGTGACGAGCGTCGCATCGGCGCCGCCCGTCGCGAGGATCTCTTCGTAGCGCTGCGCGGCTTCGGCGAGCCGTCCCGCGCGGCGCGCATCGAGCGCGAGGCCGCGGGCCGCGAGCGAGTCGGTCGGCGCCGCGCGCGCGAGCCGCTCGCGATCTGCAGCGGACGGAAGCCCTCGCTCGACGCGAGCGTAGGCCGCAGCGACGGCGTCTGGATCGAGAGCCGCGAGCGCGTGCGCCGCCGTGCGCGAGCCGATCTGGAGCGCGAGCACGAGCAGGAGCGCGGCGACCCACGCGGCGCGTCGCTCCGCTGCGCCGCCGTACGCGAGGGCGACGGCGAGCAGCGCGAGCGCGGTCCCCGCAAGGCCCTGGCCGAAGATCGCGGGCAGCAGGACGAGAGCGCCGAGGATTCCGGCCCGTGCGAAGAGGGGCAGCGCGCGCGAGATTCGGTCTCCGAGATCGTGCGCCGCTGCGCGCGAATGGCGCAGCGCGAGGCCGGCGAGAAACGCGAGCGCGCCGAAGAACAGCGCGTTGCGCGCCGCGAGCAGAGCGCTCGCTTCGAGCCAGGTCCGTGCCTCGGGATGCGCGACGAGCCCGCGCAGGGCACGGCCGGCCGCGACGGCCGCTCCGGCGAAGTCCCGCTCCCCCAGCAGCGCGCGCGAGAGAGCGGCCTGCGCGAGCGGGAGCTGCGGGGCCGCGGCGACCGCGGCGCGGGCGCGCGCCCCGGCGTCCCCGGCGGCGGTCTCCCGGAGCAGCGCGCGGGCGAGAGGATCGAACCCGGAAAGGCCCGCCTGCAGCGCCGCGAGGCGGGCGCGCGCGGCGCGCTCGAGCAGCTCGCCGCCGGCGTCCGAAGCGGCCCACGGGTTCGGCGCCGGGTCGGCGACGCGTGCCGCAGCGCCGACGGCGGGCGGCTCGCCGGTCTGCCCCCCGGCGGCCGCCGGGGCGAGGGCGAGCGCGACGAGGATGAAGGCCAGGCACCGGTCGCCCCGGCGAGCAGCGGCGCCGCGCCCCATGCGCATCCGTCCCTCCAGACACGTGTCCGCAGCCCGTATCGGCGCCGCGCCGGCCGGGCTGTACGCCCTGCCGGGTCGCGGGGGCCGCGGCGGCCGGCCGCCGCGGCGGCGCGTTTACAGCGCGCGCTGCCGCGCCTATCCTCGGCCGTCCCAGTTCCGGAGGAGATTCCCGGTGGCCAACCACAAGTCCGCGGAGAAGCGCGCCCGCCAGAACGAGCGCCGCCGTGAGCGCAACCGTCAGGCGAGGAGCCGAATCCGCACGCTCGAGAAGGGCTTCCGGGAGGCCGTCGAGGGCGGCAAGCTCGACGAGGGGCGCGCGCAGCTCCGCGAAGTCGAGGGTGCGCTGCGCCGGGCCGCGGCCACGGGTCTCATCCCGAAGCGGCGCGCCAGCCGCCGCGTATCGCGCATGGCGAAGCGGCTCCACGCGACCAGCGGCACGAAGTAGAGACGCCGCGCGCCCTAGCCACGCGGCGTGATCGCGACCTCGTGATGAGGACTCGCCCAGTCGGTCCAGAGCGAGAGCACCTCGCGCGTGGCGTCCCAGTGGGAGGACCACGTCCCGTCCGGATCGCTCACCCAGACGTCGAAGCCGGCCGGGAAGTGGCGGCGTGCCGGCACGTAGATCTCGGTCGGGCCGACGACTCCCGGCTTCTCGTCGAATGCGAGGCGCAGCACGCGCGTCTCGGGGTCGTAGTCGACGAGCCGCGGGCGCCCCGCGATGCGCTGCGGGTAGGCGCGCACCAGCAGGTTCGCAGGATCCTTCTCGTCTCCATTCTCGTCGATCGGCCCCCAGCTACCGCGGCCGTACTCGTAGAACGCCCATCCGCTCGTCATGCGATCCGCCATGCGCGCGACGTCGCTGAAGTAGCGCTGCCAGTTCTGCACGCTCGTCGGTCCGCCCCACTCGCCGAGCAGCAGCGGCGCGCGCTGCTCGTCGATCTCGCGCTTTCGGTTCTCGGCCCACAGACCGAGGCTCGGATCGGTGGCGGGGTCGTAGCTCGAGGTCGCCTGGGTCCAGACCGAGTAGTAGTGAGGGAAGTACGCGAGGCGATCGTCGCCATCGCGCGGATCGTCGATGCGACCGATCTTCGACGGATAGCCGGGCGCCGGGCCCCACGCGCGCGGCTCGAAGAAGATCCAGCGCTCGGCGTCGACGGCCCGGATCGCCGCGATGCAGCGCTCGAGGAAGGCCTTGTACGGCCCCGCATCGAAACGCTCGAGATCACCGACCACCGCGCCCCCGAGGAGGCTCCCGGCATAGGGCTCGTTCATGAGGTCGTAGCCGAGGACGGCCGGATGGTCTCGGAAGCGCGCGGCAACGGCGCTCCACGCGCCGCAGTAGTGATCCTGGAGCTCGGGGTGACCGTCGTGATCCCAGAACTCGTCGAACGCGTGCGTCACGGCGGGCTCGAGGTAGCCGAGCGCCCAGCCGAGCGGATTCCAGCGGAAGCGAAGCCCTGCCGTATGGAAGGACCACGCGGGATGGCCGTTGCCGCCGATCCAGCGCCCGTCGCTGTCGACCGCGCCGTACAGGTCCTGGTGCATGTCGATCACGACGAAGATGCCGGCGGCCGCGAACCAGTCGAGGCGCGTCGCGATGCGACCCAGATAGGCTTCGTCGATCACGCCCTGCGTGGGCTCGAGGCCGTCCCACGAGATCAGGTAGCGGGCGAAGTTGAAGCCCCAGTCGCGCGACATGCGCTCGACATCGGCCTGCGCGACCCACGGCACGCGGCCGGGATCGTACTTCGCGGAGTTCGAGACGTTGAGGCCGTGGAGGATGAGCGCACGACCCTGCGAGTCCGTGATGAACCGCGGATCGTCCGGCGGGGCCCAGCACGCGACGGCGGCCGGCACCAGTACGCAGCAGGTGAGGGCCCGGAGCCGCTCCCGCATCGTCCCGCGTCTCCCTCGGGCGGCCGGACCGGCGTTGCGAGGCCGGCTCGCCGGGCGTCCCGGCGCACGAGGATATCACCGGCCGAGCTCGGACGACGCGCGTTCCCGCGCGTCGCGGGCGCGCCGTTCGCGAGCGGCCCGGATCTCCTGCCGGCTGCGTCAGGCCGCGAGCGCCAGAACGAGCCGCTCGATCGCGATTCGCGGATCCGCGCCGCCCTGACCCTTGAGGACGAGGTCGGCGTCGTGGATCGCGCGCAGCGCGGCAACCAGCCGCGCCGCCGCATAGCGCTGCGACTGCCGTTCGAGCTTGCGCTGCACGAACGGCGGAGCGGCGACCCTCCCGCCGGTTCGGATCCGCAGCAGCTTGCGGAAGTGCGACGCGAGCGTTCCGAGCAGCATCGGCGCCGGAGCGCCGCCGCGAAGCATGCGCGCGAGCAGCGGCAGCGCGTCGCGCGCCCGCCCTTCTCCGATCGCGTCGGTGAGGTCCCAGATCGAATCCTCGGCGATCGCGCTCACGGTCTGCTCGACGTGCGCGCGCGTGATGCGAGTCGACGGCAGTGCGAGCAGCGCCGCCTTCTCGAGCTCGTGTCGCAGCACGAGGAGCTCGGGTCCGATGCGCTCGGCGAGCAGCTCCGCGACCCCGGAGTCGAGCGCGAGCCCCCTGCGCCGCGCCTCCGCACCGACGAACGCGGCGAGCGCGGCGGCGCCGGACGGCGCCTCGCACTCGACGAGCGCGGCGGGCTCGGCGAAGGCCTTCACCCAGCGCGCACGCCGGTCGACCTTCGAGGCCGTCACGACGAGCACGGCGGTCTCGGGAACCTCGCCGACGACCTCCGCGAGCGCGTCGGCGAGCGCCTTCGCCGCGCCCCGGCCGGCCTCCGGCTCGCGCAGCACGACGAGGCGGCGCTCGCCGAGGACGGGCAGCATGCGGACCGCGTCGCGCAGCGCCGCCGGCGTGCAGCTCGCGCCGTCGAGACGGTCGAGGTTGAAGTCCGGCGGAGCGCCTCCGAGGGCGGCGCGCGTGAGCGCGGCGAGGGCATCGTCGCGGAGCAGCGCCTGCGCGCCCGCGAGCAGATACGCGCGGCGCACCCGGCCCTTCGCGAGCTCGGCGTCGAGAGTCTCGGGCGTCACGGCATGAGCCGTTCGAAGAGCGCGTCGTGCACGCGGCCCGCGATCACGCTCGCGACGCGCCGGAGCGCTTCGTTGCGGTTCGTGAGCTGCGCCTCGGCGTCGGCGCTGGCGACGTAGATCTCGGACTCGGTCATCG
>JABLTH010116680.1_pt1 | contig 17167 bp, 16 predicted proteins | sample 7875711 | NCBI WGS metagenome assembly JABLTH01 (sample SAMN14941262, study PRJNA633318) | bioreactor metagenome | isolation source: bioreactor | place: China | collected 2019-03-05 | reverse complement strand
TTGCGATCCGTTTCTCGAATCGCCCCGAAGCATTTCGCCCCAGGTGAGCCGCTCATTCTACATCGATTTCTATGCTCGTCAACACCTTCGTCACACTTGATTTCGAAGTTGTTGCCGCTCAGCAAGAAGTCGTCTTGGAGAAGAAGCGAGCCGCCTACTGTACAACATTTTCTCGATCTGGCAACACGTCGACGAGAAGTTTTTCGCGATGCCTTTCCGTTCGGAGCGATGTCGCTGCGGCGGGGGGCGCATAGTAGGCAGCACCCCCTACGTTGGCAAGCGTTTTCGCGAGGAAATTCCCAGTCCGGACGCAAGTCGTTGTCGGGAAAGGCGGCCCGCCTCCAGGTGGCAGCGCCGCGTGGTGGTGAGCGCTCATGACACCTTGAGCAGCACGCGGGCGAAGTTGCGCTTGCCTACCTGAAGCACGCCCTCAAAACCCTCGACAAACACCTGCTGCGGATCCTCGACCACCTGCGCATCGATCTTGACCGCACGCTCTTTCAGCTTGCGGTTGGCTTCCGAGTTGCTGGCAGTAAGACCCGCTGCGGTGAGCAACGCCGGCACGCGCAGCCCTTCGGGGGGGACGGCGATCTCGGTCAATGGAAGCGACGAGGTGTCACCTTCACCCCGCACCACTGCGTGCCAGCCGGCGATCGCCTGTTCAGCCGCTGCCGCATCGTGGAACCGGGTCGCCAACTCGCGCGCCAGGCGCAGCTTGGCATCGCGCGGGTTCAGGGCTCCGCTGGCGATGTCCGCCCTCATACGAGCCATCTCCTCCAACGACACCTCGAAGCTGAGCAACTCGAACCAGCGCCACATCAGCTCGTCGCCGATCTTCATTGTCTTGGTGACGATGTCGATCGCCGGCTCGTTGATGCCGATGTAGTTGCCCAGTGACTTGGACATCTTGTTGATGCCATCCAGCCCCTCGAGCAAAGGCATGGTCAGCACGACCTGGGGGGGCTGGGCATGGTGCTCCTGCAGCGCACGGCCCATCAGCAGATTGAACTTCTGATCTGTGCCACCGAGCTCGACATCGCACTTCAGCGCCACCGAGTCGTAGCCCTGGACCAGGGGATACAGGAACTCGTGGATGGCGATCGGCTGCTGGCCTGCATATCGCTTGGCGAAGTCGTCGCGCTCGAGCATGCGGGCCACCGTGTGCTGGGCGGCCAGCTTGATCATGTCGGCCGCGCTCATCTGGCCAAACCATTCGGAATTGAAACGCACCTCGGTACGCGCCTTGTCCAGCACCTTGAACACCTGCGACGCATAGGTTTCGGCATTGGCCAGCACATCCTCGCGCGTCAGCGGTTTGCGGGTCACGTTCTTGCCGGTGGGATCGCCAATCATGCCGGTGAAGTCGCCGATCAGGAAAATCACCTGGTGCCCGAGGTCCTGGAACTGGCGCATCTTGTTGAGCAGCACCGTGTGTCCGAGGTGGAGGTCCGGCGCCGTCGGATCGAAGCCGGCCTTGATCCGCAGCGGACGCCCTGACCGAAGCCGCTGCTCCAGCTCCTCGCGCTTGATGATCTCGTCCGCTCCGCGGGCGATGGTGGCCAGGGCCTGTTCCAACTCGTTCATGCAATCCTCGGATTTAGTTGTCTAGACAGTCACTCGAGTGACCGGCCTCACAAGGGCGAAGTTAATTGTGCGTTAACCCCGAACCTGGCGCAAACCATTGATGGAAAAGGCGTTGACACCCTTTACACGAGGCCGTTACGGTACCGGCCGGTCGCAGGTTTTCCGGTGGAGTCACGCATTATGGGTGAGGGGTCGCAGATGGCGCACGCGGCGCGCAAGCAAGCCATCCGCCGCAAGGCGCAGCGCAGGCACTCCCACTTCTACGAACGCTGTTCGCACTGGTCGTTCAACCGCAACGGCGAGGCCGAGCCGATCCGCTGGCATCGTGAACGCTGGGTGCTCGCTGCCACCGCCCTGCTGATCACGCTGTTGTCCGGTTTCCTGCTTCCCGCATGGGCCTCGGCCATGCGCACCCCGCCGACCGCGGAAGCGCACATGCTGTTGCCGCTGGCGCTTCCGAAGGCTTCGCCCGCCACCACGCAGGCACCAACCGTCGAAGACTGGCAGCGCGTGCAGGTGGAGCCGGGCCAGACGTTGTCGGACATTTTCGCCAACCAGGGCCTGAGCATGTCGGACCTGCAGCGGGTCATGGACGCCGCGGGCGACGCCAGGTCTGCACTGCACAGCATTCGCCCGCATCAGGAGTTCGACTTCCTGCTCGGCAGCGACGGCAGCCTGAAGGGGTTGCGCTTCGATCGTGATGCGAGCACCCGCGCGATGATCCGGTTCGACGATGGCAGCGCCAAGCTGACGCTGGAGCCGCGCGACATGGATACGCGCGAACACATCGCACACGGTGTGGTCGACAGCTCGCTCTACGCCGCCGCTTCCCGTGCCGGCATGAGTCCCGCCATGGTCGGCAAGTTGGCGGACCTGTTCAAATACGACATCGATTTCGTCCAGGACCTGCGTGTCGGCGACAGTTTCACCGTCATCTACGACGACATCTACCGCGACGGTAGCTACTACACCGAGGGCGACATCGTCGCCGCCGAGTTCATCAACCAGGGCCATCGCTACACCGCCTACCGCTTCAAGAAGGCGGACGGCAACTACGGCTGGTTCAGCGAGGACGGCCGTCCGATCCAGAAGTCGTTCCTGCGCATCCCGGTCGATTTCACCCGCATCTCGTCTACCTTCAGCGCGGCGCGCATGCACCCGATCCTTGGCCGCATGCGTGCGCACAAGGGCGTGGACTATGCCGCTCCCACGGGCACGCCGATCCATGCCGCGGGCGATGGCGTGATCAAGTTCCGCGGGTGGATGCGCGGCTACGGCAACTTCGTGATCCTGCAGCACAACAAGTCGATCTCCACGGCCTACGGCCACATGTCGCGTTTCGCAGCGGGCGAGCGCGTCGGCCAGCACGTGCGCCAGGGCCAGGTGATCGGTTACGTCGGCATGACCGGCCTCGCTACCGGGCCGCACCTGCACTACGAATTCCGCGTCAACGGCGTGCAACGCAACCCGCAGACGGTGACGCTGCCCAAGCCCGAGCCGCTGCCGCAGGCCCAGCTCGCGAAGTTCGAAGCCCAGGTCGTGCGTCCACAGCTGGCCCGCCTCAAGCAGGTGGACCAGAACGTCAAGCTCGCAATGGCCAACAGTCGCCAGCACAGCGACGAATGATCCCTGCGTGGAACCTGCGGACCTGCTCTATCTCGGCCTGATCTCCGGCACCAGCGCCGACGGCATCGATGCAGCGCTGGTGAGTTTCGACAACAACGCGCCGCGCCTGCTGCTGGGTTTGACGCATCCATGGCCCGAGGAACTGCGCCGGCAGATCCTTGGCGTCGCCCAGGGGGAGCAGCCCGTCGATCTCGACCAGCTCGGACGGCTGGATGTTGCCATGGGCCATGGCTTCGCCGAGGCCGCCCGACACGCTTTGCGGGAGGCTGGAGTCGCGCCGAATAGAGTGCGCGCGATCGGCTCGCACGGGCAGACGCTGCGGCATCGACCGACCGGCAACCACCCCTTCAGCCTGCAACTCGGCGACCCCAGCGTGATCGCCGAGCAGAGTGGCATCGATGTCGTCGCCGATTTCCGCCGTGCCGATGTCGCGGCAGGTGGTCAGGGAGCGCCACTGCTGCCGGCCATGCATGCCATGCTGCTCGGGCGGCCTGGGGAGACGCGGGTGGTGCTCAACCTGGGCGGTATCGCCAACATCACCTGTCTGGGTGCCGATGGCAGCGTGCTCGGCTTCGATACCGGCCCGGCCAACGGGTTGATGGACGCGTGGTGTGCGCGCCATCGCGGTGAGCCGTTCGACCGGGATGGCCGTTTCGCCGCCGAGGGAGTGGCGGACGAGGCGCTGCTGCACGCCTTGCTCGAAGACCCCTATTTCGCGCTGGCGCCACCCAAGAGCACCGGCCGCGAGCATTTCCATCTGGCGTGGCTCGATCGCTTGCTGGCCGGACGGGCGGTCGCAGCGGCCGACGTGCAGGCCACGCTGCTGGAGCTGTCCGCGCGCAGTGTTGCCGATGCAGTCGCCCGGCATGCACCCGCGACACGACGTGTGCTCGCCTGCGGCGGTGGCGTGCACAACCGGATGCTGATGGACCGCCTGGCCATGCGACTGGCGCCGGCCGAGTTGCAGAGCACCGCGAGCTACGGCGTGGATCCCGATTTCCTGGAGGCAATGGCGTTCGCCTGGCTGGCGCGGCAGCGGCTGCTGGAAAGGCCCGGCAACCTACCCGCGGTCACCGGCGCCCGCGGGCCACGCGTCCTGGGTGCGGTCTATTTGGCGTCCCGCTGAGCCGGAGCCGGATCTTCATCGCCAAAGGGCGATGCCGCGAGGCCAGCCAATTGCCCTGCCGGTGCGACCGACAACGCCTGGATCGCCTCGTGAAAGGCGGCTCGCTCGGATGCATCCCAGTGGCCGCTCAGCACCACGGCATCGGCATCGATCAGGTTCTCGGAGAACGCGACCCCGCCATCGCTCATGCCCAGTCCGTGCCGCAGGGCATGCAGCACCACGTCATTGATCGACCAACGGCGCGACTTGGCCAGCGCCTTGATGCGCTCGGCCATGAGGTTGTCGATATGGCGTACGACGAGATCCGGCATGGGCGCCACTCCAAGTCACGCATGCCCCCTGTACGCCCGATGGTCGCACAAACCGGCTGATGGAGACCACGCGCCATGCCACGCGGACAGACTCAGCGAACGTCGTACCCGCGTGTCCGGAAGCGTTTGCGGATCACCACGAACAGCAGCACCGCGGGACCGATGCCGAGCACGGTGATCACGAAGAATCCGCCATAGCCGACGGTCATCGCGATCTCGCCGGCGAAAAAGCCCAGCACCTTGCCCGGCAGGTTCACCAGCGAGCTCAGCAATGCGTATTGCGTGGCCGTGTGCTCGCGATTCACCAGCGAGGACAGGAACGCCACCGTGGGCGGACCGAGCATGCCCAGGGTGAGATTCTCACCGGAGATCACCAGGGTGAGCATCCACAGGTTGCCGTGGTGCCGCAACAGGAGCAGGTACAGCAGATTGCTGGTGCCGCACAGCACGATCATCACCGCCAGCGAACGCCAGGCACCCCAGCGCGCCACCATGGCACCGCCGATGAATACGCCGACGATGCCGATCCAGATGCCGTAGATCTTGGTGATCGCGCCGATCTGCGTCTTGGTGAAACCCATGTCGCGGTAGAACGGGCTCATCACGCCGCCGATGGTTGCCTGCTCGGGGATCTTGAACAGCAGGATAAAGGCCAGTGTGAGCAGCGCCAGCAGGAAGCCGTAGCGACGGAAGAAGTCGACGAATGGGTCGACCACCCCCAGCTGCATCGCGTCCAGCCAGCGCGATGGCGCGAGCCGCAATACCTCCGGCTCGCGCGCGGCCAGGGTCATGGCGATCGGTGGCAGCATGCACGCCGCCATGCCGGCATAGATCACCGGCCAATGCACGTGGTCGGCGGCGATCAGCGCAAGGGCCCCGGCGGTAAGCAGGCCGATGCGGTAGCCGAGCGAATAGGTGGCCACCAGCGCGCCCTGTGCCTCGATCGGCGCGATCTCGATGCGGTAGGCGTCGATCGCGATGTCCTGCGTCGCGCCGAAGAACGCCACCACCAGCGTCGCCGCGATGAAGGGCGGCAGCCGCGTCGGCGTCAACCAGGCCATCGCCAGCAGGCCAGCGGCAACTGCGAGCTGCGCGAACAACAGCCAGCCGCGACGCTGACCGAACCTGCGGAAGCCGGGCAGGCGCCAGTGGTCCAGCAGCGGCGCCCACAGGAACTTCAGCGCGTAGGTCATGCCGGCACTGGCGATCATGGTGATCTCCGACAGCACCACGCCGTGCTCTTTCAGCCAGTACGCCAGGGTACCGGCCACCAGCAGGAACGGCAGACCGGAGGAAAAGCCGAACACCGCCATGGTCCACGCCGCCGGCTGGGTGAACGCCTGCCAGATCGAGGGCCGCGGAGCCGCGGCGGCCACCGGCTCAGTCGGCATAGTCGACTGTATACGGCGCGTGGTCGGAGAAGCGCTGGTCGCGGTAGATCGAGCAGTCCCGAAGGCGGGTACCCAGCGCCGGTGAGACGATCTGGTAGTCGATGCGCCAACCCACGTCGTTCTCCCGCGCCCGCCCGCGGTTGGACCACCAGGTGTAGTCCTCGCCTTCCGGCCGGAGCGCGCGGTAGCTGTCCACCCAGCCGCGCTCGACCAGGCCATTGAGCCACTCGCGCTCCTCCGGCAGGCAGCCGGAATTCTTCTGGTTGGACTTCCAGTTCTTGATGTCCTTCGCGCTGCGCACGATGTTCCAGTCGCCGCAGATCACGTACTGGCGGTCGCTCTTCAACCAGCCGTCGAAGATCGGCGCGATCCAGTCCATCGCGCGGAACTTGAACTGCTGGCGCTCCTCGCCGGACGACCCGGAAGGGAAGTACAGCGACACCACCGAGAGCTTGCCGAAACGCGCCTCGATGTAACGGCCCTCGCTGTCGAACTCGTCCCAGCCCAGCTCGGTGAGCACCGCGTCCGGCTCACGTTTGGCGTAGATCGCCACGCCGCTGTAGCCCTTCTTGCTGGTGGCGTCGCGATAGAAGCAGTGATGTCCGTCGGGGCGGAACGTCGGGTCGGCGAGCTGATCCTCCTGCGCCTTGGTCTCCTGCAGGCAGACCACGTCGGCATCCTGCTGCCGAAGCCAGGGGAAAACACCCTTGGTCGCCGCCGAGCGGATGCCATTGGCGTTGAGGCTGATGATACGCATGCTTGCTCCTGCGGGTCCGGCCAACGGTCAGGTCGGCATGATAGCAACCACCGCCCGGCCACTCCGGGGCCGGCAGCGGGCGGTACCATGTCGCCTGGCGCCGGCAATCCCGGCGCGCTGCCCACCTTGCCAATCGGAACCGCACGTGCACGATTACCAGCGCGACTTCATCGATTTGACCCTTCAGCGCGAGGTGCTGCGCTTCGGCGAGTTCACCCTCAAGTCCGGGCGGATCAGCCCGTATTTCTTCAACATGGGACGGATCGACTCCGGTGCCGCATTGGCGCAGCTCGGCCGCGCCTATGCCGCCACCATCGAGGCCTCCGGACTGGCGGTGGACATGCTGTTCGGCCCTGCCTACAAGGGCATTGCGCTGGCCGCGGCCACTGCCATCGCACTGGCCGAGCAGCATGGCCGCGACCTGCCCTGGGCCTACAATCGCAAGGAGGCCAAGGACCATGGCGAGGGTGGCAGCCTGGTCGGCGCGCCGCTGAAGGGGCGCGTACTGATCGTCGACGACGTGATGACCGCCGGGACTGCGGTGCGCGAGTCGCTTGCCCTGATCCGCGCCGCCGGCGCCGAGCCGGCCGGTGTGCTGATCGCGCTGGACCGACAGGAGCGCGGCCAGGGGGAACGGTCGGCCGCGCAGGAGGTGACCGCTGAATTCGGCATTCCCGTCGTCGCGATCACCCGGCTGGACGATGTACTGACCTACGCCGGCGAACGGCCCGCGCTCGCCGCCGAGCATGCGCGGCTGCTCGCCTACCGCGCGCGCTACGGCGTGACCGGATAGGCGAAACGCCACCATCGCCCCATCTCGACGAGATACCCATGGCTATACTCCGCGGAGTACGGAGGGGTTACATGCGCAAGTTCCTGATCGCTTCTGCCGTGCTGGTGGCCTTCACCAGCACCGGCGTCATCGCACAACAGCAGCAAGGCAGCGCCGTGCAGTACCGCTGGCACGATGCCCACGGCTTGCTGCACTACAGCGACAGCCTGTCGGCCGACGCGATGGCCAATGGCTACGACATCGTCGACAGCCGCGGCATCGTCGTGCGGCACGTGGACCGGCAGTTGACGCCGGAAGAACGGCTCGCGGCACAGAAACAGGCAGCCATCGATGCGGCCAAGAAGCAGGCCGAGGACGAGCAGCGCCGCAACGACCAGCAGATGCTCGCCGCCTACCCGAACGAGACGGACCTGGTTGGCATGCAGAAAGACGAACTCAGCTCGATCGACCAGCAGATCTCGACCACGCGCAAGAGCCTTGCAACGCAGGAGCAGGCGCTCGCCGACCTGCTCTCCCGCGCTGGCGAAATGGAGCGGTCGAAGCAGCCGGTGCCGAAATACATGAGCGATCGCATTGCCAACCAGCGCAACGTGGTCGGGTCGCAGCGCGCCCTGCTCGATCACCTCCAGCAGTCCTACGTCAACACGCAGTTGCGCCAGGAGAACCAGCTCAACCGCTACCGCGAACTGAAAAAGCAGATCGCCGCGGGCAACCCAGGCTACTGACCCCACGCAAGCCGGCAATCAGAACGGCAGCTTCATACCCGGCTTGACCAGGAACAACTGCTCACGGAACACCTGCTGGATCCGCTTGAGTGCCGTGGGGTTGTCCGCGTCGAAGCGCAGCACGAGCACCGGGGTGGTGTTCGACGCCCGCACCAGCCCCCAGCCGTCCGGCCAGTCCGCGCGCACGCCGTCGATGGTCACCAGCGTGGCGTCGGGGAAGCTGGCCTTTTCGCGGAAGGCTTCCATGAAGCGCTTCTGTTCGCCCTCGGGCAGTTCGATCTTCAGCTCGGGCGTGGACACGCCCTGCGGGCAGGTGGCGAAGATCTCCTCGGGGGTGCGGTCTTCCAGGTCGCCGGCGAGGATCTCCAGCAGGCGCGCTGCGGCGTAGATGCCGTCGTCGAAACCGTACCAGCGTTCCTTGAAGAAGAAATGGCCGCTCATCTCGCCGGCCAGCTCGGCGCCGGTCTCGCGCATCTTCGCCTTCATCAGCGAGTGCCCGGTGCGCCACATCAGCGGGCTACCGCCGGCATCGAGGATCTGGCCTTTCAGGTGACCGGTGCACTTGACGTCGTAGATGATCGTGGCGCCCGGCTGGCGCGCCAGCACATCGCGTGCGAACAGCATCAGTACGCGATCCGGGTAGATGATCTCGCCGCCGCGGGTCACCACACCGAGTCGGTCGCCATCGCCGTCGAACGCGACGCCGAGGTCTGCCCCGGTCTGCTTCACGGCGAGAATCAGGTCTTGGAGATTGGCGGGATCGGAAGGATCCGGATGGTGGTTCGGGAAGCTGCCGTCGACATCGCAGTAGAGCGGCACCACCTCGCAACCGATGCCTTCCAGTACCTGCGGCGCGACCGTGCCCGGGATGCCGTTGCCGCAATCCACCACCACCTTCAGCGTGCGCTCGGCCTGGACGTCCGATGCGATCCGCTCGATGTAGTCCGGCACCACGTCCAGGTTGCGCGACGTGCCGTGCCCATCGTCCGGCAGGTCGCCCTCGACGATTCGCCGGTAGAGATCCTGGATGGCCGCCTCGGCCAGGGTCTGCCCACCGAGCACGATCTTGAAGCCGTTGTATTCGGGCGGATTGTGGCTGCCGGTCACTGCGACGCCGCACCCGGTGTTGAGGCGGAACGCGGCGTAGTAGACCACTGGCGTGGGCACCGCGCCGATATCGACGACATCGATCCCGGCCAGCCGCAGACCCTCGGCCAGGGCCCCGGCCAACTCTGCTCCCGAGGCACGGCCGTCCCTGCCCACCACGATCTCGCGCAGACCCTGCTCGCGCATCATGCCGCCGATCGCCTGGCCGAGCCGCTTGGCCACGCGTCGATCCAATGTCTTGCCGACCACGCCGCGGACATCGTAGGCGCGGAAGATCGATGGATCGACCGAAACCGTCGGCGGCGGCGCCACTGGCGAGGATTTCGGTGCCGCCGCTGGCGGCATCGCCGGTCGCACGCGCTCGCGCCGCGCCGGCAGGGGAACTTCTGCTTCCTGGGGCTCAGCCGCCACGGTTCGCCGACGACCGCGTTCGCGGAGCAACCACACCCCCGCCCCCAGCCCGATCAGGCCGAGCAGGGCAGTCAGCGGCCACTGGCGAGGCAACACGATGAACGCAGCCGGCAAGGCGGCGGTAACGCTGAATGCACTGTGCGGTACCGGTTCGGCATGGTCCTCGGGAATCGCCGACGAGTCACCGTGCGACAGCAGGCCGAGATCGGTGCGGTCGTCGCCCTGGCGCAGTTCGATACGGCCACCGGCCGGGGACACTGCCTCGAAAGCCTGCGCCACCGGTTCGAACGGCATCTCCACCCAGGCCCACGCCTCGGGGTGCTGCGGCGGGCCGAGCGGCATGACGAAGGAAACGCTGCGCCCGTTGCTGGCGCTCACCGTTTCCGCCAGGGCCGGGCCGTCGATGCTTTGCGCCGCGAGGAGCTGGGCCGCCTTGGCGTAGCCGAATTCCCGATAGTCGGCGTGCAGTACCTCGTCCAGCCCGCTGCGGTAGAACTCCACCACCCGCGCCTGCGGCACTGCCGCCCTGACCGCCGCCACCGCGGCGTTGGAGGCGGTCGCCAGCGTGGCCGGGTCGACCCGATCCAGCGCGGCCCGAACGGTCCGGCGCTGTGTCTCCAGCACGGCAGTCACTGCCTTGACCGCCTAGTCCTGAGCACGATGAACGCGTTCGTTGGCGTGTCCCTCGTCGGCGATCAGCCAGGTCTGCCAGCCGGCAAACAAACCAAGCAGGACCAGCAGCGTGCCGGCGGCCAGCGGCAGCAGGCGCCGCCAGTCTACCTGGGCCAGCGCGTTGGTCTTTCCCCAGCTCAAACCCATCCCCGCCCCCGCAAATCAGTTGATTCCGGTCGATCCGAAGCCGCCCTGCCCCCGTTCCGACGGCGCGAATTCCGTCACCACTTTCAGCCGCGCCTGCGCCACCGGCACCAGCAGCAACTGCGCGACGCGGTCGCCCACCCCGATGGTGACCGGCTGGGCGCCGCGGTTCCAGCACGAAATCATCAGCGGCCCCTGGTAGTCGGCATCGATCACACCGACCAGATTTCCCATCACCAGACCCTGCTTGTGGCCCAGCCCGGAACGCGGAACGATCAACGCGCACCAGCCAGGGTCACCGATATGGATCGCAAAGCCGCTGGGAACCAGCCTGGTCTCGCCCGGCGCGAGGGTGACCGGGGCCTCCAACGCGGCGCGCAGGTCCATGCCGGCGCTGCCCATGGTGGCCGGTTCCGGTAGCGGGATCTGGTGGCCAAGTCGCGGATCGAGGATCTTCAGTTCGACGTCGATCACGCGCGCACTCCGCGGAAACGCTCGGCTACGCAGGCGACCAGCTCCCGGGCCAGCTCGGCCTTGCTCGCGCGCGGCAATTCCTGCGAGCCGTCGCTCCAGTAAAGGGTGAGTGCGTTGTCGATGGTCTCGAAGCCCAGGCCCTCGCCCACCCGGTTGGCGGCAATCATGTCGAGCTTCTTGCGACGCAGCTTGTCCTGCGCATAGGTCTCCACATCATGGGTCTCGGCGGCGAAGCCGACCAGGAACGGATGCTCCGGCAAGGCCGACAGGCTGGCCAGGATGTCCGGGTTCTCTGCCAGGGTCAGGGTGAGATCGGCACCGGCCTGCTTCTTCAGCTTGCACGGCGCCACCTGCTGCGGGCGGTAGTCGCCGACCGCCGCCGCCGCGATGTAGATGTCGGCGCCATTGGACGCCTCCAGCACCGCCGCGTGCATCTGCGCCGCGCTGCGCACATCGATCCGCTGCGCGACGCCGGGCGGCGTCGGCAGGCTGACCGGTCCGGCCACCAGGGTGACCCGGGCACCGGCCAGGGCACAGGCTGCGGCCACGGCGAAACCCATCTTTCCGGAACTGCGGTTGCCGATGAAGCGCACCGGATCGATGTCCTCGTAGGTCGGGCCGGCACTGACCACCACGTGCCGCCCCGCCAGCAGGCCCTCGCCGAACGAGGCAGCCAGCGCATCACGCAGTTCCAACGGTTCGAGCATGCGACCGGAGCCGATGTCGCCACAGGCCTGGTCGCCGACGGCCGGCCCCAGTACCGCGACACCACGCGCGCGCAACGTGGCCAGGTTCGCCTGCACCGCCGGGTGCGCCCACATCTGCTGGTTCATCGCCGGCGCCACCGACACCGGCGCGGCGCTGGCCAGGCACAGGGTGGTCAGCAGGTCGTCGGCCTGGCCGTGCGCCAGCCGGGCGAGCAGATCGGCGCTGGCGGGCGCGACGAGGATGCGCTCGGCCCAGCGTGCCAGTTCGATATGACCCATCGCTGCCTCGGCCGACTCGTCCCACAACGACACCCGCACCGGTGCCCCGGACAGCGCCTGGAAGGTGGTCGGCGTGACGAAATGCGTGGCACCCTCGGTCATCACCACGCGCACCTCGGCATCGAGATCGCGCAGGCGACGGACCAGGTCGCAGCACTTGTAGGCGGCAATGCCGCCGGACACGCCCAGCAGGATGCGGCGGTGGGCAAGACTCATGGATGGGCCCGTGGTTCGTTTGGTCCGGTAGCTTACCGGAATCATCCGGCACGGCTGAGCTTGCCCGGGCGGGTGTTCGCGGTGTCCATCACGCTGTAACACGCGGGGCCTATTACCGGCGCTGCCCGGCGATCCTGGCCCAGATCGAGGAAGCCGAGGCCGCCTTCACCGGCGCCCGTCCCGGCGGCCTGCTGCGGGTTGACGTGCAAGGCGCCCTGGCGCGGGATTGCATGCGGCCCGGGCTGTTCGGTTTCCTCCAGCGTTACCCGGGCATCCGGCTGCGCACCGGCGAGGGGCGACCGGTGTGTGGACCTGGTGCGCGAGGGCGTGGACTGCGTGCTGCGCGGGGATCGCTCCGCCGACAGCCGCACGGTCGGCAGGCAGATCGCTTCCCTGGTGGAGGGCACTTTCGCCAGCCCCGCCTGGCTCGCCTCGTTCGGCAGCCCGCGTTTGCCCGGCGAACTGGATGGCCACCGCATGATCGGCCTCGAATCGTCCGCGACCGGCGGGGCGCTGCCACTGGAATTCCGGCAGGAAGGCTCGCTGCGCGAAATCGAGCTGCCGGCGATGGTGGGCGTCGCCGGCGCAGACATGTACGCGGCATGGGCCGGCCAGGGCCTGGGCCCGATCCAGGTACCGCGTACCGGGTCGAGAACGATTTGGCCCGGGGCGCGCTGGCCGAGGTACTGCCCGACTTCCCTTCGGGGCCCTCTCCGGTCTACGTGCGCTATCCCGGAACCGCCAGCTGTCGCCGCGGGTACGGGTGTTCATCGACTGGCTCAGCGCGGGGTTCGCCCGGCGCCTGCCCACGCCGGGCTGACGGACCGTTGCGTCATCGGCCCACGCCATCGACCGGGCCGACCCGATGGGCCGCCGGTCCGCGTCGCGGCATGCTGCATGGATGAGTATCCGCCACTGGCCCGAAAAGGAGCGGCCCCGCGAGAAACTGCTGGCCCGGGGCTGTGCCGCACTGACCGATGCCGAACTGATCGCCTTGCTGCTCGGAAACGGCATCGCGGGCACCGATGCCATTGCGCTCGGCCGGATGCTGCTGCAGGACAGCGGCGGCCTGGCCGCCTTGCTCAGTGCGCCGGCCGAGGCGGTACGGCGACGTGGCATCGGTCCGGCCAAGCGTGCGCGCCTGATCGCTGCGCTCGAGCTGGCCCGCCGCGCGCTGGGCGAGCAACTGCGCGAGCGCACCGCCCTGAGCAGCCCGCGCGACAGTGGCGACTACCTCCGCGCACAACTTCGCGATCGCCCGTACGAAGTGTTCGCGTGCCTGTACCTGGACAACCGCCACCGCGTGTTGGGATTCGAGGAGCTGTTCCGCGGCACCGTCGACGGCGCCAGCGTGCATCCGCGCGAGGTCGTGCGGGCTTGCCTACGACACAATGCCTGCGCGGTCATTCTCGCGCACAACCACCCCAGCGGCGTAGCGGAGCCCAGCGCCGCCGACCGGGCAATCACCCATGAACTGCGCGCGGCCCTCCAACTCATCGGCGTGCGCGTGCTCGACCATCTGGTGATCGGGGCCGGCTCCCCCGTTTCGATGGCCGAGCGCGGGCTGCTCTAGACCCCTGGCGCGCACCCAAAAAAGAAGGCGGTGTCAGCTCGCGCCGCACCGCCTATGCCGTTTTTTGGGGAGGGTGGAGAACACGGTATCTCCTGGCACCCGCCGGCTCCGGGGAGGATAGGCCGGCGAGTACGGGACGCAGTGTGGCGCCGCCGCATGACAGGCAGGTGACGTTTGGGCGTCGGATGGGGGACGGCGCGAGGCCAGAGAAGTTATGCACATTCGCGTCGTATGGGCATCCAGAGAGGTCAAGCTCAAACAACCCCAACAATGTTTATTCAATGCACTGTTATATCTAGTATTTTTTCCATCCAACCACATCAAATTGCCGTTCCGCGCGGACAAGGCCGACAATCAGGTCACCTTTCCCACAGAGTTATCCACAGACTTGTTCCTGCACCGCATCAGACCCGCGCCGGGCTGTTGCTCAGCGAGGCTCTGTTAGCATTGCCGGTCCTATCGCCTCGCCGACACATCTCGTGAAAGACCAGCTGCGCGCCCTGCTGCTGCAGGCCCTCGATAGCCTGCGCACCGACTCCACCCTTCCGGCCGACCTCGCGATCCCGCACTTCGTGATCGAGCGCGCGCGCAGCCGCGAGCATGGCGATTTCGCCACCAACCTGGCGATGCTGCTGGCCAAACCGGCCCGTACCAGGCCGCGCGAGCTGGCCGAGAAACTGGTCGCTGCGCTGCCGGCCAATGCGCTGGTGGCGAAGGTGGAGATCGCCGGCCCCGGCTTCATCAACTTCTTCCTGGCCGCCGAGGCCTACCACGCCGAAGTGCGGCGCATCTTCGCCGAAGGTGAGGCTTACGGCCGCAATACCAGCGGCGGCGGACACACCGTGGGCGTGGAGTTCGTCTCGGCCAACCCGACCGGCCCGCTGCATGTCGGTCACGGCCGCAACGCGGCGCTGGGCGACTGCGCGAGCCGCCTGCTGGAAGCCAGCGGCTGGAACGTCAAGCGCGAGTTCTACTACAACGACGCCGGCGTGCAGATCGCCAACCTGGCGATCTCGACGCAGGCGCGCGCCCGCGGGCTGGCCCCCGGCGACGCCGGTTGGCCAGAAGACGGCTACCGCGGCGACTACATCGCCGACGTGGCCAAAGCCTACCTGGCCGGCGACAGCGTGACAGTGGAAGACCACACCGTCACCGGCGCGAAGGACCCGGAGAACCTCGACGCGATCCGCGCGTTCGCCGTGGCCTACCTGCGTCGCGAGCAGGACCTGGACCTGAAGGCCTTCGGCGTGAGTTTCGACACCTACTACCTGGAGTCGTCGCTGTATGCCGACGGCAAGGTGGAGGAGACCGTGCGCGAACTGACCGCCCACGGCTACACGTATGAGGAAGGCGGCGCACTGTGGCTGCGCACCACCGACTTCGGTGACGACAAGGACCGCGTGATGCGCAAGTCCGACGGCACCTACACCTACTTCGTGCCGGACGTGGCCTATCACCTGAGCAAGTGGCAGCGCGGCTACGAGAAGGCGATCACCGTGCTCGGCTCCGACCACCATGGCTCGCTGGCCCGCGTGAAGGCCGGCCTGCAGGCGCTGGACTGCGGCATCCCCAAGGGCTATCCGGACTACATGCTGTACCAGATGGTCACGATGATGCGCGGTGGCGAGGAGGTGAAGATCTCCAAGCGCGCCGGCAGCTACGTGACCCTGCGCGACCTGATCGACGAGGTCGGCCGCGACGCCACGCGCTACTTCCTGATCGCCCGCAAGGGCGACTCGCAACTGGTGTTCGATATCGACCTGGCCCGCTCGCAGACCAACGACAACCCGGTCTACTACATCCAGTACGCTCATGCCCGCGTGTGCAGCGTGCTGCGCCAGGCTGCGGAGAAAGGCCTGGCCGTAGACCTCGACGCCGGACTGGCGCAGTTGGCGCGGCTGGACAGCGAGCAAGAGCAGGTGCTGCTGACTGAGCTGTCGAAGTATCCGGAAATGGTCGAGGCCGCGGCCGAGCACCTGGAGCCGCACCTGATCGCCGGCTGGCTGCGCGAGCTGGCCAACGCGTTCCACGCCTACTACAACGCGCACCAGTTCCTGGTCGAGGATGACGAGCTGCGCAACGCCCGGCTGGCGTTGTCGGTGGCCACCCGCCAGGTGCTGAGGAACGGTCTGAACCTGCTGGGCCTGAGCGCCCCGGAGAGCATGTAAATGGCAGCACGCAAGGGCAAGGGCCGCCAGGCGGTCCGCCACAAGAAGGGCGGCGTCCCCGGTTGGGCGATTCTCGCGGCCGGCATCGTCGGCGGCGCCCTGCTGATGGTGATGCTGATGCACAAGTCGCTGCTGCCGATGGCACCGACCGGGCCGCAGCCGAACCCGCAGGCCACCGCCCAGCGCGGCAGCGAACCCGGCGCAGTGGCGCCGGGCAGCGCCACCACGACGCCGAAGAAGCCGCAGTACGACTTCTATTCGCTGCTGTCGGAAAAGGAGGTCCGCATTCCCGATTCGGTGATCAGCGCCCAGGCACGCGCCGAGCAGCAGAAGCAGCAGCAGGCGCGTGAAGCCGCGGCCGCCCAGGTCGCCGCCCAGCAGCAGGCCAGCGTGCCCCCGCCACCGCCAGGCGTGACGCGCGAGAACGTTACCGCCGCGCCGGCCTCCGCCGTGCAGGCGCCGGCCGCCGGCAGCGGCTATCTGTTGCAGGTGGGTGCTTTCCCGAACGCTGCCGACGCCGAGAGCCTCAAGGCGCGGCTCGCGCTGCAGGGCTTCGTCGCCAACGTGCAGTCGGTCAACGTGGGTGGCCAGGTGTTCCATCGCGTGCGGCTGGGGCCGTTCCGTTCGGCGACCGAGCTGGAATCGGCCAAGCAGCGACTGGCGAGCGCCGGCATCAACGCGATCGCCCTGAAGGAAGGCCACTGAGCCCTGTGTCCCAGCGAGACCACGACATGAGCACCAAGACCGTCCTGATCACCGGCGCCACCTCCGGCTTCGGTGCCGCCGCCGTGGACCGCTTCGTTGACGGTGGCTGGCGCGTGGTCGCCACGGGCCGCCGCGCCGACCGATTGCAGAAGCTGGTCGACAAGCACGGCGCCGACCGCGTGCACGCGCTGGCCTTCGACATGCGCGACGAGGCCGCGATGCGTGCGGCGATCGCCGGGCTGCCCGCCGACTTCGCCGGCATCGACCTGCTGGTCAACAACGCCGGCCTGGCGCTGGGCACCGTGCCCGCACAGCAGGCGGACCTGGCGCAGTGGAAGCAGATGATCGACACCAACGTCACCGCGCTGGTGACGATCACCCACCTGCTGCTGCCCACG
>JABLTH010029160.1_pt1 | contig 17179 bp, 7 predicted proteins | sample 7875711 | NCBI WGS metagenome assembly JABLTH01 (sample SAMN14941262, study PRJNA633318) | bioreactor metagenome | isolation source: bioreactor | place: China | collected 2019-03-05 | reverse complement strand
TCCGAACGTCCAGCCGCCGACCGACGAGTGGTTCGGCCCCGCGGTCGCCATGCTGGGCGACGTCGACGGGGACGGGTACGACGACGTCGCCGACGGCAGCCCGGGATGCTGTGGATTGTTCGGCGGCGTCGGGCGCGCCTACGTCATCTACGGCGCCGCGACGGGGATCGGCTCGCGCGTCAAGGGGTTCACGTCGTCGGAGGCAACGCCCGAGAGCTACGGCGGCACCGTGGCCGGTATCGGGGACTGGAACGGCGACGGCTACGCCGACCTCGCGATCGGCGATCCCGACGCCGATCAGAACGGCGTCGACTCCGGCTACGTCGAAGTGCACCTCGGCCGGTCGACGGGTTTCACCGGTACTCCGTTCCGCACGATCATGGCGAGCAGCGGGTCGCGCTGCGGTGCGGGTCTCGGACCCGCGGGCGACGTGAACGGCGACGGCCTGGCCGACTTCGTGGTCGGCGAGCCCGGGTTCAACGTGTCCGGGGTGGGGCGCGCGGGACGCGTGTCGGTGTACCAGGGGGATCCGCGCACGACCCCGCCCGACCCGCTCGAAGCCGCCGTGCGCATCGAGGGCGCGGTGGTCGGCGACCAGTTCGGTGCGTCGAGCATGACCGCGGGCGACGTGGATCGCGACGGCTTCAGCGACCTCCTCGTCGGCGCGCCCTACTGGGACGGATCCGTCACCGACCAGGGCCACGTCTACTACTATCGCGGATCGTCCGACACGCTCGCGTCGTCCGCGAACTGGCTCTACATCCCGACCCAGGCGGGAGCAAGCCTGGGATTCGTGCTCGCGCCGGCGGGCGACGTGAACTCGGACGGCTTCTCGGACCTCGTCGTCGGCGCCCCGTTCTACGACACGGGCGTCGCCGATGCGGGCTGCGCATTCGTGTTCTACGGCGGTGCGGCAGGGTTACCGGCGAGCCCCTCGTGGCAGGCCTGCGCCGACCAGGCGTCGAGCGGCTTCGGGCGCTCGGTCGCGGGCGTCGGTGACGTGGACGACGACGGCTACGACGACGTCGCCGTCGGCGCGCCCGACTACGACACGCAGTCGCTGACGTCGAACGGCGCGGCGTTCGTCTGGAAGGGGTCGGGCTCCGGACTCGGCGTGAGCGGCACCCCGGCGAACGCCAGCTTCACCTTCCGCGGCGCGTCCACCAACCAGCGGCTCGGACAGGCCGTCGGATCCACCGACGGAAACGGCGACGGCTACTCCGACCTCGCGATCGGCAGCGACGGCCAGGCGGAACTGCACTACGGCGGCAGCACGGGGCCCGACGCGGCGAGCGGCTGGTCACGTTCGGCCGGCTCGACCTTCGGACGCAGCCTCGCCGGCGCGGGCGACGTGAACGGCGACGGCTACGGCGACCTCGTCGTCGGCGAGCGCTCGTACGCGCACGGCGAGACGGGGGAGGGCGCGGCGTACCTCTACGTCGGCAGCGCGGCAGGGCTCGGGACCACGCCGTACCGCCTGTGGGAGTCGAACCAGGCGTCCGCGAACTTCGGTTCGGCGGTCGGGTCCGCCGGCGACGTGAACGGCGACGGGTACGCGGACGTCTTCGTCGCGGCGGACCTCTGGGACGACACGCTGGGTGCGGACCAGGGACGCGTGTCCGTGTACTACGGGTCCGCGAGCGGTCCGGCGAGCACGCCGAACCGCGTGTACCTCGGCAATCCCGGCGACCGTTGGGGATACACCGTCGCGACGGCGGGCGACGTCAACGCCGACGGCTACTCGGACCTCGCGATCGGCTCGCCGTACTACTCCCTCTTCGGGAGCGAGCGCGGCACCGTGTTCCTCTACCTCGGAAGTTCCACCGGCCTCGGCACGAGCCTCGCGTGGAGTTCGAACGGCCCCGGGGCCGGTAGCCACTACGGCTTCCGCGTCACGGGCGGCATGGACGTCAACGGCGACGGGTTCGGCGATCTCGTCTACTCGCGCAACATCGACCCCGGGCTGCGGTCCGACGACGGCGGCCTCAGCACGTTCTACGGCGGCGTGTGGGCACGCGGCGAACTGAAGCCGCGGCAGCAGACGACGGCGCTCATCGGGTTCCCCGTCGCGATCGGCGGCATGACGCTCTCGTCGACGAGCGAGTTCCAGGTCCTGGTGCGGGCGCGCAGCGCCGCGGGCAAGGCCCGCATCCGGCTCGAGGCCGAGGCGCGCAAGCGCAACGGTCCGCTCGGGGCGGTCCCCGTCGCGACGGCGACGGGCGCGTGGTTCAAGACGCTGAGTTTCGGCAGCAAGGGCTGGTACACCGACCGCGCGGTGACGCTCTCCGGCCTGCCGCGCGACAGCTATCGCTGGCGTGTTCGCGTCCGCGCACACAGCCCGTTCTTCCCGAACACGGTCTGGCTGACGGGTGCGGGACACCCGATGACGGCCCTCGACATCCGGATGCGCGACGCGGTCCAGCCTGGGAAGGTGCAGGGGCTCGAGGTGACGAAGCAGTCCTCGAGCACGAAGGTCAGCTGGAGCGTCCTGCCCGCCGCCGACGACTACGACGTGGTCCGGGGCGTGCTCTCGCTGCTGCGGAACAGCGGCGGCGACTTCACCGCCGCGACGACTGGGTGCGCGGCGAACGACGTCACGGCGACGTCGATCGTCGATCCCGCGGCGGCCGCTCCGGCCGACGGCCTGTGGTGGCTCGTGCGCGCATTGAACCCGCTGGGCCGCGGTTCGTACGACGACCTCGACGCCACCGCCGCGCGGGACGTGGAGATCCAGGGTTCGGGCGTGAGTTGCCCGTAGCTTGCAGGGGCTGCACTCAGCCCTTCGCCGCCTTGCCGTAGCCGATCTCGAGCGCCTCGCACAGGAACTTCATGAACGGCGCGGTGGCCGCGAAGCGCTCCGACACGAAGTCGACGATGCCGGGGCCGGTGAGGTCGGCGCGCTTCGCGTCGGCCACGGCGATGAAGTCCTTGCGCTTCAAGTCCTCGATCGCGGGGTGGTCGGGCGCGAAGCCCTGCGGGGGCCGGACGAGGCTGTCGCCCGACAGTTCCCACTGCTTCGTGAACGCCTTGTCGTCGCGCGCCGCGAGCCACTTCTTCGTTTTCGTCGCGACCGCGCCGCGGATCTTCGCCAGCGTCTCGGGCTCGGGATGCCACGAGCCGGCGCCGAGGAAACACTCGTCGACGGCGAGGTGGACGTAGAACCCGGGCGCGTGGACGTCCTTGCCGACGGCGTGGCGGAACTGGATCCCGACGTTGGTCTTGTAGGGCGTCTTGTCGTGCGCGAAGCGCGTGTCGCGGTGGACGCGCATCAGCGAGCCGCCGACCTTGCGCGGCTCGGCGCGGAACGCGGGCGCGAAGCGCGCGAGCGGTTCGGTCATCGCCTCGATGAAGGCGAGGGCCGGCTCGCGCACGAGCGCCTCGTAGCGGTGCTTGTTGGCGTCGAACCACGCGCGCTCGTTGTGCGCGGTCAGCTCGGCGAGGAACTTGAACGTGTCGCGCGTGAACATGGGCGCCTCCGAACCGCCACCGGCGCTAGGGGCACGTCGTCCGCGCGTGGTCGTCCGTGGTCGTGCCGCACAGCGTCCCGGCGTTCCAGGTGCGTGCGCCGCTCGACGACCAGCCCGGGTGACCGGCGGTGGTGCCGTCGGTCCACACGAGGTGGTACCAGACGTTGGCCTGTCCGGTGCTGTCGATCGTCGTCGTGCCCGTGTTGCCGCCGTCGGCCTGCGCGCAGCCGGCGTAGCCGGTCCACGTGCCGAGCGTGTTGTAGAGCGCGATCAGCTTCTGCGCGCCGCACGTGGTCGCATCGTACGTCACGTTGATCACGTTGCCGCTGCCGCGCGTGAACCGCGCGCTCTCCGCGACCGGGGGCGGCGGCGCCGCCACCGTGGTGCAGGTCGCCCCGACCGCCGCATTGGTGAACGTGACCGTGTCGACGGACCAGCCGTTGAGCGCGCCCGTCGTGTCCTCGCCCTCGTGCCAGCGCAGCTTGACGGTCTGGCCGGCGAGCGCGGAGAGGTCGACGATGACCGGCGTCGACAGCGCGCCGCTGCCGCACCATGCGCGCTTGCCGGCGATCGGGCTGCTGCAGCAGGTGCTGACGGTGCCGTTGAAGCCGTTCTGCACGAACCACGCGTCCGGCACGACGGACCAGGCGGTGTACAGCGGGCCGGCGGCGTACTCGAGGGTGCCGGCGTCCTTGCACTGGCCGATCGAGCCCTCGAAGCGGTAGCCGTGGTAGAACGACACGCGGCTGTTCGACTGCGCGCCGAACGCCGGGCTCACGAGCACCTTGTCACCCTTGGCGCCCACGTCCTGCGCGAACCACGAGTGCGTCGGCGACTGCGCGTACGCGGTGGACCAGCTCCAGTTCGTGGTGCCGCTCAATACGCTGCGCGTCCAGCCGGAGAGGTCGAAGCCCCCCGGCGCCTCGAACAGGTCGGTGAGCGTCTGGGTCGAGATCGGTCCCGATGGCGCGCCGGCCGCTTCGGCCGTGTTGGGGTCCTCGACGCCGTTCGACGGGTGGTAGGCGCGCACGAGGTAGAAATAGGTCGTTCCGCTGACCAGCCCCGCGCCGTCGGCGTACGACGTGGCGTCGACGTTCGTCGCGAGGAGGTTCCCCGGCACGAGCGCGACCGGGCTCGAGGTCGAGCGGTAGACGCGGTAGCGCACGGCGCCCGAGCAACTCGGCGTGGCCGCGTTCCACGAGACCGACAGCGTGCAGTTCGACTGCGCGGGGTTGCTCACCGCGGAGACGCCCGCGAACACGGGGGCCAGCGTGCACGGCCCGGTGGCCGTCGTGGAGACGCAGTTCGACGGCGCGGTCTCGCAGCCGCCGCTCGTGTCCAGTGCGGTCACCTTGTACGAGTACGTCGTGCCGCCGCTCGCGTTGGTGTCGGTCCACGGCGAGCCGGCGAGATTCGTCGCGACGAGGGTGTAGCCCGCGGCGGGGCAGGTGCCGACCGCGCGGTACACGCGGTACGCGCTGCCGGCGGGCGCGCCCGCGGTCCAGCTCACCGTGACCTGGTTGTCGGCGGGGGTCGTCGCGGAGGTCGCGGTCGGCACGCCCGGCGGCTGGCACAGGCAGCCCGCGTTGACCGCGGCGAGGACGTCGAGCCGGCCGTTGCCCCACGTGTTGTTGGGCCCGTGCACGTAGTCGCCGCCGCAGCTCTCGACGACGCCCGGCAGGTCGACCGCCGCGTTGTTGAGCGCGGTCTGCGTGTCGTCCTGCTTGTTGAGGAAGCACGAGCGCGCCGACCACAGCAGAGCGACCGCGCCCGCGACGTGCGGGCCGGCCATGCTCGTGCCGTCCATCGACGTGTACGACGAGTCGCTCGTGTTGTAGGCCGAGCGCACGCCGGAGCCGGGGGCCACGATTTCGGGTTTCATGAGGTTGGTGCCGAAGGCGAAGCCGCGGCTGCTGAAGCCGGTGATCGTGTCCGAGCTCGTGCTCGCGCCGACCGAGTACGCGGACGCGTAGAGCGTGGGCGGGTCGGTGATGCTGTTGCAGGACGAACCCGAATTGCCCGCGGACACGACGGTCATGATGCCGGCGGCCTTCTGGTTGTCCATCGCGGTCTGCAGCGTGTCCCACGAGCAGCCTTCGGAAGTCGGGCAGCCCCACGAGTTGTTCGTTACGTCCGGGGACTTCGTCGGGTCGGGGCTCGTGCCGTCGAGCTTCGTCGGCGCGAGGAAGAACTGGAAACACTCGAGGTACGTCGCCGGCGTGCCGTTGCCCTGGTCCATGTTGCGGCAGCCGATCCACTTCGCGCCGGGCGCCATGCCGACCTGGTTCGCGCCGCCGTCGTCGCCGACGACGGTGCCCATCGTGTGCGTGCCGTGGCCGTAGTCGTCGCACGGGACCGGCGAGTCCGCGCCGCACGAGCCGCCGCCCGAATGGATCGAGTCGTGCCAGTTGTAGTTGTGGTCGGCGGTGGTGCCGTTCCAGCCGCGGTACTTGCCCTTCAGCGTGTCGTGCGTCCAGCGGTAGCCGGTGTCCTGGCCGCCGACCACGACGCCTTCGCCGTGGAAGCCGAGCGACCACACGCCGGGCGCGTTGACCTTCGAGATGTTCCACTCGATCGACGACGGCGCGCGCGAGAGCTGCGGCTCCGCGCGCGACTCGAACACCGGGCCGGGCAGCGGGTACGCGTTGCGCACCACCGGGTTCCCCTCGACGCGCGCCACGTCGGGCCGCCGCGCGGCCTCGATCGCGAGCGTGCGGTCGCCGTCCTTCACGAGGATCGCGTTCACGATCCAGAACGCTTGGTACTTCACGCCCCGCGCGTCGAGCCACGCGCGCAGCGGCGCCTGCGCCGTCTCGGCCGCGCGGGTCAGCGTGGAGAAGACGAAGCGGCCCTTGTCCTTCTTGTCCAGGAGCGTGCGCGCGGGCGCGACGTCGGCCTGGCCCTTGAGCACGATGAAGAAGTCGGCCTTCTGGCCGCCCTCGGTGTGGTTCACGACCCACCAGTGCAGGTTCGAGGGCAGGCCGTCGCCGGCGAAGGCGGTGCCGAGCGCGGCACAGACGACCAGCGTGAAGACGGCGATCGACGTCAGGGTCCGGGTCATCGGAAATCCTCGGGGGAAACCGGCCAGAAGATACGGTCGCCCCCGGGGGGCGGCTACGCGCGGACGGCCGGAGTCCTCCGATCCGCGGACATTACGGACGAATAAGCATCAATGCGGAATGCTAATTCAGGAGTTAACGAAGTGAGCGAATCGCGTTAGACTCCCCGCCGTTCGACCACGCCGGCCTGCCCGAGGAGCGCGATGACAGGTTCGCGTCTCGATCCTGGGGAGTCCCTGCTCCGGCGGCGTACGGGTTGCCGGCGTGCCGTGGTCTGCGCCGTGCTCACCCTCGTCGCGCTGTCGTCCGCTTCGCTGCTGCCCGGGTGCACCGGTCGCGGGCGCGGCGCGGGCGACGCGCAGGGCGCGCGCGGCGACAGCGTGCTCCTCGTCACGGTCGACACGGTCCGCGCCGACAAACTCGGGTGCTACGGCGGGCCGGTCGCGACGCCGGCCTTCGACCGGCTCGCGCGCGAGGGCCTGCGCTTCGACCGCGCGGTGAGCGCGGTCCCGCTCACGCTGCCGTCGCACACCACGATCCTGACCGGCCTCCTCCCGCCGCATCACGGGGTGCGCCTCAACGGGGCGGGTCGGCTGCCGGACGACGTGCCCACGCTCGCGACGCGGCTGTCCGCCGCGGGCTACGCGACGGGCGCGTTCCTCGGCGCGTTCGTGCTCGACCACCGCTTCGGCCTCGCGCGCGGCTTCGCGAGCTACGACGACGAGATCGACCGCGGCGAGGCGCACGGCACCGACGCGCTCGAGGCGGAGCGCCCCGGCGCGGTCGTCGTCGATCGCGCGCTCGCCTGGCTCGCCGCGCAGCCGAAGGACAAGCCGTTCTTCCTGTGGGTGCACCTCTACGACGCCCACGCGCCGTACACGCCGCCCGAGCCGTTCCGCGCGCGCTACGCGAACCCCTACGACGGCGAGATCGCGGGCGTCGACGCGCAGCTGGGCCGCCTGCTCGACGCGCTCGACGCGCGGGGCGCCGCCGCGCGCACGATCGTGACCGTGCTCGGCGATCACGGCGAGTCGCTCGGCGAGCACGGCGAGGACACGCACGGCCTCCTGCTCTACGAGTCGACGCTGCGCGTGCCGTGGCTCGTGCGCGCGCCCGGCGCGCTGGCTGCGGGGCGCGTCGTGAGCGCGCCGGTGAGCCTCGCGGACGTGACGCCGACGGTGCTCGCGCTGCTCGGGGTGCCGGGCGGCGAGCGCGCGCTCGACGGACGCGACGCGTCGGCGCCGCCGCGCGAGGACGAGGCCCGCACGGCGCGCCGCATCTACTCCGAGACCGAGTACCCGCGCACGTACGGCTGGGCCGGCATCGCGGCGCTGCGCGAGGGGACGCGCAAGTACATCCGCGCGCCGCGGCCCGAGCTGTACGACCTCGACCGCGACCCGCGCGAGCTGCACGACCTCGTCGCCGGCGGCCGCGCTCTCCCCGAGTTCGAGGACGCCCTCGCCGCGCTGCAGCGGAACGCGTCCACCGTCGAGAGCACGGTCGACGCGGAGACGCGCGCGCGCCTCGGGAGCCTCGGCTACGTGTCCGCGCCCGCTCCCGCGCCATCCGCCGGCGGATCCGGCGCGGCCGGCCTGCGCGACCCGAAGGACGCGGCGCCGCTGTTCCGCCGCTTCGAAGCGGCGCATCGCGACCTCGGGGCGGGCCGCGCTGACGCGGCCGCGAAGACGCTCGACGAGCTGCTCGTCGCCGATCCCGGCAACCCCGTGTTCCTCTCGATGCTCGCGCAGGCCGAGAAGCGCCGCGGCCGGCTGACGCGCGCGATCGCGCTGCACGAGCAGGTGCTCGCGCGCCGCCCCGACGACGTGCACGAGCGCTACGAACTCGCGCTCGTGCTGCAGGAGGCCGGGCGGCCGGCCGACGCGCGGGCCGCGCTGATGGAGTCCCTCCGGCGCAACGCCCAGTTTCCCGAGGCGCACAACGCGCTCGGCATCGCGCTCGCGGCGGAGGGCCGGCTCGACGAGGCGCTGTCCGCGTTCCGGCGCGCGCTCGAGCTCGACCCGCGCGCCTCGCGCACGCACAACAACGCGGGCAACGTCCTGCGCGACCTCGGCCGCGCCGGCGAGGCCGAGCGCGAGTACCACGCCGCGCTGGCGCTCGACCCGCGCTACGCCGACGCGCACACCGGGCTCGGCGCGCTCGCGCTCGCGCGCAACGACCCCGCCGCGGCGCTCGCGGAATTCGACGCCGCGCTCGCGCTCGCGCCGCACGAGTACGACATCCTCGTCAATCGCGGCATCGCGCTGCAGATGCTCGGCCGTGCGGCCGAGGCGCGCGAGGCCTACCGCACCGTCATCGCGTCCGCCGCGGCGCCCGAGTACGCACCGTCCCGCGCCGCGGCACGCCAGCTGCTCGCTCAACTGGAGGGTCCCGGATCCAACGCCACGGTTCGACACTGACGCCACGGGCGTCGAAGGGAGGAGGGTCATGAAGGGAACCGTCAAACGGAGCTGCCGCGGAGCGACCCTGTGGCTCGTCGCCGCGGTGTTCCTGCTCTCGGGCGCGGCCGCGCTCGCCCAGACCGCGACCCTCGAGGGGCGCGTCGTGGACGAGAAGGGGCAGCCCGCCCCGGGTGTCACGCTCACCGCGACCAAGCCCGACACGGGCACGGTGCGCGTGCTTCAGACGGCCAGCGACGGGACCTACCGCTTCGCGTCGCTGCCCGTCGGCACGTGGAACCTCAAGGCCGAGCTCGGCGGCTACCAGACGGTCGAGCGCAAGGGCATCGTGCTCGCCGTCGCGACCACGCGCCGCGTCGAGGTGAAGCTCTCGAACGAGGTGAAGCTCTCGGAAGAGGTCAACGTCACCGCCACCGTGCCGGTGATCCAGAGCGAGCCCGCGGCCGGCACCGTCGTCAGCCAGGTCGAGCTGAAGACGCTGCCGCTCAACGGGCGGCAGTTCGCGAACCTCGGCGCCCTCGCGCCGGGCACGCAGCTCGCGCACAACACCGACCCGACCAAGCCCGACCAGCTCACGATCGCGCTGTCGGGCGGCAGCGGGCGCAACGTCAACTTCACCGTCGACGGCGGCGACAACACCGACGACACGATCGGCGGCGCGCTGCAGAACTACTCGGTCGAGTCCGTCGACCAGTTCAACATCCAGACGCAGCAGTACAAGGCCGAGTACGGCCGCTCGACCGGCGGCGTGCTCACCGTCGTCACCAAGTCGGGGACCAACGAGTTCCACGGCAGCGTGTTCGGCTTCGGGCGCAACCAGAGCCTCAACACGCGCTCCGAGTCCGAGAAGCTCGCCGAGGTCGACAAGGCCGACTACAAGCGCTACCAGTACGGCGGCTCGTTCGGCGGGCCGATCGTGCGGGACAAGGCGTTCTTCTTCGCGACCTACGAGAAGACCAAGCGGGACACGAACTACATCGTGTCGACCGGCGGCATCTTCCCGGAACTGGACGGCAACGCGGTCCCGACGCCGTTCCGCGACGACCTCGCCAGCGCGAAGATCACGATCAACCCCGACCCGCGGCAGCTGATCCAGATCCGCTACGGCTACCAGAAGAACACGGGAACGTACGGCGCCGCGCCGAACTACACGCCGGACGCGCTGGGCACGATCGAGAACAAGTACCAGTCGTTCCTCGTGAGCCACCAGTGGACGCTCCCCGGCGGCGCCGTCAACGAGCTCCTGTTCCAGTACTCGACCTTCTCGAACGCGATCACGGCGGTCTCGAAGAACCCCGCGCTGTACTTCCCGTCGGGCGTGTCGTCGGGCCAGAACTTCAACACGCCGCAGACGACCGAGCAGACCAAGTACCAGCTCAAGGAGGACTTCAGCTGGGGCCGCGAGATCGGCGGCCACCGTCACGACTTCAAGGTCGGCTTCAACATCATCCACGAGCCCAAGCTGGGCGGCGACTTCTCCACCGGCGTCGACGCGCCGCAGTACACGTTCGCGGCCGACTCGCTCGACTCGCCGATCATCCACATCCTCCAGTTCGGCGGCCACTTCGTGAACTCGACGCCGATCGACGAGTACAGCGTGTACGCGCAGGACGACTGGCGCGTGTCGACCAATCTGACGCTCAACGTCGGGCTGCGCTACGACCTGTGGCGCGGGTTCGACCTCGACCAGACGTCGAACCCGATCTGGCAGTACCTCTCGCAGCAGACGACCTACAACGAGTCCTACCTGCAGGACTTCCAGGGCGGGAAGGGCGGCAAGCTCAAGAACGACACCAACAACTTCGCGCCGCGCCTCGGGTTCACCTACGACCTGCACGGCGACCAGAAGACGATCCTGCGCGGCGGGTTCGGCATCTACTACGACTTCCCGTACACCAACGCGACGATCCTCTTCCCGGCGGGCGCGGTCCAGTCGAACTACGGGCCGGTCTACGAGGTGACGAACCCGGACGGCATCCGCAACCCCGACGGGTCGTTCTTCCAGCTCGGGGACCCGCTGCCGCCGAACGAACTGCCGGGGCTGTCGGTCGGCGCGCCGCGCGAAATCGCGTCGCCCACGCTCGCCACGCCGTACTCGCGGCAGTTCTCGCTCGGCGTCTCGCACATGCTGAACAGCTGGCTCGGCCTCAACGTCGAGGCCAACGTGATCGCCTACCGCGACATCCCGTACCGCTTCCGCTTCAACGTGACCGATCCGGAGACGGAGGACCCGCGGTTCCCGTTCTCGCAGGCGATCCGCATGTGGTACGGGAAGGGCTTCGCGGACTATCGCGGGCTCAACATCGGACTGCGCGCGCGCATCAAGGACAAGTTCACCGCGCAGGCGTTCTACACGATCTCGAAGGCCGACGGCAACGTCCTCGCCGGCGCCGACGAGTTCCGGATCAGCGACCGGCAGTACCAGCCGGGGTTCCCGCGCGACGAATCCGTGAACCCGCTCGACCCGGGCTGCAGCGCGTGCGTGGGACCGCTCAACACGGACGCCCGCCACAAGGTGACGCTCGCGGCGACCTACATGGCGCCGTTCGACATCAACGTGTCGGGGCTGTTCCGCTACCGCTCCGCGACGCCGTACACGCTGTTCTCCGGATCGGACGGCGTGCAGGCCTTCCTGCAGCCGGGCGTCGGGAACGTCAACTCCGCGCGCGGGCACAGCTTCTCGCAGTTCGACCTGCGCGCGTCGAAGAACATCCCGATCCACGGCTTCGGCGCGATCGAGGCGATCTTCGAGATCTTCAACGTCCTCAACGAGAAGAACCCGGCGGGCTACACCGCCGCGGGGACTCCGACGCTCTACGCGGGCGATCCGTTCCAGGGCGAGCAGCGCCTCGCCCAGATCGGCCTGCGCGCCACGTTCTGAGGCCGGACGGCCGGCGGTGCCCGCGCACCGCCGGCCGGTCCGGCGGGGTTAAACTCCCCCTGCAATTCAACCGGCCACGCCGGCGGAAAGGCAGGGGGAGATGCTCCGTCGCGTCATCGTGCTCGCCGCAGCGGGCCTCGCCGCGTCCATCGCGTTCATCGCATTCGCCGCCGACCCACCGACCAAGCCGGCACCCTCCGCGTCGGCTCCCACCACGCCGGCACCCTCCGCCGCAGCGCCGCGCAAGGACCTCGGCATCATCGAGCAGGTCGAGACGCGCCTCGTCCAGATCGCGGTCACGGTGACCGATCCGCAGGCCGGTCCCAACGGCGTGCCCGGGCTCTCGGTCGACGACTTCGTGATCCGCCTCGACGGCAAGGTGCTCGCGATCGACGAGCGCCAGAGGATCGGCTTCGATCCGATCTGCGGGCCCGCGACCGACATCCCGCGGCAGGTCATCGTGCTGATCGACTTCAACTACCTGAGCGCGCGCGAGACCGCGCACGTGGCCGACGCGCTCGACGAACTGGCGAAGACCGCGCCCGGGCAGCCCGAGCTGTACAAGGTCTACGCGATGACGCGGCAGCTCTGGCGGCTCACCGACACGTTCACGCGCGACGCCGCCACGCTGCGCGAGGCCGCGGAGGCGGTACGCCACGTGCTGCGGCCGGACGAGCGCGACACCGAGATCCGCGCGATGGACACGTCGATCTTCAGCGCGCTCAAGGGCGTCAAGGGGCTCGAGATCGAGAGCAGCAGCAGCTTCGATTTCGACAAGGGCCCGGTCGTGCCGGGGCCGACGCCGAGCGGCAGCCTCACCGCGACCCCGCAGCTCAAGGGGAACGGCCGCCCCGGCGTCTACGACGCGGAGGTCACGCTCGCCGCGATCGAGGCGCTGATGCGCGCGCACGTGCACAGCGCGGGGCGGAAGGCGTTCGTGCTGTTCACCTCGCCGGCGTTCCGCCTGCGCGAGCCCGAGCGCATCGGGCGGGTCATCGCGCCGCTGCGCGAGCTCGCGCAGCAGGGCTACGTCTTCTTCCCCGTCGACTCGATGGGGCAGGACCCGGAGGCCGGCAGCCAGGAGCCCTCGCCGCTGATGACCGCGCTCGCCGGCGATTCGCTGGGCAGCACGGTCCGCAACTCGAACCGGCTGTTCAACGCCTTCGAGCGGTCCACCGCGCAGCTGTCGTGCTACTACCTGTTCAGCATGCCGGTGCAGGTCCTGCCCGGCCGCGACTCGCGGCACGGCCTCGACGTCTACCTCAACACCTCGCTGCGGCCCGAGCTGTGGCGCTACCGCATCGGCGCCCCGGGCCAGATCGCGCTGCCCAAGCGCGAGACGAACCTCGTCAGCGATCGCCTCGCCGCGCTGATCGATCCCGAGGACTTCACCAAGCCGCCGGTCGCGGCGCGCATCGGCTACCCGGTCGTGCGCGACGGCAAGCGCGTGCTGCCGGTCGAGTACCGCGTGCCGGTCGACGACCTCTCGTGGACGCCCGACCCGATCAACGGCTACGTCGCGCGCATCTGGCTCGATTCGATGATCACGCGCGACGTCGGCCGCACGCCGAAGCCGCTGTGCAAGTACGAGAGCGGCATGGCCGAGCTGACCGTACCCGCGATCCCGCGCACCGGCGACCTCGTCTTCGGCACGACCTGCGCGACCGACGACGACGGGCCGTTCACGGCGCGCGGCGTGATCGCCGACCTCGAGGCCGGCCGGACCGGCGGCGCGCGCAGCTCGGTCATCGTGCGCCGCGACCTCGGCAAGGAGTGGCGCGCGGACGCGCCGCGGGTCGTCGTGTCGTCGGGGCAGGACTTCGTGTGGACCCCGGGGGAGCGGGCGGCGCGGCGGGACCGGGAGCGGACCGTCTGGCGCGAGATCGACGAGCGGCGCCCGGCGCAGCGCGGCGAGCGCGTTGCGCTCGACTACATCCTGTGTGGGCCGGGCGTGTCGCGCGCGGCCGCCGAGGTGCGGCATGCGTTGAGTGCGACCGGGCCCGGCGGCGGGCCGGTCGCGGTGGACGCCGGCGCGTTCACCGTCGACGCGCCGGCGGGCACGGGCGCGTTCTGCGCGAGCGCGCGCGTCACCGTGCGGGAAGACACGCTGAAGCCCGGCCCGTACGAGTTCACGATCACGACGCAGCCGGGCACCGTGCTCGGGAAGGTGTCGTTCACGGTGCGCTGAAGTCGAGGGGGGAGTCATGCGTCGCCCGGCGCTCCGTTCGTTCGCCTGGCCGATCCTGCTGGCCGTACTCGCCGCGGCCGGCTGTACGGGCTGGGAATCGATGTACCGCGCGAACCCCGCGGCGCCGTGGGCGCTGCCCATTCCGGACGCGCGGCTCCTCACGATCGTCGACAACGACGACACGCTGCGCACGGCCGACACGCTCGTCGCGAACGGCCAGATGCTGCTCGGCGCGTCGGCCTGCGCCGAGATCGACCTCCCGCGCGCGAAGCTGAAGGCGCTCCGCGTCGGTGCGTTGACCCTCGCCGTGCAGACGCTGCCGTTCACCACGGCGGGCGGCGCACGGTCCAACGTGTACGTCGTGACGTACTGGGTGCCCGCCGGCGCGATCACGCCAAACCGCGCCGCGGAACGGGAGCTCGTCGCCGAGGTGTGGGCTTCGCGGCCCAACGTCCGTTACCTCGATGCGAAGCATCTCGTCCGCCGCATGGACGAGGCGGCCGCAGCGTCGCGCGCGCTCGTCCTCGACGAGTCCCAGATCGAGCGGGCCCAGCTGTTCACGGCGCCGAACGGCGAGAACCGCCTCGTGCTGCACCTGTCGCGCCGCGAGGCGCGGCGATTGCGCGAAATGCTCGACGTCCGGCCCGAAGCGTACCTGAAGCTGCCGACCTCGGGCGCGAGCCGCTTTACCGGGCAGCTCGACAGGCGCCGGCTCACCCTGACCTACACCGACCGCGAGACCGCGCCGCGCGTGTTCGCCGCGCTGCGCGAGCGTGGCACGCCGGCCGAGTCGATCGCCGCCACCGAGTAGCCGGGAGCGCGCCGAAGCCGCCGCGTCGCGGTCAGATCGCCGCGGCCAGCTCCGCGCCCTCGAGCATCGCGCGCTTCGCGTCGAGCTCGCCCGCCTCCTTCGCGCCGCCGATCAGGTGCACGCGCAGCCCCGCGGCGCGCAGCGGCGCCTCGAGGTCGCGCTTCGGGTCCTGGCCGGCGCACACCACGATCGTGTCCGCGGGGATCGTGCGCTCCGCACCGTCGACCGCGATCGTGAGTCCGGCGTCGTCGATGCGGCGGTACTCGACGCTCTTGAGCATCGTGACGCCGGCGCGCGCGAGCTCGGTGCGGTGCACCCAGCCCGTCGTGCGGCCCAGCGTCATGCCGAACGCGGTCTTCGAGCGCTTGAGCATCGTGATGCGGCGTGCGTGCGGCTCGACGGGGATGCCGCCCGGGGCGAGGCCGCCGTCCGCGGCGGGATCGGCGTCGATGCCCCAGTGGCGCGCGAAGGCCGCGGGGTCGAGCGGCGCCGCGCTGTCGGCGTGGAGCAGCCAGACCGCGACGTCGAAGCCGATGCCGCCCGCGCCGAGGATCACGACGTTGGTGCCGGCGGTCACGCGCCGTGACAGCACGTCGACGTAGGACACGACGCTGCGGTGCCCGATGCCGGGGATCTCGGGCGTGCGCGGCTCGATACCGGTCGCGAGCACGACCTCGTCGAACCCGGCGAGGAGCGCCGGGTTGGCGCGCGTCGCGGTGCGCACGTCGACGCCGGCGCGCGCGAGCCGATCGGCGTAGTACGCCACGCTCTCGCCGAACTCGCGCTTGCCCGGCACTTCCTTCGCGAGGTTGAACTGGCCGCCGAGCGTGCCGGCCGCCTCGAACAGCGTGACCTCGTGCCCGCGCTCGGCCGCGTTGGCCGCGAACGACAGCCCGGCGGGGCCGCCGCCGACCACGGCGATCGCCTTCGGCGTGGCCACGGGCGCGAAGACCAGCTCGGTCTCGTGCCCCGCGCGCGGGTTGACCACGCACGACACGCTCTTGTTGATGAAGTAGTGGTCGAGGCACGCCTGGTTGCAGGCGATGCACACGTTGATGCCCGCGCGGTCGCCGCGTGCGGCCTTCGCCGGAAACGCGGCGTCGGCCAGCATCGCGCGCGCGAGCGAGACCATGTCGGCATCGCCGCGCGCGAGAATGTCCTCGGCGATCTCGGGCGCGTTGATGCGGTTCGAGGCGACGACGGGGACGGCCACGGCCTCCTTCACGCGCCGCGTGGCCCACGCGAACGCGCCGCGCGGCACGGCCTGCGCGATCGTCGGGATGCGCGCCTCGTGCCAGCCGATGCCGCTGTTGAGAAGCGTGACGCCGGCGGCTTCGAGCGCGCGCGCGAGCGCGACCGAGTCCGCGCCGGTGAGGCCGCCCTCGACGAGGTCGAGCACGGAGAGGCGGAACACGATGATGAACGCGGGGCCCGTCGCGGCGCGCGTGCGGCGCACGATCTCGAGCGGAAAGCGCATCCGGTTCTCGAACGGGCCGCCCCACTCGTCGGTCCGCTCGTTGGTCCGCGCGGCGAGGAACTGCGTGATCAGGTAGCCCTCGGAGCCCATCACCTCGACGCCGTCGTAGCCCGCGGCCTGGGCGAGCGTCGCCGTGCGCACGTAGTCGTCGATCGTCCGCTCGACCTCGTCGGAGGTCAGCTCGCGCGGCTTCGACACCGTGATCGGGCTGCGGATCGCCGAGGGCGCCACGATGTCGTCGTGGTAGCCGTAGCGGCCGGAGTGCAGGATCTGCAGCACGATCTTCGCGGCACCGGCCTCGTGCACGCGCCGCGGGATCACGGCGTGCGCACGCGCGTCCTCCTCCGTGCTCACCTGCGCGCGGTGCGGGCCCAACTCGCCCGCCGCGTTGGGCGCGAAGCCGCCGGTGACGATCAGCGCGGCGCCGCCCGCCGAGCGCTCGGCGTAGAACGCGGCGAGGCGTTCGAGCCCGCCGGGGCGCGCCTCGAGCCCGGTGTGCATCGAGCCCATCAGGAAGCGGTTCGGCAGCACGATGCCGTCGTGGGGGCCGAGCGTGCTCGGCCCTCGGGCGGGCAGGGTGAGCGGTTCGAAGAGGTGCGGGTAGCGGTGCGGGGTGGCGGTCACGGGGCCTCCGTGACCGCCATTGTAGCCGCTGGTTACGGAACGACGTCCCCGCACGCGTTCGCGGACGAGTACAGGTAGTAGTGGTTCTGCCCGTCGGAGATCGCGCCCGCGTCGGTCCACTGCACGCCGGGCGTCGTGCCGTCGCCGTCGTGCACACCGTCGGCGTAGGGCGGCACGCCGCCGCCGTAGAACGAGGGCACGTTGCCGCGGTAGACGACGTAGTGGTCGGCACCGCGGTCGGCCCACGTGGCCACG
>JABLTH010058112.1_pt1 | contig 17190 bp, 13 predicted proteins | sample 7875711 | NCBI WGS metagenome assembly JABLTH01 (sample SAMN14941262, study PRJNA633318) | bioreactor metagenome | isolation source: bioreactor | place: China | collected 2019-03-05 | reverse complement strand
GCCAGCATCGCCGCGAGGTGCAGAACCGACGCCGAGCGGCTCGCCGGGCTCAGACCGACGAGCAGGCTCATCGTTCGCCGTCCTTGCGGCGCGCGGCTGCGGCCTGGCGCACCTCGCCGGTGCTGGGCTGGGCGACGGCGGTGGTGTACGGCACGTCGGCCGCGGCGACGACCGGGTGACCGACGGCCAGCGCCGAGTGCGTGCGGCCGTAGAACCAGTAGAAGACGAGGAACACGGCGGCCCACGCCAGGAACACCACGATCGTGATCCAGCGCAGCTGCGTGATGATCGCGATGCAGCCGATGATCGACAGGATCGGGATGGTCCAGCCGAGCGGCAGGCGGAAGCCGCGCTCCAGCTCGGGCTCGCGCACCCGCAGGATGATCACGCCGATCGAGACGACGAGGAACGCGACCAGCGTGCCGATGCTGGTCATCTCGGCGAGGAAGTTGATCGGGACGACGGCGGCGAGGACGCTCGTGGCGATCATCACGATGATCGTGTTGTTCACGGGCGACAGGGTGCGCGGGTCCACCTTCGCGAACACCGGCGGGATCATGCCGTCGCGCGACATCGCGAACAGGATGCGGGTCTGGCCGTAGAGGCAGACCAGCGTGACCGAGAAGATCGAGATGATCGCGCCGATCGCCACGACCGTGCCCGGCCAGGTGGATCCGATGATGTTCTGGAGGATCGCGGCGAGGCCCGCGTCCTGGTTCTCGAACTTCGCCGGGGCCTGCGCGCCGAGGGCCGCGAGGCAGGTGAGCACGTACAGCGTGATGATGATGCCGAGGGCGAAGATGATCGCGAGCGGCAGGTTGCGCTTCGGGTTCTTCGCCTCGTCTCCGGCCGTCGAGACGGCGTCCAGACCGACGAACGAGAAGAAGATGATCCCGGCGCCGCCGACGATGCCCGCGAAGCCCGCAGGGGCGAAGTTCTGGAAGTGGTCGGCGTTCCAACCGGTGAAGGCGACGGCGCAGAAGAACAGCACCACCGAGATCTTGATGACCACCATGATGCTGTTCACCAGGGTCGACTCACGGGCGCCGCGTAGCAGGAGCAGGCCGCACAGCACGATCACGATGACGGCCGGCACGTTGATGATGCCGCCCTGCTCGGGGGCCTGCGAGAACTGCACCGGGATCTGCCAGCCGAACAGGTTCTGCAGAAGCTGGTTCACGTACTGCGACCAGCCGACCGCGACCGCCGCCGTGGAGACGCCGTACTCGAGCAGCAGGCACGCGCCGACCGCCATGGCCGTCCCCTCGCCGAGCGTCGCGTAGGCGTAGGAGTAGGTGGATCCGGACACCGGCACGGCGCCCGCCATCTCGGCGTAGCAGAGGGCCGTGAGGCCTGCCACGACGCCGCCGATCACGAACGACCAGATCACCGCGGGGCCGGCGACGGGCACGGCCTGCGACAGGATGAAGAAGATTCCGGTGCCGAGCGTGCCGCCGACGCCGATCATGGTCAGCGAGAACAGCCCGATGCTTCGTTTCAGGTGCACTTCGCCGGCGCCGACCGGCGTGGTCGGCTTCCGGCGCAGCAACTGCTGGGCGATGGTGGTCATTCCAGTCTCCTTTGATTGGATGTGTGATCCTGCGCGCGATGCGGGTTCGGCAGGATCGGGAGTCAGTCTTCTCTCGTCACCCGGAATCGCGCTACGTCCGGATCGACCGCGCCGCGGACGTATCCGCTGGGCGACGCGGCCACGGCCTGGAGGAAGGCCACGGTCTGCTCCGTGATCTCCTCGCCCGGGATGACGTTCGGGATCCCCGGAGGGTAGGCGGCGAGGGTGTCGGCCGAGATGCGGCCGACCGCCTGCGCGGCGGGGACGAGCTCGGTGGCCGCGAAGTACGCGTCACGGGGGAGCATGCGCAGCGCGCCGGAGGGCGGCAGCGGGGGGAAGCCGGCGGCGTCGGCCTGGGCGCGCTCGGCGTGCGCCTCCTCGGAGTCGACCGCTGCCGACAGCACGCGGTGCACGTACGCGAGATCGGGCGTCTTGCCGGCGCCGATGAGGGCGACGAGCGCCGTGGCGGTCGAGATCTCGAAGTAGATGCCCTCGACCTCGAGCAGGTGCTGACGCAGCCAGTGGCCGCTCACGCCCGTGGCGGAGACGTCGATCGGCACACGGAGAGGATCGGCCCCGACGATGTCGTCGAACGCGCCGAAGCCGTCGCTGACCACCGAGAAGCGCGGATCCTCGCGCAGCGCCGCGCGGAACGCGTCCGCTCCGGCGATCGACCGGCCGATCGCGTCGGCACCGGTCATCAGCGCGTGCCGGGCGATGTCCAGGGATGCCGTCAGAAGCGCGGAGGAGGAGGTCGACGACGTGGTGGAGACGGCGCGTTCGATGAGCGGCTCGAGGCGATCGGCGAACGGTCCGTCGCCGAGGTGCAGCATGGCCGACTGGGTGAGGGATCCGGCGAGCTTGTGCGTGCTCGAGACGACCAGGTCGGCGCCGAGGCGGGTCGGCGACTCCGGCAGATCCGGGTGGAAGCCGAAGTGCGGCCCCCAGGCGCCGTCCACGATCAGCGGGGCGCCGTGCGCATGGGCGACCTCGGCGAGACCGGCGACGTCGGCGACGGACCCGAAGTAGCTCGGCGAGACGATGTAGACGGCGCTCGCCGGCTGCCCGCGGTCGGCGGCCGCCGTCAGGGCGTCGTCGAGCGCGGAGGGGGAGACGCCGTGCGCGATCCCGTACCGGGCGTCGACCGAGGGGAGCACGAACGAGGGGGTGAGCCCTGCCGTGAGCACGCCGTCGCTGAAGCTCGAGTGCGCGCTGCGCTGGGACAGGACGTTCGCGCCGAGACCGCGCACCGCGAGCGCCGCGATCCGATTCGCCTGCGAGGCGCCGCCGGCGAGGAACCAGGTGCGGCGTGCGCCCCAGGCCTCGGCGGCGAGCTCGAGCGCCTGCGACAGGGGAGAGTCCTCGCCGAGGTCGATGTCGTCGAGGAGCATCGGCACGTCGAGCTGCAGGACGCGCTCGCCGAAGTAGTCCGCCAGACGACCGCTGATGCCGGAGCCGTTGCCGCTGTGGCCGGGCACCATCAGCTGGATCGGGGATCGGCTCGCGTGCCGTTCGAGGGCGTCGGCGTAGGGGGTCGCCGCGTGCCGGCCGGTGTCGCCGACCCGCAGGGTGCCCGGCTCAGACGCGCCAGTGGGCGACGGTGCGACGAGGACGGACTCGGAAGCGTGCATTCCCCCATGGTGAGGCTGCGGCGTTCGTCGAGGAATCCCCCGAAGTTCGCCCGGCCACCATATCCTGTATGTGACTCAGAGCTTCTGGGAAGCTGGATCAACATAGGAGATTGGTGTCTCATGGTCGATCTCCGTCAGCTCGAAGCCCTCAGGGCGGTCCACGCCGAAGGCTCCGTCACGGCGGCCGCGCGTCGGCTCGGCTGGGGGCAGCCCACGGTCGACTATCACCTCAAGAATCTGGAGCGCCTGGTCGGCGCCGAGGTGCTCGTGCGCTCGCCGCGGGGGAGTCGGCTGACACCCGTGGGGATGCTCCTGCTGGAGCGGGCGCAGGAGATCCTTACCCTCAGCGAGCGCGCGATCACCGACGCTCGGGAGCTGACGCAGACGGGCCGGACGCGGCTGCGCTTCGGCACCTTCACCTCGGCGGCGCAGCTGCTGCCGCCCGTCGTGCTGCGGCTGAACGACCAGGGGATCGAGGTCGACGTGGTGCTCGAGGAGGTGCCTTCCCTCGTGGACCGCAGCAACCGCGGCGAGGTCGACGCTGCGCTGGTCTACACGGTGCCGGGGTACGGGCTCGCCTTCCGCTCCACGGTGACGGCGATCGAGGTGCACCGGGAACCGCTCCTGCTGACGCTCCCGGTGGGGCATCCGCTCGCATCGCGCACCTCGATCGACGTCCCCACGCTGCTGACGCTGCACGAGGAGCGGTGGATGTTCGCGGCGGCGGGGGGCGACTCGATGGACACGATCGTCGTCGACACCTTCGCCGCCGCCGGTCACACGATCGAGATCGCGATCCGCACGGACGACTTCCAGGTGATGCTGGCCATGACCGGCGCGCGCATGGGGATCGGCCTGGTGCCCCGCATGGCCGCCGTCGGGACGCACCCCGGGATCGTGCTGCGACCGATCGACGATCCGGCGTTCGTGCGATCGATCCTCGTGGCCGTGCCGGCGGCAGGGGCCGCTCGGCGTCCGTCTGCGGCGGTGCGCCAGCTCGTCGCCGCGGTCCGCGACGGCTTCACCGCTCTGCGCGCCGAGGCGGAGGCCGAGTGAGGGGCGAGGATGCGGGTCTCCGGACACGCCCGGCCTCCGCGATTCGCCGGGCCGATTCGCATCCGATCGAAACGGTGTTGTAAGCTGAGGGAGTTGTCGCGGGAAGCCGCGAACAGCAGATGGGCCTGTGGCGCAGCTGGTAGCGCACCTGCATGGCATGCAGGGGGTCAGGGGTTCGAGTCCCCTCAGGTCCACCCACAAGAAGCCCCGAGCAAGCGCTCGGGGCTTCTCTCATTCTCGCTCACGCGCGGGGCGTTCGCAGAGGTGAAGTCGGACTGCGGCGTCGCGTCTGTCGCGCCGCGTCAGCCTCGTCGTCCGAATCGGGCGATCTCCTCATCCGTCGCTCCGGAGGCGGATGATCGGGCTCATCGGGGAGCGATCGGGGAGCGATCGGGGAGCGATCGAGCAGATGCTCGGAGAGGAAGGCGACGCGGACGAAGTCCGGCCAGCTCTCGTCCAGGGCGGCCGCCGGGATCGAGCGCCAGCGAACGATTCAACGAGACGTATGGCCTAGGGGGTTCGCGAGGCTTGTAGGTACGTGAGCACAGCCCTGACGCGCCGGTTTTCGTCCACCGGGCTGAGTCCGAGCTTTTGGAAGATGCGCCCGACGTGTTTGCCGACAGCGGGGTCGCTGAGTACGAGCTTCTCCGCGATGGCGGCGTTTGATTGGCCGTCCGCCATCAGGACGAGGACTTCCGTCTCCCGCGGCGTGAGAGTATCCAGTGGGCCTGGATGCGCCGCACTGAGGAGGTGCTCGACGACGTGAGGGTCGATGGTGGTTCCCCCGCTCGCGATGTTCTGCAGGGCGCCGGCGAAGTCGCGGACCCGGTTGATCCGGTCTTTCAACAGGTACCCGACAGCTCCTTCCGGGAGGGTGAGAAGACGGCGGGCATTCGTGTCGGCAAGGTACTGCGAAAGGACCAGGATCGGCTGGTGAGGCTGCAGCTCACGGATACGCAAGGCGGCCTGTAGACCGTCGTCTCTGTTTCCCGGGGGCATGCGGACGTCAGTGATGATGATGTCAGGCGCGCGCTCCAGAGCGGCGAAAGCCTCCTCCAGCTGTGGAGCTGTCTCTGCGGCGCCGACGACGGTGTGGCCGATGCGCTCGAGTAGGGCGATGAGGGCTTCACGCAGAAGCGCCGAGTCCTCAGCGATGAGTATTCGCATGCGACGTGTCTCCTTCGTGGGGGAGGGGCAGGTCCATCCGTACAACGGTGGGCCCACCAGCAGGACTTGTGACCTTTAGGCGACCATTCAGAGCTTCCGCACGGTCGGAGAGTCCTCGAAGGCCAGTCCCGTTGCGCTCGTCGGCACCACCGCTTCCGTTGTCGGTGACCGTGACGATGAAAGACTCTCCATCTGTGCCGGTCGCAACGACAGCGGATGTCGCTGAAGCATGTTTGGCGATGTTCGTCAGAGCCTCGGCGACCAGGTAGTAGGCAGTGGTTTCAAGGGCGGCGGGGACGCGGACGCCGGGGCTTCCTTCGAGAGTCACCCGGATGTTGCTCCGCTCGGACAGCTCCTCCAGCGCCGCGCGTAGACCATAGTCGGCGAGCACGGAGGGGTGGATACCGCGAACGGTGTCACGGAGGGTGGACATCGCATGCTCCGCTTGGGCTTGCGCTTCGTCCACGGCTCGCTGAAGGTGAGCGGCGTCGATGCCTCGAGAGGCGAGCTCATCGACTTCTAAACCGATCATCCCGATGCGCGCGCCGAGAGCGATGAGCTCCTGCTGGACGCCGTCGTGGAGGTCGCGTTCGATGCGGCGGCGCTCCGCATCGGACGACTCAGCAAGGGCACGACGTGAATTGAGGAGACGCTGGACATCGGGGTCAAGACCACGCGCACGCGGACCGCACAGCGGTCTCAGAACCCACGCCTGTCCGATGGCCAAACAGGCGTTGATGTACCCGAACAATACGAGCGCGACGAGGGTGATCAGCGCGACCGGCCACCAATTGGTGGGAGTCATGATGCCTTCGGCATCCCCGAAGAACTGCGTCGGCGTCGGCCCGGTGATCCCCGCGACAGCGACCATTGCGAGCGCCAGAAGAGTGATCGTCTCGAAGAACAACACGGTAAGGGCGATGAGCGCGTAGAACAGGTCCCACACGAGCGCAAGCGTCTCCCGCCATGTCGCTCGCTCGGTCAGACGGATGTTGATCCAGTGGTGCCGTTCGCTCGCGTCGATGACACCATGGGCGCTCGCCTGTCGAGGAAACCCGACCAGGCTGGTGCGACGACGTTCAAGCGATCCGAGGATGAGCGCCCAGAACGGCACAAAAAGCAGCGTGAAAACCGCGAGCGGAACGAGAGCCGCGCCGATGAGCACACTCAGCATGAGGTACAGCAGCGCACGCCACGGCCAACCGCTGAGAGCGAAGCGCCAAGGGGGCAGCTTCATCGCCGCCCACACGTGACCCGCCGCCGTCATGGGTCCAGCCTAGGGATTCCCCGTGCCCCGCATCGCGAACGTCGTCAGAAGGTATGGCCAGCCCTACCTCAAAGAGGGGGGTAGGGGACATCGTGCCCACCGCCGCCGCTGGGTTCTATGGGTGTAGGACGCCGAGACCAGGAGGCGATCGGTCCACCACGATGCAGCGGAAGGGGATGCGATGACAACTCATTCGTGTTCCGCATCACCAAGCCTTGCTGCACCGGCGCCAGCATGTCTTGGCGGGCGAGGTGAGCCCTGATGTACCGCAACCGGTCGATGATCCGGCTGCAGCACTGCGCGCCCGGCAGGGCGTTTTACGAGCAGACTACCTCCAGCGCGTCCACGCGAGGCTTCGTGCACCCCATGCCCGCCTCGTGGTCGTCGACACGATTCGGTCCTTGGACTGTCTTCCACCCGCACGATGGCAGTGCACTCCCTCGCCAAGGGTGGAAGATCCACATAAGCACCCACCCCGGCACGGCCCATGAGACACTTCGTCTTGTCGCTGACATCTGCGTCGAGCGGCGCGTTCCTTTCAAACACCTCTCGGACGAGGCGGAGCTGCAGCGTACAAGCAATAAGTACGCCAACCGAGGCTCGGCCGGAAAGTTCATCACCGTCTTCCCTCGCACGGATGAGGAGTTCTGCGAGCTTCTGCCGCTGTTCGATATGGCCCTTCGCGGGTTCGACGGCCCGTACATCCTCTCCGACGTGAAGTTCGGCGAAAGCCCGGTCTACTTCCGTTACGGAGCGTTCTTCATGGACCGCCTTGATTACGCCGACGGCTCGACGGGGTACGCCATCCAAGCTCCGGACGGGCAGAAGGTCCACGACAACCGTGCCGCGGTCTTCACGCTCCCCGCTTTCGTTGAGCCGCCAGACCTGATCCGTGCACTCGTCGAGGAGCGCCTGAACCCTGCGCCCGGTGAACTGGAAGAGCTCCTTCACCCGTACGTCGTGCGTTCTAGCCTTCATTTCAGCAACGCCGGTGGCGTGTACCTTGCCGACTCCGACAGGGGTCGGTTCGTGCTGAAGGAGGCTCGGCGCTGGTCTGCTTTCAGCTCAGACTCCACCGACGCCACCGAACGTCTGCGCAACGAACATAGCGCCTTGACCGCGCTCGCCCATGTCGGTGCCGTCGTGGACGCGGTCGACTACCGGGTCCTCGGTGACCACGAGTTCCTCATCGAGGAGTACATCCCCGGTGTCACCGTGCAGGCATGGGTGGCGAGCAACTATCCGTTCGGCACCGATCCCACCGGTCTCAGCGCGTATGCCGTGAGAGCTCTACCGCTTGCCCAGCAATTGGTCGCGGCCCTGACGCAGATCCACGACGCCGGGTGGAGCGTCCTCGACCTGCAGCCGAAGAACATCCTCATCGACGGGAACCGTGTCCGTCTCATCGACATGGAAGCAGCTCGACCCTTGGAAGCGTCGGCTGTCGGCAGCATCGGCACTCCCGGGTTCATCCCGCACGTGCGCACATCGAACCGCGACCGGGACAGATATGCACTCGCAGCGGTGGTCTTGCACCTCTTTTCGCCATCACTGGCAGGGTCGTTCGACCCGTCCGTGCTCACGTACCGGGCCCGGAAAGTCGAGGAACAGTTCCCCGCAGACGTGTCCGAGCTCGTGAACGCACTTGTCGATGCGGTGCCCGTGGACGCCGTGGCAACCTCGCACCCATTCCGGCACGCCGCAGGTAGCGCGCTCGTGCCGGCGAATCGCCTCGTGGACCAGGTGTGCAATGGCATCGAATGGTCCCGGCGCGACGGCCATCGGCGATACCCGGGCGACGCGACACAGTTCGTGGACGGCGCCGGTGCGCTCCTGAACATCGAGACCGGGGCAGCGGGAGTCATGCTCATGCTCGCGAGAGCGGGCCGCGACGTCACCGAGGACCGTAACTGGTTGAGCGCACGCCTGCGCGATACGGACCACATCCCCTTTCACGGTCTCCTCCGAGGCAGCGCCGGCATCGCGTCCGTCTTCGCCGAACTCGGGGATGCAGACACTGCCGAAGTGATTCTCCTCGCTGGAGCATCAAGCCCCGATCCGGGAGCCGATCTCTCGGTGCGCAGTGGCCTGTCCGGAACCGTCCTCGCCTTGTGCGACCTTGCCGGCGACCGGGATGGCGTGGCCCGCAGCTTGCTCGACCGGTGTGCGGCGTCGCTCGCAGCCCGCATCACGGGGGCTGCGGACATCGTCAGCCCGCAGTCGGAGACGGGCAACGCGATCGGGTTGTTCGATGGATGGGTCGGAGTCGGGTTGGCCTGTCGTCGGTTGGCGGAAGTGACGGGAGATGACTCCTGGGAACACCTGATGGATATCTGCTTCCACCGCGAACTCGCCCAGCTCACCACGGCGGATAGCGGGGCCCTTCGCGTTGACTACTCCCGTGTCTCCTACGGCTACCTTTCCGAGGGCGCCGCGGGGATCGCGTTCGCCCTCGCACAATGCGCACCGGCCCGGTACCGGGATGAGATCGCACGGCTCACTCAGGCCGTGGACGGCCTCATCAGCATGAACGGCGGTCTCTTTCGGGGAACGGCGGGCATCGCCTGTGCGCTCCTTCCCGTATCCGCTTCTGGCGGCGAGCGGGCGAGGCTGATGACATTCACCGCCGACAGCTTCCTGTTCTGCGGAGACGACCCAGAAACACGGATGGTGCTCGGCGACAACGGTCACCATCTCTCGGCAGATTTCTCCACCGGAGCCGCCGGATATGTCGGCGCGCTCCTTTCTCAGCTCGAAGAGGACCCGAACCGGTGGTTTCCGGTGACTCTTCCCACGCCCATCGACGATGACATTGAAGGAGGTGAACACAATGAGCGCATTGCTTTCTCTGCAGGGCCTGTCGAACGAGTCCGAGCCTGAGGCCGGTCTCTTCGGATCCGGCATCAGCATCTGGTGTGACGGCAACAACAGCGGTATCAGCATCTCCTGCGGACCGAACTGATACACGGACGTGTGGGACGCGCATTGATGCGCGTCCCACACGCTTCATCACTGAAAGGGTGAACAATGCTTGCGGCGACTGGACTGGGCCATACGTTCTCGAACGGACGGGTGGAAACGCGTGCTCTCGACGACGTCAGCTGCACGTTCGAACCGGGGTCGTTCACGGCCATCATGGGACCGTCCGGATCAGGAAAGTCGACCCTGCTGTACTGTCTCGCCGGCCTCATCCGCGCGTCCACCGGATCCGTGACGTTCGACGGAACCGAGCTGACCGCTGCGAAGCAACGTCAGCTCGACCTTCTGCGACGCGATCAGTTCGGGTTCATCTTCCAAAGCTTCAACCTCATCGAGGCTCTCACCGCACTGCAGAACGTCACGCTGCCATCCCTGTTCGGGGGAGCCGTGATCAGCCGAGACCAAGCGGAGGCAGCTCTCGCAAGCGTCGGCCTCGCCGGGAAGCTCAACTCGTACCCGGCAGAACTCTCCGGGGGGCAGCAGCAACGAGTGGCAATAGCGCGTGCCCTCGCCCAGACTCGACGGGTCATCTTCGCCGACGAGCCCACCGGAGCCCTCGACCGCAAGAGCGGGTTCCTCGTGATGGATCAGCTTAGGCAGTTCCGTGAGGTCGGCACCGCCGTCGTGATGGTCACCCATGATCCGAAGATTGCCGCATACGCCGACAGCGTCTTGTTCCTCGTTGATGGACGCCTCGTCGACGTCATGGAGGCCCCGAGCGCGGAGGCTGTCAGCTCACGGATGACAGGTCTGGAAAGCGCCGCCCGATGAGCGCGGCTCAGCAGCTGCCCATTTCCGTCGCGTTCGTTCGGCGGCATCGCTCGGCGTACCTAGGTGTTGCCGCCCTCTTGAGCATCGCTACGGTCGTCGCCACAGCGGAGATGGTCCTGTTCACCGGACTGGCGAGCGGACAGGCGCTGCGGGTCGGCGCATTGTCCGAGTTCGATGCGCGCGTCGTACGCGCCGCGGTGAAGGCGTCGCAGGGCATCTTGCAAGTCATGTGCTTCACCACCGTGGTGATTGCACTCGTCCTGGTCTACCTGGGCTTTCGGAACATGCTCGCCCTGCGCCGGCGGGAGCTCGGTCAGCTCCGCCTCGCAGGAGCCAGCGTTCTTCGCGTCCGCGTCATGGTCACCGGCGAGGCGCTCGTGTTTGCGGCGATGGTCGCCGTGCCGAGCGTCGTCATCGGAGGCGTCCTCGCCCATCCGTTTTACCTGCTCCTCCAGAATGTGGGCGTGTTCGGCAAGTCGTTGCGGGTGGACTTCGGGTTCCCCATCCTGACATTGATCGCGGTCGCGACCGGGATGATCCTCTGCTCCATGGTTGCCGCCTGGCTGAGTCTGCGTTCAAAGCAGACGAACGACGTCCTCGCTTCCCTTACCGCATCCGCGACCGGTACGCCCGCGAAGCGGATGAGCGTCGTCCGAGTCATCGTCGCGGGTGGGTCCGTCATCGGACTCGCCACCTTCCTCATCTTCATGCCGGACACCGGCAGCGAGAACCCCATCGCGTCCATCATCGTGCCGCTGCTCATCGTCTTCCCACTCGGAGCGCTCGCGCCGATCCTCGTTCCCGTCGTCGCCCGCGCCTGGGGATGGGTTCTCCGGCCGCTCATCGGAGGCTCCGGAGTCCTCGTCGCACAGCGCGCCTGGCGGGATTCGCAACGATTCGCTTCCAACGTCCTGCCGCTGCTCGTCCTCATGGCGGTGATGGGCGGTTTCGCCATTGGGGCTGGGCCTGATCAGGCCACAATGCAAGCCAGCTTTGAGACGCAGCTCGACGCTGACCTCATCGCCGAACCTGCCACCGTCCAGGAAGCCGACAGCATCGTCGCGCGGATCGTCGACGAGCAGGGTGTCGACGCGGCGATGCGCTCCGCGTCGACGACGCGGCTCATCGAGAAGGGACGTGCTGACGGCACTTTCCTCACCGTATTCAATTTCGTCGACCTCGACTCGTACCGGAGCATTTTCGATACTGGAGCGAAGTCCGGCGACTTCGACAGCGCCGGACACGGGGCCGTCGTCTCCACCCGGGAAGGTGACGAGGTCGGCGACACCGTCACGGTGGAAGCCCCGAACGGGAACACGACGACGCTCACGATCGCCGCCGTCGTCACATCCCGGCTCTACACAGGGCTGCTCATCGATTGGGAGATGCTGAGCACACTTGACCCGGAGGTATGGGACATCCGCGTGTTCGTGAAAGCGGACAAGCACGCTGTGGCGAGCATCGCCGCTTCCGTCGACGACCACGCCCCAACGATGTCGAAGAAGGAGTTCATCGACTCCCGAATCGCCCTTCGCAAGAGCAACGCCGCCACCGGCAACATCGCCTTGTTCGGCACCATCTACGGCCTCACCATCGTCGCCATGATCCAGGGGCTCGCCGCGTCCGTCTTGAATCGGCGAGACGAGTTCCGTTTGCTGAACCTGCTCGGCATCTCTCGTCTGCGCACGGTCGGTACGTTGCTGTCCGAGGCTCTCGTCCTCATCGTCTCCAGCGGCGTGCTGCTTGCCGGTGCATTCGCATTCATCGCGTGGCGTTACCTCGCCCAAGACCCGGAACAGATGGCGACCGCGTTCGGCGCCATCCCGTGGGGCGACATCGCGCTCACGTTCGTGGGAGTGACATGCCTGTTCACCCTCACAGTGCTCGTCGCAGGAATCATCGCGACTCGGAGGGCCAAAAGATGATCCGAAGCGCCACACTCCGGGAGTTCATCCGACGCCACCGCTGGCGACTCGGCGCGCTGGTCGTGTTGTCGCTTCTTGGCGCGGGCTTGGGACTTGCCCAGCCTCTCCTTCTGCAGCAGATGTTCGACGGCCTCACCTCCGGCTCCGTCTCGGTGCCAGCGGTGCTGATCCTGACGGCGGTGGTGATCACCCAGGCGCTCCTTGCCGGCGTGGAGTCCTACGCTCTGGCGCGCACCGCGCATGATCTCGTACTCCAGTTGCGCACTCGTGTGGCGGGACGCATCCTCTCACTGCCGATGGTGCACCTGCAGCGTGTGCCGCAGGGAGAGTTCCTCTCCCGCATGGTCTCTGACACGGCTGCATCATCGACCGTCCTCACTACAGGCGTTTTCAAACTGCTGGCTGCGGTCGTCACCTTCGTCGTCGCCGCGACCCTCATGGCAACCATTGACCCGGTGCTGTTCGTGCTTTCGCTGGCGATCACCGTCTTTGCCACCGTGCTCTCCACCGTCATGGGGCGACTGGTGCGCGCGGCATCTGCGCAGACACAGGCCGCCACGGCAACACTTTCCGGCAGTTTTGAACGCACGTTGACCGCGTTACCGCTGATCCGCGCCTACAGCGTCAGCCAACAGCAGCTCGCCCTTGTCGTTGCTGATGCCGGTGACGTGAGGAACAACGCTGTTCGGCTGGCGCGGCTGGGTGCGTACATGCAACCGGTGATGACCCTGGCCGCTCAAGCTCTCCTCATCGTCACTCTCGCAGTAGGAGGCATCCGCGTCGCTGACGGCACCTTGTCGCTGGGTGAGCTCATAGCGTTCCTGATGTACCTGATGATGATGGTCGGGCCTGTATCGCAGGTGGGTTCGACGTTCGTCAGCATTCAGACGGGTCTCGCCGCCGTCGACCGCGTCGAGGAGATCGCCTCGGCGGCCGCGGAGGGAGAAAACCGGGCGGAACCCCTGCGGGGGAGCGTGGACGCGGGGGAGCGGTTGCTCGCGTTGGACCATGTGACTTTCGAGTACCCGCACACGTCCGTCGGAGATGTGACCGGCATCGGCCCGCTCAACCTCACCATTCGCCGGGGTGAACACGTCGCACTCGTCGGGCCGTCCGGGTCAGGGAAGTCCACGATCTTTGCGCTCCTTGAGCGGTTCTATGAGCCGAGCAGCGGAAGCGTGCGGCTGCACGGTGTCGCAGCGCGGGACATTTCATTGACCGACTACCGTGACCGCTTGGCATGGGTGCCGCAGAACTCACCACCGCTAGGCGGCACTGTGCGTGAGAATCTGGATATCGAGCAGCGCGGACTGCCGGACGATGTGCTTCGCCAAGCGCTGCAGGACGTTGGCTTGTTCGTCGACCGCGATGCAGACGTGCTCGACCGTCAGCTAACAGCGTCCGGGAACAATCTGTCCGGCGGTGAGCGGCAACGGCTGGGGGTTGCGCGAGCTCTCCTCTCCGGCCGCAGTGTCTTGCTGCTGGATGAACCGACATCGAGCTTGGACGTCATCTCCGCGGAACGACTGTCTTCACTGGTTCGTGATCGTGCACGCGAGAAGACTGTCGTAATGGCGTCCCACCGACTCGCCGAAGTGCGCCACTTCGACAAGATTGTGGTCATCGATCGTGGCAGCATCGTGGACGCTGGAACACACGACGAGCTGATGGACAGGAATGATCTGTACCGCGACCTCGCCGCGCAGCAGAACGTTCGTGCCTGACTACGACTTCCTCACCAGTCGCTGCGGTCGCGGGCGGCCTCCACGTCGCGGAGGGCGCGTACGTCGTCGCGGGTCGCGATGCCGCCGCGCTGCAGGATCACGCGGGGGAGCCAGATCGGCAATGCGATCCGCACGCGGCGTGTGGACGTGGGCTGGGGGACGGAGCGAGCGCCGGCGTGCGCGCGGTTCAGGCTCCGGAAGGACGTGTGCGAAGCTGTGGTCTCAGTCATGGCTCTAAAGGTACGAGCGTGCATTTCCTGCCACCAGGTGGCGGAAAGACTTTCGTCATAAAGATCCAGCCACTACGCTGGTCGCATGCTGCACAGCATCACGCTTCCTGTCATCGACGGTCTCGCCGCCTTCGAGTTCGGCCTCCTGAGCGAGGTGTTCGGCCTGGATCGGAGCGTCTACTCCGACGTCCCCGCGTTCGACTTCCGCGTCTGCGGTCTCGAGGCAGATCGCCCGGTCACCACGCAGGTGGGCGCCCAGGTCATTCCCGCCTACGGCCTGGAGGCGATGGAGCACGCCGACGTCATCGCGGTCCCCGCCGCGCAGGTCCGGCCCGCCGAGGAATACCCGGAAGAACTGCTCGAGGCCCTCCGCCGCGCGGCGGATCGGGGCGCGATCCTGCTCAGCGCCTGCTCGGGCGCTTTCATGCTCGGAGCCGCCGGCTTGCTCGACGGGCGCCCGTGCACGACGCACTGGCGGTACGCCGAGGAGCTTCAGCGCCGGTATCCGACCGCGCGGGTGGATCCGGACGTGCTGTTCGTCGACGACGGCGACCTCGTCACCAGCGCCGGCACCGCCGCCGGCATCGACGCGAGCCTGCACCTCGTGCGCCGGGAGCTCGGCAGCGCGATCGCGAACGTCATCGCCCGGAACATGGTGGTGCCCCCGCAGCGGGACGGCGGGCAGCGGCAGTACATCGAGCGGCCGGTGCCCCAGGTGTCCTCGGACGCTCTGGGCGACGTTCTCGCCTACATGGAGGACCGGCTCGCGGAGGCGCACTCCGTGGCCGCGCTCGCCCAGCGTGCGCACATGTCGAGCCGGACCTTCGCGCGCCGCTTCGTGGCGGAGACGGGCGTGACGCCGATGCAGTGGCTGGCCTCGCAGCGGGTGCTGCAGGCGCGCCTGGCGCTCGAGACCACGGACGCATCGATCGAGGAGATCGCCGCGTCGTGCGGCTTCGGCAGCGCCACGCTCTTCCGCCATCACTTCACCCGCGAGGTGGGCATCGCGCCGAGCGCCTACCGCCGGTCGTACGCCTGCGACGCCGCGGAGATGCTCGAGACCATCGCGGCGACGCCCGAACACGACCTCGTCGCGGCGCACTAGGGAACAGGCGCCGCATTCCGGGCGTTGCACAGCCCGTGGACATCCTCGACAGCATCGTGATCGGCGCAGGGCAAGCGGGCCTGTCGAGCTCGTACCATCTGCGCCGGCTCGGTATCCCGCACCTCGTGCTCGACGCGGACGATGCGCCGGGAGGCGCCTGGCAGCACCGCTGGGACGCGCTCACCATGCAGGACGTGCACGGCGTCGCGGAGCTGCCGGGAGCCGTCCCGCCCCCGCGCACCACGGCGCACGCCAACCGCGCGGTGCCCTCGTACTTCGCGGAGTACGAGCGCGAGCACGAGCTGCCCGTGCTCCGGCCGGTGCACGTGGACCGCGTGACCGACGAGGACGGCGTCCTCCTGGTGCACGCGACCGAGGGCGAGTGGCGGACGCGCACGCTCGTGAACGCGACCGGGACCTGGACGCAGCCGTTCCTCCCGCACTACCCGGGCATGGAGACGTTCCTGGGCGAGCAGTTCCACACTGTCGACTATCCGGGTCCGGAGCACTTCCGCGGCAAGCGGGTGCTCGTCGTCGGCGGCGGAGCGTCCGCGGTGCAGTTCCTGGGTGCGCTCGCGCCGATCGCCGACGTCGTCTGGGCGACACGCCGGCCGCCGGTCTGGCGGACCGACGACTTCACGCCCGAGGCGGGGGCGGCCGCGGTCGCCCTCGTGGAGCAGCGGGTCGCGCAGGGGCTGGCTCCGCAGAGCGTGGTGAGCGTGACCGGCCTGATGCTGAGGCCGCAGGAGCAGGAGGCGGCGCGCCTCGGAGTCTACGACGCGCGGCGGCCGATGTTCGCGCGCATCGAACCGGACGGCGTGCGCTGGGCGGACGGCTCCTTCGAACGGGTGGACGCGATCCTGTGGGCCACGGGTTTCCGGCCCGCGATCGGCCATCTGGCCCCGCTGCACCTGCGCAGCGAGCTCGGCGGGATCCAGCTCGACCACGGGGGTCGAGGGACGACCGCCGTCAAGGATCCGCGGATCCAGCTGGTGGGCTACGGGCCCTCGGCCAGCACGATCGGGGCGAACCGTGCCGGACGCACGGCGGCACGGGGCGTGCGTCAGTTCCTCACGCGCTCGCGGGTCGCGGCCGACGTCCGGTAGCGGATCCCGGTCGCTCAGCGGATGATGCGGATCGAGCCCGTCGCGGTCGACGGCGACACGGGGCGCGTGACGCGCAGCAGATCCGCGAGGAGGGCACCCACCTTCGTGCCGATGCACAGGCTGATGAAGATCATCGGCGCGGCGGCGAGAGCGGCGGCGTCGAAGGAGGCGAGCGCGACCAGTCCCACGGTCCCCGGCACGAGCAGCAGGAACGCAGGCTGGAACGACACGGTCGCGGGGACGGCCAGCGTCACCCGCTCCAGCACGCGGGCGGCGAAGAAGAGCAGGCCGGCGGTGATGCCGGTGGCGACGGTGCTGCCCGTGAAGGGGCTGAGCAGCATCAGCGCCGCATAGGTGCAGATCATCACGATCACGGTCGCGATGGTGAGCCGGAAGCCGGATCCGAAGCTCAGACCGATCCCGATCGCGAGCACCACGACCCCGATCCAGCTCCCGGCCAGAGGGGGTACGGCCTCCCATCCGCCGTGCCCGGTGACGAGCGACGTCTCGCCCACCAGCGCCGCAGAATGCGGATCGACGCGGAGCCCGGTCGCGGCGGCGCCGGTGAAGATCCCCGCCGCCATGAACGTGAGCATGATCAGCCCGTAGACGAGCCGCGAGGCGCCGGTGACGATGTCGGCGGCGGTGAGCTCCAGCAG
>JABLTH010028800.1_pt1 | contig 17200 bp, 12 predicted proteins | sample 7875711 | NCBI WGS metagenome assembly JABLTH01 (sample SAMN14941262, study PRJNA633318) | bioreactor metagenome | isolation source: bioreactor | place: China | collected 2019-03-05 | reverse complement strand
GACACCTACACGCTGGCGGCCACCACGCTGGCCGACAACGGCGCCACCTTCAGCGTGGCGGTGTCCAACGCCGGCGGCAGCGTCAGCAGCACGGTGGCCACGCTCGGCGTCACCGCCGCCGTGCAAGCGCCTTCCATCACCACGCCGCCGCAGCCGCAGACGGTGGCCGCGGGCCAGAGCGCCAGCTTCAGCGTCGTGACCGACGGCACGCCGCCCTTCGGCTACCAGTGGCAGCGCGACGGCGTGGCGATCGCCGGCGCCACCGGCGCCAGCTACACCACGCCGGCCACGGTGCTGGCGGACTCGGGCGCCACGTTCCGCGTCGTCGTCAGCAACAGCGCCGGCAGCGCCACCTCGGCCGCCGCCACGCTGACCGTCAACGCCGCCGGGCCCAGCATCACGGTGCAACCGCAGGGCAGCAGCGTGCTGGTGGGCCGGCCGGCCACCTTCAGCGTGAGCGCCACCGCGAGCAGCGGCACGCTGGCCTACCAGTGGCGGCGCAACGGTGCCGACATCGCGGGCGCCACGCTGGCCAGCTACACGCTGGCGCAGTCGGCCTTCGCCGACGACAACGCCGTCTTCAGCGTGCTGGTGCGCGACGGCGCCGGCTCGGTGGTGAGCAACGGCGCCACGCTGCGCGTGACGCCCGTCGCCGTCGAGCACGTGACCTGGGCGCAGCGCGGACTGGTGTCGCGCAATGCCGACGGCAGCGTGTGGCTCAACTGGGACGCCCCCGGCACCACGGCCACCACGCTGGCCTGGCCGCCCGTGCTGCTGCGCGACGGCGCAGGCCAGGTGCGCACCGGATTCGCACGCGTCGCCGCCGGCCAGGTCCACGCGCTGGCGGTCGACGACAGTGGCCAGGCCTGGGCCTGGGGCCGCAACGCGTCGGGCGGGCTGGGCAACGGGACCACCAGTCCGAACGAGACCGTCGTGCCCGCCCTCATGCAGGCGGCCGACGGCAGCACGCTGACGGGCGTGGCCTCCGTGCAGGCCGGCGCCGACACGTCCTATGCGCTGATGTCCGACGGCAACCTCAAGGCCTTCGGTGCTGGCGCCAACATCGGCATCGGCAACCCGAACACCACCGCGCCGCGCGCCTCGGCGGTGCTCACGGGCCCCGGTGTCGCGCTGACTGGCGTCGTGCGCCTGGTCACGCATCCCTCGGCCTCGCACGCCATGGCACTGCGCGACGACGGCACGCTGTGGGCCTGGGGCCGGCCCGACTGCGTGAACAACGTCTTCGGCTGCCTGCTGGGCGACGGCGCCACCAACTTCGCCAACGTCGCGCAGCAGGTGCGCCTGCCCGGCGGTGCCGCGCTGGTCTCGCCACGCGGCTTCGCGCTGGCGCGCACGCACAGCGTGGTGGTCCAGTCCGACGGCACCGTGCTCGCCTGGGGTCTCAACGCCAGCGGCCAGCTGGGCGACGGCAGCACCACGGCGCGCGGCGGCGCGACCCTGGTGCGGGCCAGCCCCGGCGGACCGGCGTTCGACAACGTGGTCGACGTGGCCGCCGCCTACGGCACCTCACCGGCCGGCTGCACGGTCTTCCTGCGCGCCGACACCAGCGTCTGGGCCGCCGGCGACAACAGCCTGGGCTGCGTGGGCGACAACACCAGCGTGAACCGCAGCACGCCCGTGCCGGTGCTGGAAGAAAGCGGCAGCCCGCTCGCGGGCGTGGTCGAACTCTTCGGCAGCTTCAACGGTGTGATCGTCGCGAAGAAGGCCGACGGCAGCTTCTGGGCCTGGGGCCAGGTGCGCCAGGGCGACGCCACGTCGATCCAGCGCACGGCGCAACGGCTGACCTTCTTCGCACCCTGAACCCGGAGCAAGGACCATGCTGCACCCCTCGATCCACGCGCTGCTGGCGCTGGCGCTCACCACCCTGGCGCTGAAGGCGCCCGCCCAGGTCGCCGACTGCGCAGCCGCCGCCGCCAAGTGCACCGCCGCCTGCGCCACCCGCATCACCGGCGGCCTGAACGCCGTGCGCCAGTGCAAGGCCGGCTGCGACACCGAGCAGCAAGCCTGCAACCAGCGCGCGCAGGCCGCCAGCGCACCGGCGACGGCCAACGCGGCGACCCCTGACCCGAAGGCGGCGCGCGCCGCGCTGGCCGGGCAGCGCCTGGGCTCGCACAACCTGTCCGTCGGCCCGCTCCCGACCGGCGAAGGCCTGCGTCCCTACGAAGTCATCCAGCTCGACGGCGTGCCGCTGCTGGACCTGACCGACTCGCAGTACGACGGCTCGCGCGTGGCACCCTTGCAGGGCTTCGTGCGCAGCTACCGGCAGGCGAAACTGGACTGGACGTCCGCCGCCCAGGTGAACTACGAACCCAAGGAAGGAGGCGACGGCAGCGGCCTCGTGCGCCACTGGCTGCGCACGAACCAGCTGGCCGCCGACGCGAAGGCGCTGGAAGCCGACCTCGGCTACGGTCTGCAAGGCACCGCCTGGAAGGCCCTCGAGCCCGAGGTGCTGCGCGCCTGGATTCCCTGCGCCGGCGTGCTGGCCGCCCCCAACACCCCTTGCGGGCAGGACTCGGCCCGGCGCGGCATGGCCCAGTACCAGGGCGCCAACGAGTTCGAGCGCGACCGCAGCCGGGGCGCCTACCTGAAGGAAGCCGGTGCGCGCCTGCAGAAGGCCTTCTCACCGCGCAGCGTGAGCTTCTACGTGCTCGAACAGCGCGAGTTGCGCGACTACGACTTCCAGCGCGAGCTGTTCCAGGTGCGGCCCCGCATGTCCATGGGGTCGGCCCTGGCGATGCCAGTGAACAAGGACGCGCCCCTGGTCAACGGCGTCTTCGGCACCCCCATCGCCGTGGACCGCCTGGTCGCCGACGAAGTGCGGATGCCGAAGACCGAGGCCGAGGCCTGGCTGCGCAAGGTCACCGAACAGCAACCGCCCGGCGTTCAGGGCCGGCGCGTGTTTTCGCTGGCGCGCCTGGACTGCCAGACGGCACCCGCCACCGTGCACGTGGCGGCGAACTGCAAGCTGGCTTCGGTGCAGCTGTTCGCCGACCCGCTGCTGCAGGTGAAGGTGGCGGATCTGTAGGACTCGAGACGACTAGCGCCTCGTCCACACCGGCTTACGCTTCTCCAGAAAGGCCGCCATGCCTTCCTTCTGGTCCTCGGTGGCGAACAGCGAATGGAAGATGCGGCGTTCGTGCTGCACGCCGTCCATCAGCCCGCCTTCGAAGGACTTGTTGACGCAGCTCTTGGCCAGCATCACGCTGGCCGGGCTCAGCGCATTGATGGCCTCGGCCGCGGCCAGCACCTCTTCCATCAGCTTCTCGGTGGGCACCACGCGCGAGACCAGGCCCGAGCGCTCGGCCTCGGCGGCGTCCATCATGCGGGCGGTGAGCACCAGGTCCATCGCCTTGCTCTTGCCCACCGCGCGCGGCAGGCGCTGGGTGCCACCGGCGCCGGGGATGATGCCGATCTTGATCTCGGGCTGGCCGAACTTCGCGTTCTCGGCGGCGATGATGAAGTCGCACATCATTGCCAGTTCGCAGCCGCCGCCGAGCGCGAAGCCGGAGACGGCCGCGATCACCGGCTTGCGGATGCCGAGGATGGTCTCCCAGTTGCGCGAGATGAAGTTCTCGCGCAAGGTGTCGGCATAGGTCTTCTTGGCCATCGCCGCGATGTCGGCGCCGGCGGCGAAGGCCTTCTCGCTGCCGGTGACGACGATGCAGCCGATGCCTTCGTCGGCGTCGAAGGCCGTGAGCGCGGCGCCCAGCTGGTCCATCAGCGCGTCGTTCAGCGCGTTCAGCGCCTTCGGCCGGTTGAGGGTGACGACGCCGGTGCGGCGCTCGCCTTCGCCTTTGACGTCGGTCAGGATCAGGGCTTCGGTGTTCATGGGGCGTTTCTCCTCGTTCGAATGATGCCTCAGCGGGGGGTGGGCGCCGCCTGCTGCGGCAGGCGCGTGATCATCAGGTCGGCCCAGGTCTCGGCGTCGGCGCGGATGCGCGAACGCACCGGCAGGTACTGCAGCGTGGGTGCGATCCACAGCTCCACCGTCATCTCGACGCCGGGCTTGGCTTCGCGGCGCGGCTTCACGTGCAGCGTCTCCACCGGGCCGAAGTTGGTGTGCAGCGTCTCGCGCTGCACCACGTCGTAGGTCCAGGTGCTCACCGAACGCGGCAGCGCGAGCGGGATCTCGATCGAACGGCCCGGCTGCAGCAGCTCGGGCCGGGTCGTGAACAGGAAGGTCAGCTGCACGAACTGGCTCGCGGTGTCCTGCACGCCCGGCGGCGCGGCCACGCTGCGGCCGTTCGACAGCGCGATCGTCTCGTCGTCGAAGCGCACGACCAGCGTGCGCGGGTCGCGGAACGGGACCTTGGTCTCCTCGTCGTAGCGGCGCGGCGCCAGGCCCTGTTCGCGCACCAGGCCGTCGCTGGTGAAGCGGCGCGTCACCAGTGGCGCGAACGAAGGGCCGATCTGCACTTCCAGCCGCACCTGGTAGCGGTCCTCGGTGCGCAGCCATTCCACCTGCGCCTGCCCTTCGACCGGGCCGCGGAAGTAGCCGGTGAGCGCGTAGCTGATGCGGGTGGACGGCGGCCACTCGAAGGCGACGGCGGAGGCCGCGGCTTCGGGGGCGGAGGCGGCCGCCATCGGCACCGGTGCGGGTTCGGCGGCGGGGGCGGAAGCGGCTTCGGCGACCACCGGTGCCGGGCCGGGTTCGGGAGAAGGCGGCGGCGAAGGCGGCGGCGCTTCGGCCACCACCGGGGTCGGCTCGGGCGCCGAAGCCGCCGGCTCGGGGGCGGAAGCCGCGGGCTCGGGCGCGGCGGCGGGCGGCGCCGGCTGGCGCCTGGGCCGCGGCGCCGCCGCCACCACCACCGGCGGCGGCGCGGTGGGTGCGAGTTCGCGCACGAAGGCCACCTCGATGCGCCTGGGCGTGTCGGGCGCCGCGCCGCTGCCCAGCCGGTTCTCCAGCGCACCGCCGGCCAGCCACAGGTGCAGCACGCTCACGGCCAGCGTCAGCGCCACCGCGGCGCCGCGCCGACGCCCGTTCAGCCGCCCAGCCATGCGCGGCGCAGCGCCAGCGCGGCGGCGCCGGCCTTGTCGTCGGGCTGCAGGCCGACGGCGCCGCGCGCCGGCGGCGGCAGCGTGAACGCCACCGTGCGCAGGCGCTGGTCGCGCACCAGCAGCAGCTCGCAGCGGCGGCCTTCGGGCACCCATTGCAGCGCCTCTTCGAGCCGGCGCAGGCGCCAGCCGTCGGCGGCCAGCAGTTCGTCGCCGGCCGAGACGCCGGCCGCTTCGGCAGCGCTGCCGCGCTGCACTTCGCGCACCTGGATGCCGCTCACCGGGCCTTCGGAGAGCTTCAGGCCCAGGCGCGTGGCCAGGCCGGCCTGCGTTTCGGTGCGCCACAGCACGCCGGCCTGGGCCAGGCGCTCGGCCAGCGGCAGTTCGGTGGCGCCATGGACCCAGGTCTGCACTTCGGCGCCGACCTCGTCACCCAGCGCCGCCAGGATCTCGGCTTCGCCCACCGGGCCGGCCTTCGAACGCTGCCAGAGCGCGCGCATCGCCTCGTCGAGCGAACGGCCGCGCGCGCGCAGACCCAGGTCGGCGAGCAGCGCGACGAGCGCGCCCTTGTCGTAGTAGCTGACGGTGGCGTTGGCGGTGTTCTCGTCGCGCCGGTAGTACTTGGTCCAGGCGTCGAAGCTGGCGGCGGCCAAGCTCTGCACGAAGCGGCCGGGCGTGGCCAGCACCGCGTTCACGCTCCTGGCCAGCGTGCGCAGGTAGCGCGTGCGGTCCACCAGGCCGGCGCGCAGCAGCATCAGCTCGTCGTAGTAGGCGGTGAAGCCTTCGTAGAACCAGAGCAGGCGCGAAGGCACCTCGGCCGCGAGGTCGGGCGCCACGAACTCGGGCGGCTTCATGCGCACCACGTTCCAGGCGTGGAAGTACTCGTGGCTCACCAGCGCCAGCAGCGACGCGTAGCCGTCGCTGGTGTCGGTCGCGCCCACGCGCGGCAGGTCGCGCCGCGCGCATTGCAGCGCCGTGCTGTTGCGGTGCTCCAGGCCGCCGTAGCCGTCTTCGCTGGCGTGCAGCAGGAAGGCGTAGCGGTCGAAGGGCGGCCTGCCGCGGCCGTGCCAGAAGCGGATCTGCGCTTCGCAGAGGCGGCGCGTGTCGGCGAGCAGGCGCGCGCCGTCGAAGCCGGGCCAGGCGCCTTCGACGACGAAGGCGTGCTCCACGCCGCCGGCGCGGAAGCTGCCCTTCCAGAAGCGGCCCATCACCAGCGGGTGGTCGACCAGCTCGGACCAGCCTGCGGCCTGGAAGCGGCGCGCGCCGCGCGCCGGCAGCGTGGTCGCCAGTTGCCAGCCCGGCGGCAGCCGGCCCACCGCCAGCCGCTGCGCTTCGGCTTCACGCCCTTCGGCACGCAGGACCACGGCCGGGCCGTTGACGAAGCCGCGGTCGGCGTCCAGGAAGGCGCCGCGCACCGAAGGGTCGAAGGCGTAGACCTGCCAGCCCAGCTCCAGCGGCAGGTCGCCCTGGCAGCGCACCACCCAGCGCGACTTGGTCACCGGCTCCACCGCCAGCTCGCGCGCGCCCTGGCGCGCCCGCAGGTGCGAGAGGTGGCGCGCGAAGTCGCGCACCATGTAGCTGCCCGGCGCCCAGGCCGGCAGGCTGAAGTGCTGTTCGGCCGCCGGCCGTTCGAGCGCGAGGCTCAGGCGGAAACGGTGCGCCCGGGCGTCCTCGATCTCCAGCCGGTAGTCGGCCATTCGGCGTTCAGGCCCCGGCGGCGCCGATGAAGCAGGCCAGCCCGGCCACCGCGCTCAGCCTGAAGCGCAGCGTGAGCCAGCGCGCCAGCCCGTGGCGCGGGTAGACGCGCCGGTCCACCGCGTAGCAGACCCACAGCATCGCGCCCAGGATCACCAGCCCGGCCGAAGGCGGCATCAGCACCGCCGGCCAGGCCACGAGCGAAGGCACCACGCCCCAGACGAAGAGCGAAGGCGCGGGCTGCGCCGCGGCGAAGCCCACGCCCCAGTGGATGCCGCCGAGGAAGCTGACGATGAGCGCCGCGTAGGCCGAGAGCCCGAGCGTGGCGTAGGGGTGCACGTCGGGGTTCACCAGCCAGACGAGCAGCGCCCCCAGCACGAAGGGCACGAGCCCGGCGTAACCCAGCTGCACGGCGGCGGCGGCCGGCGCGTGGGGGGCGGAAGAAGGCGAAGGAGCGAGCGCGGCGGTCATGGCCGCGGATTGTCGCCGCGCGCCTACTTCTGCTTCGCCGCCGCGGCCACCAGCAGCTTCTCGACCTGGTCGCCGGGCAGCGCGCCGGGCTTGCGCGTGCCGTCCTCGAAGAAGATGGCCGGCGTGCCGTTGATGCGCGTCTTGCGCGCGAACTCGAGGTTGCGGTCGAGCGCGGTGGCGTCGCAGCCGGTGCCCATCTGCCGCGGCGGCGCGACGCCGTCGATCATCCAGGCGCGCCAGACCTTGGCCGCTTCCTTCGAGCACCAGATGTTGCGCGCCTTCGCGTTCGAGTCCGGGCCCAGGATGGGGATGATGAAGGTGTAGATGGTCACGTCCTTCAGCGCCAGCAGGTCCTTCTCGAAGCGCTTGCAGTAGCCGCAGTTGGGGTCGACGAAGACCGCCATCTTGCGCGCGCCGCTGCCATGCGTGAAGACCATCGAGTCCTTGAAGGGCAGCGTGTGGAAGTCGACCGCGGTGAGCTTCTCGATGCGCTCCTCGGTCAGGTTGGCCATGGTCCTGGTGTCGAGCATGGCGCCCTGGATGAGGAACTCGCCCTTGGCGTCGACGTAGATGATCTCGGTGCCGCCGTAGCGCACCTCGTAGAGGCCGGCGATGGGCGAGGGCCGCACCTCGTCGATCTTGGGCATGCTGGGAATGCGTTCGGCCAGCGCCTTGCGGATGGCGGCTTCCTGCGCCTGCAGCGCGCCGCAGGCCAGCAGTGCGGCGGCGATGACGGAAAGCTTGGCGGTCTTGCGGATCATGGCGTGGGCCTCGGGGTCGAAGGGGGGCGCGCTTTCAGCTTTCGAGCGCACGCGCGGTGAGGAAGCGCTTCAGCGGCGGCAGCGAGTTCACCAGAGTCAGGCCGCGGTTGCGAAGTTCCCGCAGTATGGGGTGCTCGGCGGCGAACAGGTGCAGCAGGCCGTCGGTGACGTGACCCATGGCACGCGTGGGACCTTCGCGCTCGCGCGCGTAGCGGGCGAGCAGGCGCTCGTCGCCCAGGCTGCGCCAGGACTCGCGCGCGGCCAGCGTGGCGGCCAGCGTGGCCACGTCGGCCAGGCCCAGGTTCAGGCCCTGGCCGGCCAGCGGGTGCACCACGTGCGCGGCGTCGCCCACCAGCACCCAGCCGGGGCCGGCCACGCGTTCGGCACGCGCCAGCGCCAGCGGCCATTCGGCGCGCGGGCCGGCCAGCTTCAGGACGCCGGCGGCGCCGCCGGTGGCTTCGGCCAGCGCGGCTTCGAACCCGGCGTCGGGCAGCGCCATCAGTTCGTCGGCACGCGCGTCGGGCACCGACCAGACGAGACCGTAGCCATGGCCCGGCTGCGGGCGGTCGAAGGGCAGCAGCGCCAGCACGTCGGGCGAGCGGAACCACTGGCGCGCCAGCCCGCCATGCGGCCACTCGGCCACCAGGCGCGCCGCCACCGCGCGCTGGCCGTAGCGTTCGAAGGGCATGCGCACCGCCAGCCGTTCACGCGTGGCCGAGTGCTTGCCTTCGGCCAGCACGGTGAGCGTGGCCGGCACTTCGGTCTCGACCCAGCTCAGGTGGGGCGCGAAGCGGGCCGCGGCGGCCAGGGCCTGCTCGAGCGCGGCGGCGTCGACGATCCAGGCCAGCTGTTCCGTGTGCTGCTGCCAGGACGAGAAGTCGAGCGCCGCGCCGGGCGCATCGCCTTCGATGTGCATGTCGTAGACCGCCGTGCGCGCGTCTTCGGGCAGCGCCGGCCAGACCTTCAGCTGTTCGAGCAGGCGCACCGAGGCCGGGTTCAGCGCGTAGGCCCGGATGTCCTCGCGCGCGCCCGGCGCCGGCTTCGCACCCAGCAGCGCCACCGCGTGGCCCTGGCGCGCCATGGCCAGCGCCGCGGCCAGCCCGACCGCCCCGGCGCCGCGCACCAGCACGTCGTACGAAGCCATGGGGCGCGATTGTAGGGAGCGCCGCACGGCACAATCCGATGCTTCCCCATAGACCTTCGGAGCGGTCGTGGCCGACCTCGATTGCCGCCTGCACAGCCTGTACGTCCACCCGGTGAAGTCCTGCGCCGGCGCGGCGGTGGACGAAGCCCTGCTCATCGAGACCGGCCTCGAGTTCGACCGCGCCTGGATGGTGACCGACCCCGGCGGCGAGATGCTCACGCAGCGCGAGCTGCCGCGCATGGCGCTGGTGAAGACCCAGCTGCGCCAGAACGACCTCGTGCTGCGCGCGCCCGGCATGCTGGCGCTGCACGTCTCGCTCGACCACGTGGAGGAGCCCACGCGCGCCAGGGTCTGGGACGACGAGGTCAAGGCCTACTCGATGGGCGCGCTGGCCGACCAGTGGTTCACCGACTTCCTCGGCCGCCCGCTGCGCCTGGTGCGCTTCGACCCCGAGAACAAGCGCCTGTCCAGCCGCCAGTGGACCGGCGAGATCGAAGCCGAGAACGCCTTCAGCGACGGCTTCCCGCTGCTGGTGGCCAACACCGCTTCGCTGGCCGACCTGAACACGCGCCTGGCCGCGCGCGGCGTGGCGCCGGTGGGCATGGAACGCTTCCGGCCCAACCTGGTGCTCGAAGGGCTGGCGGCGTGGGAGGAAGACCACCTGGAGCAGGTCTCCATCGCCACCGACGAAGGCCCGGTGGTGCTGCGGCTGGTGAAGCCCTGCGTGCGCTGCACCATCCCCAGCGTGGACCCGGCCCGCGGTGAACAGGGGCACGAGCCGGGCGACACGCTGTCGTCGTTCCGCGCCGACGCACGCATGAACGGCGGCATCACCTTCGCGATGAACGCGGTCATCGTCGAAGGCGTCGAACGCGCGCTGCGGCCGGGGCAGGTGGTGCAGGCCACGATCGCGTTCTAGCGCTTCGAGCTTGCAGCGCTTCTCCAATTTCCAGCTCTTCGCGCTGGCGGTGCTCGTCTGGGGCACCACCTGGCACGCCATCGTCTACCAGGTGGCGGCGGGCACGCCCGAGCTGGGCGTGGCGCTGCGCTTCGGCATCGCCGGGCTGCTGGTGCTGGGCTTCGCGAAGGCGCGCGGCGAAGCGCTGCTGCGCGGCTGGGCCGTGCACGGCCGCCTGCTGCTGCAGGGCGGCTTCATGTATTCATGGTCCTACCTGTGCGTCTACCACGCCGAGAAGCACATCCCTTCGGGGCTGGTCGCGGTGGGCTACTCGGCTTCGCCGCTGCTGGCCGGGCTGGGCGCGCGCTGGCTCTGGCAGGCGCCGATGTCGCGCCGCTTCATCGCCGGCGGCGTGGCGGGCGTGGCCGGCGTGGCGCTCATCTTCTGGCCCGAGCTGGGTGCCGCCGGCGAGAGGCCGCAGGCGCTGCTGGGACTGGCCTTCACGGTGGGCGCGGTGCTGCTCTCGGCGGTGGGCTCGCTGTCGGCCAGCCGCAACGCCGTGCGCGGGCTGCCCTTCTGGCCCGCGCTGGGCACCGGCATGCTCTACGGCGCGCTGCTCACCGCCCTGACGCTGCCGCTGGCACCGCAGGTGCTGCCGACGGCGCCTTCGTGGTGGCTGTCGCTGGCCTACCTGTCGCTGGCCGGCAGCGTGGCCGCGTTCGCCGCCTACCTGACGCTGCAGCAGCGCCTGGGCCCGGGCAAGGCCAGCACGGTGGGCGTGATGACGCCGGTGCTGGCGCTCGTGGTCTCCACCTTGCTCGAAGGCTTCCGGCCCGACGGCTTCACGCTCGCCGGCGCCGCGCTCGCGATCCTGGGCAACTGGTGGATGCTGAAGCCCGCGGTCAGGGGCGGCGCTCGGGCAGTGGAATGAACTCGGTCTCGCCCGGCACGACCGGAAAGCGGCCGGCGGCCCAGTCGTCGGCGGCCTGCAGCAGGCGTTCCTTGCGGCTGGCGACGAAGTTCCACCACAGGAAGCGGTGGCCCAGCGGCGCACCTCCCACCAGCACCACGCGCGCCGGTTCGCTGGCGGAGAGCATGGGCTCGCTGCCCGGCCGCAGCACCAGCAGGCGGTGCGGCTCGCAGCGTTGCCCGTCCAGTTCGAAGGCGCCGCTCACGCCGTAGAGCGCGCGTTCCGCGGCCGGCGGCAGCGGGAAGGCGTCGCCGGCGGCGAGTTCCACGTCCAGGTACAGCGTCGGCGAGCGCACCGCCACCGGCGAGTGGGCGCCGAAGGCTTCGCCCACGAGCACGCGCACGCGCGCGCCGCCCACGTCCAGCAGCGGCAGCGCCGCGGCCGCGGTGTGGGCGAACGAGGGTTCGGCCTCCTCGTCGGCCACCGGCAGCGCGCACCACAGCTGCAGGCCGTGGCTGGTGCGCTCGCGGCCGCGAAGATCCTCGGGCGTTCGTTCGGAATGGACGATGCCGCGGCCGGCCGTCATCCAGTTGATGGCGCCGGGCTCGATGCGCTGCACCGCGCCGGTGGAGTCGCGGTGCATCATCGCGCCTTCGAACAGGTAGGTGACGGTGGCCAGGCCGATGTGGGGGTGCGGCCGCACGTCGTGCTGGTCGGCCGGGCCGGCGCGCACCGGGCCGAAGTGGTCGAAGAAGAGGAAGGGCCCGACCGCCTGGCGCTCGGCCGCCGGCAGCAGGCGCCGCACCGTGAAGCCGCCGCCCAGGTCGCGCTGGTGGGGCGCCAAAGAAAGTTCGACCACGCTCATCGTGGCCAGTGTAGGAAAATCGTCCCTTTCGCGCTGCGATTCCGAAAGCCCCCTTCAGTCATGAGCCTCAAATGCGGCATCGTGGGCCTGCCCAACGTGGGCAAGTCCACCCTCTTCAACGCCCTCACCAAGGCCGGCATCGCGGCCGAGAACTACCCGTTCTGCACCATCGAACCCAACGTGGGCGTGGTGGAACTGCCCGACCCCCGGCTGACGAAGCTGGCGGAGATCGTGAAGCCCGAACGCGTGGTGCCGGCGATCGTGGAGTTCGTCGACATCGCCGGCCTGGTGGCCGGCGCCAGCAAGGGCGAAGGGCTGGGCAACCAGTTCCTGAGCCACATCCGCGAGACCGACGCCATCGTCAACGTGGTGCGCTGCTTCGAGGACGACAACGTCATCCACGTCGCCGGCAAGGTGGACCCGATCGCCGACATCGAGGTCATCCAGACCGAGCTCTGCCTGGCCGACATGGCGACGGTGGAGAAGAGCCTGCAGCGCTACACCAAGCAGGCGCGCGCCGGCGGCGACAAGGAAGCGCAGCGCCTGGTGGACGTGCTGAAGAAGTGCGAGGCGGCGCTGAACGAGGCGAAGCCGGTGCGCAGCATCGACTTCAGCAAGGAAGAGCTGGTGGTGTTGAAGCCGCTGTGCCTGATCACCGCCAAGCCGGCCATGTACGTGGGCAACGTCGACGAGAACGGCTTCCACGACAACGCGCTGCTCGCGCGCCTGGAAGCCTACGCCGCGAAGCAGGGCGCGCCGGTGGTGGCCATCTGCGCCAAGACCGAAGCCGAGCTGGCCGACATGGCCGACGAGGACCGCGCGCTCTTCCTGCACGAGATGGGCCAGGACGAGCCGGGCCTGAACCGCCTGATCCGCGCCGCCTTCAGCCTGCTGGGGCTGCAGACCTACTTCACCGCCGGCGTGAAGGAGGTGCGGGCCTGGACCATCCACGTCGGCGACACCGCGCCGCAGGCCGCGGGCGTGATCCACACCGACTTCGAACGCGGCTTCATCCGCGCCCAGACCATCGCCTACGAGGACTTCGTCGCCTGCGGCGGCGAGCAGGGCGCGAAGGACGCGGGCAAGATGCGCGCCGAAGGCAAGGAATACGTGGTGAAGGACGGCGACGTGATGAACTTCCTCTTCAACGTCTGACGGAGCAGCCGATGTGAACCCGACCGCCCTGCCCGCGCCGGCGCCCCGCTGGCAGGTGGTCGCGTTCACCGCGCTGGCCTACGCCGTGGTGGGCTGGGCCGCGCTGGCGATGGCGCTGCCGCCCAGCTACGCGTCGCCGCTCTACCCTTCGGCCGGCATCGCGCTGGCGGCGGTGCTGGTGTTCGGGCGCATGGCGCTGGCCGGCGTGCTGGCCGGCGCCTTCCTCGTCAACGTGGTGCTCAGCGCTTCGCGCGGGCAGGTCGAGGCGGCGGCGCTCATGCTGCCCGCCGTCATCGCCGTCGGCGCCACGCTGCAGGCGGCCGCGGGGGCCTGGCTGGTGCGCCGCTTCGTGCCGCAGCCGGTGGTGCTGGCGAGCCCGCGCGAGATCGCCTACGCGGGGCTGCTGGGCGGCTTCGTCGCCTGCCTGGTGAACGCCAGCATCGCCACCCTCACGCTGGCGGCGGCCGGCGCGGTGGGACGCGAGCACTTCGCCTTCACCTGGGGCACCTGGTGGGTGGGCGACACCCTGGGCGTGCTGATCGGCGCCCCCCTGGCGATGACGATCATCGGCCGCCCGCGCCAGGACTGGGTGCCGCGCCGCCGCACCCTGGGGCTGCCGCTGCTGGCCACCACGCTGCTGCTCGCCGCCGCCACGCTGACCGTCGCGCGCTGGGAGGAGGAGCACGCGCAGCACGAGTTCGAGAACGACGTCAACCAGATGACCGCCGCCGCCCAGGCGCGGCTGCAGCGCCCGCTGCACGCGCTGCGCGCGCTACACGGCGCCTGGCAGGCCGCCGGCGCGCTGGACGAACCGCGCCTGCGCGAGGTGGCGCGCGCCTGGTTCGCCGACAAGCCGGTCGAACTGCAGGCGCTGGGCGTGGCGCAGCGCGTGCCGCGCGCCGAGATCGCCGCATTCGAGGCACGTGCGCGCGCCGACGGCCTGGCCGGCTACCGCGTGTTCGAACGCGAGGCCTCGGCCGCCGCGGCCGACGACGCCGACGTGGCGGCGCTGCGCCTGATCGAGCCGCCGGAGGGCAACACCGGCGCGCTGGGCGTCAACGTGCTGTCCATCGCCGCCGCGCGGCCGGCGGTGCTGCAGGCGCGCGACAGCGGCCTGCCGGTGGCCAGCGCCGGCTTCCGGCTCACCCAGTCCAAGGTCGACGAGACCGGGCTCGTGGTCTACCAGGCCGTCTACGACGGCAGGCCTTCCGACCTGGCCGACCACCGCGCGCGCTGGCGCGCGACGCTGTTCGCCACCGTGCGCGCCGAACGCCTGCTGGCCGGCCTGGACGGCGGCCGCGGCCACCTGCGCTGGTGCCTGGTCGACACCGCGGCCGCGGTGACGCGGCCGCGCCTGGCGGGCACGCCGGGTTGCGAGGAACCGCAGCGCGGCGCGGCGCTCGAGTTGCGCCGCCCGCTGCGCTTCGCCGGCCGTGAATTCGAACTGCGCGTGCGCACCGTCTCGGGCATGCAGCCGGAGGACACGCAGGCCAACGCCTGGCTGTTCAGCGTGGTCGGGCTGTGCGCGGCGGCCATGCTGGGCGCGCTGCTGCTCACCGTGACCGGGCGCGCGCGCCGCATCGAGCTGGCGGTCGACGAGCGCACCGCCGAGCTGCGGCGCGAGGTGCAGGAGCGCAGCCACGCCGAACACGCGCTGCGCGAGAGCGAGACGCGGCTGCGCAGCATCCTGGACAACGTGCCGATCGGCGTGATGTTCATCGACACCACCGGCCGCGTGGTCGAGATCAACCCTCACCTGGCCGAGATGCTGGGCCGGCCGCCGCAGTGGCTGCTGCACGCTTCGCTGGACGAGATCGCGCACCCCGACGAGCAGGCCGAGAACCGGCGCCAGGTGGCCGCGCTGCTGAACGGCGAGGTGGCGATCAGCCGCCGCCAGATGCGGCTGCTGCGGGCCGACGGCGCCCAGCTGTGGGTGCGCACCCACCTGACCGTGCTGCGCAACGGCGAGGGCGCCGCCGCCGGCGGCCCGACGCGCCTGGCCGGCGTGGTGGAGGACATCACCGAGCACCTGCGGCTGGAGGAGAGCGAACGCGCGCTCGACCGCGCCGAAGCCGCCAGCCGCGCCAAGAGCGAGTTCGTCTCGCGCATGAGCCACGAGCTGCGCACGCCGCTGAACGCGATGATCGGCTTCGCGCAGCTGCTCTCGCTGGACCGCGACCCTGCGCTGGCGGCGCACCAGCGCGACTGGACCGGCCAGATCCAGCGCGCGGGCTGGCACCTGCTGGAGATGATCAACGACACGCTGGACCTGGCGCGCATCGAGAGCGGCGCCGTGCAGCTGTCGATCAAGACGCTGGACCTGCCTTCGCTGGTGTCGGCCAGCCTGGCGTTGCTGGCCACCGCGGCGGCGCAGCGCGGCGTGCTCGTGAGCACCGAACTCGACCCCGCGGCGGCGGCGGTGACGGGCGACGAGATGCGCGTCAAGCAGGTGCTGACCAACCTGCTGTCCAACGCCGTCAAGTACAACCGCGAGGGCGGCTCGGTCGTGGTGTCCACGCGGCGCAGCGGCGACACGGTGGAGATCGCGGTGCGCGACAGTGGCCTGGGCATGACGCCCGAGCAGATGGCCGCGCTGTTCCAGCCCTACAACCGGCTCGGGCGCGAGAACAGCACGATCGAAGGCACCGGCATCGGGCTCGTCATCAGCCGCCGCCTGGCCGAGCTGATGGGCGGCGCGCTCGAGGCGGCCAGCGCCGCCGGCCAGGGCTCGGTCTTCACGCTGCGGCTGCGCAGCGCCGGCGGCGCGCCGGTGCCTGCCGACGCCGCCCCCGCCGAAGCGCCCCGGCGGCCCTACGCGCGCCGCCTGGTTCACTACGTGGAGGACAACGAGACCAACGTCGAGATCATGCGCGGCATCCTGCTGCAGCGGCCGCAGGTGCGGCTGGAGGTCTCCACCATCGGCCTCGACGGGCTGGCGGCGATCCGCCGCGAGCGGCCCGACCTGATCCTGCTGGACATGCAGCTGCCCGACATCAGCGGCCTGGAGCTGCTGCGCCACATCAAGCAGGACGACGACGTGGCGGGCATCCCGGTGATCGTGGTCTCGGCCGACGCCACCACCGCGCGCATGCAGGAGGCGCTGACCCTGGGCGCCACCCACTACGTGACCAAGCCGGTCGACATCCAGGGTTTCCTGAAGACCCTGGACGAAACCCTGGAAGCGATGGAAACCCGCTGGGGATGAAGCCTCAGCGCGAGAAGTCGAACGCGTTCGTCAGGTCGCCCGCGTTCGCGCGCACGCCGGGGAGCGGCTCGAGCCCGAAGCGGCGCGTGATGAGCTTGAGGATCGAGGTCGTGTCGTAGCTCGTCTTGTCGACGAAGCCGCGCTTCGCGAACGGCGAGATCACGAGCGCCGGGATGCGCGTGCCCGGGCCCCAGCGGTCGCCCCAGCCGGGGCCGGTGGGCGGCGGCACGTGGTCCCAGTAGCCGCCGTTCTCGTCGTAGGTGACGATGACGGCCATCTTGTTCCACTGCGGGCTCTTGCGCAGGCGCTGCAGCACGCTGTCGAGGTGCTCGTCGCCCTGCTGCAGGTCGGTGTAGCTGGGGTGCTGGTTCAGGCGCCCCACCGGCTTGTAGAAGCTCACCGCGGGCAGCCGGCCGGTGTCGATGGCGGCCAGGAAGTCGTCGCCGTCCTTCAGGTGCTGCGCGCGGTCGGGGGTGCCGGGCGCGAAGCGGCTGTAGTAGTTGAAGGGCTGGTGGTGCGGCTGGAAGCCGAGCTTGCCCTGGTCCATGGAGTAGATGACGCCGCGCTTTTCCTGTGGCGCGCGGCGGCCGTCGGCGAGCGCGGCGTTCCAGCCGCCGCCGTACCAGGCCCAGCTCACGCCCTTGGCCGACAGCGTGTCGCCCACCGTCTTCGCGGTCTGCGGCGGCACCGGGTGCCTGGCCGGGTCGGCCAGGTCCAGGTTGCCCCCCGGCGCCGGCGGCGTGCCACTGGGCTGGTAGGGCGGCTGCGAGGTGTTGACGGTGTAGCCGTCGGGGCTGACGCTGCCGTCGAAGACCTGCACCGGCCCGTTCATCACCGAAGGCGGCGACGCCGGCCGCTTCTTCAGCCTGCCGTCGGCTTCCAGTTGCGCCTTCAGCGTGGCCGGCGCGTCCGGGAACACCGGCGTGCAGGCGCAGATCAGCCACTGGTGGTTCAGGTAGGAGCCGCCGAACGCACCCATGAAGAAGTGGTCGGCCAGCGTGTACTCCTGGGCCCACTTCCACAGCTTCATCTGCGAGCCGTCCCAGTGGCCCATGACCCAGGCGCCCACCGTGCTCATGG
>JABLTH010025927.1_pt1:15000-17205 | contig 17205 bp, 12 predicted proteins | sample 7875711 | NCBI WGS metagenome assembly JABLTH01 (sample SAMN14941262, study PRJNA633318) | bioreactor metagenome | isolation source: bioreactor | place: China | collected 2019-03-05 | reverse complement strand
TCCCACCGTCGCGCTACTCTCCCACCGGGGAAGCCCGGCAGTACCATCGCCGAAGCAGGGCTTAACTTCCGTGTTCGGAATGGGAACGGGTGTGGCCCCTGCTCTATGGACGGTGGGAAAAAAAGACTGACAAAGAACATCCTCAGCCGCACGGCGCGCTGCGCGCTTGCTTCGGAAATCGAATAGCTTCCTGGGCCCAAAGCGATGGGTGCGCTGACACGGGCTCGTGGTCAAGCCTCACGGGCGATTAGTACCGGTCAGCTCCACGCATTGCTGCGCTTCCACCTCCGGCCTATCGACGTCCTCGTCTTGGACGGCCCTTCAGGGGACCGAAGTCCCGGGGAGATCTCATCTTGGAGTGGGCTTCCCACTTAGATGCTTTCAGCGGTTATCCCATCCGCACTTGGCTACCCGGCTGTGCCGCTGGCGCGACAACCGGTACACCAGAGGTGCGTCCATCCCGGTCCTCTCGTACTAGGGACAGCTCTCCTCAAATCTCCAACGCCCACGGCAGATAGGGACCGAACTGTCTCACGACGTTCTAAACCCAGCTCGCGTGCCACTTTAATCGGCGAACAGCCGAACCCTTGGGACCTGCTTCAGCCCCAGGATGTGACGAGCCGACATCGAGGTGCCAAACCTCCCCGTCGATGTGAACTCTTGGGGGAGATCAGCCTGTTATCCCCGGCGTACCTTTTATCCGTTGAGCGATGGCCCTTCCATTCGGAACCACCGGATCACTAAGGCCTGCTTTCGCACCTGCTCGACTTGTAGGTCTCGCAGTCAAGCTCCCTTATGCCTTTACACTCTGCGGCTGGTTTCCAATCAGCCTGAGGGAACCTTCGCGCGCCTCCGTTACTCTTTGGGAGGCGACCGCCCCAGTCAAACTACCCACCACGCAGTGTCTCCGCCCCGGATGACGGGGCTGGGTTAGATCGGCAGCACAGCAAGGGTGGTATTTCAAGGTTGGCTCCACCGAGACTAGCGTCCCGGCTTCACAGCCTCCCACCTATCCTACACATGTTGAACCGACGATCACTGCGAAGTTGTAGTAAAGGTGCACGGGGTCTTTCCGTCTTGCCGCGGGTCGCCGGCATCTTCACCGGCTTTTCAGTTTCGCTGAGTCTCTGGTCGAGACAGTGGGGAAGTCGTTACGCCATTCGTGCAGGTCGGAACTTACCCGACAAGGAATTTCGCTCGGATCACCCCCGCCGTTTCCGACGGGGCCGGACTTTACCTTGACTGGCCTCGATTCATCTGTGCGGCGATCGCGCGAATCTCCTCGATCCCTTCCGCGGTCAGATGTTCGCCCGCGTCCATCTTCAGAAGGATGCGCCGAAATTTCTCGAAATCGGCGCGCTTCTTCGACTTCAGCGGGTGCTCGACGAAAAATGGGATGACACGCTCGAGCAGATGCTCTTTCCCACGCACCCGGAAGGCCATCCGGTCGCCGTGGTTCGTTCGAACCACGCCGCATCCGAAAAAGTCCTTCAAGGCATGCAGGAGCTGCGCGTCACGTTCGTGCTGTACGACGGTGAACTCGGGCAGGACCTGAAATCCTGCCGTCATCTCCTGGTGGGGATTGATTCCCACGTAGAAGCATCCTTCACCATCCACGAAGCCTGTGACCCATTGTGCGTCCAGCTTCATCGGCCAGTCCTGAACATCAAGTCTCTGAGGGTTCTCCTGACAGAAGGAGCCTTCCCTGCGGATTGTCCCCGTGTCCGTCGGATTCTTACTGCCGGCCCTTACGACCGACGAGTACCGCGCGGCTGTGGAGGAGTTTCCCGCAAATGGTTCAGTTTTACTAAGGCGACGGATTCACCTTAGGACCGTTCATTGTTGTTACTGCCCTCGCTCGAGCCGAAGCCCGAACGGGAGCGGCCAGATCATTTCTGCCTGGCTCTCCACGTCGCCGTGGAGATCGGACCATATCATCCCTCGGAAGCAGGTCCTTCCGAAGGTCCGGCGTGTGGTCTCTGAGGATTCTCGATCCTCCCCATGATGTCCTCGTCGGAATAGCGGCGCTTGCCGCCATCGTTCATATCTCTACGGATCGCGAGGATCTCGCGAACGCCCTCGACCTCTCGATGTCTGCCGGCCAGCATGATCGCGGCAAGCTGCTTGAACTTGCCGAAGTCACGTTTCTTCTTGGCCGACAAGAATCCGAAGCGATCGAAGAACGGGATCACGTTCTCGCTGATG
>JABLTH010025927.1_pt1:0-10000 | contig 17205 bp, 12 predicted proteins | sample 7875711 | NCBI WGS metagenome assembly JABLTH01 (sample SAMN14941262, study PRJNA633318) | bioreactor metagenome | isolation source: bioreactor | place: China | collected 2019-03-05 | reverse complement strand
CGTCCCGCTTCGGTACGCTAGGCCACCCTGCCGGAGGGCCGCATGAGCGCGACCGTCGCCCGCGAAGCGATCGCCCGCCAGCGCACGGAGCGGGCCCGCGCGATCGCCCGCGCCGGCGGGCTCGACGAGGCGCTCGCGACCGGCGCTCTCCCGCCGCGCATCGACGCGACGCTCTCCGAGCTGCTCGTCCTCGGCCTGCTCCGGCAGGGCGTGCGCCGCTTTCTGTGCGTCCTCGGCCACGGATCGACCGAGGTGGGAGAAGTGCTCCGGATCTACGCGGACGCCGGCCTCGTCCGCGCGTTCGCCGTTCGCCACGAGACCGAGGCCGCGCACGCCGCGATGGCGCTGCGCTGGGTGACGGGAGAGAAGGCGGCCGTCGTGACGTCGATCGGCCCCGGCGCGCTGCACGCGTTCGCGGGGTCGCTCGCAGCGGCGAGCGACGGCGTCGGCGTCTGGCACGTGTACGGCGACGAGACGACGCAGGACGAAGGCCCGAACATGCAGCAGATCCCGAAGCCCGAGCAGCAGCTCTACCTTCGTTTGTGTCAGACGCTCGGCGAGGCGTACTGCCTGCACACGCCCGAAGCGCTCGGCAGCGCGCTGCGCCGCGGTCTGAACGTCGTCGATCACCCGCACCGGGCCGGGCCGTTCTTCGTGCTGCTGCCGCTCGACCGTCAGCCCGCCGTGCTCGCGCAGTTTCCGCTCGATGAGCTCCCGAGCGGCGCGCCGCCGCGCCTCGGCGCGGCCGCCGACGGCGGCGCGTATCGGCGAGCCGCCGGCGCGAGCCTCGCCGCCGAGCGCGTCGTCGTGAAGGTCGGCGGCGGCGCGCGCGAGGCCGGCGCCGAGCTGCTCGAGCTGCTCGAGCTCGCAGGCGCCGTTGCCGTCACCAGCCCTCTGGTCTCCGGAATCCTTCCGTACGACCACCCGCGCAACATGACCGTCGGCGGATCGAAAGGGTCGATCTGCGGCAACTACGCGATGGAGGAGGCCGACCTGCTGATCGCGATCGGCACGCGCTTCGCGTGCCAGAGCGACTGCTCGCGAACCGGCTATCCGAAGGTGCGCGAGGTCGTGAACGTCAACACCGACGTCGCGGCCGCGATGCACTACGGGCGAACGATCGCCCTGCTCGGCGACGCGGCGCCGACGCTGCGAACGCTCTGCGACGAGCTCCGCCGCTCCCGAACGCCGCACGCGGGGCCCGGCCCGCGGCCCGCGTGGCTCGCCGACTGCGCGAAGAAGAAGGCCGAGTGGGAGGCGTACAAGGCGCAGCGCTACGCGGCCCCCTGCCTCTTCGACCCCGCGCGCGGCGAGCCGCTCCTCACGCAGCCCGCCGCGATCCACGCCGCGACGCGCTGGGCACGAACGAACCGCGTGATCACCTTCTTCGACGCCGGCGACGTGCAGGCGAACGGCTTCCAGATCGTCGAGGACGAGCGCCCGGGAGCGACCTTCACCGAGACGGGCGCGAGCTACATGGGATTTGCCGTCTCGGCGCTGCTCGCGACCGCGCTCTCGGAGCGCTCGTTCTACGCGCTCGCGCTCACCGGAGACGGATCGTTCACGATGAACCCGCAGATCCTCATCGACGGGGCGGAGCACGGCGCGCGCGGCTGCCTCCTCCTTCTCGACAACCGGCGGATGGGCGCCATCTCGTCGCTCCAGCAGGCGCAGTACGGCGCGGATTTCGCGACGAGCGACTCGGTCGCCGTCGACTACCTCGCGTGGGCGCGCGCCGTTCCCGGCGTCGCGGCGTTCGACGGCGGGCGCTCGCCGCAGGCGCTGTGCGCGGCGCTCGATGCCGCGCGCGCGCATCCGGGGCTCTCCCTCGTACACGTCCCGGTGTATTTTGGCCCGGACCCGCTCGGCGGCCTCGGCGCGCACGGACGCTGGAACGTCGGGAGCTGGACCGACGAGACGCAGCGCCTGCGGCACGAGATCGCGCTGTGAGCCCCGTGAGGACGCGCCCATGACCGATGTCCCGAGCCGGATGTTCATCGGCGGCGTCTGGTGCGACGCCGCGGACGGCGCGCGCATCGCCGTCGAAGATCCCGCCACCGAGACCGTCGCCGCGTGGGTGCCGCGCGCTGCGAAGGCCGACCTCGAGCGCGCGCTCGCGGCGGCGGTGCTCGGCTTCCGGGCCTGGCGCGCCACCGATGCGTGGACGCGAAGCGCCGTCCTGCGCCGCGCCGCCATGCTGCTTCGCGAGCGCACCGGGGCGATCGCCGCCGCGATCACCGAGGAGCAGGGAAAGCCGCTCGCCGAGGCGAAGGGCGAAGTCGCTGCGGCGGCCGACCTCTTCGACTGGGTCGCCGACGAGGCGCGGCGAATCTACGGGCGCGTCGTCGACGGGCACTCCCGCACGCAGCGGCTTTTCGTGCTGCGCGAGCCGGTGGGACCGGTGGCCGCGTTCACGCCGTGGAACTTCCCGGCCCTCTTGCCGGCGCGCAAGATCGGCGCCGCGCTCGCGGCCGGCTGCTCGCTGGTCGTGAAGCCCGCCGAGGAGGCGCCGCGTGCGGCCTTCGCGATTGCAAAGGCACTCGAGGACGCGGGGCTTCCCGCCGGCGCGCTGAACGTCGTGACGGGCGATCCGGCCGAGGTGAGCCGCACGCTCATCGGCTCGCCGGTGATCCGCAAGGCGAGCCTCACGGGCTCGGTCGCGGTGGGCCGCGAGATCCTGCGGCTGTGCGCGGAGCACGGGAAGCCCGCGTCGATGGAGCTCGGCGGCCACGCGCCCGTGCTCGTCTTCGCGGACGCCGACGTCGAGGCGGCGGCGCAGCTCGCCGCGCGCGGCAAGTTCCGCAATGCCGGGCAGGTCTGCATCGCAGCGAGCCGCTTCTACGTGCAGGAGGGCGCCCTCGACGCGTTCACGAAGCGCTTCGTCGAGGCGACACGCCGCCTGCGCCTCGGCGACGGCCGCGACCCCGCGACCGACGTGGGCCCGCTCGCGAGCCGGCGGCGTCTCGACGCCGCCGTCGCGCTCGTCGAGGACGCCGTCGCGCACGGCGCCGTGGTGGCGTGCGGCGGAGGCCGCTCGGCGCGCTTCGCGCGCGGCCACTTCTTCGAGCCCACCGTGCTCACCGGAGTCGCGCCGCCGATGCGCGTGCTCTCGGAGGAGCCCTTCTCCCCGATCGCTCCCGTCGCGTCGTTCGAGGATCTCGACGACGGCCTCGCGCGCGCGAACGACGGCCCGTACGGCCTCGCGGGCTACGTCTTCACGCGCGATCTGCGAACGGCGATCCTCGCCGCCGAGGGCCTCGAGACCGGCATGGTCGGCGTCAACCAGCTCGTGATCGCGTCGGCGGAGATCCCGTTCGGCGGCATCAAGCAGTCCGGATTCGGACGCGAGGGCGGGAGCGAAGGCGTCGAGGCGTACACCGTGACGAAGACCGTCAACCTGCTGCTGTGAGGGAGCGCGCGGCATGAGCCAGGACCGAAGGCGCAAGGGAATCGACGCGAACCTCACGTCGTACGCCGACGAGGGCTTCAGCCGCTACATGCGCCGGGCCTTCCTCGCGTCGGCGGGCCTCGACGCCGCCGATCTCGACCGTCCGATCGTCGGCATCGCCGACACGTCGAGCGAGTACACGACCTGCCACCGCGGAATGCCCGAGCTCGTCGACACGATCCGGCGCGGCGTTCTCGAGGCCGGCGCCCTTCCCTTCGTGTTCCCGACCGGCTCGCTTCCCGAGATCCTCATGTCGCCGACGACGATGCTGTACCGCAACCTGCTCGCGATGCAGACCGAGGAGATGATCCGGTCGCAGCCGATGGACGCGGTGGTCCTGGCAGGAGGCTGCGACAAGACCGTCCCCGCGCAGCTCATGGCGGCCGCGTCGGCGAACGTTCCGGCGATCTCGGTCGTCGTCGGCCCCATGCGCACCGGGAGCTGGCGCGGGGAGCGCCTCGGCGCGTGCACGGACTGCCGGCGCTTCTGGGCGCGCCACCGCGCGGGCGAGCTCGACGAGACCGAGATCGGCGAGGTCGAGCAGTCGCTGTGCCCCACCTCGGGAACCTGCATGGTGATGGGCACCGCCTCGACGCTCGCCTGTGTCACCGAGGCGCTCGGGCTCATGCTTCCCGGCGGCGCGACGGCGCCGTGCGGATCGGGAGACCGGCTGCGACACGCCGTCGCCGCCGGCCGCCGCGCAGCCGAGCTCGCGCGAAGCCCGCTGCGGCCGCGCGAGATCCTGACGCGCGCGGCGTTCCACAACGCGCTCGTCGTGCTCTCGGCCGTCGGCGGCTCGACGAACGCGATCGTTCACCTCACCGCGATCGCGCGTCGCGCGGGCGTTCCGCTCGGCCTCGACGACTTCCACGACGTCTCGGCGCGCGTTCCGCGGCTCACGGACCTCAAGCCCGCCGGCCGCGGCTATCTCGAGGACCTTCACCGCGCGGGCGGCGTTCCGGTGCTGCTGAAGGCGCTCGAGCCGCTGCTCGAGAAGGACGCGCGCGGCATCTCGGGGCGCACCCTCGGCGAGCTCCTCGCCGCGGCCTCGCCGCCGAGCGCGTGGCAGGACGTGATCGGGACGCTCGAAAAGCCTTTCGGCCCGCCGGGCGCGCTCGTCACGCTGCGCGGCTCGCTCGCGCCCGATGGCGCGGTCGTGAAGGCGGCCGCGGCGTCGAAGCACCTGCTCCGCCATCGCGGCCCCGCCGTGGTCTTCGAGTCGCCCGAGGACGCCGCGGCGCGGATCGACGACCCCGCGCTCGGCATCACCGATCGGCACGTGCTCGTGCTGCGCAATGCCGGCCCGATCGGCGCCGGGATGCCGGAAGCCGGGTCGCTTCCGATCCCGCGACACCTCGCGCAGGCGGGCGTTACCGACATGGTGCGCGTCTCCGACGCGCGCATGAGCGGAACCGCGTACGGAACGGTCGTGCTCCACTGCGCGCCCGAGGCGGCCGCAGGAGGGCCGCTCGCGCTCGTACGCGATGGCGACGAGATCGAGCTCGACGTTGCGGAGCGGCGCATCGACCTGTGCGTCGATCCCGCGGAGCTCGCGCGCCGCCGGGAAGCGCTCGCGCCGCGAGCGCTGCCCGCGCGGGGCTGGCCGCGCCTGTACGCCGAGCACGTGCTGCAGGCGCCCGAGGGCGCCGACCTCGACTTCCTCGCGTCGTAGCGTCTCGCGCGCGCTCGGTGCGTGCGGCGCGCGCCGTGATCGGCCGCACGGCGCGCGCAGCGGAGCCCTGCTCTCGTGCGCAGACCGTGCGCGGCGCGCTACGCGACCCGCACGCGCGCGAAGCGGCGGCGTCCGGCGCGGAGCAGGTACGCACCGGGGCCGAGCCGCGTCGCGGGGTCGTCGACGCGCGCGCCGTCGACCTGCACGGCGCCTTCGGCGAGGAGGCGGCGGCCCTCGGCCTTCGATCCGATGAGGCCGAGCTGCTGGAGAACGTCGAGCAGAGCGATCGCGCTCGCGCCGCCGAGGGGCACCTCTCGCTCCGCGAGGTCCTCGGGCGCCTCCTTGCGCTGCACGACGCGCCGGAAGTGCGCTGCAGCGGCGGCCGCGGCCTCGTCTCCGTGAAAGCGCGCCACGAGCCGCGACGCCAGCTCCTGCTTGAGCGCGAGCGGGTCTCCTCCGTCCCTCGCCACGGCGTCGCGAGCGGCCGTGAGGTCCTGCCAGCGGTCCGCGCCGAGCCGGTCGAAGTAGGTGAGCATGAGGTCGTCCGAGACGCTCATCACCTTGCCGTACATCTGCTCCGGCGGCTCGGTGATGCCGATCGCGTTGCCGAGGCTCTTCGACATCTTCTCGCGCCCGTCGGTGCCGACGAGGAGCGGGTAGACGACGACGGCCTGCGCGGGCTGCCCGTAGGTGCGCTGCACCTCGCGCGCCATCAGCAGATTGAAGGTCTGGTCCGTCCCGCCGAGCTCGACGTCGGCTCGCAGCGCGACCGAGTCGTACGCCTGCACGAACGGGTAGAGGAACTCGTGCACCGAGATCGGCTCGCCGGCGGCGTAGCGCTTCGCGAAGTCGTCGCGCTCGAGGATGCGGGCCACCGTGTAGTGCGAGCAGAGCTGCACCATCTCGGCGCTCGTCATGCGGTCCATCCACTCGCCGTTGTAGCGGACCTCGATGCGGCCGGCGTCGAGCACCCGGCCCACCTGCGCGACGTACGTCTCCGTGTTCCGGCGGATCGTCTCGGGATCGAGAGCGGGCCGCGTCTTCTTCTTGCCCGACGGGTCGCCGATGCGCGCCGTGAAGTCGCCGATCAGGAAGATCGGCGTGTGGCCGAGCTCCTGGAAGGTGCGCAGGCCCTCGAGGACGACGGTGTGCCCGAGGTGCAGATCGGGAGCCGACGGGTCGCAGCCGAGCTTCACGCGGAGCGGCCGCTTCTCGCGCAGCGCGGCGGCGAGCCGCGGCCGCAGCTCTTCCTCGCCGAGGATCTGGTCCGCGCCGGTGCGGATCCGCTCGAGCTGTCGATCGACCTCGCGCTGCGTCTGTGCATCCGTCACAGGCCCGTCATCCTCCCGAGACCCGAATCATGCCGTACTCCGTCACGATGGCGTCGATCCGGCGATCGTGTGGCCCGGCCGGAACACGGTCGACCACCTGGCACGCGAACGCCAGTGCGACGAGCGCCGGCGCCGGGGCTCCGGGCGGGAACGTGCGATCGTACAGGCCGCCGCCTCGCCCGAGCCGCCCGCCGTGCCGATCGAAGCCGAGCCCGGGGACGAGGACGAGGTCCTGCGGGCCGAGCGGGACTGCGGGGAGGATCGCGGGCGGCTCCCAGAGGCCGAGCGCGGTGCGCCGAAGCTCTTCCCAGCGGGCGAGCGGAGCGAACTCGAGGGCTTCGCCCACGCGCACGCGCGGAAAGAGCGCCGTGCGCCCGAGCCTGCCGAGGAGCGCAAACACGGGCCGCGTCGGCAGCTCGCCGGGAAGCGACGCGAAGAGTGCGACCCGGCGCGCGCGAGAGAGATCCGCGCTCGCGGCGAGATGCCGCGCGGCCGCCGCGCCGCACGCGCCGGCTGCCTCCCCCCGCGGCACGGGCTGCCGGCGAAGGTCGGCCCGGAGCCGCCGCTTGCAGGCCACGAGCGCTTCGTCCTGCGCCGCGGTCAGCGCGCCTCCGCCCGATCCTCGAGCGCCGACTCCGCGAGGACAGCGAGCGCTCGTACGCGCTCGGCCGGCAGGCGGGGTCCGGACCCGGCCTCGGCGCGGCCCGTCAGCAGGTCGTTCGCGAGGTTGAGCGCCGTCAGCACCGCGAGGTCGAGCGAGTCGACCGTCTTCGTCCGCTCGCGGATGCGAACCATCGCCTCGTCGACGGTGCGCGCGACGCGAGCGATCTGCTCCTCGCTGGCGTCGGTCCGGATGCGGTACTCGTGGCCGAGGATTCGAACCGCGACCGAGCGCCGGGCGCCCATCTACGCCGGCGCCGCGCCGAGCTGGCTCTCGAGCAGGACGATCTGCGCGATGAGGTCGTCGACGCGCTTGGCGACGTCCTGCCGGCGCTGGTTGAGCACGAGGACCTGCTCCTCCGCGGCGCGCAGCCGATGCTCCCGCTCTTCGAGCAGCTCGCGCAGCCGTGCGTTCTCGAGCACGGCGCCGCGGTGGCGCTCGACGAGCGCCGTCACGGCCCGCTCGAGGCGTTCGAAGTCGGGATCCGAGCCCGCCAGGCCCGGCGCAGTCGATGCCGGAATGGGATCCCCCTCGCGACGTCCCCATCGTACCGGGCGCGCGCGAACCAAGTCAAGCGGAACGCGTCACCGCGCTCGGCCTCCGCACGCACGTCCTCACCGCCACCCGGCGCAGCGCCGCACAAACGCGCGCTCCGGCGCTCCGCCTAGACGTACGCGCTGCGCGCCGGCAGGTGCGAGTCGCCGACCAGATAGCGGTCGATCGCACGCGCGGCCTCGCGGCCCTCGGAGATCGCCCAGACGACGAGTGACTGGCCACGGCGAACGTCGCCGGCGGCGAAGACGCCCGGCTCGCTGGTCGCGTAGTCCTTCGGGCTCGCGGCGACGTTGCCGCGCGGATCGAGTCGCACGCCGAGCGACTGGAGGAGGCCGTCGTGGACGGGATGCACGAACCCCATCGCGAGCAGCACGAGGTCGGCGGGAAGCTCGAAGTCGCTTCCCGGGATCTCCTCCGGAGCGCTGCGGCCCTGCGCGTCGGGCGCGCTCCAGCGCACGCGAACGGCGTGGAGCTTCTCGACGCGGCCACCCGATCCGCTGAAGCGCTTCGTCATCACGCCGAAGTCGCGCCGCCCGCCCTCGTCGTGCGAGCTCGAGCTGCGGAACATGAGCGGCCAGAGCGGCCACGGCGTCGACGGATGCCGATGGTCGGGCGGGCGCTCGAGCAGCTCGAGCGACGTCACCGACCTCGCTCCGTGGCGATGCGAGGTGCCGACGCAGTCGGAGCCCGTGTCGCCGCCGCCCAGCACCACGACGTGCTTGCCCGTCGCGAGAATCTCGCCGGCGGGCTCGATCGCGTCGCCGGCGCAGCGGCGGTTCTGCTGCGGAAGGAACTCCATCGCGAAGTGGACGCCGCCGAGCTCGCGACCCGGAATCGGAAGGTCGCGCGGCTTCTCCGATCCCATCGCCAGCAGGATCGCGTCGAAGCCGCGGCGCAGCTCGGAGACCGACAGGTCGGCGCCCACGTGGACGCCGGTCTGGAACAGAACGCCTTCGGCCCGCATCTGCTCGACGCGGCGCTCGACGATCCACTTCTCGAGCTTGAAGTCGGGAATGCCGTACCGCAGCAGGCCGCCCGCGCGATCCGCCTTCTCGAAGACCGTCACCGTGTGGCCGGCGCGGTTGAGCTGCTGCGCCGCCGCGAGACCGGAGGGTCCCGAGCCCACGACGGCGACGGAGCGTCCGGTGCGCTGCTCGGGCCGGATCGGACGGACCCAGCCCTCGTCCCAGCCGCGGCGCACGATCTCCCATTCGATCTGCTTGATCGTCACCGGATCGCTGTTGATCCCGAGCACGCACGCCGCCTCGCACGGCGCCGGGCACACGAGGCCCGTGAAGTCCGGGAAGTTGTTCGTCGAGTGCAGGCGGACGAGCGCGTCCTCCCACTTGTCGCGGTAGACGAGGTCGTTCCAGTCGGGGATCACGTTCCCGAGCGGGCAGCCGTTGTTGCAGAACGGGATCCCGCAGTCCATGCAGCGGGCGGCCTGCGTTCGGCTGTGCTCGGCGTCGACGTTCTCCTGCACCTCGTGCCAGTCGCGGACGCGCTCGTCGGCCGGCCGCAGCGGAGCCGGCTTTCGCCCGAACTCGAGAAACCCCGTGATCTTACCCATTGCCGCTCCCCGCCTTCACCCGGTCCGCCAGCGCCCGCTTGTAGTCGAGCGGGAAGACCTTGACGAACTTCACGGCCAGATCGTTCCACTTGCGGAGCACCTCCTCGGCGCGACGGCTCCGCGTGTACTGGAAGTGCCGGCGGACGAGTCGCAGGATCGCCTCCTCGTCCTCCTTCGTGATCTCCTCGAGCTCGACCATCGAGAGGTTGCAGCGCTTCGGGAACTCGCCGTCCTCGTCGAGGACGTACGCGATCCCGCCGCTCATTCCCGCTGCGAAGTTGCGCCCGGTGCGACCGAGGATCACCGCGCGACCGCCGGTCATGTACTCGCAGCCGTGGTCGCCGACCCCCTCGACCACCGCGCTCGCTCCCGAATTCCGAACGCAGAAGCGCTCGCCGGCGACGCCCTGGAAGTACGCTTCGCCCGCGGTCGCGCCGTACAGAACGACGTTGCCGACGATCACGTTCTCCTCCGGCGCGAACGTCGCCCCCGCCGGCACGCGCACGACGAGCTTTCCTCCCGAGAGCCCCTTGCCGGCGTAGTCGTTCGCCTGGCCCTCGATGTCGAGCGTGATCCCGGCCGGAAGGAACGCCGCGCAGCTCTGCCCCACCGCGCCCGTGAGGTGGATGCGGATCGTGTCCTCGGGCAGCCCCTTCGCCCCGTAGCGGCGCGAGACCTCGGACCCGAGCATCGTTGCGACGGTGCGGTTCACGTTGCGCACCGGGAGCTGGATCTCGACGGGCTCTGCCTTCTCGAGCGCCGG
>JABLTH010047420.1_pt1 | contig 17221 bp, 16 predicted proteins | sample 7875711 | NCBI WGS metagenome assembly JABLTH01 (sample SAMN14941262, study PRJNA633318) | bioreactor metagenome | isolation source: bioreactor | place: China | collected 2019-03-05 | reverse complement strand
TCCTCGAAGTTGCGCGACTGCGCGTTGGAGCGGTAGAGGATCGCGCAGTCCTTGGCGTCGCCGTGCTCGTCGATGTATTCGCGGATGCGCTCGACCACGAAGCGCGCTTCGTCCTGCTCGTTGTAGGCGGCATACAGCGCGATGCGCTCGCCGGCGTCGCCGTCGGTCCACAGCTGCTTGCCGAGGCGACCGCCATTGCGGGCGATCACCGCGTTGGCCGCCTTCAGGATGGTCGCAGTAGAGCGGTAGTTCTGCTCCAGCTTGATCGTGCGTGCGCCGGGGAAATCCTTCAGGAACTGCTGCACGTTCTCGACCTTGGCGCCACGCCAGCCGTAGATCGCCTGGTCGTCGTCGCCGACCACGAACACCTGCCCGGTGGCGCCAGCGAGCACGCGGATCCAGGCGTACTGCAGGGTGTTGGTGTCCTGGAACTCGTCGATCAGCAGGTAGCGCCAGCGGTGCTGGTAGTGCTCGAGCACGGCCGGGTGCTTCAGCCACAGTTCGTGGGCGCGCAGCAGCAGCTCGGCGAAGTCGACCAGGCCGGCGCGGCGGCAGGCGTCTTCGTAGGCCTGGTAGATCTGCACGAAGGTGCGGGTGACCGGGTGGTCGTGGTGCTCGATGTTCTCCGGGCGCTTGCCCTCGTCCTTCCAGCTGTTGATCTGCCAGCAGGCCTGGCGCGGCGGGAACTTCGCGTCGTCCAGCCCCAGCCCGGCGACCACGCGCTTGACCAGCCGCTGCTGGTCGTCCGAGTCGAGGATCTGGAAGCCTTCCGGCAAACCGGCCTCCGCCCAGTGGCGGCGCAGCAGACGGTGGGCGATGCCGTGAAACGTACCCACGGTGAGGCCCTGTGTGCTCTGCGGAATCAGCGCACCGAGTCGCGCACGCATCTCGCCGGCGGCCTTGTTGGTGAAGGTGACGGCCAGGATTGCCCACGGCGGCACGCGCTCCACCTCGCATAGCCAGCCGATGCGGTGGGTAAGTACGCGGGTCTTGCCGGAGCCGGCGCCGGCCAGCACCAGGTAGTGGCCGGGCGGGGCGCAAACGGCTTCGCGCTGCGCGTCGTTGAGCGAATCGATCAGGTGCGAGACATCCATCCGCGCCATTGTAGCGGTGCGAGGGCATTCCCTTCGGGCAAAAAAAGCCGCCGCCCCTGCGGGCGACGGCCGGACGCTGTTGCCGGAGGGGCTCAGCGCTTGCTGACGAAGCCACCGATGGCCAGCACGCCGCCGATCACGATGCCGGCGATGCCCACCCACTGCGGGATCGCCTGGTCGTGGGTCGCGGTGATCTCGGCCGGCCCCAACTTGGCGACGGTGTCGGTTTTCTTGTAGCTGCCGTTGCCGACGGTGACCCAGATACCGGCGGCCAGCAGCACGATGCCGACGATGATGAGACCTGCACGCATGGGTGATCCTCCTGTTTGGGTGCGTCGATCATACGGGTTCGGCGCGTGCAGGCCGGGTGCACGCCGTTGCCCCGTTCATTTCCGGAGGACAAAAAAAGCCCCGAAGGCTAGGGGGTGCCTTCGGGGCCGGGTTTGGCGAAGCGGCCCAGGGGAAGACCGGTATCGCCGCGATACGGAGGCCCAGGGGAAGGCGCGTATCGAATGGGTTCTCCAGGGAGGGTGGAACCCACGGATGCCGTTGCGTGCATCCGATGGCATAGATCGTCCGGAAGCGGGAAAAGTTGCCTGGTTTCCGGGAAAGATTTAGCGCCGATTCATTTGACGAAAATCCAACAACCGCGCGGCCTCAGTGCGCCTCGTCCCAGTTGCTGCCGACCCCCACGTCGACCAGCAGCGGTACCTTCAGCTCGGCCGCGCCACTCATCCGCGCGACCACGCCTTCGCGCACCGCGTCGACCGCGTCGGTGCGCACCTCGAACACCAGTTCGTCGTGCACCTGCATGAGCATGCGGGCGTCGTTGCGGCCGGCCAGCCAGCCGTCCACGGCGATCATCGCGCGCTTGATGATGTCCGCCGCGCTGCCCTGCATCGGCGCGTTCACCGCGGCGCGCTCGGCGCCCTGGCGCAGCGCCTGGTTGCGGGAGGTGAGGTTTTCCAGATACAGCCGACGGCCGAAGATCGTCTGCACGTAGCCATTGCGGTGTGCTTGCGCACGGGTGGCCTCCATGAAGGCATGCACGCCGGGGTAGCGGGCGAAGTAGCGCGCCATGTAGTCGCCGGCCTCGCCGCGGTCCACGCCGAGCTGGCGTGCCAGGCCGAACGCGCTCATCCCGTACATCAGGCCGAAGTTGATCGCCTTGGCGGCGCGGCGCTGGTTGGCGCTGACATCCTCCGGCGGCAGGCCGAACACCTCCGCCGCGGTGGCTCGGTGCACGTCACCGCCTTCGTGGAACGCCTTGAGCAGACCCTCGTCGCCGGACAGGTGGGCCATGATGCGCAGCTCGATCTGCGAGTAGTCGGCAGCCATGACGCGCCAGCCCTCGGGGGCGATGAAGGCCTGGCGGATGCGCCGGCCCTCCTCGGTGCGCACCGGGATGTTCTGCAGGTTGGGGTCGGAGGACGAGATCCGCCCGGTCGCCGCGCCACCCTGGTGGTAGCTGGTATGCACGCGCCCGGTGCGCGGGTTGACCATGCCGGAGAGCTTGTCGGTGTAGGTCGAGCGAAGCTTGGCCAGGCCGCGGTAGTCGAGGATCAGCCGCGGCAGCGCGTGCTCGTCGGCGATCGCTTCCAGCGCCTCCTCGTTGGTGGAGGGCTGGCCCTTGGGCGTTTTCACCTTGGCCGCCAGGCCCAGCTCGTCGAACAGGATCGCCTGCAACTGCTTGGGCGAATCGAGGTTGAAGTCGTGCCCGGCCTCGGCGTATGCCTGCTGCTGGATCTCGTGCATGCGCTTGCCGAGCTGCTGGCTCTGCTTGCGCAGTTCGCCAACGTCGATCAGCACACCGTGCTGTTCCATCCGCGCCAGCACCGGCACCAGCGGGATCTCGATCTCCTCGTAGACCTTGCGCAGCGCCGGCTCGCTCTCCAGTTTCGGCCACAGCGCGTGGTGCAGGCGCAGGGTGATGTCGGCGTCTTCGGCGGCGTAGTCGCGCGCGGTCTCCAGGTCGACCTGCGAGAAGGAAATCTGCCTGGCACCCTTGCCGGCCACCTGTTCGTACTTGATCGTCTCGTAGCCGAGGTACCTGCTTGCCAGCGAATCCATGTCGTGCCGTGTGGCGGTAGCGTTCCACACGAAGGACTCGAGCATGGTGTCGTGCTTCAGTCCCCGCACCACGATGCCGTAACGGCTGAGCACGTTCATGTCGTACTTGGCGTGCTGGCCGAGCTTGGGGCGTTGCGGGTTCTCCAGGATCGACTTGAGCGTGGCAAGCGTCGCCGTCCGATCCAGCTGGGCCGGCGCGCCGGGGTAGTCGTGCGCGAGCGGGATATAGCAGGCGTGGCCGGTCTCGACTGCGAACGAGGCGCCGACGATCTCCGCCTGCATCGCGTCCAGGCTGGTGGTCTCGGTATCGAAGGCGATCAGCTCGGCCTGCTCGAGTTTCGCCAGCCAGGCGTCGAGTTGCGCCGGCGTGGTGACAAGCTCGTATTCACCCGATGCGTCGCCCTCATGTAGGAGCGCACCCTGTGCGCGATCGTCTTGTGCCGCATCGGGAACAAGCGCCTCGCGCACAGGGTGCGCTCCTACCGGGGCGTCGGCGCTGTCCAGCTCCTTCAGCGCCTGCTTGAATTCGTAGCGGGTGAACAGCGCGCGCAGGGTATCGACCGCCTTTGCCCGCGGCGGCAGGTCGGTCACGCCCAGGTCAAGCGTCACGTCGGTCTTGATGGTGACCAGTTCGCGCGACAGCGGCAGTCGCGCCAGCGCCTCGCGGAGGTTCTCGCCGATCTTGCCGCCGACGTCGGCCGCGTGCTCGATGACGCCATCGAGCGAGCCGTACTGTTCCAGCCATTTGGCGGCGGTTTTGGGGCCGCACTTGGCCACCCCCGGCACGTTGTCGATGCTGTCGCCGGTGAGTGCGAGGAAGTCGATGATCCGCTCCGGCGGCACGCCGAACTTGGCGACCACGCCGTCGCGGTCGGTGACCGTGCTGGTCATGGTGTTGACCAGGGTGATGCCGGGGCGCACCAGCTGGGCGAAATCCTTGTCGCTGGTGGAGATCTCCACCTCGATGCCCTTGGCCTGGGCCTGCAGCGCGAGGGTGCCGATCACGTCGTCCGCTTCCACGCCGTCCACACGCAGGATCGGAAAGCCGAGCGCGGCGACGATATCGAGCATCGGCTGCACCTGCGCGCGCAGGTCGTCGGGCATGGGTGGGCGGTTCGCCTTGTACTCGGCGGACAGCGCGTTGCGGAAGCTGGGGCCGGGGGCGTCGCTGACGAAGGCGACGTAGTCCGGCTGCTCCTTCAGCGTGGCGCGCAGCATGTTGACCACGCCGAACAGCGCGCCGGTCGGCTCACCCTGCGCGTTGCTCAGCGGTGGCAGCGCATGGAAGGCACGATAGAGATAGGACGAACCGTCGATCAGGATGAGCTTGGCCATGCGGCATTCTCGCATGGGCCCGTGGTGGCGGCCGCTGCGACATGCCTTCAGCATTCGCGTGGGGTGGCCGCTGCTATGCTGCTGGCCTGTCCCCTGCGTGAGGTTCCGCGCCATGTCCGCCCGCCTTCCCCTCGCTCTCGCCACCCTGCTGCTGGCTGCGCAGGTGCATGCGCAGGATGTTCCTGCCAAGCCTGACCTGCCGGCGCTGCCGCCGCCTGGCATGAACGATCCCGGCGTGAGCCCGGCGGCCGCTCCTGCTGCGGCGAAAACCGCCCCGGTGCCGCAGTCGACGCCGGCCGAGATCGCCCCGACCCATCTCCCCGGCAAGCCGATTCCGCTGCCGCGCGCCCCTGGCGACCACCGGCCGCCGGAGGCGATTCCGGATGTCACCGTGCATCGCGATGGCGACATGCGGATCGAGGAGTACCGGCAGAGCGGACGCCTGTACATGGTGGTGGTCACGCCCAAGCACGGCGTGCCGCAGACCTACATGGTCGACTCGCAGGGCCAGTTGCGCGACCAGGCCGGCCAGCCGCCGGTGCGCCCGGTGATGTACAAGATCCTGGAGTGGGGCAAGAGCCGCCCGGCCGCCGAGTCGAAGGACGGCGGCGACGACGGTTCGAACTGAGCCGCGCGCGATGCCGCTGCGCGAGAGCTGGCTGCTGTTCGCACTGGGCTCGGCAGTGTTTGCCGCGCTCACCGCGATCTTCGGCAAGCTGGGCGTGGCCGGCATCAATTCCAACCTCGCCACCTTCATCCGTACGGTGGTGATTCTCGGCGTGACGGCCGCCATCCTCAGTTTGCGCGGGGAATGGGCGAAGCCGTCGGGGCTGCCCTGGCACAGCTGGCTGTTCCTGCTGCTGTCCGGTATCGCCACCGGCCTGAGCTGGCTGTGCTACTACCGCGCGCTGCAGCTCGGGCCGGTGAGCAAGGTGGCGCCGATCGACAAGCTCAGCGTGGCGATCGCCATCGTGCTGGGACTGGTGTTCCTGGGCGAGAAGCCGAGCCTTCCGCTGCTCGTCGGCGGCACCCTGATCGTCGCCGGCGCCATGGTGATCGCGCTGTTCTAGGCATCCCATGTAGGAGCCCGCTCGCGGGCGATGCTCTTTCTCTTCCCATTTCTTCGATGAGGATCAGGAGCAGGGGCATCGCCCGCGAGCGGGCTCCTACGGGGCCTTCGCTTCCTCAGCCGTCCAGCTCCGGGTAGTGGCGAAAGATGCCCTGCGTGTTGAATGCGAGGCGCCGCGGCGAGGCGAGATAGGCGGCGACGTTTGGACGCTGCTCCACCCGGTCCGTCAGGGCGCGCAGGCGAGGTATCCGGCGTGCCTGGCGGCGCATCGCCTTCGGATAGGCGTACTCGAGTCCGCGCACCAGCTGGAACAGCGACAGGTCGACATAAGAATGCCGGCCCAGCGCGTGGTGCCCGCCGGCCGCAGCGAGCTCGCGCTCGAAGTAGCCGAGAAAACGGCCCAGCCGATCGCGACGGAACGCCTCGGCCCGGCGCGCCGCTTCCTTGCGCTGCTCCTCGTAGTACATCGAGCCGCCCAGCGGGTGGTGGCTGTCGTGGATCTCGGTGACGAAGTCCGCGATGGTCAGTTGCCACTGCAGCGCCTGCAGGCGCCGTGCCTCTCTAGGCGGCACCAGCGCCAGCGCTGGGCCGAGGAAGTGCAGGATGTTCGCCACGTGCGCGATCACTCGCTGCCCGGCCTTGAGGAACGGTGGCGCGAAGGGCGTGGCGCCCGGCTTCGCACCGTCGAGGAATGGCTGCATGGCGCCGTCGCCGTGCACGCGCGCCACATCCATGTAGTCCGCGCCGGCATCTTCCAGCGCCAGTCGCACAAATTCACCGCGGCCCTGAATGCCGGTCCAGTAGAAGAGCTGATAACGCACGTCGGCTGCCTCGCAGGAAGTCGCCCCGACGCTAACGGGCCGAGGCTTAAGCGGGCGTGTTCACAGCTGCGCTCAGGCGCGCGCGAGCACGGCGACGTGCACGTCGGTGCGCCAGGTAAAGCCGAGCTGCTCGTAGAGCCGGATCGCCGTGGTGTTGTCACGCCAGGCGTGCAGGAAAGCGACGTCGCCGCGCAGGGCGATGCGGGCGGCGACGTGCTGCGACAGCCGCCGCGCCAGGCCGCGGCCGCGGAAATCCGGATGCGTGCACACGCCGCTGACTTCGGTCCAGCCGGGGAAGCGGAAGCGTTCGCCGGCCATCGCCGCAAGGCGGCCGTCGATGCGGATGCCGACGAAGCGGCCCATGCGATGCGTGCGGGCGAGAAACGGACCGGGCCGGGTGAGCGTGGCCAGCGTCAGCATCTCCGTTGCGTCGTCGTCGCCCAGCGGCACGATGTCGCTCTCGTCCTCGCCCACGGCCAGCGGCTGCTCGGCCACCATCTGCACGCCCCAGGCCTGTTTCACGGTGACCAGGCCAGGCGGCACCGTGATGGCCGGCACCTGCAGCTGGTAGACCTGTTCGCCCGGGCCGACCAATGCGGCCAGCGCGGCCAGCGCCTCGTCGCTGTCGCCGCGCGCCGAGGCAAACAGGTTCACGTCGGGAAAGTAACGCCGAGCCAGCGCGTCGCCCAGCGATAGCGCTTCGTGCGCTGTCGAAAGGCTGGACCAGATCGGGCGGTCGAGCGGATGCACGACGCTGCGGCGATCAGTGGCGGCGTGCCTGATTTACTTCCGTCACTAGTGACGGAAGTGACGCATGCCGGTGAACACCATCGCCATGCCGTGCTCGTCGGCGGCGGCGATGACCTCCGCGTCTCGCATCGAGCCGCCCGGCTGGATCACCGCGCTGATGCCGGCGGCGGCGGCCGCATCGATGCCGTCGCGGAACGGGAAGAACGCATCGGACGCCATCACCGAGCCGCGCACCTCCAGCTTTTCGTCGGCCGCCTTGATACCGGCGATCTTCGCGCTGTACACGCGGCTCATCTGGCCGGCGCCGATGCCGATGGTCTGGCGGTTCTTCGCATAGACGATGGCGTTGGACTTGACGAACTTGGCCACCTTCCAGGCGAAGATCAGGTCGTCGATCTGCTGCGGTGTCGGCGCCACCTTGGTGACGACCTTGAGGTCTTCGGCGGTGACCATGCCGGTGTCGGCGGTCTGGATCAGCAGGCCCGAACCGACGCGCTTGACGTTGTTGCCCGGGTGCGCGGCGACCAGGTCGGTGCCGGCTGGTACCGGGATTTCCAGCACGCGCACGTTGCCCTTCTTGGCGCAGGCCTTCAGTGCGTCGTCGCTGTAGGACGGCGCCAGCACCACCTCGACGAACTGACGCGCCACGATCGCCTGCGCGGTGGCGCCATCGCACTCGCGGTTGAACGCGATGATGCCGCCGAAGGCCGAGGTCGGGTCGGTCTGGTAGGCCAGGTCGTAGGCGGTGCCGATGCCGTCCAGGCTCACTGCCACGCCGCAGGGGTTGGCGTGCTTGACGATCACGCAAGCCGGCTTGACGAAGCTGCGCACGCATTCCCACGCGGCGTCGGCGTCGGCGATGTTGTTGAACGAGAGTTCCTTGCCCTGCAGCTGCTTGAACGTGGCCAGGGTGCCGGCGTGCGGATAGAGATCACGGTAGAACGCCGCGCTCTGGTGCGGGTTCTCGCCGTAGCGCAGGTCCATCACTTTCACGAAGCGGCCGTTGCTCTGCGCTGGGAACGCCTCGTGGCCGGCGATCGCCTCGTGCGCCTCGTCCAGCTTCAGCCCGGACAGGTAGTCGCTGATCGCGCCGTCGTAGTTGGCCACGTTGTTGAACGCGGCAACCGACAGCTTGAAGCGGGTGGCGCGGGTCAGCCCGCCGTGCTGCTCGATCTCGGCGATCGCTTCGGCGTACTGCGCCGGATCGGTGAGCACGCCGACGTCGTTCCAGTTCTTCGCTGCCGAACGAAGCATCGCCGGACCGCCGATGTCGATGTTCTCGATCGCCTGCTCCAGCGTGCAGTCCGGCTTGGCCACGGTGGCCTCGAACGGGTACAGGTTCAGTACCAGCAGGTCGATCGGCGCAATGCCGAGCTCGGCCATCACTGCGTCGTCGGTGCCTCGCCGGCCGAGCAGGGCGCCGTGGACTTTCGGGTGCAGCGTCTTGACGCGGCCGGTCATGATCTCGGGGAAGCCGGTGATCTCGCTGACATCGGTCACCGCGATACCGGCTTCGCGCAGGGCCTTCGCCGTGCCGCCGGTGGACAGCAGCTGCACGCCGGCCGCGGCGAGGCGCTTGCCCAGGTCGAGCAGCCCGGTCTTGTCGGAGACACTGAGCAGGGCGCGGCGGACGGGCGTGACGGCGGGGGCGGGCATGGCGGCTTCCAGAGCTTCGGAGCCGGCGATTATAGCCCAGGCACGCCGGGTGATTTCGTTCTGGCAGCGGCGATTTCCCGGCAGTATGGACGGCCAAATAAAAAGGGCCCCGCAGGGCCCCGATGCGTCGCGCAGCGTGTGGCGGCTGCGTCAGAGCAGGCCGTGCTGGGATAGCTTCTTGCGCAGCGTGGCGCGGTTGATGCCCAGCGCGCTGGCGGCGCGACTCTGGTTGCCCTCGTGGAACGCCATGACCTCACGCAGCAGCGGCCCTTCGACTTCGCGAATGACCAGCGCGTGCAGCCCCTCGCTGCATTCCGTATCGCCGATGTCGGCGAGATAGCGGCGCACGGTGCGCTCGACGCACTCGCTCAGCGCGCTCTTCGACGCGGTCTCCCGGCCGGCCTCGGGGACAGGCAGTCTCACGGCATTCAATGGCATATCCCTCACGTCCTGGGGCGACGGCTGCATCGGTCGTCGCTTCGATCTGATTGATGGTTGCCGCGGAAGCGGCAGGCAGCCGATGTCGAACGACCTGCTGCGCGAAGGGGTCGAGTGTACTCGCGCCGGTGCGCAAATTTAAGTGCGCGAAGCCCTTGACTATTCGAAACCGAACTCGAAAGCCACCGCCCTGCGCCCAGGGTCTTCGACCTCCAGCACCACCGCTGTGGTCGCGCCCGGGGCCATCCCGGCACGCAGGCTTTCGCTGTCGTCCAGGTATTCGGACGGGCGCAGGCGCCGCATCGCCAAACGGTGTCCCTGCGGGTCGGACAGCACCAGGCTGATCACCGGATAGGGCTGGGCGAACGGAGCGTCGTTGCGGAACGTGGCGCTGATCATCAGGGCGCCCTTGACGCTCGGGTGAGCTTCCACGTCGCGGGCGACCAACTGCAGCCGGCCCACGCTGCGCACCAACGGCAGGCGGCAGCCGAGGGTGGTGCAGGCCTGGCGCAGCCACCGGCCGGTAACCGGATCCGACAACAGGACGTTGCGCTGCGCCCAGGCTACCTGGGCGCCAAGCAGCGCGGTCAGCAACAGGCATACCGTCACCCAGGGCCAGCGGCGTTCGCCCAGGCCGTCGCTGGCTGCGTAGCGGCGGCGGACTTTTTTCGCGAATCGGGGTGCGGTGTCCTGATCCTGCCAGGCGGCTGGGAGTCCGTTGGCACCCACCACCGGTTCCGGCTCCGGCCGTGGCCGATACACCGCCAGCTCCAGCTTCGGCGGAGGCCCCGGTACGGCAGTCGGCGCCAGCCGGTTGAACGGCTCGGGCGGCAATTGCGCGGCGATGCACGCGAGTGCGTCGAACACGGCATCGCAGTGGCCGCATTGCACCTGCCCACCCGCCGGCATCAGTGCATCGGCGTCGAGCGAGAAGACGGTAAGGCAGTCAGGGCACTGGGTGTACATGCGGACCGGCGCGGCAAAGTGCCGCCAGCCTAGTGCAGCGGCGCCGACAAATCATCGGGGAATTGCGCAGAACGGATCGTTCAGCGACGGCGGCCGCTGATCCGCACCCAATCCTCACGCCGATTCACGTGCAGCTCCTCGAACCATTCGGCATAACGTGCGAGCAGTTCGTCCTGCTGGCCGTCGAGGATGCCGGAGATCGCGAACGGCGCGCCCGGCTTCGCCGCGGCAGCGAAGGTCGGTGCCAGTTCGCCCAGCGGGCCGGCCAGGATGTTGGCGACGAACACGTCGGCCGGCGGTGCATCAAAATCTTCCGGCAGGCACACGGTTAGGCGATCGGCCACGCCGTTGCGCTCGGCGTTGTCGAGCGATGCAGTGAGCGCCTGCGGGTCGTTGTCCACGCCCACGGCATTGGCTGCGCCGAGCTTGAGTGCGGCGATCGCGAGGATGCCGGAGCCGCAGCCGTAGTCGGTGACCGTCTTGCCGACGAGATCGAGCGAGTCCAGCCACTCCAGGCACAGCGCCGTGGTGGGGTGGGTGCCGCTGCCGAAGGCCAGGCCCGGATCGAGACGGACCACCACGATGGCGTCGTCCTGCGGCGGCTCGATGTTCCAGGGATAGATCCAGGTCCGCCGGCCGAAGGCCATCGGCTGGAACTGGTCCATCCATACGCGCTCCCAGTCCTGGTCGGCCACCTCGGTGAAGCCGAGCTGGTCCGGTTCCACCCAGGGCAGCAGTTCGCCCAGCGCCTCGGCCAGGCCGCGGCGGTCGGTGTCGGCATCGAACAGCGCGTTGAGCGTGATTGTTTGCCACAGCGGCAGCTCGTCCACGCCGGGCTCGAAGATCGCCTCCTCGTCCGGCGTGTCGGCGTCGGCGTCGCGCAGCGTGACGGACAGCGCGCCAAGTTCTTCCAGCGCTTCTTCGGCCTGGGGCTGCTGGTCGGCGCGAAGGGTGAAGGCGAGTTCGAGGAAGGGCATGGTGTGTCCAGAAAACGGTAGGAGCGCACCCTGTGCGCGAACGCTTCTCCTGGATCGATGATCGAGAGCGTTCGCGCACTTAGGTGCGCTCCTACAGGGTTGCGTCAGTGATCCGCGGACGGATGGCCCTTCTGCTCGGCCATGCGCTTTTCCAGGTAGTGGATGTTCTGCCCGCCCTGCTGGAAACCGACGTCGGCCATGATGCGCTGCTGCAGCGGAATGTTGCACTTCACCCCTTCGATCACCGTCTCGGCCAGCGCCAGGCGCATGCGCGCGATGGCGGTGGCACGGTCGCGGCCGTGCACGATCAGCTTGCCGATCATCGAGTCGTAGTTCGGCGGGATGCGGTAGCCATCGTACAGGTGGGTGTCCACGCGCACGCCGGGGCCGCCCGGGGCCTCGAAGCGCTTCACCGTGCCGGGCGATGGCATGAAGTTGTCCGGGTCCTCGGCGTTGATGCGGCACTCGATCGCGTGACCGGTGATCTTGATGTCTTCCTGCCGGATCGACAGCTTCTCGCCACCGGCGATCAGCAGCTGTTCGCGCACCAGGTCGACGCCGGTGATCAGCTCGGTCACCGGATGCTCCACCTGGATACGGGTGTTCATCTCGATGAAGTAGAAGCGGCCGTTCTCGAACAGGAACTCGAACGTGCCGGCGCCGCGGTAGCCGATGCGGATGCAGGCATCCACGCAGACCTTGCCGATCTCCGCGCGCAGCTCCGGCGTGATGCCGGGGGCCGGCGCCTCCTCCACCACCTTCTGGTGGCGACGCTGCATCGAGCAGTCGCGCTCGCCCAGGTGGATCGCATTGCCCTGGCCGTCGGCCAGTACCTGGATCTCCACGTGGCGCGGGTTCTCCAGGAATTTCTCCATGTACACCATGTCGTTGCCGAAGGCCGCCTTGGCCTCCTGCTTGGTCATGGTGATGGCATTGCCCAGGTGCGCCTCGGTGCGCACCACACGCATGCCGCGACCGCCGCCGCCGCCGGCGGCCTTGATGATCACCGGGTAGCCGATCTCGCGCGCGATGCGCATGTTCTGATCATTGTCTTCGCCCAGCGGGCCGCCGGAGCCCGGCACGCAGGGCACGCCGGCCGCCTTCATCGCCTTGATCGCCTCGACCTTGTCGCCCATCAGGCGGATCACGTCGGCGGTCGGGCCGATGAAGATGAACCCCGACTGCTCCACCTGCTCGGCGAAGTCGGCGCGCTCGGAGAGGAAGCCGTAGCCCGGGTGGATCGCCTGGGCGTCGGTGATCTCCGCCGCGGCGATGATGCGTGGGATGTTGAGGTAGCTGTCGGTCGATGGCGCCGGACCGATGCAGATCGCCTCGTCGGCCAGGCCCACGTGCTTGAGGTTGCGGTCGGCGGTGGAGTGCACCGCGACCGTCTTGATGCCAAGGCTGTGGCAGGCGCGCAGCACGCGCAGCGCGATCTCGCCACGGTTGGCAATGACGACTTTTTCTAGCATCGGAATATGTCCTGCCGGATCAGGCGATGACGAACATCGGCTGGTCGAATTCCACCGGCTGGCCGTTCTCGACCAGGATGGCCTGCACCGTGCCGCCGACGTCGGCTTCGATCTGGTTGAACATCTTCATCGCCTCGATGATGCCGATCGTCTCGCCCTGCTTGACCTGCTGGCCGACCTTCACGAACGCCGGGGCGCCCGGGGTGGAGGAGGCGTAGAAGGTGCCGACCATCGGCGCCTTGACCACATGGCCGGCCGGCAGCGCGTCGGCGGCAGGCGCCGCGTCGGCCGCCGGGGCGGCGGCCACGGGGGCCGCCGGAGCCGGCGCCGCGACCGGCATCGCCGCCGGTGCCGGGGCGGCCACGGTGATGCCGCCCTTGGGTACGCGCGACAGGCGGACGACTTCCTCGCCCTCCTTGATTTCCAGTTCGGCGAGGTTGGACTCCTCGAGCAGGTCGATGAGCTTCTTGATCTTGCGCAGGTCCATAAGGCAAACCTTCTTGCAGGGTTACCGCCCGCGGGCGGCTGGAAAGGAAAAACGGAATCCGGAGCGCCGCGCTCAGCGCGGCATGTCGGCCTCGGGCCGGGCAAGCCGACGTACGGCGGCATCCAGCGCCAGCCGGTAGCTGTCGCTGCCGAAGCCGCTGACCACGCCGACAGCGATGTCCGCCAGGTAGGAGTGGTGGCGGAAGGGTTCGCGCGCGTGCACGTTGGACAGGTGCACCTCGATGAAGGGGATCGCCACGGCAGCCAACGCGTCGCGCAGGGCGATGCTGGTATGGGTGAGTGCGCCGGCGTTGCAAAGGATCAGCGCGGTCTGGTCGTCGCGTGCCTGGTGGACGCGGCCGATCAGCTCGTGCTCCGCGTTGGACTGGTACCAGCTCAGCTCGTGGCCGGCCGCCTGTGCCTGCTCGGCCAGGCTGGCGTTGATGTCCGCCAGGGTCCCGCGGCCGTAGATGTCCGGCTCGCGCACACCCAGCAGGTTCAGGTTGGGGCCGTGCAGGGCCAGGATCTTCGCCATGCGGCTGCCTTCGCCAAGGTCGGAACGGGTCCGGAAGCGCCGCAGTGTGATCGCACCGATTCGAGTTGTCCAGTTCGGCGCAGATCGGCGATGTTTGACGGAGAAGTCCGCGTTAAACCGTGCGCGGACGTATGTGGCCAGTCGAGTTCAGTCCACCGGACCGCCGCCGAGCCAGCGCGCCAGCGTGGCGGCGTCGAGCGGACCGCGGCGCGTGGCGAGCAGGCGCCCGTCCGCGTCCAGCAGGGCGCTGTACGGCAGCACCTGCGCCGTGTCGCCGAAACGCAGCGAGGTGCTCGGCGAGGCCAGCTCGCCCAGCAGGACCGGGTAACCCACCGGGTGCGCTGCGAGGAAGGTGCGGGCGCGGGCCGGATCGTCCATGGCGATGCCGATCACCGTCGCGCTTCCGGCATGTTGCCTGGCGGCCCGCGTCAGCGCCGGCATCTCGTCCAGGCAGGGGCCGCACCAGCTCGCCCAGAAATTCAGCAGCAGCCGTTTGCCGCGGTAGTCGGACAGCCGGTGCTGGCGGCCGTCGCTGCCCATCAGGGCAAGGTCGGGGGCGAGGTCGCCGATGGCCGTCACGTGCACGCCGGGCGGCACGTGGGCGAGACGGCTGCGGTGCTGCAGCCAGCCGCCGGCGGCGGCGAACAGGGTGGCGACCAGCAGCACGGTCCAAGTCTGGCGGTTGAACATCAGTGGCTGGCCTCGGTCAGCGCCCGCTCGACGATGCCGGTGGTCAGGACGGTCGGCAGCACCTTGCCCTCGCCGCCGCCCTTCGGGAACACCACGTACAGCGGTACGCCCGGCGAGTGGTACTGCTTCAGGAAGGCGGCGATGGTCGGGTTCACGTCGGTCCAGTCGCCCTTCATGTAGACCGCGCCGGTGCGCTCGAGCAGGGTGCGGAAGCGGTCGGTATCGAGCACGGTGTGCTCGTTGGCCTTGCAGGTGACGCACCAGTCGGCGGTCATGTCGACGAACACCGGTGTGCCGGCAGCGCGCAGCTCGTCCAGCTTTGCGGGGGAGTAGGCGACCACGCCCTCGGTGGCCACCGGGGTGGCAGAGGGTGGCGGCACGTGGGCGAGGTAGTAGAGCGGCACCACGGTCGCGGCCGCCAGCAGCAGCACCAGCACGCGACTGGTCGGGCGGCCGCCGCGGCTGCGCTCGAACCACCACAGTGCCATCGCCAGCAGCACCATTGCGACCAGCAGCAGCCCGATCGCGTCGGCACCGCGCTGGTGCGCCAGCACCCAGGCCAGCCACACGGCGGTGAGGTACATCGGAAAAGCCAGTACCTGCTTGAGCGTCTCCATCCAGCGGCCTGGCCGCGGCAGGCGGCGTGCCAGCGAGGGCACGAAGCCCACCAGCAGGAACGGCAGCGCCAGGCCGACCCCGAGCATCAGGAACACCGCCAGCGCAGCGGCGATCGGTGCGGCGAACGCGTAGGTCAGCGCGCTGCCCATGAACGGTGCGGTGCAGGGGCTGGCAACCACCACGGCGAGCACGCCGGTGAAGAAGTCACCGGCCGGCCCGGAGCGGCTGGCCAGCCCGGCGCCGGTGTTGCCCAACGACGCGCCGAACTGCACCACGCCGGACATCGACAGGCCGACCGCGAACATCACGCAGGCCAGCAGCGCCACCACCAGCGGTTGCTGCAGCTGTGCGCCCCAGCCCAGCGCATGGCCGGCAGCGCGCAGGCCGACGATCGCCACGCCGAGTACGGCGAAGCTGCTCATCACGCCAGCGGTGTAGGTCAGCGCGTGACGGCGGGCGCGGGCAGGACTCTCGCCGCTTTCGAGCAGGCTCACCGCCTTGATCGACAGCACCGGCAGCACGCAGGGCATCAGGTTCAGCACCAGGCCACCGCCGAGGGCGAGCAGCAGGGCGAGCAGCAGCCCATCGTGCGGGGCGGCGGAGGCGGTATCGCCGCCAGTCGCTTCGGTAGTTGCCGATGCCTGGCCGGCGCCGGCGGCGGGCAGCGACACCTGCAGTGTGCGGGTCATGACCGGGTAGCAGATGCCACCGTCCTGGCAGCCCTGGAAGCGCGCCTGCACGCTGAGTTGATGGCGGCCGCCGAGGTCGCCGGCGATGCCGATCGGGACTTCCACCTCGTCGTAGTAGATGACCGTCTCGCCCTGGTAATCGTCCTGGTGGTGCGTGCCGGCCGGCCAGGCGGGCTGCAGCTTCAGGCCGCTGGCACCGGGTGTGGAGAGTTCGGTCTTGTCGCGATACAGGTAATAGCCGTGCGGCATCGACCAGCGCAGCAGCAGCCGGTCCGGGGCCGTCGCCACGGCATCGAGGCGAAAGGCCTGCTCCGGTGGCAGCGGCGTGCCCGGCGCACCCAGGGCCCCGGCCGCGCCCAGCTTGCCGAGGGTGGCCCCGAAGCCAGTCGGGCTGGTGGCGCCGGCGGCTGCCGCCGGCAGCGGCAGGTCGAGCTTCTCGGTATGCGGCGGGTAGCAGATCTTCGGGTCGACCTCATGGCAGCCCTGGAACTGCACCGCCACCTGCAGCCTCGTGGCGCCCGCGGCGGCGGTGTAGGGCAGGCGAGCATCGATGCCGTGGTGATAGGTCTCGACGTCGCCGAGGTATTCGTCGTGGTGCTTGTCGCCGTCTGGCAACTGCGCGGTGCCGAGGGTGATGCCTTCGCCGGCGGTGAACTTCATCCGCCCGCGATAGAGGTAGTAGTCCTGGGCGATGTCCCAGTGCAGCTTGAGTACGCCGGGCTGGCTGGCGTCGGCGCTGAGCTTGTAGGCCTCGGTGACCGGCAGCAGGCTGGAGGTGTCCTGGGCCATCGCGGGACCGGCGGACAGTGCCAGCGCGGCGAGAAGGAGGCGGGCGACGAGCCGCCCCGGGTTGATCGATCGCATCACGTTTCCAGCGTTTCGGTTCGCGGGGATAGCGAACGGGGATTATGGGGCAGGGCAGGTGGTGGAGCCGTCGCCCCCGACCGCGGCGTGGGCGCGCACCCAGTCCAGGTAGGGTGCGTGTCCGTCGACCACCGGCAGGGCGACCAGTTCGGGTACCTCGTACGGATGCAGGGCGACCAGTCGTTCCCGCAGCGCGTCGAAGCGGCCGGCGGTGGTCTTGATGACCAGCAGCACCTCCGGATCGGAGTGCAGGCGGCCCTGCCACGCATAGGTGGAGATCGCCCCGGGCAGCTGGTTCACGCAGGCGGCCAGACCCTCGGCCACCAGCGTCTCGGCCAGCGTCCCGGCGGCTTCGGCTCCGGGACAGGTGCTCAGGCAGACCAGGACGTCGTCAGGCATGGCAGGTGAGGGCGATAGCGGAAAAATGGAGCCTAGCAGGCAGCACTGGCGTGTTCGCCCCTTGAGATGGCGGGGTTACGTCCCAACTTGGCAGCGAGCCGCCCGGGCCTTGCAAGGGGTTCATGCATCGCTAGAATTGGCACTCATCGGTACCGAGTGCTAACAACGGCATTGGACCGGGCCTTTTCCCTCAACCATCCAATAGTGAGCTGGAGCCACCCATGAGCAAACTGCGTCCGCTGCACGATCGCGTCATCGTCAAGCGCCTGGAAGAGGAGCGCGTCTCCGCCGG
>JABLTH010030214.1_pt1 | contig 17227 bp, 18 predicted proteins | sample 7875711 | NCBI WGS metagenome assembly JABLTH01 (sample SAMN14941262, study PRJNA633318) | bioreactor metagenome | isolation source: bioreactor | place: China | collected 2019-03-05 | reverse complement strand
GCCGATGGCGGCGGCGATGAAACCGATCAGCGCGGCGCGACGGAAGTTGTAGCGGTAGTGCATGACGTTCTCCTCTTTGGATGGGTGGAACTGCGTGGCCCGGGTGCCAGCGGAGAACGGGAGGGCAGAGGGCATGTTGACGGGCGGCGAGCGGACGGATTTAGCGGGCGCTCAGACTGGGGCTCGATTGGTTTTCTGCAAAAAGACCGCCAGATCATGGCCTTGCCTCTCGTGGCTTGCGCGTGGCTGACGAAAACGACGGCTTCGAGACCCTGTGATTCCCGCTCGGCCCGGATGTGCCAGCGGCGCCGCACCATGGGGGCTCGACTGGCGGGACCCTGGCCGATCCGCTATGTTTTTCCGCTTCCTCGGCCCCGCGTCCGGCGCCGGGACGCACAACACCGCAACGGGAGCCCGAGTGAGCATCAAATCCGACAAGTGGATCCGGCGCATGGCCGAACAGCACGGCATGATCGAGCCGTTCGAGCCGGGCCAGGTCAAGGTTCGCGAGGGCAATCGGCTGGTCTCGTACGGCACGTCGAGCTACGGCTACGACGTGCGCTGCGCGCGTGAGTTCAAGATCTTCACCAACATCAACTCCACCATCGTCGACCCGAAGGCGTTCGATCCCACGAGCTTCGTCGACGTGGAGGCGGACGTGTGCATCATTCCGCCGAATTCCTTCGCGCTGGCGCGCACGGTCGAGTATTTCCGTATCCCGCGCAGCGTGCTGACCATCTGCCTGGGCAAGAGCACCTACGCGCGCTGCGGCATCATCGTCAACGTCACGCCGCTGGAGCCGGAGTGGGAAGGCCATGTGACGCTGGAGTTCTCCAACACCACGCCACTGCCGGCCAAGATCTACGCCAACGAAGGCGTGGCGCAAATGCTGTTCCTCGAATCCGACGAGGAATGCGAGACCAGCTACCGCGACCGCGGCGGCAAATACCAGGGCCAGCGCGGCGTGACCTTGCCGCGCACCTGAGATCGCAGGATTTCGCGCGGCGCGGCAGCTGAATGGCCGCCGTCCCGCGGCGGTGCGGGCCCCGAGGCCGGCGCTACACTCGCTACGTTGTCACCACCGATGTGCCGGAGATACGCATGATCCGTTTATCCACGCTGCTCAGCCGCACCGCCGCCGCCGTCATGCTGGGGAGCCTGCTGCTCCTCGCCGGCTGCCATCGCGGCGCGACCAAGGACGAGGCCATCAAGACGGCCCAGATGCAGGGCCAATTCGACACCACCGTGCAGGCCTACAAGAGCGGCCAGTTCGTGGTGGACGGCGCAGTGCTCTCCGCCTTGGACACCGGCAGCCACTTCGCCTACCTGAAAGACCAGGGCAAGCTGCCCAAGACCGTGCTGCTGATTCCCAGCGACGAGTCGAAGGTGCGCAAGGCGCATCTCGAATTCATGGCCCGCATGCAGCTCGACTATGGCTTTGCCGTCTATTACGACGATGGCGGCACGCTGAAGAAGATCAACCCGATCGACACCAAGGCCCGCGACCTCGAGGACTACCACGCCCCCGTCAAGATGAACGACGAAATGAAGGGCAAGGAAGCGAGCAGCGGCGCTTACGATCCCTCGCAGCGCTGAGCGGCTTCGACCGGAAGACGACAAAGCCCGCGAGTGATCGCGGGCTTTTTTTCATGCCAATGCGGAGCGCAGGCGGTCGACGAGGCCGCCCGCTGCTTCAGCGGTGTAAGGCTGCGCGGTGCCGCTGCCCCACACCGGGCCTGGCCATGCCGCATCGCCTTCGCGGCGCGCCACCACATGGACGTGCAGCTGGCGAACGATGTTGCCCAGTGCGCCGAGATTGAGCTTGTCGCAGGCCGCGTTCGCCCGGAGCGCGGCAGCCGCGCGGTTCACTTCGCGCCACAACGCGGCTTGATCGGGGTCAGGCAGGTCGGCGACCTCCACCAGCCCTGCACGGCGCGGCACCAGGACCAGCCAGGGGACGCGCGCATCGTTCATCAGCAAGACCTCGCACAGGGGCAGGCTGGCGACGTGGCGCGTATCCGCGGCGAGGCGGCTGTCGAGAACGAAAGAGGTGCCGCTCATGCGCCGGCCAGCTCGCGGGCGAAAAAGCCCATCGTGCGATCCCACGCCAGCGTGGCGCTGGGCTCGTGGTATTGCGCGCCGATGTCGCGGTTGAACGCGTGGTCGGCCGGGTAGGTATAGATCTCCATCTGCGGCAGTTTCTCGCGATGCTTGGCGACCATCTCCGGCGGGATGCTCTTGTCGAGTTCGCCGAAGTGGAACATCACCGGCGCCTTCGGCGTCTCGTCCAGGTAAGGCAGGTTGCGCGAACCGTAATAGCTGACCGAAGGCAGGCCCAGGCGCAGCGCGGCCAGCAGGGCGACCGTGCCGCCCCAGCAGAAACCCACCGTGCCGATCCTGCCGGCAGAAGCGATCGCCTCGGCAGCGCTGGCCACCGCCTCGACGGCGCGATCCATGCCCAGCTCGACCACCAGTGCCTTGCCGCGGGCGGCGGTCTCGGCGGTGTAGCCCATGTCCACGCCGGTCTCCAGGTAATCGAAGAAATGCGGCGCGACTGCGGTATAGCCCGCGGCGGCAAGGCGATCGGCGACGCTGCGGATGTGCTCGTTCACGCCGAAGATCTCCTGGATCACCACGATGCCGCCCCGGGAAGCGCCTTCAGGCTTCGCCAAGTAGGCGCCGATGCACTGGGTGCCGGAGGTTGGGAGGTTGATGTTCTGGCCCATGGGATAGGTTCTCGCTGCGGCAAAGCGGTGAGTTTAGGCGGGGGCGGTGGCACGGAACAGCGAAGGCGGGGTGAGCGGGCCCTTGGCCGCCGTTCCGGTATAATTCGCCGTTTTTCCTACGCTTGCGGTCCTCAGGCCATGTCCCAGCCGTCCACTCCCAAGATCGGTTTCGTCTCGCTCGGCTGTCCCAAGGCCCTGGTGGATTCCGAACGCATCCTCACCCAGCTCAAGGTCGAGGGCTACGAAATCGTGCCCAGCTACGACGCCGCCGACGCGGTGGTGGTCAACACCTGCGGTTTCATCGATGCGGCCGTGCAGGAATCGCTCGATGCGATCGGCGAGGCGTTGCACGAGAACGGCAAGGTCATCGTCACCGGCTGCCTGGGCAAGCGCTCGGAGCTGATCCGCGAGGCGTATCCGGACGTGCTGGCCATTACCGGTCCGCAGGACTACGCGAGCGTGATGAGCGCCGTGCATACCGCGCTGCCGCCCAAGCGCAATCCGCTGCTGGACATCATCCCGGACACCGGGATCAAGCTCACGCCGAAGCACTACGCGTACCTGAAGATTTCCGAGGGCTGCAATCACCGCTGCAGCTTCTGCATCATCCCGTCGATGCGCGGCGATCTCGTCTCGCGCCCGGTCGACGAAGTGCTGGTGGAAGCCGAGCGCCTGGTGAAGGGCGGCGTGAAGGAGCTGCTGGTGATCTCGCAGGACACCAGTGCGTACGGCGTGGACCTCAAGTATGCCGAGCGCCAATGGCGCGACAAGAGCTACCGCACGCGCATGACCGAGCTGTGCGAAGGCCTGTCCGAACTCGGCGTGTGGACGCGCCTGCACTATGTCTACCCGTATCCGCACGTGGACGAAGTGATGCCGCTGATGGCCGAGGGCAAGCTGCTGCCCTATCTGGACATTCCGTTCCAGCACGCCAGCCCGCGCATCCTCAAGCTGATGAAGCGCCCCGGCAACATCGACAAGACGCTGGAGCGCATCCGCAACTGGCGCAAGGCGGTGCCTGAGCTGACCATCCGCAGCACGTTCATCGTGGGCTTCCCGGGCGAGACCGACGCGGAGTTCGACGAGCTGCTCGATTTCCTGCGCGAAGCCGAACTCGACCGCGTGGGCGCGTTCGCCTACTCGCCCGTGGACGGCGCCAAGGCGAACGAGCTGCCGGGTGCCGTATCCGAGGAACTCAAGGAAGACCGCCTCGAGCAGTTCATGGCGGTGCAGGCCGAGATTTCCGCGGCCAAGCTGCAGCGCAAGATCGGTCGGACCATCAAGGTGCTGGTCGATGAAGCGGGCGCCGAGGGCGCGATCGCACGTTCGGCATCGGATGCGCCGGAGATCGATGGCGTGGTCCGCATCGCCGGTGGCCAGTTGCTGAAGCCGGGCCAGTTCGTCGACGTGGTGGTCGAGGCGGCCGACGAGCACGACCTGCACGCGCGCCTCGCCGGCTGAGCCGGCGCCGCGCATGCGCTACGCGGCGCCCGCGCGGGCATCGGTGGATCCGGTCGTGTTCGGCCGTCCGCCGCTCTCCGCGTGGGGCGAATATGCCGCCTTGCTGCGAGGCGTGCAGTGGCCCGATCTTGCGGCGCTCAACCAGCTGCTTCCCGCCGAGAGCCGCGAACGCTTCGTGGCGCAGACGCGTGAGCTGCTGGAGGACGGTCTGCATTACGAGCAGCGCATCCATGCACGCGGCGAGATCGCCACGCGCGAATCCAACTGGCACGATCTGTTCAATGCGCTGGCCTGGCTGCGCTATCCGGCGCTCAAGCGCGCGCTCAACGCGCAGCAGGCGGCCGAGATCGTCCATATGGGTCCGCGCGAGCGGTCCCGTCCCCAGTACGCGATGACGCACTTCGATGAAGCGGGCGTGCTGGTCGCCGTGCGGAACCCCGCGCTGGTGGCGCTGTGGGATGCGCACGACTGGCATGGCCTGTTCTGGCGGCACCGTAAAGCCTGGCTGGATGGATCGATCCGCGTCGCGGTGTTCGGGCATGCCTTGCTCGAGCACGCATTGACCGCCGGCAAGCTGCTGGTCGGCAAGGCGCTCGTCTTTGCCTGCCAGGACGAGGCGGACATGGCGGCGATCGATGCGCGCTGCGCCGCGGGCATCGCCGACGGCACGTTGCTGCGCGATCCGCTGGATCTGCGCCCCTTGCCGCTGTCGGGTATACCCGGCTGGCATCCGGAGAACGGCGAGGAAGCGTTCCATCGCACGGCGGCGTGCTACCAGCCCTTGCGGGACGGGCGGCGCTACCCGCCACCTGTGTCCTGCGGCACGAAGCCGGGCCTCTGACCGCGACCGGCGATTGCCGGGCAGGGGGCTTCGGGCTATATAGCCGCAGGGGCAAAGCGGGGGCGGCAGTTATGGAGACGGGGACGTCGAAGCGGCCTCGCCGGCGTTTTGGGCGGCCGGGCGGGTGGATGCTGTGGCTGGCCTGCGGCCTGCTGCCCTTGGTGGCGGTGGCGGCGGACACCGCCGCGCCGATCCGGTTCGGCATCCTGCCGATCGGTAGCGCGGCCGAGTCGCGCGAGCAATGGCGGCCGCTGCTGGCCGATCTCGAAAAGCGGCTGGGCCATCCGGTGACCACGGTCTCGGTCAGCAGTTACGCGGGCCTGTCGGGTGCGATCGGCGAGCAGCGGGTGGATATCGCCTTCCTGTCCGGACGGCTCGCCATCGATGCGGTGCTCCGCCAGCAGATGCGCGTGTTTGCGCAGTTCGAGCGCAAGGACGGCGCCAAGGGCAACGTGGCGATGCTGATCGTGCGCGGCGACGGCCCTATCCACGATCTGGACACGCTCCTCGCCCACCCCGGGCGCTGGAGGTATGCGCGGGGCGAGCCGCTGTCGGTCACCGGCTACGTCGCGCCAGAGGCCGAGGTCTTCGCGCCGCGCGGGCTGAATTCGGACACGTTCTTCGCGCGCGTGCGCGTCGGCAATCACCAGAACAACGCGCTGGCCGTGGTCAACGGCGAGGTGGACGTGGCGAGCAGCAACAATCCCGACCTCGATCTGTTCCGCCGCAATTTCCCGGACCAGGCCGCGCAGCTGAAGATCATCTGGCGTTCCAGCCTGATCCCATCGGGCGTGCTGGTGATACGCGAAGGCATCGAGCCGGCGCTGCGCAAGCAGCTGATGGATTTCATGCTCGCCTACGGCAAAGACGGCGGCGCCGCGGGAGAGCGCGAGCGCGCCAATCTGGCGCGCATTCCCGACCTGGGCGGCTTCGTGCCCGCCGACAGTCTCGTGCTGCGCTCCTTCGCGGACAGGGAATACACGCTGCAGAAGCAGCAGGCCCAGCATGGGCGCTGGGTCAACGATGCGGCGCGCGACGCGCGCCTGCGCCAGGTCGAAGCCGACCACCGGCAGGTGCTGCAGCAATTGCAGCTGCACTAGCGGCGCCTGGGCAGGCGCGGTTCATCCTCGGTGCGTAGGGTGGGGCGTCACCATGCCACGAGGAGACACCGCATGACCCATTCACACGCGCGCCGCCGGGGCGCTTCCATGCGCTGGCTGTTCGCGCTGTCGCTGCTGGGCGCTGCCGCGCTCTCGCCGTTGACCGCCGCCGCGCAGGCCAGCCCGAAGTCGCCGTCCGCATCCCAGCCGTCCGCTCCCCAACCGTCATCGGCGCAGCCGGCGCAGGCCAGCGGCCCGGACCTGCCGGCGGCGGACCAGCAGGCGATCAAGGACTACAGCCTCAACGATGACGTGCTGACTCGCCTGCTCGCCGTGACCAAGGAGGCGCGCGCGCAGAACGTGCATCCTCAGCCTGCACCCGATCCCTCCAAGGTGCGCAGCCTGGACGATCTGGCGAACTATGCGGTGGGCAGCGATGCGAAGCTCGCGCCGCTGGTGAAGAAGCATGGCTTCACGCCGCGGGAGTTCCTGCTCGCCAATCTCGCGCTGATGAACGCGGCGCTGGCCGTGCAGGCACGCAGCGATCCGAACCTGGCCAAGACCATCGATCAATCGAAGGTCAACGCCGCCAATGTCGCGTTCTTCGAGTCGCACCAGCAGCAGATCGCGGCACAAATGGGCCAGGGCGCGCAGTGACGCTCTGACCGGCAACGTGAAGTGAGCGCGCCCTGGCGGCGCGCTCAGTACGTCACCGACACGATCGCGAAGCGCGTGCGCCCGCCGGGCAGTTCCGCTTCGAATTCATCGTCCACGCGCTTTTTCAGCACGGCGCGCGCCAGCGGGGAATCGATGCTGATCCAGCCCGCCTTCGCGTCCGTTTCGTCCGGACCGACGATGCGGTAATTCACCGTTTCGCCGCTATCGACATTCTCCAGTTCGATCCGTGCACCGAAGAACACGACTTCCCGATCGGCGGGTGCGCCCTCGGCGACTTTCAGCGAGGGAATGCGCTTGCTCAGGTAGCGCACGCGGCGGTCGATCTCGCCGAGCTGTTTCTTGCGGTAGGTGTACTCGGCGTTCTCCGAGCGATCGCCTTCCGCCGCGGCCGCGGCGAGCGCCTTCACCACCTCGGGCCGCAGGGTGTGCCAGAGATGGTCCAGTTCGGCCTTGAGCCTCTCGAAACCCTCGCGGGTAATGATGGCGGTGGACGAGGGGGAAGGGGGTCTCCAGCGGCTCATCGGGTGTCCGGGCGGTCAAGCAGTTGTCGTTCGAGCGCGAGCAGGTCGGCGCGCAGGGGATGATCGGGCCACGCCGCCGCCACGCGGCGCAGCAGGACCAGGGCTTCGGCTGGCTGGTCGAGGCGCTGAAGCTGTTGCGCGATCAGCAGGCCGATGCGCGGCGCCTCGGGCGTGCGAGGCCAGGCGGAAAGATAGCCCCGGCCGAGCTTCACCGCGAGACGGCTCATGCCCAGGCGTGCCGCCAGCTCGGCACGCGGGCCCGCAGTCGCCGGATCGTCGGGCAAAAAGGCCGGATCGATCTCCATGCATTCCTGCACCAGCCCCAGGGCGCGCTTGCCCTCGCCATGAGCCAGCAGCGCCGCGGTCCAGATCTGGCCGTGCACCAGCAGCGCCTCCCGCAGCCCTTCCTGACGCAGCAGTTGCCGGTAGGCGAGGTGCAGCGAAGCGGGCGCGCTGCGGTCCTGCAGCCGGGCCACCAGCATGTCGATGGCGGCGCGCGGTTGTTCCTCGGCGCGCTTCCGCACGGCGTCGAGCAGGCGCGTATCGGCGTCCTGTCCGCTATCGGCGACGAGGCGTTCGGCTTCGGGCGCCATGCCGAAGCGCTCGTGCCGCTCATGGATCATCGCCCCCATCAGGTGGAAGCCGAGCACGACCAGATACGTGTAGGCGAAAGCGTAAAGCGGCAGCGCCAGGACCCGCGGCAGCAGGCCGGAGGCCAGCGATGCCAGGATCACCAACATGGCGACGGCCAGGTTGATCGCTACCGGGACGAGGTACGCCAGGCCGAACCCGCCGATCACACGCAGCACCTGGGCGGGATGCAGCGCGGCGGCGAGGTTGCCCTCGAAGGCCAGCGTCATGTCGATCGCCGGCAGGATCAGCGCGGACACCAACAGGATCGGCCAGAGCGTGCCGGGGAAGAACACCGCCGAAAGCACGCACGCCGCCACCAGGAGCAGGTGAATCGCCGTCAGTGCCCAGCCGGCGGATTCGTTGCCGCCCAGGCTCACATCCGGCGGATCGGCGAACCCGTTCGCGGTGTGCAGCATGCAGTCCGCGGCATAGCGCCAGGTCGCGGCCCACACCATCAGACTGGCGAGCGTGCCTATCGCGGAGGGCAGCAGGCCGACGTAGTGCGCGAGCGCCAGACCGACGCAGCTCGCCAGCGCGGCGCCGCGCAACGGATAGCCGAACGCGGCCGGGAGCCGCCGGAGAAAAGGCGTGTCGGCCGAAACCGTGGCGACCTTGGGCATGACCGTCCTTCAGCGCTGGCCGCCGAAGATGCTCCCGAGCACGCCGCGCACGATCTGCTGGCCGATGCGCGAACCGATGCTGCGGCTGGCCGATTTCGCCATCGCTTCGATCACGCCCTGGCGGCGGCCGTTGCCGAGCAGCACATCGCGGACGGTGTCGCCCCAGCCGGCGCCGGCGTCCGCGCTCGTGCCAGGCTTGGCCGTGCCGGGGGCTGCTCCGGAGACCTTTTCGCTTGCGCGCGCGGCCAGCATTTCCGCCGCCGATTCGCGATTCACCGCGGTGTCGTACTTGCCGCCGACGGGCGAGCGCTGCCGGACCGTCGCGCGTTCGGCATCGGTGATGGCGCCGATGCGTGAGGTCGGCGAGGTCACCAGCACCTGTTCCACCGGCGACGGCACGCCGCCGTCCCGCAAGGTGGAGGCGAGCGCCTCGCCCACGGCGAGCTTGGTGATCGCATCGGCGACGTCGAGCTTCGGATTCGGCGCGAAGGTTTCAGCCGCGGCCCGCACCGCTTTCTGGTCGCGCGGCGTGAAGGCGCGCAGCGCGTGCTGCACGCGGTTGCCGAGCTGGCCGAGGATGGTGCCCGGCACGTCGTCCGGATTCTGCGAGCAGAAGTACACGCCCACGCCCTTGGAGCGGATCAGGCGTACGACCTGCTCTACGCGCTGCATCAGCGCGGGCGGGGCGTCGTCGAACAGCAGGTGCGCCTCGTCGAAGAAGAAGACCATCTTGGGCTGGTCGAGGTCGCCGACTTCAGGCAGCTGCTCGAACAGTTCGGACAGCAGCCACAGCAGGAAGGTGGAATAGAGGCGCGGCTTGAGGATCAGCTGGTCGGCCGCCAGCACGTTGATCACGCCGCGTCCGCTCATGTCCTGGCGCATCAGGTCGGCGAGTTCCAGCGCCGGTTCGCCGAAGAACTGGTCCGCGCCGTCCTGCTCCAGCTTCAGCACCGCGCGCTGGATGGCGGCGATGCTCTGCGTACTGATCAGGCCGTACTGCGTGGAAATGTCCTTGGCGTTTTCGGCGGCGAAGCCCAGCAGGGCGCGCAGGTCGGCCAAGTCGAGCAGCAGCCAGCCGTTCTCGTCGGCGACCTTGAAGATCACTTCGAGCACGCCTTCCTGGGTGTCGTTCAATTCCAGGATGCGACCGAGCAGCGTGGGTCCCATCTCGCTGATGGTGGCGCGCACCGGATGGCCAAGCTTGCCGTAGATGTCCCAGAAGATGACCGGATTGGCTTGCGGCTCCCAATCGGCGAGCCCGAGTTTCGACAGGCGCGCCTTGAGTTTGTCGCCCGGCTCTCCCGCCGGCATCGCGAGGCCGGCCAGGTCGCCCTTCGCATCGGCCAGGAAGCAGGGCACGCCCAGGCGCGAGAAGCCTTCGGCCAGGACCATCAGCGAGATGGATTTGCCGGTGCCCGTGGCGCCGGCGATCATCCCGTGCCGGTTGCCGAAGTGCGGATCGAGGTTGACGCTGGCGCTGTCGTTGCGGCCGATCAGGATGTCTGTCATGGGGGTCCGTCCGAGAGGGGCCGGGCGATTGTAGCCAAGCGACCCGCGCTGTCGCGCGCCGTATGGCGATGGGAAATTTTCAGTTGAGCCCGGTGCTTGCGGCGGCTATTGTCGGCACTTTCTCGATGTGAACCACGTCATGCCGGCAACACCTCACGTACGCGCCTTGCGCCTGGTTCCCCTGTTCGCCGCGCTCTCGGCGATGGTTGGCTGCGCCAGCACCGGCGGCAGCCATGCCGCGCCCACGCCGCAGGTGAATGCGCTGTACGGCCAGCTCGATCAGGCCAGCAAGAGCTATGAAGTGGCCTTGCAGCAGGCGCGCGAGGGCGATGCCGAGGCTTCGCAGAAAACCTTGTCCGGCGCGCTGGAGCAGCTCAAGCATGCCTCGGCGCAATGCGGCAATAGCCCAGGTTGCGATCCGCAGCGCTTCTTCGCGGTGTACGACCGGCTGCTTCGCCTGAAGGATGGCAGCTTCGCGCTGGGCGACGACGTGGAGGTGAGCGGCGAGCAGATGCCCGAGGGCTCCACCGCCGGCAAGACCGGCGCGGCCAGCCTGCCGCAGGCCCAGCGCAGCGTCACGCTGCTGCATGGGCAGAAGCTGTCGGAACTGATCGCCATGAACGGTCCGGTGAAGGCAGCGCTCGAGATGTGGCTGACGCAGTGGCGTTCGAACCTGATGGATGCATACGTCAACTACGAATACATGCGCTACCAGATGTGGCCGGCCTATCAGAGCCGTGATCTGCCGGAAGCGATCCTGTTCGGCATCATGGCGAAGGAATCGGGTGGCAAGGTGCATGCGGTGTCGCGTTCCGGCGCGGCCGGGCCGCTGCAATTCATGTACGCCACGGGATTGCGCTTCGGCCTGAACAGCGATGGCGGTTTCGACGAACGCTTCGATCCGGCGCTGGCCGCGCGCGCCAACGCGGAGTACCTGGACGAGCAGCTGGGCATCTTCAACAACAATCTCGAGGTGACCCTGGCCGCCTACAACGGCGGCGAGGGACGCATGCGCCGCCTCGTGGGCGACGACACCTCGGTGAGCTTCTACGACCCGCGCATCTACAACCAGCTCTCGCAGGAAACCCGCGACTACGTACCCGCCGTGCTCGCCGCGGCTTGGCTGTTCCTGCATCCGGACAGCTACAACCTGCGCTTCCCGAAGGTGGATGGTGCGCCGGGCAATGTCACGCTGGCGCGGCCTACCTCGCTCAGCGAGCTGACCGTATGCCTGGGTTCGGCCGGCGGCATGGACAGCGGCTGGTTCCGCACGCTGCGCAACCTCAATCCGCGCGTGGATCCGCAAGTCTCGCTCCCGGCCGGTACGAAGCTGGCCGTGCCCAAGTTGCTGGAGAAGCCCTACGCCGCGCGATGCACGGACGGACCCTGGCCGATCCTGGCCAACGATCTGCACACCGCCGTGATTCCCGTGGTGCCGACGACTCCGGATCCGCCGGCGCGGACGTCCGCCACCGCCAAGTCCTCGCGCAGCTACAAGGTAAAGCGCGGCGACACGCTGGCCAGCATCGTGCGCAAGCTCGGCTGTTCGGATGTGCAGGAAGTGGCTCAGCTCAACGGCATCCGGCAACAGCACATCAAGCCGGGCCAGACGCTGAAGCTGCCAGCCTGCCGCTGAGGCACGGGCACGGCAGGCGGAGCGCTAGATGCGAGAAGAGAGAGAGGAGGGGCAGCGCGTGCCCCTCTCTCGATCAGGCCGCGGCTAGGCTGTTACCGCGCGTCGGCGCTTCGCTGGCGCTGCGGTGCGCTTCCTTGAGGCCGTGCAGCACCTTCAGCAGCTGCCGATGCTGCAGCTGAAGTTTGAGGTGCGGGGAGTCCTTGGTCTCGTGATAGGCCACGGCCAGCCATAGCGCGATGCCGCGGATGGCCACTTCGGCATTGTCGGAGCGCGCGCGGGAGTAGCCCACGTCGGTGCCTTCGCCCCAGGGCAGGTAGCGCTGTTCCGGCGACGTGCCGTAGAGGTGCGGGAATTCGCTGCGCGAAGCCTGCCCGATCTCGCGCAGGGTCAGGGTGCCCAGCTGAGAGCGGCTGCGGCGGGGAAGGCTGTGCCCGATGCGCTCGATCTCGCGGAACTGGCGGCCCAGTTGCCTGGCCCGGCTCATGGCGATGATCTGACTGACGATGCGCATGTGGATCCTCCTTCGTCGCGGATTCGGGACGGCGCGTCCACGCGCCGCGAATTTCCAGGAGGATAGCGATGCCGTTCGTGGTCTTGCGCCAAAAAGGTCACAAAACGACAAAACGCGTCACATGGATGGGCGTCAGCCGGGGCGGCGCCCCAGCCGCTGGCCCACGTTAACCACTTGCTGCGGCTGCAGGTCGTCCAGTTCCGCCATGCCTTCCGGCAGCAGCAGGATCACCGTCGATCCCATGTTGAAGCGCGCCATCTCGGCAAAGCGCTCCAGCGAAATGTTCTGCCCGGCGAAGGACTTGCGGCGGATCGAGGATGCGTACGGCGGAATCACCAGGCCGTCCCACACCGTGGCGACCGACGACACCAGGATGGCGCCGACCATCACCACCACGAATGGGCCGTGCTCGCCCTCGAAGTGGCAGACCAGCCGCTCGTTGCGCGCGAACAGGCGCGGGATCGCTTCCACCGCGAACGGCGCCACGCTGAAGATGCGGCCGGGGACGTGGACCGTTTCCTTCAGCGTGCCGGCCAGCGGCATGTGCACGCGGTGGTAGTCGCGCGGCGACAGATAGATGGTGGCGAAGCGCCCGTTGCGGTACGGCGTCGCGGCGGCCTCGTCGCCCAGCAGCTCGGCGGCGGTGTATTCCTGGCCCTTGGCCTGGAAGATGCGCCCGTCGACGATGCGTCCCGACTGGCTGATGCGTCCGTCGGCGGGGCTGACCAGCGCGGCCGGGTCCGGATCGGCGCGGCGCGCGTCGGGGCGCAGCTTGCGGGTGAAGAAGGCATTGAAGTGCTGGTAGGCGAGCGGATCGGTCTGCACCGCCTGGCTCATGTCCACCTGGTAGCGGCGCACGATCTGGCCGATCAGGAAGTTCTTCCACGGCGCGAAGGTCCAGCGCGTGGCCCAGTAGACCACCCGCGACCGCGCGCGATGGGGAAGGATGTATTGCAGGAGGACGTTGAAGGTCATCCGGCGAGTATATCGGGGTGGCCGGCCTTTCCCGCCAGCAGGGCCGGAAGGCAGCGAGGCCAGCGGCTATACTTGCCGGCCCTCCCGTCGCAGATCTCTGGCCGCCGTGACCGCCGAACTCGCCTCCATCATCGACTTCATACGCTACGGCGCCAGCCGGTTTTCGGCTGCCGGCCTGACCTTCGGCCACAGTCACGACAACCCGATCGACGAGGCCACCCACCTGGTGCTGGCCAGCCTGCACCTGCCGCCCGACATCCCGCCGGCCTACGGTGCCGGCAAGCTCACCGCCGAGGAGCGCGAGCGCGTGATCGGCCTGATCGAGCGCCGCATCGATGAGCGCCTGCCGGTCGCCTACCTGGTCGGCGAGACCTGGTTCGCCGGCCTCAAGTTCAAGAGCGATCGCCGCGCGCTGGTGCCGCGTTCGCCGATCGCCGAGCTGATCGAATCCGGCTTCCAGCCGTGGATGGAGCACCGTCACGTCGAGCGTGCGCTCGATCTATGCACCGGCTCCGGCTGCATCGGCATCGCCATGGCCGAATACAACCCGGAGTGGCGGGTGGACATTGTCGACATCAGCGACGACGCCCTGTCGCTGGCGCGCGAGAACATGGCCTTCCAGCACGTCGAGCGCCGCGTCGAGGCGATCAAGTCCGACCTGTTCGAGGCCGTGAAGGGCCGCCGCTACGACCTGATCGTGTCCAATCCGCCCTACGTCACCGAAGACGAATACGCCGCGCTGCCGGGCGAGTACAGCCACGAGCCCAAGCTTGGTTTGACCTCCGGCCAGGATGGCCTGGACATCTGTCTGCGCATCCTGGACGAAGCGGCCGACCTGCTGACCGAGGACGGCCTGCTGATCGTCGAGGTGGGCGAGAGCGAGCACGCTCTGGTCGAATTGCTGCCCGAAGTGCCGTTCGTGTGGATCGAGTTCAAGGTGGGCGCGATGGGCGTGTTCGCGCTCGAGCGCCGCGACCTGCTCGAGCACGCCGACGCGATCCGTGCGACTGCGATGGCGCGCCGCGGCTGACGTGGAGCTGCTGACCCCGCGTCTGCAACTGGACGCGCTCCTTCCCGCTGACGCCGACGCGCTATTCGCCTATCGCGGCGACGCCGACGTGGCGCGCTACCAGGGCTGGCATCCGGCCTCGCGGGACGAAGCGGCGGAGTGGATCGACGCGCTAGCCTCCGAGCCGGCTCCGGGCCGGTGGTGGCAGCGGGCCATCCGCCTGCGTGGCAAAGGCGAGCTGATCGGCGACCTGGGGTTGAGTCTGCCCACGGACGACAAGGGCAGCGTCGAGTTCGGCATCACCATCGCCCCCGCGCATCAGGGGCGGGGCTATGCGGGCGAAGCGGTCCGCGCCGCCCTGGGCTGGGCGTTCGGCCAAGGTGCGAACCGTGCGATGGCCTCAGTCGACCCGCGCAACACCGCTTGCGTGGCCTTGCTGTGTTCCCTTGGCATGCGGCAGGAGGCTCATTTCCGCGAGAGCTACTGGCTGCGCGGCGAATGGGCGGACGACCTGGTCTTCGCCTTGCTGGCGCGGGAATGGGACCCCGCCGCGCGCACGCGCTAAGCTTGGGCGGTTCGTCCCCGGAAAAAGCCCGCCCGTGTCCAGCAATTCCTTCGGCAAGATCTTCACCGTCACCACCTTCGGCGAAAGCCACGGCCCGGCCATCGGCTGCGTGATCGACGGTTGCCCGCCGGGCCTGGCCATCGAGGAAGGCGATTTCCGCGCCGATCTGGACCGCCGCGCCACCGGCAAGAGCCGGCATACCTCGCAGCGGCGCGAGGCTGACGAAGTCGAAATCCTGTCGGGTGTCTACGAAGGCCGTACCACCGGCACGCCGATCGCGCTGCTGATCCGCAACACCGACCAGCGCAGCAAGGATTACGGCGACATCGCCAACACGTTCCGCCCTGGCCACGCCGACTACACCTATTGGCAGAAATACGGCATCCGCGATCCGCGCGGCGGCGGCCGTTCCTCCGCGCGCGAGACCACCATGCGCGTGGCCGCGGGAGTGATCGCCAAGAAATGGCTGGCCGAGCGCCACGGCGTGCGGGTGCGTGGCTATCTCGCGCAGTTGGGCGAGATCGATCCGGAAGGTTTCGACTGGGATGCCGTGGAGCAGAACCCCTTCTTCTGGCCGCATGCGGCGCAGGTGCCGGCGCTTGAGAAGGCGATGGATGCGCTGCGCAAGTCTGGCGATTCGGTTGGTGCGCGCGTCAACGTCGTCGCCGAGGGCGTGCCGCCGGGTTGGGGCGAGCCGATCTACGGCAAGCTCGACGGTGACCTCGCGGCTGCGCTGATGTCGATCAACGCGGTGAAAGGCGTGGAGATCGGCGACGGCTTTGCCGCGGTCGCGCAGCGCGGCAGCCAGCATCGCGACGAGATGAGCATGGAAGGTTTCGCCTCCAACCATGCCGGCGGCATCCTGGGCGGCATCAGCACGGGTCAGGCAGTGGTCGCCTCGATCGCGCTGAAACCGACCTCCAGCATCCTGATTCCCGGCCATAGCGTGAACCTGGCCGGCGAGCCGGCCGAGGTGGTGACCAAGGGCCGCCACGATCCCTGCGTGGGCATCCGCGCGACACCCATTGCCGAGGCCATGATGGCCCTGGTACTGATGGATCATGCCTTGCGCCACCGCGCCCAGTGCGGCGATGTGGGCGAGGTGCGTCCCCGCCTGCCTTGAGCGCTGCCCCGGCACGAGGCCGCGGCGGCGCCACGCATCTCCGGTTCGAGTCCATGACCGCAAGACAGAAAGTGTGGGTATCGCGGCCGCTGTTCCCCGACGTGCTGGCGCGGCTCTCCGAGCATCTGGACGTGCAGTCCGAAGCGCTGGAGCGCAAGCACACGCCTGAGCAGCTGCGCGAACGGCTGGCCGGTGTCGATGCGGCCATCGTCGGCCTGGCCGACCCGGTGGACGGTGGCGTGGTGGCCGGCAATCGCCGCCTGCGCGTGGTTTCCAACCTGGCGGTCGGCTACAACAACCTCGACGTGCCGGCGCTGACGCGCGCCGGCATCCTCGCCTGCAACACGCCCGATGTGCTGAACGAGACCGTCGCCGATTACGCCTGGGCGCTGATGCTGGGCGCGGCCCGCCGCGCCGGCGCCGCCGAGCGCTGGCTGCGCGCGGGGCAGTGGCGCGGCGGCATGCGCTTCGACGACTGGCTGGGCGTGGACGTCCACGGCAAGACGCTGGGCATCCTGGGCATGGGCCGCATCGGCCAGGCCATCGCCCGGCGCGCGGCCGGGTTCGACATGCGCGTGCTGTACCACAACCGCTCGCGCCTGCCCGAGCCGGTGGAACGGGAATGCCGCGCGGCCCTGGTGGGCAAGGAGGAGCTGCTGCGCCGGTCCGACCATCTCATCCTGGTGCTGCCGTATTCGCGCGAAAACCACCATGCCATCGGCGCCGTCGAATTGGCGCTGATGAAGCCTTCGGCGGTCCTGGTGAACGTGGCCCGCGGCGGCATCGTGGACGACGGCGCTCTCGCCACGGCGCTGCGCGAGGGCCGGCTGGCAGCTGCCGGCCTGGACGTGTTCGAAGGCGAGCCGGCGCTGCATCCGGACCTGCTCGGCCTCGAGAATGTCCTGCTCAGTCCGCACATCGCCAGCGCGAGCGAAGACACCCGCCGTGCCATGGCGGACCTGGCGGCTGATAATGTGCTGGCTGCGCTGGGCCACGGACCCCGTGCCGGGCACCCCCCGGCGCCCCTCAACCCTGAAGTGATGAAACGCTGGCCATAAGCGTGATGCCATTCACGCCCAGGCAGATCGCGTATTGTTTTGCAGCCTACCCCGGCTAGATTTCCGCTGATGCGGATATCGGCCCCGTTCGGACGGATCTCCGATTTCCCTCAACTGATACCGGAACATGAGCAAGAAGAGCAGCTACAAGGTGGCGATGGTCGGCGCGACGGGCGCCGTGGGCGAGACCCTGCTGTCGATCCTGGCGGAGCGCAAATTCCCGGTCGGCGAGCTCGTGCCGCTGGCCAGCGAGCGTTCGGC
>JABLTH010101268.1_pt1 | contig 17249 bp, 11 predicted proteins | sample 7875711 | NCBI WGS metagenome assembly JABLTH01 (sample SAMN14941262, study PRJNA633318) | bioreactor metagenome | isolation source: bioreactor | place: China | collected 2019-03-05 | reverse complement strand
GGAGTTCGTGGGGCGCGCTCGACGGCCTCGTGAACAACGCGGGCGTCGCGCGCTACGCGCCGCTCGAGGACACGTCGACGGACATGTGGAACGAGGTGCTCGACGTGAACCTCACCGGGCCGTTCCTCGTGACGCGCACCGCGCTCCCCTGGCTGCGGCGCGGCCGGGCGCCCGCCGTCGTGATGGTGTCGAGCACGCTCGGCCTCGCCGGCCTGCGTCACGCCTCGGCCTACTGCGCGGCCAAGGCCGGTCTCGTCAACTTCGCGCGGGCGGTCGCACTGGAGGAGGCGCGCACGGGCGTACGGGTCAACGTCGTGTGCCCGGGCGTCGTCGACACGCCGATGCTCGCGGGAGACCGTGACGACGGCCTCTCGCGGGAAGACCGCGTCGCGCGGCTCGCGGCGGCGCATCCCGTCGGGCGCCTGGGCCGGCCGGACGAGATCGCCGCCGTCGTTGCGAAACTGCTCGCGCCCGACGCGGCGTTCCTCACCGGCGCGGTGATCGCCGTGGACGGCGGTCAAACAGCAGGATTTCTCGAATGACCGGATGCGTCGCTCGCCGTAGAATTCCGGGCACATGAGCATCGAAGGCGTTCCGAGCAAGAGCCGCATCCTCGTCGTGGACGATGACGACGACGTCCGCGAAGGACTCGCGCGGGCCCTCGCGCGGGCCGGCGGCTACGACGTGATCACCGCGGCCGACAGCTTCGAGGCGGGCATGCAGTTCGCGCGCTTCCAGCCCGACGTCGTGCTGCTCGACGTCGTGATGCCGGGCATGGGCGGCCTCGACGTCTGCGCGCGGATGCGCGCGATGGCCGGCGGCCGCCGCCTGCGGATCATCATCCTGAGCGGCTACGGCGGGGAGAGCACCAAGCAGCAGTCGCTGTTCGTCGGCGCGGACATGTTCCTTTCGAAGCCGCAGGACATCCAGACGCTCCTGATGCACATCGACGAACTGCTCCAGGACTAGCCTTGAGACCCGACGCCCAGGCGGCCGCGCCGCCGCTGCCCGCGGCGACCCGGGTCCTGCTCGAGTGCGATCCCGCCGGTCTCGTGATCCTCGACGCGCGCGGGCACATCCTGCTCGCGAACGGTGCGGCGCGGCGGTACGCGGGCACGCCCGCGGCACCGGCGCGTCTCGCCACGCTCCTCTCCGCCGTCGCGCCGTCGCGCACGGAGCGGCGCGCCCTCGTCGGCGCGATCCGGGCGGCCCTCGACGGCGCGCCCGCCGCGCCGCCGGTCGAAGTCGCGTCACGCCGGCACGGCACGTACCTCATGGTCGCGGCGGGAACGTGGCGGGACGAGGCGGGGCGCGTCGTCGGAGCGGTCGTCAGTTTGTCGGTCGCGGGACCGATGCGGCTGATGAACGAACAGCTCGAGGAGTACGCGGCCCGGCTCGAGCAGATGGTGTTCGAGCGCACGCGCGACCTCGAGCGCTCGGAGCAGAAGTACCGCGACCTCTTCGACGCCGGGCCGGACATCTACGTCACGGTGACGCGCGCCGGGCGCATCGAGGAGGTGAACCGCACCGCGCTGCGGCTGACCGGGTACGGGCGGCGCGACCTCGTCGGCCGGCGCGCCACCGCGCTGCTCGGCCACGACGCGCGACGCACCGTGTGGCGCGCGCTCCCCGGCTTCCTCGAGCACGGCGCGCTCGAGAACCTCGAGTTCGAGCTGCCGCGCAAGGACGGCCAGCCGCTGCACGTGATCGCGAACGCGGCGCTCGTGCAGGACGAGGACGGACGGGCCCTGGGCGCGCGCGTGGTGCTCCGCGACATCACGCACCGCACGCTCCTCCAGCGCCAGCTCTCCGCCGTCGACCGGCTCGCGGCCACCGGCCAGCTCGCGGCAGGCGTGGCCCACGAGATCAACAACCCGCTGCAGGCCGTGCTCGTGCACCTGTCGCTCGTCGAGGAGATGCTGCCGCGCGATTTCAGCGAGCGCGACTCGTGGGACCGCATTCTCGAGGGCGTGCACCGCATCCAGCAGATCGTCGCCGACCTCCTCGACCTGCACCGCGGCACCGACCACGACAGCGGACCGGTGGACGTGAACCGCGTGGTCGGGGAGGCGCTCGGCCTGGTCCAGGTCCCCGCGCGGCATCGCGGCGTGACGGTGCTCGCGGACCTCGCCGCGCAGCTGCCGGCGGTCCGTGCGAGCGGCCGGCACCTGTACCAGATCACGCTCAACCTGCTGCTCAACGCGATGGACGCGGTGCCGCGCGGCGGATCGGTCGCGCTTCGCACGCGGCACGCGATCGGGCAGAATCACGTCGAGATCGACATCAGCGACAGCGGCCCGGGGATTCCAGAGGAAATGCTCGCCCACATCTTCGATCCGTTCCGGACCACGCGCGGCCGCCGCGGCACGGGGCTCGGCCTGTTCGTGACCTACGGGCTCGTCCGCCAGTACAACGGCCGCATTCACGTCGATTCCGCGCCCGGCCGCGGCACCACGTTCCGCGTGTACTTCCCGGCGGACGCCACGTCGCTCGCGGAACCCGCGGACCCGCCGCCGGCCGGCTGAGCGTCCCGTGGCGCTCGAAGCCGTCCCGATCCTGCCCGCCTCCGACTGCCAGGCGGACTGCCGCCTGGTGGCCCACGTACGCGACGGCGTGTTCCTCGGTCTCGAGGGCGAGGACGGCGTGCCGCCGTGCCCGGCCTGCCTCTCCGCGGTGCGCGAGGCGCAGGCGCCGTCGCGCCCGACCACGCCGCTGCGCGCGCGGGGCGTCGACCGGGGCGCGGACGGGCCGGACGACATGGAGTCCGCCGCGTGGGACGAGGTCATCGATCGCGCCGCCTACGTCCTCGGCGAGGCCGCGCGCGGCCAGCGGCGGGTCGTCTGGCTCGCCTGCGGGGAACGGCCGCGCCTCTCGCAGATCGTGCCGCGGCGGCTCGGCGGGTTCATCCCCGATCTCACGCTGGTGCGGCGGCTTCCGCCGCGCGAGGCCGTCGCGCGCCTCGTGGCCTCGATGCTCGCCGACAACGAGCGCGCCGGACTCGAGGCGTGCCGCGGCGCCGACGTGATCGTCGTGTGGGGCATGGACCCGCGCGAGGGTGCGCGCCGCGCGTGGCTCGAAATCGCCCGCGCGCTCGACGGCGGCGCGCGCCTGGTCGTCGTCGATCCGCGCGCCTCGGCCACCGTGCGCGAGGGGGCGCTGCACCTGCCGTTGCGGCCGGCGACCGACACCGCGCTCGCGCTCGGGCTCGCCGAGCGGCTGCGCGCCGCCGGGAGGGGCCGCGCGCGCGAGATCCCCGCGCTGCTCGCGGGGGCCCTCGAGGCGTGGCCCGCGGCGCGGGCCGCGGAGGTCTGCGGGGTCCCGCAGCCGCTGTTCGAGGAGGCCGCGCGCCTCCTGGTCGAAGCGCGGGCGCCCGTGCTGGTGGTCGGCGGCGGCGCCGGCCGGCACGCCGAGGCGCTGAACACGCTGCAGGCCCTGGCGATCCTCGCGCGCATCGCGGGGGCGCCGGTCGTCGCGCCGGCCCCGGCTCCCGACCCCGCGCTCGCGCTGCCGCTGCCCGTCGGGGTCGGCGGCGCGCGCGAGGTCGCGCCGGGCGAACTCGACCGCGAACTCCGCGGCCGCGACCCGCGTCGCGACGTCGTGGTCGTGGACGGCGGCGACCCGCTCCTCGAGTTCCCCGGCGGCGGCGACCTGCCCGGCTACCTGCGGCAGGCGGGCTTCGTCCTGGTGCTCACGGACACGTGGACGCCGGTGTGTTGCCAGGCCGATCTCGTCCTGCCGCTGCCGTCGATCCTCGAGCGCACCGACGCCGTCGGAATGCGCTGGCCGATCGGGGTGCGCACCGGGTACCCGGCCGTGCCGGTGCGCCGCGACACGCTGCCCGACGCGACGATCTGGCGGCGCATCACGCGGCGTCTCGGGTGGCCCGAGCAGTGGTTCCCGGCCGACTGGACCGAGTCCGTGCGCGCGGCCGCGCGCGAGGGCGCGCCGGTGCCGCGCATCGCGGGCCTGCCCTCGCGCTGGGAGCCGCCGCAGCACCGCGAGGCCGGGGAGGGACCGCGGGCCGCCCCCGACACGTACCGCGCGTTCCGGCTGTTCCTCGTGCCGGCACGGGCCTCCGGGGCGCTGTGCGAGGGGGCCGGGACGATCGTCCTGTCCGCGCCGGACGCCGCGCAGCGTGGCATCGCCGACGGCGACCGCGTGATCGTGCACAACGACCGCGCCAAGGTCCCTGCGATCGCGCGCATCGACGCCGCGGAGCCGCCCGGGATTGCCACCCTGTGCGAGCCCTGGCCGCTGCCCCGCCGCCCCGCGCCGCGCGAACTGCTGCCCCCGCAGCGGGGTGGGGGACTCGGTCACGAGGTGCCCGGACCGTGCCTCGTCGAGGTCAACCGGGTCATCTGATCGTGTCGCAACCGATGTGACGATCCTATGGATTTCCACGAAGCGTTCCACAGGTGTGGAAATCCTGCGCGCGAGCCGCGCAAAGCTCCTGAGCAGTGATGTGATTATTCAGCGAATCTCGCGTGAGTACTCGCTGCAGCCGCGTCGAATCGGCTGACCCGCCGTGCACCGTTCGGCGCTCTGGAAAAGACCCGAATCTGGTTCATGTGTGGTCTTTCCCACACAGTGCGCCATTTGCCCCACGTGGCTTGTTCGTATATGTTGTTTTCGTGGTCCGATCGCCGAATTCGGGCGGTCCTCGCGTGGCATTTTGCTTGCTTATAGGTAAGGCGCGAGGGCGGACCGGAGCATCGGACACACCCTCTGCAGGGAGGCTTGCAAACTCACCGGGAGCTCGGGAAACCGAAACAGGGCCTGACGACAACGGGTGGGGAACGGCCCTTCGGACCGAACCTGGTACCGCCAAGTCCCCCGAACCACGAAGCCAATCCCCCGCGGCTCGCCGCGGGGGATTCATTTTTGAGGCCGCGCCGCGCGCGAGCCGTTCCCGCGTACGCCGCGAGGCGTGCCCGGCTCCCGAATTTCTGCTACCTTCGCGCCCTCGTTGTCCCGCCGCGGAGTCTCTCGATCCCATGCTGCTGAAGCCGCTCGAACGTGTCAGGAACATCGGGATCATCGCGCACATCGATGCGGGCAAGACCACTACGACCGAACGCTTCCTGTACTACGCCGGCCTGACCCACAAGATCGGCGAAGTGCACAACGGCGAGGCCGTGATGGACTTCCGCGCCGACGAACGCGAGCGCGGCATCACGATCTCCGCCGCGGCGACGACGTTCCTGTGGAACGAGCACCAGGTCAACCTGATCGACACGCCGGGGCACGTCGACTTCACCGCCGAGGTCGAACGCAGCCTGCGCGTCCTCGACGGCGCCGTCGTGATCTTCTCGGGCGTCGAAGGCGTCGAGCCGCAGAGCGAGACGGTCTGGCACCAGGCCGACCGCTACCACGTGCCGCGCCTCGCGTTCATCAACAAGCTCGACCGCGTCGGCGCCGACCACGAGCGCGTCCTCGAGGAGGTCGCGACCAAGCTCGGCGCGCGCGCCGCGTTCATCAACCTGCCGCACGGGCTCGAGGACCGGCTCGACGGGGTCGTCGACCTGCTCACGATGCGGTTCCTGGTGTTCGACCAGACCACCCGCGGCCGCGAGCTCGAGGCGCGCGAGATTCCCGCGGACTCGGTCGAGGCCGCGCGCGCGGCGCGCGAACGGCTGATCGAGCGGACGGCCGAAGCCGTCGAATGGCTCGCCGACAAGTACCTCGCCGAAGAGCCCGTCAGCGAGGCCGACCTGCGCCGCGCGATCCGCGAGGCCACCGTCGCCGGCCAGCTGGTGCCGGTGCTGTGCGGGGCGTCGCTGCGGGATCTCGGGATCCGGCCGATCCTCGACGCGGTGTGCGATTTCCTGCCGGCGCCCGGAGAGCGTCCGCCCGCCGTCGGGCACGACCCGGAATCGGGCGCGCCGCTCGAGCGCCGGCTCGCGCTCGACGCGCCGTTCGCGGCGCTCGTGTTCAAGGTCGTCGCGACGCCCAACACCGACGTGTTCTGGGTGCGTGTCTACTCGGGGTCGCTGTCGAGCGAGGACCGCTGCTTCAACCCGCGGACGGGCGTCCGCCTGCGCCTGCGGCGGCTGCTGCGCATCCACGCCGATCGCACCGAGCCGGTCGAGCGCGCCGAGTGCGGCGACATCGTGGCCGTGCCCGCGCTGAAGGACACGGTCACCGGCGACACGTTCTGCGATCCGGAGCACCCGATCGCCTTCGAGACGATCCAGTTCCCGCAGACCGTGGTCTCCGTGGCCGTCGAGGCCCGCACCTCCGCCGACCGCGACAGGCTGCTCGAGGTCGTCTCGCGCCTCACGCGCGAGGACCCGACGTTCACGTTCCACACCGACGAGGAGACCGGTCAGCTCATCCTCTCGGGCATGGGCGAGCTGCACCTCGAGGTGCTGCGCAACCGCATGCAGCGCGAGTTCAACGTGGCCGCGCGCTTCGGCCGGCCGCGCGTGTCGTACCGCGAGACGGTGCTCGGCACGGGGCAGGGCACCGGCCAGTTCGACAAGCGCATGGGCGACGTGCAGGTGTCCGCCCGCGCGACCGTCGAGGTGTCGCCGCGGCCGCGCACGCCGGGCGAGCGCGGCGTCGCGCCCGTGGAGACGGAGCTCGCAGGATCGGCTGCACTGCTCGCGCCGGCGCTGCAGCGCGAGGCGCACGAGATCCTGCTCGGCGGCTGCTCCGCCGGCGGCGGCTACGGCTACCCCGTCGTCGACGTGAAGGCGCGCGTGCTCGACGTGCAGCTCGGCGAGCCGCCCGATCCGATGGTCCCGCTGCTCGCGTCGCTGACGATGGCCCTGCGCCAGGCGTTCACCGACGCGCGTTCGGTCGTGCTCGAGCCGGTCATGCGGCTCGAGGTGCGCGTGCCCGAGGAGTTCCTCGGCACCGTGGTGAAGGACCTCGGCGCACGGCGCGCCGAGATCCGCGAGACGACGCTGGTCGGCGCGTTCGCGGTGATCCGCGGCTTCGTTCCGCTCGCCGAGATGTTCGGCTACTCGACGCAGATCCGGTCGTTGACGCAGGGGCGGGGGAGCTTCTCGCTCGAGCCGTTCGACTACCAGCCGGTGCCGGACCACATCGCGGACAAGCAGCACACGTTGTTGTGACGGGCCGAGCAGGCTCGGCCCCTGCGTCTGTGTCGGGCGGGGCAAGCCCCGCCCCTACGTCGTGGGGCAGGTGGAGCGTCGTCTCGACCTGCCTTGACGGTGTCGGGGACCAGTCTTAGGAAATGCCTGCCGCCGGACGCTGGGCGGCCTCGGACGAAACAAACAAAGCTCCGATCGATACGAAGGAGGATGTGCCATGACGTACGTGTCTGTCGACCCGCTCCGCAGCCTCAGCCGCCTGCAGAACGAGATGTCGCGCCTCATGCGGGACGCGTTCGAGAACGAGACGGGAAGCTCCGGCGCGTTCGTGCCCCCGGTGGACATCGTCGAGCGCGGCGAGCAGCTCGTCCTGATCGCCGACCTCCCGGGCGTCAACCTCGAGGACATCGACGTGTCCGTGGAGAACCGGACGCTCACGCTGAGCGGCGAGCGGAAGCTCGTGGGCGAGTACAAGGAGAGCAACGTGTACCGCGCCGAGCGCCCCTCCGGCCGCTTCACCCGCACCTTCTCGCTGCCGGCGACGGTGGACGTGACCGCGATCACCGCCGAGCACAAGGACGGCGTGCTGCGCGTCACCCTGCCCAAGGCCGCCGACGCGCGGCCGCGCCGGATCGAAATCCGCCACGCGTGACCCCTCGGCGAGCCGGGGATCGGGTACGGGCGGGGCTTCGGCCCCGCCCTCGCCTTATCTTTGGAGCCGTGAAACCATGAAGGGTGCGGTCGGCCGGCCAGCGTGCCGCCCGGACCGGACCCGGCGGGCGAAGGGCCCGCTTTCCCCTGAAAGGTGGGTCGAATGAAGATGAACCCCGACCAGCCGACCGGCGAGATCGTCGGTGTCCTCCCGCTCCGGAACAGCGTGCTGTTTCCGCACGCCGTGATGCCGATCTCGGTCGGCCGGCGCAAGACGCTGGCCCTGATCGAGAACGCGCTGGAGAAGGACCTGCCGATCGCGGTCGTCAGTCAGAAGGACGCCTCGGTCGACGATCCGAGCCCGGACGACCTGTACGAGCACGGGACGATCGCGAAGATCATCAAGGCGATCCGCGTCGGCGGCGGAAACATCAACCTGATCATCCAGGGCAGCGAGCGCATCCGCCTGCTGCGGTTCACGCAGCTCGAGCCGTTCCTGGCCGCGGAGCTGGTGCGCCTGCCGGAGGAGAAGCAGGAGGGCCTCGAGGTCGAGGCCTCCGCGCGCAATCTCGCCCTGCAGTTCCGGAAGCTCGTCGAGATCCACCCGAACCTGTCGGGCGACATCGCGGAACTGTCGCTGCCGGAAGACGATCCGGACCGGCTCGCGGACCTCGTCTCGTCGGTGCTGCCGATTCCGGTCGCGGACAAGATGGCGCTCCTGCCCGTGACGTCGCTGCACGAGCGGCTCGAGAAGATCACGCAGCGCGTCGTGCGCGAGATCCAGGTCACCGAGCTGGGCTCGCAGATCCAGTCGCGCGTCATGGACGAGGTCGGGAAGACGCAGCGCCAGTTCTACCTGCGCGAGCAGATGAAGGCGATCCAGCGCGAGCTCGGCGAAGGCGACGACAAGTCGCGCGAGGTCGAGGAGTTCCGGCAGAAGGTCGAGCAGGCCGGCATGCCGGACGAGGTGCGCGAGGTCGCCGAGCGCGAGCTCGACCGCATCTCCGGAATGTCGCCCGCCTCGGCCGAGTACACCGTCTCGCGCACGTACCTCGACTGGCTGACGAACCTGCCGTGGAACAAGTCCACGGAGGACCACATCGACCTGATCGAGACGCGCAAGATCCTCGACGAGGACCACTTCGACCTCGAGAAGGTGAAGGACCGCATCATCGAGTACCTCGCCGTGCGCAAGCGCAAGCCGGACCTCAAGGGCCCGATCCTGTGCTTCGTCGGACCTCCCGGCCCGGGCAAGACCTCGCTCGGCCGCTCGATCGCGCGCTCGATGGGGCGGAAGTTCGTCCGCATCTCGCTCGGCGGCGTGCGTGACGAGGCCGAGATCCGCGGTCACCGCCGGACGTACGTCGGCGCCCTCCCGGGCCGCATCATCCAGGGCCTGAAGCGCGCGGGCACGCGCAACCCGGTGTTCGTGCTCGACGAGATCGACAAGCTGGGCGCGGACTTCCGCGGCGACCCCTCGAGCGCGCTGCTCGAAGTGCTCGACCCCGAGCAGAACTTCTCGTTCAGCGACCACTACCTCGAGGTGCCGTTCGATCTCTCGCAGGTGTTCTTCATCTGCACCGCCAACGTGCTCGACACGATCCCGCCGGCGCTGCGCGACCGCATGGAAGTCCTCTCGCTGCCCGGGTACACCGAGGAGGAGAAGATCCAGATCGCGCGCCGCCACCTCCTCAAGCGCCAGATCGCGGACAACGGGCTGCAGGAGAACGAGTTCGAGATCGACGACGCCGCGCTCGAGCGCGTCATCGGCGAGTACACGCGCGAGTCCGGCCTGCGCAACCTCGAGCGCGAGGTGGCGAGCCTGTGCCGCAAGGTCGCGCGCAAGCTCGTCGAGCAGGAGAGCCGCGACGGCAAGTTCGACGTGCCCGTGAGGATCACCGCCGACGACGTGCCCGGCTACCTGGGCCCGATCCGGTTCTTCCGCGAGCTCGCCGAGCGCGCGGACCGGCCGGGCGTCGCGATCGGCCTCGCGTGGACGCAGGCCGGCGGCGACATCCTGTTCATCGAGGCGACGAAGATGCCCGGCCGCGGCAAGCTGATCATCACCGGCCGGCTCGGCGACGTGATGAAGGAGTCGGCCCAGGCGGCGCTCAGCTGGATCCGTTCCAACGCGTCGCGCTTCGGCATCCCGATCGAGGTCTTCGAGAAGAACGACCTGCACGTGCACGTCCCCGCGGGCGCGATCCCGAAGGACGGGCCGTCGGCGGGCGTCACGATGACCACGGCGCTGCTCTCGCTGCTCACCGACCACCCGGTCGCGCCGCAGCTCGCGATGACCGGCGAGATCACGCTGCGCGGCAAGGTGCTCCCGGTCGGCGGCATCAAGGAGAAGGTGCTCGCGGCCCGGCGGGCGGGCGTGACCCGCATCATCCTTCCGAAGCACAACGAGAAGGACCTCGAGGACGTGCAGGAGGAGCTGCGTGCGAACCTGTCGTTCCGCTTCGTCGAGGACATGGACGAGGTGATCCGCGAGGCTCTCGGCAGCGAGGTGATCCGTCCCGTCGCGGCCCCGACCCGCGAGACCGACCGTCGCGCCGCGGAGGTCTCGGGCCAGATCGAGGTGATCTCCGGCGTGGCCGAGGACGACACCCCGTAGCGGCCGTTTTCGGCGGATACTGTGGGGCGGACGGCGAGGCCGTCCGCCCTTTTCTTCTCCCCACCAGAGGGCCGGCTTGCGGGTTCCGCGGCCGCCCGCGGAGCCGGTTCAGATGCTCGACCAGCAGGAAGCGTTCAAGCTCGGCGAATGGGCGCCCGAGGAAACGGAGTACTTCTGCGCGGCCTGCGACCGCGAGGGCGCGGGCTCGCCGGTCACGCTCGAGAAGGGGCAGGCCTTCCCGTTCTGCCCGCGGTGCAAGGAGACGGCGCGGCCCGAGGTCGACCAGCTCTGGATCCGCGTCCGCGACCGCGAGCTGTGGCGGCATCAACTCGCCACGCGCTGGCGCGAACTCTGGCGCAGCTGAGGCGCTCCCCGCCGCAGCCGAGGCACTCCAAATGAGAACGGGCCGGGCGATCCGCCCGGCCCGCAGCATGTCCAGCGGCGCGAGCTCAGCGGCCTGGCAGGTACGGCGACGCCGGGAACTCGTTGTCCTTGTCGTTGCGCTTGTCGACGATCACGCCGAGACCGGCGATGCCGGCCGCGATCAGGGCGGGAACGAGCCAACCGTGCCCGCCTCCGGCGCCTGCCGCACCGCTGCCGGCCGGAGCCACCGCGACCTTCGTCGCGGCCGGGGTGCGCGGCGCCGCCTTCGCGGCGGCCACCGAGGGCTTGCCCTCGACGATGCGCGCCACGCCGTCCGGGACGCGATCGAGGCCGGGGATGCGGCGATCGGGCTCGGCCGACCACCACTCGGTGTCTTCCGGCTGCGGCGGCCCGAGCATCAGCGAGACCTCGACCTTCTCACCCGCGGGCGCGTTGATGACGCGGTTCGCGAGGTACAGGCCGTCGGTCGTCTCGACCGCGAGGTCGTAGTACCCGAACGGGAGGCCCGTGATCGAGTAGTCACCCTTGGCCCCCGAGGGCGCGGAGGTGAAGACCTGCTTCGTGTCGAGGTGCACCGCGTACACGCGCGCGCTCGCGATCGGCGTCCCCTTGTCGGCGGACGCGACGGCACCACGGATAACGACGTTTCCTGCCGCCCCGGCGGCCCATGCGTTGCCGATCAGCTGGGGGCAGAAAGCGATGGCACACACGATGGCCAGTGCTACCGCTCGCCGGAACGTCCCTGACGTGCGCATCCCGCGTCTCCCTCTCGCTGGTTCAGGAAAAGAACCAAATAACCGTCAACAGCCAGTGCGCGCGGAACCCCCCCCCGCGCGGTCCCCCGGCAATCGCAGGAGAACTTAGTTCATCGCCACGCGGTGATCAAGGGGGGACAAACCAAAAAAACCCGGACTTCGCCGGGCAGGCGCGACCCGGTCACGAAGGTGACACGCAAGGTCCGTCAGATACGTTCCGGTGGTCCGTGATCGTTCGGGACGTGCCGGCCCGCCGCGATCGGGGCTCAGGGAGTGGACGTGCTGACCGAACTGTTCTTTCCCAGGGCGATGATGGCGCCCACCAGCAGCGCGCTGCCGCCGATCAGGACGGCCACGCCCTTGCCGGTGCGGAACCACGCCAGCCCCGACGGCCCCGTCTTCTCCTCCAGCCGCGCGACGCCCGTCGACGCGATCGCGGTGCCCGGCGCCGGCGCGCCCGCCTCGAGCCCCGCCGCCTTGTCGCCGGGGAGGAACGGGCCGAGCTGGAAGTTGGCCTTCTGCTTCTTCTTGGGCGACACGAGCAGCACGCGGTTGCCGACCCACGCCTGCCCGTCCTTGCTGAACGAGACGTCGTACAGGCCGTGCACGAGCTTGTCGAACTTGTAGGTCCCGTCGGAGCCGATGACCGCGGTCGCGACGCCGCCCCGCGATTCCATGGGCGCGAGCGTCATCGTGACGCCGTTCGCCGGGCGCCCGTCCGCCAGCTTGACCTTGCCCGACAGCGCCGACGTGCCCGCGTTCGCCGCGACGGCCGCGGCATTCTCCGCCGCGGCGGGCGTCCCGCCCGGCGCCGGCGCGGTCTCGGCCGCGTAGGCCGGGAGCGTCACGAGGAGCGAGGCGAGCGTGAAGGCGACGGCGCGATCGAACCAGCCGGTGTGCATGACGTCTCTCCGGTGCTCGGGCAGCTGCGGTGTCGACGGCCTCCGGATGCCGTACGAAGGACGCATCCTACACCACGGGCGGAATCGCGCTTATCGCACCGGGTTCTTGCCGATCGAGATGTCGCCGAGCATGCGGTCGACCACGGCGAGAGTCGGATCGAGCTCCCGCGCCGCGATGAGTTCCTCGCGTGCCGGTCCGAGCTTCTCCTCGTGGGCGTACGCGACCGCGAGCGTCAGGTGATACCAGGCCTGCGCGCGCGGATCGGTCGGCACGTCCTTCTCCCTGAGGAGTCGCTCGCCGAGCGCGATCACGTCCTTCCACGCGCCCCGGTGTTCGGCGAGGCGCATCTCGAGCTGCGTCCGGAGCGCTCCCGGATTCGCCTTCGCGATCCAGGGCGCGGCCTCTTCGAAACGCCTTTGCTCGATCAACGTCTCGCCGAACCATCCGGCAATGCTGGCCGCCAGCGATTCGTCGTTCCGCACCGCCGGCACTCGCAGGCAGCCCTCGAGATACGGCCCCGCGGGCACGCGGTGGCCTTGCTGGAGCACACGCGAAATCAACCAGGCGTTCCTGCAGTTCTGCGCATCGGGAGCGATGTCTGCGGGCACGATGCGCGCCGCGTCGGCGAAGTCGCCCTTGTCGAACAGCGTCACGAGCACTCCGCGCATCGTGTCTGCGTTTCGCGCCATGGCCTGCTGGATCGCGGTGACGGGTATTCCCATTTCCAGCATCGCCGCGACGATCGTTGCCGATTGTTCCGGGTTCACCGTGGTCACGGCGAGTGCGTCTTCCGCAGCCTTGTCGAGATCCCCGAGGGCGAAGGCTGCATTCATCACGCCCTCGCGGTTGAACGCGTCCCACGGGTCCGCGACGCGTGATTGCTCCAGCGCGCCGCGCGCCTCGCCCCGCACGCGTTCCTGCTCGGAGGCAGGGATTCCGGCCCGTTCCGCCGTCGCGATCAGGAGCCGCGCGTGCGTCAGCATGTAGCGCGCTTCGAGAGGGCGCAGGATCCGCGCGCGGACCGCTTCTCCCAACCCCTCGCAGGCGGCCGCCGTGTCCTCGGCGTTGGCCTGCCACGCTCGCAACTTCTCGACGGCGCGAGCGTGATGCGGCGACGCCCGGTCCGGGACGCGAACGACCTCGTTCACCACCGGCCACGTCACCGCACTGTGCGCGAGCGCCGGCACGGTGAGAGCGAGTCCGAGAACGACCGGGACGAGACCCGCACGGAGCGCGGGCCGGCCCCTCAGGGGCGGTGCGCACACGCCGGCGAGCAACCCGAGGATCACGCCCAATGCCGGGATCTGCAGGCTGAAATCCACCAACTCGTGCAGCATCGCCGCGGCGAGCGCCGCGTACATCGGCCAAGGCAGCAGGGCCGCGGATGCGAGGTCCGTCTCCCGTACGGCGCGCCGCCGCCATCCGATCACGTCGAGCAGGTACGCCACGGGCAGCGCAAGAGCGTGAACAGACCGATCGCGCCCGTTTCGAGGAGGATCTGCAGGTAGTCGTTGTGCGCGTAATCGTAAAGCCCGGTCACGGAACTGGTCCGGTAGCGCGAAAACGCGAACTCGAACGTTCCGGCACCCGACCCGACGAACACGAAGTCCCGAAGGTAATTCCCGCTCAGGCGGAGAACGCTGCCGCGGCTCGTGCCGCCGCTCCACTCGGTCTTCGAACTGAGGACCCGCTGTACGAGATCACCACCCACGAACATGGCGATCGGCACCAGCACCGCGAGCGCGAGCCCAAGAACAGCGAAACGCACGTTCCTGGGCGCTCGCCACAGGGCGGGGGCCGCGCACAGAAGAACGATCACGGCACCGGCGATGCCGGCGCGGGAGCGGCTGGCGACAACTCCGGCGAACTGCAGGACCAGCAGGAGACCCAGGGTGACCCGCAGAGCGGTCTCACGATGATCGCCACGCTCCAACTCGTACTCCAGGCGCTCGAATAGGACGGTGGCCGTCGCTCCCATGCCGAGGTAGAGCAGCGCCGCGAAGTGGTTTCTGTTGATCAGGGTGCCCGATGCACACTCGGGGTACGCCGCCTTCACCACCCACAAGACGCGCGGGTTCTCGGCGAGCGCCTGCGCGATGCCGTAGACCGCTTCTCCTGCCGTGAAAACGGCGACCGACCACAGCGCCACCGTGCGGCGCGCCGCGCCTCCCTCCGCGCACAGCGCTCGTGCGGCGAGAAAGCACAGGATGCCGGCCAGCACCTGGAAGAGGAACTCGCGCGAGCGCAGGGGATCGATCGAGAGTGCAAGCCATCGAGGGGCGGAGTCCGCCAGGACGTGCCCCGCGCAGTCCTTGGCCGCAGCGGGCCACAACGCTGCACGCCACGCGGCGGACGAAGGGCTCAGCGTTTCGACCAGGCCGCGGGGAAGCGGCAGCAGCTGGACGACGATCCACGCGGGAAAGAGCACTGTCGCGATCGTCCAGACCCCGCGTGGCCGATGTTCTGGGTGCATGAGCAACACGACGGCGCCCAGGGCCATGACCACTGCGCAGAACGCCCCCCGCAACTCGTCTTGCACTCCTCCGAAAAAGACGAGTCCGAGCAAGATTGTCGCGAGGATTCCCGCGGCGAGCAGCGCGTCCCTTCGATCCTGCTTCAATGACGCTCGCACACCGCGGATCTCACGCGCCGCGTGCCGAACCGGTATCGGCCGTCTCCTGTTCCTCCGCGGGCTCGTCGCCTTCCTTGCGCGAGTACCCGTACCGGTAGTAGCGGTACTGGTACGGCACGTGCTCGGTCGAGACGGCGTTGAGCAGCACGCCCAGCAGGTTCACGCGTCCGGCGAGCAGCTTCTCCTTCCCGAGGCGCCCGGACTCGCGCGACGTGAACCCGGACTTGATCACGAGGACGGTGCCCTCGGTGTGGCGGCCGATGAGCAGCGGGTCCACGACCGAAAGCGTCGGCGGCGAGTCGAAGATCACGTGGTCGTAGTCCTGGTTGGCGCGCAGCTCCGCCACCATCTGGCGGAAACGGTCCGCGTCGAGGAGCTCGGCGGGATTCGGGGGGATCGGACCGGCCGGGAGCAGGTACACGCGCTCCGCCGGGGTCGGGATCACGAGGCCGCGCAGGTCCGAGTTCCCCGTGAGATACGTACTCACGCCGCGGGACGCGGACACGCGCAGGACCTGGTGGCAGCGGGGCCGGCGGAGGTCGGTGTCGACCACGAGCACGCGGCGTCCGAGCTGGGCCAGGGCGACCGCAATGTTGATGGCGGTCGTCGTCTTGCCTTCGCTGGGCTGGCACGACGTGACCGTGAGGTCGCGCGGCGGGTGGCCCGGCGTGGCGAGGAGGATCGCGGTCCGCAGTTCGCGGTACGCTTCGGCGGTCGGCGAGAGGGGCGACTGCAGCGTCACCAGAGCGGGATCCACGTCGCGGTTCGGAGCCGCGGCGTCGGCAACCCGCGCCGACTTGGCTTTGGCCGGCTTCTTGGGCCGCTCCTTCGCGTTGGCCTCCTGTGCCGGGATCATGCCCAGCACGGCCAGCCCGAGAACCTGGCGCACGTCGTCCGGCGTCTTGAGCGTGTTGTCGACGTACTCCATCACAACGGCCCCCGCGACACCGAGGAACAGGCCGACGAGCAGGCCGAGCATGATGTTGAGCTTCTTCTTCGGCTTGAAGATCGTCCGCGGCGTCTGCGCCGAGTCGATGGTGCGCACGTTGTGCCCCGTCTCCCCCATGTTGGCGGAGACGGCCATCGTGTTCTGCTTCTCCAGCAGTTCGTTGTAGGTCGCCCGCTTCGCGTCGACCACGCGTTTCCGGTTGAGGTACTCGGCGTAGGGCCCCTGGAAGCGGTCGACCACGAGACGCGACTGCTCGTAGAGCTGCGTCAGGTTCTGCACCTGGTTCAGCTTGTTCTGGTAGTCGATCCGGGCCGCGTCGAGGGTCTGCTTCGCGATCTTCTCGGTGTCGGCCTTCAGCGTGCCCTTGAGGCCGTCCATCTTCGAACGCGCGCTGACGACCTGCGGGTACTGCGAGCCGTACTGCGCTTCGAGCTGGCGGTACTCCGCCTCGGCGCGCGCCGCCTCCGACGCGAGCTCCATCAGGTGGTTGTTGGAGCGCACTTCGTCGAGCGATTCGGGCGGTCCCTGCGAATACGCCTGGTAGCGTCCTTTCGCCTGGGCCAGCTCGGTCTGCGCCTGGCTCAACTTGGTTCGCAAATCCTCGAAGTTCTTGAGTGCGGCCTCGTTGCTGTCTCCCGTGACCAGCTGGTTCTCCTGGGCGAACTTCTGCAGGTCATTCTCGAGCCGGGCGATCTCGAGCTGCAGTTCGTGGCTGCGCTTCGCAAAAAAATCCTCGGAAGCCTCGGCGAGCTTCAGTTTGGATTCCAGCGTGAATTCCGAATAGGCCTTCGCGATCGCGTTCGCGGCGTCCGCCGCGAACGCTCGGTCGCTGGACACGAAGGAGATCTGTACCAGGTGACTGTCGCGCACCGGGTCGATCGAGACGCCACCGTGTAGGAACTTGACGAACTTGTACTGCTCGTCTTCTGCCTCGGCCTTCGGCGCACGCCCGAGCACGCCGAGCATCTGGGCCTTGAAGGCCGCGAGAAGGGAGCCGCCGTCCTTCGATTCTCCCGGAATGCCGCGCGTCGCGAGTCTTAGAACCTCTGCCGCCTTCGCGAGGACGCTGTCCGATTCGAGGATCTTGTACTGGGTGTTGTAGAAGTTCTGGTAGTCGAGCCAACTCGGCTCGGACGCGACCAACTCCTGCTTCATCAGCCGGACACCGCTGCGCTCGATCGAGATCGTGCACGTCGCCTTGTAGGTCGGCGTGGCCACGAAGCTCGAGACCGCCGCCGCGACGGTGGTGATCAGCACGAACGTGTAGATCATCCAGCGCCGCCTGACGAGGATCTGCCAG
>JABLTH010089484.1_pt1 | contig 17306 bp, 16 predicted proteins | sample 7875711 | NCBI WGS metagenome assembly JABLTH01 (sample SAMN14941262, study PRJNA633318) | bioreactor metagenome | isolation source: bioreactor | place: China | collected 2019-03-05 | reverse complement strand
CCACACCGCGCCCGCGAGATCGCGCGGCCGGTCGATCGCGAGCGCCGCCACGGGCCAGCGCCGCAGCCGTCCCCCACCACGATCCTCGGACCCGCGCCCGAGCGCCGCCGCCGCGCGCGCGCGCCACGTCGCGCCCCGCACCTCCGACGGCCTCTCGAAGAGTTCGCGCGCGCGGAGCCGCGCCGCCTCCAGCGCGACCACGCCGCCGACCTCGCGCGCGCGCCGGCGCGCCTCGTCCTCCGGCACCAGCGGCGCGACCCGGGACACGTCGAGCCACCACAGCCAGCGTCCCGCCGCGCCGTGGAACGCGACCGCGTGCAGTGCGAGGTACGCGAGGAGGTCCGGGGCCGCGAGTCCGCGCACCCCGTCGATCGAGGACGGCTCCGCGCGCGCGAGGACCGCGGACACGTCCCAGCGCGTGCGCGGCCGCGGGCCCAGCGCCCAGTGGAGGTCGACCTGCAGGCGCGGCCGCGCGGCGCTCCGGAACGTGGTCGCGAACCAGTGTGCCCGCGCGTACGCGGGATCGGGATGGTCGCCCGCGAAGCCGAGCGACGCGAACAGCGCGAAGGCGTCCTCGAGCCGCGCCGCGGGCACGAGGAGGTCGACGTCGTTGCCGACGCGCTCGCCCGGCCCGTAGAGCCGCCGGCCGAGGTCCGCGCCCTTGAGGGCGACGAGCGGCAGCCCCGCCGCGGCCGCCGCCGTGCCGAGCGTTCCCAGCAGGTCGTCGACGAGGCCCTGCTCGCCGAGCGCGACGCGCCAGCGCCGCACCAGTTCGGTGTGCCCGGGGACGGGGTCGCCGCCCCGCGCGAGCCATGCCCCCGCCACGCCGGACAGCCGATGCACCTGCGCGAGGTGCAGCAGGAAGCCTTCGTCGAGGCCGCGGCCGGGCGGCGGCAACCGGCCGGCCGCAACGGCCCGCAGCCAGGTCCCTTCGGCGCTCCGGCGCCAGGGACGCCGCTCCGCGAACGTGTTCACGGCGGTGATCTTACCGGCGCGGCGGACCCTTCGGGGCTTGCCCGCCGCGGGTCCGGACGCCAGCTTGGAGGCGAGGGACCATGCGCCTCTTCGTCGTCGCCCTGCTCGTGATCTGCCTCGCGAACGCGCCGGCCGCGCGCGCCGCGGGAACGGAGGTCGTCGAGCCGCAGCCCGTTCCGCCCCCGACCGCCGCGCCCGCGCAGCCCGCGCTCGCGGCGGCACCGGCGCCCGGCGCCGGCGAGCACACCGTGGACTGGGCGTTCCTCGACAAGGCCGACGCGCAGGATCGCGACCTCGTCACCGGCTACGCGGAGACCGCGCGTCGGCTCGACGCGCTCGCGCTGCGTCTCGCGCGCCGCTTTCCGAGCGCGCTCCTGCAGGTCGAGGTGCGCGAGGACCTCGCGCGCGTGCGGTGGCGCGCCGCGGGCGAACTGCCGGGCGTGTGGACCGAGGCGATCGTCTGCCCCGCCGACCGCGAGCTCCTGATGCGTGTGGAGGGCGCGCTCGCGCCGTTCGCGTCGGGACGCACATGGCGCACGCTCGCGATCCGCGGCGACCGGCTCGTCGCTCCGGCGGAGTGGAACGGCCGTGCCGTCCTCGTGCGGCCGGACGGCGGCATCGTGCGCCTCCTGCGGATCGACTAGCCGGAACGGCGCGGCGTCACGCGCCGGGTTCACCCACCAGCGGCACGACCGCGGACCACGTCTCGGGATCGGTCGCGACCAGCGTGCGCAGGTAGACGTCGACGTCGGCGGCCGGGAACTCCGCGCGGATCGACTCGAGCGCGGACGTGACCTTCGTCTCGTCCGGCGGCTCGGGGTGCACGTCCTCCTTGATGAGCCCGTTGTCGTGCGGAATCCCGAGGCCGTCGAGGAAGCGCCCGAGCAGCGCGCGCTGGTGTGCGAGGTGGTACGACATGAGCGCCTGCGACGCCGTCTCCTCCGGCATGCCGCCGTCGGCCATCAGCTGCGCACGGCGCGTGCGCGCCATCTGCTCGAAGAACTGCGGCCGGATCCCGCGCGCCGCGAGCCACGGCGCGAGCGCGGCCCCGCGCGCGACCCGCGTCAGGTTCTCGTCTTCCCACAGCGACAGCGCGGCCGCCTGGCGGCGGTCACGCGGCAACGACGCCCAGATTTGCTTCGCGGTCCACAGGCCCATCCCGACACCTCCGCTTCCAGAGCGGGGCATTCTGCCTGCGTTGCCCCGGCCCTGTCACCTCCCCACGCGCCGCACGGCCTCCAGCACGTCCCCCGGCTCGAGTTCGACGAGGCACGCGTGGTGCCCGAGCGGGCACACGGCGTCGCCGTGCGGACTGCACGGCTGGCAGGCGAGCCGCCGCGTGAGCACGGTGTAGGGCCGCCCGTCCGCGAGCGGCGCGGGGTCCGTCGGGCCGTGCAGCACCACGACCGGAACGCCGAGCGCGCGCGCGATGTGCGCGGGGCCCGAGTCGCCGGAGAGGAACGCGGACGCGAGCGCGACCTCCGCCGCGACGCCACGGATCCCGATCCCGCGCCGGTCGAGGACGCCGGGGCGGCCCGCGAGCAGGCGCTCGATCAGTGCGTGCTCCTCGGGTCCGCCGTAGAGCGCGGGGCGGAAGCGGCCCTCGGCCAGCGCCATGTCGAGGAGCCGTGCGACGTGCGCCTCCGGCCAGCGCTTGGTCGCGTAGTGCGCGCCGGGAGCGAGCGCGAGCAGCGGCTCGCCGCGCCATCCCGCGGCGCGCAGCGCGTCGGCCGCCGCCTCGCGCCGCGCTGCGGACAGTCCCATCGACAGCGGGCGCGCCGCCGCGGCCAGCCCGAACGGCTCGAGCAGCGCGAGCGGACGCGCCGGAAAGCTGCGCCGCGCGTCGTCGCGCGCGACGAGGTGGGTGTACGCGAGCCCGCGTCCCGGCCCCCGGAACCCGATCCGCACGGCCGCTCCCGACCACCGCGCGAGCCACGCCGTGCGCCCCGAGCGCGTGACGCCCAGGAACAGGCCGGGTCGCCGCGCGCGCACCGCGGCGACGACGCGGCGCGCGCCGGCGAGGCCACGGTCGGCGCGGTCCTTGTCGTAGGCCAGCGTCTCGACGCCGGCCGGGTGGTCGAGCAGCACGTCCAGCGCGGCGGGCCGCCCGACGACCGTCAGGCGCGCGTCCGGCCACGCCTCGCGCACCGCGTCGAGCAGCGGGGTCGTGAAGACCATGTCCCCGATGAACGCGAGCTGCGCGATCACGATCGATTCGGGGCGGGAGCGGGGCGACAGGAGGCTCGTCATCGGACCAGAATGGTAACGTTCACGCGTCGCCGGGGGGCGTCCCGAATCTCCGGAGGCGCCGACCTTGGTACCACCGGAGGCCGCATGCCGTTCGCCCGCGTCACCGCGCTCGTCGTCCTGTCCGCCACGTTCCTCCTCGCGGCGCCGGCCACCCGCGCCGCCGGTCCGGCCCCCGTGGTCGAGAAGGCGACCGGGACCGCATTCCCCGTCACCCGGACCTCGCCCGGCGCGGCCGCCGAGCTCGAACTCACCGGCACGGGAGTCCGCACCAAGCTGATCTTCAAGGTCTACGCGTTCGCCTTCTACGTCGATCCGGCCGCCGCGCGGCAGGCCCTCGCGCGCTGGTCCGGCAAGTCCGCCGCCGACCTGCGCAACGATCCCGCGTTCTACGCGGCCCTGGGCGACCTCGCCGGCGACCGCCTGGTGATCATGCACTTCGTGCGCGACGTCGACTCCGCGAAGATGAAGGAGGCGATGGACGAGGCGATGGACCGCGGGACACCCAAGACCGACCCCGCGCGCGCGCAGTTCCTGGGCCTGTGGACCGGCGAGATCAAGGACGGCGAGGACGTCGGCCTGCTGTTCGGCGCCGACGGCAAGGTGACCCTGCTGCGCGCCGGCAAGGCCGTCGGGTCGGCGACCTCCCCGGCCATGGCCCGCTCGATCCTGCAGTCCTGGCTGGGGCCCAAGCCCGTCTCCGACGACATCCGGAACGGTCTCGCCGAGCGCTTCCCCGAGATCCTCAAGGCCCGCTGAACCTGCGGCGGCGCTTCAAGTCCGCGGGGCCGCGGCCGAAGCGTCGGGCATGGCAGGTCACCCGATCTTCCTGCGCTGGGCCGAACCGCCCGGCGACGAACTCGATCCGCGCCGCGCCCGGCCGGACGGGGACTGGCGGTTGTGGCCTGCCGTGTTCCGGGACGGGGCCGGGGGGGCCCTGTCCTGCCTGCGCGGCACCCGCCCCGGGTCGCCGCGCCGCAGGATCGTGGTCAGCGCGGGCGATGCGCCCGAACTCCTCGCGGGGATCGACGCGGGCCTCCGGCGCCCGGGGGACGAGCTGGTCCTGCTGCCGCCGACCGTCAACGGCTGCCCGGAGATGGCCTCGCTCGCCATGGCGCTCGCCGGCGGGGCCCCGGGGAGCGCCGTGGTCGTGACCGGCGCGGTCACCCCGGCCGGCGCGCTCGCGCCGCTCGCCGAGATCGGGGAGCTGTGCACGGAGACGCGGGCCGACCTCCTGCTCGACCTGACGCTGGCGCGGCACTCGCCGCTGCTGCGGGACCCGTGGCTCAAGCCGTCCGGTTACGTCGCGGCCCTCGACCGCTGGGACGGCGCGTCGCCCGGCACCTGGGGCGCGCTGCGGGCCCCCGAGCCGCTGCCCTCGACGTGGGCCGTGCCCCCGGCCCCCGCGCTCCTGCACCTCGACGGAGCGCTCCGCGGGGCGCTGGCGGACCAGGCCGGGGTCACCGTGTGGCCGCTCGGCACGCGCCGCTGCGGCACCGGCGTGGTCGGCTTCTCGATCCGCGGCTGGTCGGCGGAGGAGGCCGCGGCCGTCCTGTGGGAAGCGTTCGGGATCGCCCTCGAGGCGGGGCCCCTGACCGCCGCCCCGCTCCCGCTGCCCGACGAGTTCGGTCGCGGGATCCTGCGCGCCTCGCTGGGCAGCGATTCGAAGCCCGAACACGGCGGCGCGCTGGCCGCCGCGGTCTCGCGACTGGCCTGCTCCCGGGCCCCCTCGACGGTCAGCCACTGAACGCGCAAGCCACGGACAGAAATGGAGTTAAATCGCTGTCCCGACGCCGCTTCGCGTTGACACTCGCGCGGGCCGAAGCCTATGATCCTTAGTGATATGCCCGCATCGGTTGGAGAACATCCGGCACCGCTGTCGTTCGGCGAAGCCCTGCGCCGTGAACGCGAGTTGCGGCGCATCGCGCTGCGGGACGTGTCCGAAGCCACCAAAATCAATATCCGCTATCTCGAGGCGCTCGAGCGCAACGAGTTCACGTACCTCCCCGCGGGCGCGTTCACCCGCGGGTTCATCCGCTCGTACGCGCGCTTCATCGGCACCGACGAGACGGAGATGATCAACGCTTACCTGTACGAGATCGGCCAGCAGGAGAAGCAGAAGAAAGGTCCGCGCGACGGATCCCATGCGCGCAACCTGCTGCTCGTCCCGCCGCCGCGCTCGCGCCGTGCCGCACGCCGCTGGCTCGTCCTCGGCGCCCTGCTCGTGCTGCTCGCGCTGGCCGCGGCCGCCGGCGGCGCGTGGATCATGACGCATCGCCAGGCCACACCGCCGGCGGTCGTGACCCGCTCGTGACGGAAGAACTGAGTCTCGGCGCCCGCGTCCTCGAAGCCATCCGCACGGGGCGCGCCAACCGGAATGCACGACTCGCGGCGGCCCGCGGCGCGCTGCCGCTGACCCCCGCGGAGCTGCTCCTCGTCCAGGTCCTCCTCGCCGCGGACGAGGACGCCGAGATCGCCGACGCGGCACGCACGTCGCTCGACGCGTACGACGCTCCGACGGCGGAACACCTCGCCGCCGACCCCGCGACCGATGTCGCCGTGCTCGAGTTCCTCGCCGCGTCCCCGAACCGCTGGCCCGTCGCGGCGCGGCTGCTCGCCGCGTCGACGCGCGTGTCGCCGCGTACGTTGCGCGTGATCGCGGCGTCCTCGCTCGGCGAGGCGCTGGCGATCCTCGTCACGAACAACCAGGCACTGTCCGGCGACGCGGAGCTCGGCCGGCTGCTCTCGGTCAATCCGGCCCTCGGCGGCGCCGAGCGCCTGCGCCTGCTCGACTACCTCGACGAACTCGGCAAGCGCAAGCCCGAGGAGGTCGAGGAGGAAGCGCCGGCCGACGACGACATCGTCCTCGAACCGGCGCGCGACCCGTTCCTCGCCGCGCTCGGCATCGACGCCGAGGTCGAGCGCCTCCTGCCCGAACTCGGGCTCGACATGGGCGCGCTCGCCGACCGCAGCGAGCTGCTCGGCGAGGCGGAGTCCGAGGACGAGGCCTCGCTGATCAACCGGCTGCAGCGGATGAACATCGGTCAGAAGCTGCGCGTCGCCCTGTTCGGCGGGCGCGAGGAGCGGATGGTGCTCATCCGCGACAGCAACCGGCTCGTGTCGTCGGCGGTCGTGAAGAACCCGAAGTTCACCGCGCACGAGGCGGAGGCCGCGGCCAACAGCCGCAACGTCAACACCGAGGTGCTGCGCCTCGTCGCGCGGCACCGGGACTTCGGGCAGACCTATTCGATCCAGCACTCGCTCGTGAAGAACCCGCGCGTGCCGCCCGATCTCCAGCTCCCGCTCGTGCCCGTCCTCAACGACCGCGATCTCCGCCTGCTGCTCAAGAACCGGAACATCTCCGAGATGGTGCGACGCCAGGCCAAGAAGATCATCGAAACGCGCGAGGAGCGGCGCCGCGTCCGGTTGGGTCCGCAAAAGCACTGAAACTAGGCTAGATTGAAGCGCCGGCCCCACGACCCGGGGCCGCTGCCGGGCGCGGCGGCGCGACGCGAAGGGTGGCCGAGGAGCGATGCGCGTACTCAAGGACGTGCGGCAGTACCTGCGCAACTACCACCTGAAGGCGGGGATCTTCCATTTCTACCGCGGCGAGTTCGGTCCCGCCGCGGAGTTCCTCACGCGCGCGATCACCGAGGGCACGCAGCTCACCGCGGCCGACCGCCGCTCGGGCGAGTACTACCTCGTCCAGACCCGCATCGCCGCCGCCGCGGCGCTCGAGGCGGACGGCAAGATCGACGAGGCGATGGAGGAGTACCGGGCCGCGCTCGCGGTGATGCCCGCGTACGCCGACGTCCACATCCGCCTCGGACAGGCGCTCCTCTCCCAGGGCCGCACCGACGACGCCATCGAGCACTTCCGGCGCGCGGCGTTCATCAACCCCGGTTTCGACGAAGCCCATCTGCGACTCGGCTTCGCGCTCCTGGCGCGCGGCGAGACCGCGGCCGCGAAGGACTCGTTCCGTGCCGCGCAGCGCGCGCGCGAGGAGCACGCGCGGCGGCAGGTCGCCGCGGCCGAGGACGCGCTCGCCGAGGAGCGTGTCGAGGAGGCGCGCGAGATGTACCTCGACGCCTTCCGGCAGGGCATGGAACCGTTCCGCCGGCACTTCGAAGCCGGCCTCGCCCACCTCATGGACGAGAATTGGGACGATGCGGCGGACGAACTCGCCGAAGCGGAACGGATCTTCCCGCGCTTCGCAGATGTGCATAATTACAGGGGCGTCGCGTTGGCCGAGGCCGGGAAGCTGGCCGAGGCCGCCGCGGAGTTCCAGCGCTCGGCGCGCATCAACCCGGGTGACCTCGTGGCGTGGCTGAACCTCGCGTTCACCGCGCACGCGATGGGCGACCTGGAGCGGGCCGAACGCGCGGTGCGCGAAGTGCTGCGCGAGGAACCGGACAACACGGCGGCTCTGCACCTCGCCGAGCAGCTGCGTTCCCGGAACAGGCCGCAAGGCCGGCGCGAGCGGACGGAGCAGGGCGACGGATCATGAAGATCGCGGGAGCGGGTCTTTCCGATCGCGGGCGGGTGCGGCCTCACAACGAGGACGCGCTGCTCGTCGACCTCGACCACGGCGTGTTCGCCGTCGCGGACGGCATGGGTGGCCATGCCGCGGGCGAGGTCGCGTCGGGCCTCGCGATCGAGGCGCTCACCGAGCGCCTCGCGCGTCCGCGCGTCGACGGCGCCGACGTGGTCGAGATGCTGCGCGAGGCGATCGAGGAATCGAATCGCCGCATCGCCCAGCGCAGCGAGCAGAACCCCGAGTGCCGGCACATGGGCACGACGGTCGTCGTCGCGGTCGCCGAGGGCGACCGGTACTGGGTCGCCCACGTCGGCGATTCCCGGGCCTACCTGATCCGCGGCGGCACGCTGCACCAGCTGACGTCCGACCACTCGTTCGTGAACGAGCTCGTGCGGCTGGGCATGCTCTCGCGGGAGCAGGCCGCGCGGGACCCGCGCCGCAACGTCGTGACCCGCGCTCTCGGGAGCGGCACGGTCGTGGCGCCCGACATCGTCGAGGGACAGGCCCAGCCGGGAGACGTCCTGATCCTCTGTTCCGACGGCCTCAACACGATGCTCGAGGACGACCACATCCTCGAACTGGCCGTCGCCGCGGGCGCCGACCCGGCGGCGATCTGCGCACGGCTGGTCGACGCCGCCAACGGCGCCGGGGGCGAGGACAACGTCACGGTCATCGCGCTCGGCTTCGCCGGCGAGCCGGCCGGTCAGCCCTGAAGTCCCGCGTCGGCGGACGGATCCGGACGCTCCGGTGCGTTTCTTGACCGCGCTGGAGGCGACATCTATAGTCGCTGCGAGGCTTCGTAAGAGGGCGAGAGTGGCGACGTTGCGCGGAATCGACCCGGCGCCGAGGCGCGGCCGTGCCGTTCGCGGTGCGCTGGCATGGGTCGCGTGCACGCTGTTCGCGGGCGCGGCCGGGCTGCCGGCGCACGCCGCCGGCGGCGGTCCGACGCCGGCCAGCCTGGCCTCCGAGCTCCCCGCCCTCGCCCAGCGCGCCGGCCTTCCCGGCGACGACCTCTCGCCCGTCTTCCTCGGCGAAACCGGTCTCGTCCCCCCCGCTATGCGCGAACGGCCCGCCGGCGCGCTCGGCGAGCGCGCCCTGCGCGATCCCGCCGTCCGCGTGCACTTCGCGCCGACCGCACTGCCCGTGCGGCCGGCCGCCCCGGACGCTCCGGACCGCGTCGACGTCGCGCTGCGCACGGCCGCGCGCACGCTCCGCTTCTGCCGCGCGATCGGCCTCGGGGCTCCCGCCGACGATCGCGACCGCGAACTCGACCTCTACCTCGTCGGGCTCGGCGGCGCGGTGCGCGGCTACGTCGTCCTCGACCCGGTCGCGGGCGGACGCGGCGCGCCCGGCTTCGCGGTCCTCGACGCCTCGCCCCTGCAGGACGACGACGCCTTCGAAGAGATGGTCGCGCGCCTCGTGGCGCGCCTCGTGCTGGCCGCACACGACGCGGCGGCACCGGCGTTCTGGGTCGAGCCGAGCGTCCTGTGGATCGCCGAGCGCATCACCGGGACCTCCGCCGACATGGAGCACTGCGTCGCCGCGCGCTGGAACCATCCCGAGCGCGGTCCCTTCGCGCCCGATCCCCTGCTCCAGCGCGGCAACCTCGGACTGTTCTGGGGCCTCGACGACGCGGACCTCGCGGCGCGCGTGATGGAGTCGACGTGGTCGGCCCTCGGCGCGCGCCCGGCCGGCGACGACGACGGCGCGGCCGCCATCGACGCGGCGCTGCACCAGGCCACCGGAGCATCGCTCGCCGACCTGCTCCTCCGCGCCGCGACGCAGCAGGTCGTGACCGGCAACCCTCCCGCGCGCTGGGCCGCGCGCGTGCAGGCGCTGCCGCAGCCGGACCTGCCCGCCGAGGCGCCGCTCGCCCCGCTGGGCATCGCGCTCGTGCGCGTGACGCCCGATCCGCGCGAGCCCGAGGGCACGCGCCTGACGCTGACCCCGGGCGAGGCGGGCTGGACCGCCGTCGTGCTCGCGCGCCGCCGCACGGGCGGCTGGGACAAGACGACGCTGCGTCCCGAACCCGCCGAGCCGTCGGTCGCACTCACGATCCCGTGGAACGATTACGACCAGGCCACGGTGCTCGTGGAGCGGCCCGCGGGCGCCGGCCCGGCCGTCGCCGACGGAACGTTCCGGCTGCGCGCCGAACCCGCCGAACGCGCGGGACTCTACGCGCTCTCGTCGTTCGGGGCCCGCGCGCTGCCGGGCGGCGTGGCCGAGATCACGTGGTCGACGGCGTGGGAAGAAGGGTTGTTCGGCTGGATGGTCGAACGTGCTTCGGCCGCCGAAGGACCGTGGGAACCCGTGCTCGCGACCCCGGTCCCGGCGCTCGGACTCCCGCACGACGGGAGCGACTACATCGTGCAGGACGTGGTCCCCGCGGGACGCGCCCGGGTCTTCTACCGCATCGTCGTGCTCACCCAGGAAGGCTTGCGCGTGACCGGCCCGTCCGTCGCGGTTCGTACGCGCTGAATTCCGCCCGCGGCGCGTGCGGCGCGCCCGGGGCGGGTACAATCTCGCGCATGATCGATCTGTTCTCCGGCTTGAGGGAGTCCATCGCGTCAGCCGTGCGCCGCGTCGCCGGCACGCCGGTGGAACGCGTCCCGGTCGAGTTTCCGCCCAACCCCGCGCTGGGCGATCTCGCCACGCCGGTCGCGCTCGGGCTCGCGCGTACGCTGCGCCGCCCGCCGCGCCAGATCGCGGAAGCGATCGCGGCCGAACTCCTCACCGAACCCGGCGTACGGAGCGCCGAGGTCGCGGGACCGGGCTTCGTCAACGTGCGCATCGACCGCACGGCCGCGCTGCGCGCGCTCCTCGGCGCCGAACCGCCGCCTGTCGCGGCGGCGACGAAGACGATCGTCGAGCACACCAACATCAATCCCAACAAGGCCGCGCACATCGGGCACCTGCGCAACGCGGTGCTCGGCGACACGCTGGTGCGCAGCCTGACCGCGCTCGGAAACCGCGTCGAGGTGCAGAACTACATCGACGACACCGGGGTGCAGGTCGCGGACGTGGCGGTCGCGCTGACCGATCTCGCGGGGCTCGACGAGGCCGGGTTCCGGGCGCTCTGCGAGCGCGCGGACGAGCGCCGTGCCGGCGGCGGGCACGGCGTCGACCACGACCTGTGGGACCTCTACGCGCGCGTGACGCGCTGGTACGACGAGGACCCCGCGCGCACCGCACGGCGCGCCGAGGCCCTGCACCAGCTCGAGCAGCACGACGGCGCCCTCGCGCGACTCGGTGCCCAGGTCGCGGCCGCGGTGGTCGCCTGCCACCTGCGCACGATGGCGCGCCTCGGCATCGGCTACGACGTGCTCCCGCGCGAGAGCGACATCCTCGCCCACCGCTTCTGGGCCGCCGCGTTCGAGCGGCTCAAGGAGAGCGGCGCGATCCGCATGGCCACGGACGGCAAGGCCGCGGGCTGCTGGGTCATGGACCTGCCGCACGACGAGGACGCCGAGTCCGGCGAGGAGTACGAGAAGATCATCGTCCGCTCGAACGGCGTCGTGACGTACGTGGGCAAGGACATCGCCTACCAGATGTGGAAGTTCGGACTTCTCGGCCGCGACTTCGACTACCGCGTCGTGCCCGGGACGCCCGCGCGCGACGGGGGCCCGCTGTGGGTCACCGCGCCTCCGGGCGCCGGGGACGCGGCGGCCCCGTCCTTCGGGGCCGGTCACCGCGTGTACAACGTGATCGACGTGCGCCAGTCCTACCTGCAGCGCGTCGTGCGGCAGGGGCTCGAGCGCATGGGTCACCCCGCGGAGGCGGAGCGGTCGATCCACTTCGCCTACGAGATGGTCGCGCTCACCCCCGACACGGCGCTCGAACTGCAGCCGGGGCTCGAGCTCTCCGAGGAGGAGCGCCGTCGTCCGTGGGTCGACATGAGCGGCCGGCGCGGCATCGGCGTCAAGGCCGACGACCTCGTCGACCTGCTCGAGCAGAAATCGCTGGCCGAGGTGCGCGCGCGCAACGCCGAGCTCCCCGACGGCGAGCAGCGTGCGATCGCGCACGAGATCGCGAAGGGCGCGCTGCGCTACTACATGCTGCGCTTCGCACGGAACACGATCGTCGCGTTCGACATCGACGGGGCGCTCGCGTTCGAGGGCGAGACGGGACCGTACTGCCAGTACGGAGCGGTGCGCGTCACGCGCATCCTCGAGAAGCTCGCCGAGCGCATGGGAACCTCGCCCGACGCCGTGCGTGCCCGCGCCGCGGGGGCGTCGTTCGAGCACCTGCCGGACGACGTCGCCGCCGAGCACTGGGAGCTCCTGCACCGCGCGGCGCGCCTCCCCGAAGTCGTGCGGCAGGCCGTGGACGCGCTCGAGTTCAGCACGCTCGCGCGCTACGCGTTCGACCTCGCGCAGGCGATGAACGGCTTCTATCATCGCCACGCCGTCCTCAAGGAACCCGACGAGGGCGCGCGCACCGCGCGTCTCGCCATCCTGCTCGCCGCGGACCGTGCGTTGCGCACGGCGCTCGACCTGATGGGCGTCGCGGTGCCCGCGCGGATGTGAGGTTCCGGTGAGGATCGCCGCGCACGAACCGCTGCCTTCGGCCCTCGACGGCGCCCTGGGACGTTTCGCGGCGGACGGCCTCGTGACCCGCGTGGCGTGCCCCGCCGGCGCGTGGCCCGAACGGGCCGACGTCCTCCTCGCCGCCGCCGACGGCGTCCTGCCGCTCCTGCGCGGCACCCCGCGCGGCCTCCCGGTGGCGCTCCTCGCCGTGTGGGGAGCGCGCCCCGCCGCGCTGGCGGCGCTCGAGGCGGGGGCCGATCTCTGGGTCGACGAGGCCGAGGACGGCGACGCGCTCCTCGCCCGCCTCACGGCCGCCGTGCGGCGGCGCCTCCCCGTCGCGACCCGCATCGACGCGCTCACCGGGCTGCCGGGACCCGAGCAGTTCCACGAGCTGCTCGAACACGAGTTCGACCGCGCGCGCCGCTACCGCCGCGCGCTGGCGCTCGCCGCGCTCGCGCCCGACGTCGCCGGGGAGTCCGGCGCGCTGCTGCGCATGGCGGCCGCCCTGCGCGGCACGGTGCGTGACGTGGACACGCTCGCGCGCTACGGCCGCGAGACGCTCGTGCTGCTCCTGCCCGAGACCGACGCGCGCGGCGCGGTGGTGCTCGGCCAGCGGCTGCACGAGGCCGTCGCCGGTACGGGCGCGGGCGCCGCGACGAGCGCGGGCGTCGCCGCGATCCCCGCACGCGGCATCGAAGCGCCGCGCGACCTCCTGGGCCGGGCTCTCGAGGCGCTCGAGCAGGCGCGGCGCGCGGGCGGTGGACGCGTCGTCGCGTTCGGCTCGCCGGACGTGATCTGGTCGCGCGACGCGAGCAATCCCGCGCGCTTCCTCGAGGAGTGAGACCCGTGACGCACCGCGCCCCGTGGTTCGCGCTGATCGCCGTCCTCTCGGTCACGTTGTCCGCGGCCGCCGCGGTGCCCACCCGCGAAGTCGACCTGCGCGTCGTCTCCGAGGACCAGGTCAACCTGACCGGCGTGGTCGTGCTCCCCGACCCCGAGGGGCCCGCGCCGGCGAAGGGCTGGCCCGTGGTCATCCTCCAGCACGACTACGGTCGGACGCGGGACAGCGTCGGTCACGTCGCCGATGCGCTCGCCGAGCGCGGCATCGCGTCCGTCGTGATGGACATGCGGGGACACGGACGCTCGATGACGATGCAGCCGCACGGCGCCTACCTGTTCGGCGTGCGGCCGATGCGCGAGCTGCACCGCGCGGCCGCGGACCACGACCTCGTCGTGCGCCAGCTCGCCACGGTGCCGGGACTCGACCTCGCGCGCGTCGCGATCGCGGGGGTTGGGCACGGCGCACTGATCGCGGCGGAGGCCGCGGCCCGCATCCCGGCGCTGCGTGCGGTCGTCATGATCGACCCCGTCGAAGCGGTCGTCGGCTTTCGTCCCGCCGCGGACCTCGGGCTGCTCGGCAACCGGCCGGTGCTGCTCGTCGGCTCGCAGCTCCCGCAATCGCGCGAGCGGGTCAAGACGCTGACGGGGTTCGGCTCGGGCGAGCGCACCGTCGTCCTGTCCGACAAGTTCGCGACGCAGGACCGTGTGATCGCGGCCGACAGCAAGGCGCTCGCGGACGTCGTCGACGGGCTCGCGGCGAGGCTCGGCGCGACCGCTCCGGGGGGTGCCGCGCCGCCGCCCGCGCCGGCACCCGCCGCCGGCGGAGAGACACGCTGACCGCCGGCCTCCCGTGGTCGCGACGCCGATTCCTGCGGACGTCGATCCTCGCGGGTGGGGCGCTCGCCGGAGCGTCGCTGTCCGGCTGCGGCGTCCGCAAGCCGGCGCCGGGCGGCGCCGTGCGCTACGCGCTCTCGGCCGAGCCCGCGACGCTCGACTTCGCGCGTTCGCGTGACAAGACGGCGCTCGCGCTGGGGCACGTCGTCGGGGACGTGCTCGTCGCCTTCGACCGCAATCTCGCGTTGCACCCGCGTCTCGCCCAGGCGTGGGAATGGTCGCCGGACCGCCTGCGGCTCACGTTCGCGCTGCGCCAGGACGCCCGCTGGCACGACGGCCACAAGGTCACCGCGGCGGACGTCGTCCACACCTGGGAACGCGTCACCGACAAGACGGCCGGGCTTCCCGACCGCATGCAGATGTTCAACCTCGTCGCGGGACTCTAGACGCCGAACCCTTCGACCGTGCGCGTGCACTACAAGCGCCCGTACGCGCCCGCGCTGGTCGCCTGGTCGCAGACGCCGCTCGTGCCGCGGCACCGTCCGCCGGGGGACGGCGAGGTGGTGGGTTGCGGACCGTTCCGCCTCGCGCGGTGGGAGCGCGGCCAGCGCCTGGTCCTCGTGCCCGACCCCAACCACTGGGCCGGCGCGCCCAACGTGACGGAGCTGCGGCTCGAAGTACTGGGTGACGCCGCGACGCGCTTCGCGGCGCTGCGCAGCGGCGCGCTCGACATGTGTCCCGTCGGCCCCGACCAGTTCGTGCAGTACGAGGCCGACACGGCGCTCCGGAAGCGCTTCCGGCCGCTGTCGTACCACGTCCTGTTCTTCCAGTACGTCGCCTGGCGCATGGACGGGAGCAACCCGTTCTTCGGCGATCGCCGCGTGCGGCGCGCGATGACGCTCGCGATCGACCGCCAGACCTACGTGCGCGAGCTGCAGCGCGGCTTCGGCACCGTGCCGGTCTCGTCATTCCATCCCGACTCGTGGGGCCACGCGCCGGAACTCGCGCCGTGGCCCTACGACCTCGCCCGCAGCCGCGCGCTCCTCGCCGAGGCCGGCTGGCGCGCGGGTGCGGGCGGGATCCTCGAGCGCGGCGGCGTGCCGTTCCGCTTCAAGCTGACCTACGCGGCGACCAACGCGGAGACGGGGCGCATCGCCGAGTTCGTCGCGGCACAGCTCGCCCAGGCCGGCGTCGCGGCGGAACTCGAGCCGCTCGACTGGGCCGTGTTCCAGGAGCGCACCGCGGCGCGGCGCTTCGAGGCGATCCTGTTCTTCCGGTACCTCGACCCCGATCCCGATCCGTTCGACCTCTGGCACTCGTCGCAGGCCCGATCGGGGGTCAACTACGCCGGGCTGCGCGACCCCGAGGTCGACCACTGGATCGAGTGTGCGCGCGAGGACCTCGACACCGCGCGGCGCGCCGACTACTACGCCCGCATCGAGCGGCGGCTCCACGAGGAACAACCCGACACGTTCCTCTCCTGCCCCGAGGCCCGCATGCTCGTCGACGCACGGCTGCGCGGCGTGAGCGGCAGCCCGATCGGCATGTTCGAGCATTGGCCGGGGCCGGCCGGATGGACGTGGTCGGCCGCGGCCGGGGCGGACTCCTGAGCGCGCGTGTCCTGCTGCGGCTCGTGCTGCGGCGGCTCGGGGTGGCCGCCGTCACGCTCCTCGTGCTCGCGTTCCTGCTCTTCGCCGCGTTCGACGCGCTGCCCGGCGACCGGCTCTCCGGGGCCGGGCCCGACGAGGACCCGCTGTCGCTCGACCCCGCCACGCGCGCCGAGCTCATGCGCCTGCGCGGACTCGACCGCCCGCTCCCGGTCCGCTTCGCGAGGTGGTGCGGCGCCGTGCTCACGCTCGATCTCGGGACCTCGCAGCGCACGGGACGTCCCGTCGCCGCCGAGATCGCGGAGCGCCTGCCCGCGACGCTCGAATTGAACCTCGTCGCGTTCACGATGATGCTGGGCTGCGGGCTGCCGCTCGGCTGGCACGCGGCACGGCGCGCGGGCGGTCCGTTCGACCGCGGCAGCGGCGCCCTGCTGCTCGCGCTGTACGCCGCTCCCGCGTTCTGGATCGCGCTCGCGCTGCAGAGCGCGCTCGCCGTGCACTGGCGCCTCCTGCCGCTCTACGGGCGCAGCGACCCGTCGGGCGCGGGCGGCGCGCTCGACCGCGCGCAGCACCTCGTGCTGCCGGCGCTGTGCCTCGCGGTGCACGGGCTGGCGTTCTACGCGCAGTGCGCGCGCAACGGCGCGCTCGGCGGGTTGCTGTCGCGGCACGCGGCCACGGCGCGCGCGCTCGGCCTCGCGGAACGGCGCGTGTTCGCCGCGCACGCGGTGCGGCCGTCGGCCCTCGCGCTCGTCTCCCTCCTCGGTCTCGTGGTCCCCGCGCTCGCGGGCGGGTCGGTCGTGATCGAGGCCGTGTTCGCCTGGCCCGGCGTCGGCTCCCTGCTCTACGCCCGCGTGCAGGCCCACGACGCTCCGGTGGTCCTGGGACTCGCGCTGCTCGCGGCGTCGCTCACGATCGCCGGCAGCCTCCTGGCCGACGTGCTCGCGTTGTGGGCCGACCCGCGCCTGCGCGCCGCGGGCGAGGCCCGGCCGTGACGCGTCCGCGCGGCGCGCTCCTCGCGGGCCTCGTGGTGTGGGGCACGCTCGTCCTGCTCGCCGTCGCGGGGCCGTGGCTCGTGCCGCGCGATCCGCTGGCGATCGACCCGCAGGCGATCCTGCAGCCGCCGTCCGCGGCCCACCCGCTGGGCACCGACAGCCTCGGCCGGGACGCGCTCGCGCGGCTGCTCCACGGGGGACGGACGAGCCTTGCAGCGGGCCTCGCGGCGACCGTGCTGGGGATCGCGCTCGGCGCGGCCGCCGGCACCGCTGCCGGGCTCGCGCCGCGCGCCCTCGACGCGCTGCTGTCGCGGGCGGCCGACGTCGTGAACGCGTTCCCCCCGCTCGTCGGCGCGCTGGCCCTCCTCGGCCTCGCCGCGCCGCACCTCGCCCGGGTGCCGGCGGCGCTGCGCGCGGGGCTGCTCGTCGGCCTGTTCGCGTGGCCCGCGCTGTTCCGCTTCGTGCGGGCCGAAGTGCGCGCACTCGCGTGCGGCGACGCGGCCCTGGCCGCCGCGGCCGTGGGAGCCAGCCCGGTGCGGGTCGCGGCCCTGCACCTGCTCCCGCGGGCCGTGCTGCCCGCGCTCGCCCCGGCCTCGTTCCTGGCCGGCGGCGCCGTGCTGGCCGAAGCCGCACTGGCGTTCCTGGGGCTCGGCGCGCCGCCCCCGTCACCGTCCTGGGGGGCCCTGCTCAACGACGGCATGGCGCACGTCGACGTCGCCTGGTGGCTCGGCCTCTTCCCCGGCGCCTG
>JABLTH010064767.1_pt1 | contig 17313 bp, 13 predicted proteins | sample 7875711 | NCBI WGS metagenome assembly JABLTH01 (sample SAMN14941262, study PRJNA633318) | bioreactor metagenome | isolation source: bioreactor | place: China | collected 2019-03-05 | reverse complement strand
ATTTTCGCGCAGGCGCACGATGGTGTAGTTCGGCGTTTCCAGATGGATATTGGGAATCAGGATGACGCTGATATCCATGCGCTGTTCCACGGCGTGAATATCGCTGCGTTTTTCATTGAGCAGGAAGGTTGCTACTTCGACCGGCAGTTGTACCTGCACCGCGCCGGTGTTTTCCTTCATGGATTCTTCCTGAACGATGCGCAGGATGTGCAACGCAGTGGATTCGATACCGCGAATATGGCCGGTGCCGTGGCAGCGCGGGCAGGGGATGTGGTTGGATTCACCCAGGGATGGGCGCAGGCGCTGGCGCGACAGTTCCATCAGGCCGAAGCGGGAAATCTTGCCGGTCTGCACGCGGGCGCGGTCGTAATGCAGCGCGTCGCGCAGGCGGTTTTCCACTTCACGCTGGTTACGTGCGCTTTCCATATCAATGAAGTCAATCACCACCAAGCCACCCAGGTCGCGCAGGCGCAGTTGGCGGGCGACTTCTTCAGCCGCTTCCAGGTTGGTGTTGAAGGCTGTCTGCTCGATGTCGCTGCCACGGGTGGCGCGGCCGGAGTTGACGTCTACCGAAACCAGCGCTTCTGTATGGTCGATCACAATGGCGCCGCCGGAAGGGAGCCGCACTTCGCGGGAAAACGCGGTTTCGATCTGGTGTTCGATCTGGAAGCGCGAGAACAACGGCACGTCATCGCGATACAGTTTCACGCGCGACACGTTGCCGGGCATGACGTGGTTCATGAACTGGACCGCCTGTTCATAAATGTCGGGCGTATCAATCAGGATTTCGCCGATGTCGGGCTGGTAGTAATCGCGGATGGCGCGAATCACCAGGCTGCCTTCCTGATAAATGAGGAAAGCGCCTTTTTGCAGGTTGGAGGCGTTTTCGATAGCCGTCCACAGTTGCAGCAGGTAGTTGAGGTCCCATTGCAGCTCTTCCAGCGTACGGCCGATACCGGCGGTACGCGCAATGATGCTCATGCCGTTGGGCACTTCGAGCTGCGCCATGATATCGCGCAACTCGTTGCGGTCTTCACCTTCGATGCGGCGCGATACGCCGCCGCCGCGCGGGTTGTTCGGCATCAGCACCAGATAGCGGCCTGCCAGGCTGATAAAAGTGGTAAGCGCGGCGCCTTTGTTGCCGCGCTCGTCTTTCTCGACCTGCACGATGATTTCCTGGCCTTCGCGCAGCACATCCTGGATTCGCTTGCCGTCGGCATCGTTCAGGTAATTGCTGCGGGCAACTTCCTTGAAGGGCAGGAATCCGTGGCGGTCGGTGCCGTAATTGACAAAAGCGGCTTCGAGCGAAGGCTCGATGCGGGTGATGACACCTTTGTAGATATTGCTTTTCTTTTGTTCTTTTCCTGCGTGTTCGATGTCCAGGTCGATCAGTTTCTGGCCATCAACAATCGCAACACGCAGCTCTTCAGCCTGTGTTGCATTAAATAACATGCGTTTCATTTGTTGTTATCTCCCGCGCTCAAAGCGGGTGTGTAACGCAAAGCTTAAACATGGCCGAAGGAGAACACTGCCGGGAGACAGTGGGTCAGACAATAGCTACCGTATGGCACAGGTCATCGTTAAGTGCGGGCGTTTCATTGGCGCCTGCCTGGGGCGAATGAAATTCGCCAAAGAATCCTGTTTTATATCAAATCGTTAAGCAGTAAAGCTAACGTCGAATGTAAAATTGCGCGACACGGTTTTTTCGTGTCCGGCACGACTATCGTTTACAATAAACCCGGTTTTGGTTCTCGCCACGCGGCTAATCATGATTAGCGTATCGTTACATGGCAGCGCTTGAGCGCAATTAATTTGGTAACTCTATGGTTCGTCACGTTGCTGGCATTGGCCATGTGTGTAAAGCATGGCGATTAGCTGAAGTAACGGGAACCAGTGGTTGACCCAACTTGCTAAGAATCGCTACTTCTTTCAGCGTTGGCTGAAATGGTGAGCGAAATTAACCAGAATTCCTTTGGTTTGCCTTGCTACATTGGCAAACACGACACGCGCAAGTATAGGCTAGATGATGGAAATAGGCAAAAACTCCGTTACCCTGTTGACGGTTGATGAGAGTGCGGAAGGGCAGCGCATTGATAATTTCCTGGCGCGGCAGCTGAAAGGCGTCCCTAAAAGTCATATTTATCGCATTCTGCGTAGCGGCGAAGTCCGGGTAAACCGCGGCCGCGTTGAGGCTACCCATCGCTTGCAGATCGGGGAGGTGGTGCGTATTCCGCCTGTGCGTACGGCAGCACCGGAAAAAACGGCGGGCAGCGCGCCTGTGGCGGCTCGTCTTGCTGGCGCGGTCATTTATGAAGACGATGCCATGCTGGCCTTGGATAAACCTGCCGGAATGGCGGTGCACGGCGGTAGCGGTATTTCTCGCGGCGTAATCGAGCAACTGCGCCTGGAGCGGCCGCAGGCCAAGTTTCTGGAGTTGGCGCACCGGCTGGATCGGGAAACCTCGGGTGTGCTGCTGATCGGCAAGAAGCGCAGCGCATTGGTGGCGCTGCACGACATGATGCGCGAAAACAAAATGCGCAAGCGCTATACCATACTGGTCAAAGGCCGTTGGCCGGACCAGAAGCGGCGTGTGGTGCTACCGCTGGTCAAACGCGAAATCGAAAACGGCGAGAAGCGTGTCAGCGTGGAGGAAGGTGGGCAGCGCTCCGAAACCATTTTCTACCTCAAGGAACATCTGGGGGACTACTCATTGCTGGAAGCGGAATTGATCACCGGGCGTACGCACCAGTTGCGGGTGCAACTGGTGCATCTTGGGTATCCCATTGTCGGGGATGATAAATATGGCGATTTTGCGCTGAATAAAGTACTACAAAAGCGCGGGCTGAAGCGCATGTTCTTGCATTCCACCGAAACCACACTCAAACACCCGTTGACGGGCGAGACGCTGACATTGGTGGCACCGCTACCGCCAGAGCTACAGAAATTTGTTGATTCATTGAAAGAGCGTCATGCCGAGCAAGTTTGAATTATTGATTTTTGATTGGGATGGCACGCTGGCTGATTCGACCCAGGCCATTGTTGACGCGCTTAATGTGGCGAGTCAGGAAACGGGATTGCCGCAGCCTTCCGAGCAGGCTTCGCGCGCCATTATCGGTCTGGAATTGCGGCAGGCGCTACGTACCCTGTTTGGTGAAGTGGACGAACAGCAGCTGCAGCAACTGGTGCGCAGCTATCACCGGCATTATTCCGCAGTACAGGATGATATTCCATTGTTTGCCGGCGCCGGGGAGGCCTTGCGCGAATTGGCTGGAAACGGCCACCTGCTTGCCGTGGCGTCCGGCAAGGGGCGCCACGGCCTGACGCACGCCATCCAGTCGTCTGGCGTTGGCGACATCATTTTCGCATCGCGCAGTGCCGACGATTGCCATTCCAAGCCGCATCCGCAAATGCTGCATGAAATCATGGATGAACTGGGTGTGGAGGCCGAGCGTGCAGTGATGATCGGGGACACCACTTTTGATCTGCAAATGGCCAGTAACGCCGGCGTATCCAGCTTGGGCGTGACCTACGGCGCGCAGCCGCTGGAAAACCTGCTGCCACATTCGCCGCTGGCTACTTTCGACAGTTTTGCTACACTTCACGCATGGTTACGCGCGAACGCCTGATCTGTGCCAGCCAGGACTTGCTGGAGCAGGGGCAGGGGGTCAGCTTCCCTGTTTCCGAGGCCGAAGGTGTTACTGGTTTTGTGGTGCGCTACCGTGGCGTTGTTTCGGGTTACATCAATCAATGCGCACATGTGCCGGTACCTCTTGATTGGCAAGAAGGGAAGTTTTTTGACTTGACCGGGCACTACCTGATTTGTGCTACCCACGGGGCTCAGTATGAGCCGGAAACCGGAGCGTGCGTGTTGGGGCCCTGCAAGGGGAAGTCGTTGCGGAAATTATGCGTCGCAGAGCGCGATGGCTATGTTTATCTTGTTGAATAGATTAGAAAGTTGATGATGTCGGACAATCAAAGCTGGGAGCGCAGCACGTTGGAGAAGCTGGCGCTGGGCGCGTTGCAGGAACAAAAACGTGCTCGGCATTGGGGCATTTTTTTCAAGACGCTGACGTTTGTCTATCTGTTTGCACTGCTGTTCCTGGCATTGGACTGGATAGGGCCTGGCCGGGCTGCAACCGGCGCACATACGGCGGTTATCAGCATCGATGGCGTCATTGGCGAAGGTGATGCAGTAAATGCAAGCGATACCGTATCCAGCCTGCAATCTGCATTCGAGGACAAGAACACCAAAGGTGTCATCCTGCGCATCAACAGCCCTGGCGGCAGCCCTGTTCAAGCCGGCATCATCAATGATGAAATCCGCCGTTTGCGCAAACTGCACCCCAAGACGCCGCTGTATGCCGTGGTGGAAGACGTTTGTGCTTCGGGCGGTTATTACATTGCTGCTGCGGCCGACAGGATTTATGTGGATAAAGCCAGTATCGTAGGCTCAATCGGGGTGTTGATGGATGGGTTTGGTTTCACCGGCGCCATGCAGAAACTGGGCGTGGACCGCCGGTTGATGACGGCAGGGGAAAACAAGGCCATTCTGGATCCATTTTCTCCGGTGAACCCCAAGCATCAAGTGTATGCGCAGGCCATGCTGCGCCAAATTCACCAGCAGTTCATCAAGGTGGTGCGCGATGGCCGGGGCGCTCGCTTGAAGGAAACCCCGGAAACTTTTTCCGGCTTGTTCTGGACTGGCGAAAAAAGCATAGAACTTGGCCTGGCTGACGGGTTCGGCAGCACCAACAGCGTTGCTCGCGATGTGATCAAAGAGGAAAACCTTGTGGACTTTACTACGACTGAAGGCCTGGCTGACCGTTTTGCCAGAAGGCTGGGTGCTTCCGTCATGAGTACGCTGTCCGGCAACGCCTTCAAATTACACTAAAGGATGCGGAAGATGCGCTATCACTTGTTAGCATGGTTGCTACTGGCAGCAGCAGTACACGCGCATGCCGCAACCGGCGTGGTGGAGGGCGTGCGCATGCCGATCTGGGTAGAGCAGGATGGCGCAATCTCCGCGCTTGCCCCTGGTGCGCGGCTACGCACCACGGACGCTGTAGTGACCGGGGAGGGCGGCAGGCTGCTGTTGAAGCTTGATGACGGTAGCCTGGTCAGGCTGGGTGAGAATGCCAAACTGGTGCTGGATGATTTGAAATCCGGCCAGGGTACGGCCCACACTGCAATTTCGGTGAAACAAGGCAGCTTCCGCTTCAAAAGCGGGGGGGCTAAAAAAACGGTCAACGTGATGGCCGGAAGTTTGTCGGCCAGTAGCGGCCGGCTGGACATCTGGGGTAACGTCGGCGAAGAGCGCGATGTACTGGCGTTGCTGGCAAAAGGCCGCGTAAAAGTCGAACACGACAACGGCAGTAACGCGGTACTGGCGCGCGCAAACACCTTTGTAGATGCGCTGGACGGCGGCACGCTGAGTCCGGTTACGAAAGTTGCTGCTGGCGATTATCGTCGCTGGATTGCGCAAACCGATCTGCAAACAGGCAAAGGGGTTGCCACGCACAAAGGCCGCTGGATTGTGGATCTCGGGACTTTCCGCGAACGCGCCGAGGCTGCCGCGATTGTCCAGGATGTTGCAAAGGAAGGTTATGCGGTTGTCGCCGTTCCCGCCAATGTCCAGGGAAAAACCTACTGGCGCCCGCAAATCAGCCATTTCAAAACGAGTAACGACGCCGCAGTTGTAGCAGAGCAGTTAAGAAATCAGTTTGATACATTCTCCATTACCACCAGAAGAAAATAGTTCCCTTTCATGCAAGTAGCCCGTTGGACAACCTTTGCCACTGTGGCAGCGCTGCGCAGTGCTGCCGTTGATTTCATCCTGCAGTCCGCCGAAGCCGCAATAAACGCCCGCGGGCGTTTTGACATTGTGCTGGCAGGAGGCAGTACTCCGAAGCAGATTTATGAAAGTTTGCGTCGTGCCCGGACCGATTGGTCGAAATGGCACATATGGTACGGCGACGAGCGTTGCCTGCCGCCGGAGCATGCCGACCGCAACAGCAAAATGGCGAGTGATGCCTGGCTGGCGGCAGTGGATATTCCTGTCGCGCAAGTACATCCCATGCCGACAGAGCATGGTTCTGTGGAGGCGGCAAAAACCTATAGCCTGGCCTTGCAGGGGCTTGCCGAGTTTGACCTGGTGTTGCTGGGATTGGGCGAAGATGGCCATACGGCCAGCCTGTTTCCCGGGCAACAGTGGGAATCCGAGCCGCCGGCACCGGCTATTCCGGTGAGCGATGCACCGAAACCCCCGTCCGATCGGGTCAGTTTGTCAGCGTCAAGGCTGAGCCAGGCCCGTCAGGTGTTGTTTATCGTGACCGGCGCCGGAAAAAAAGAGGCTGTCCGGCAATGGCGCAACGGTGAACCTTTGCCGGTACATGCGATCACGCCTCAAGCGGGGGTCGATATCTTTGCTGATGCCGAGGCAGCGGAGTAGTTGCACAAAGTAACCACGGGCGATCAGTCGTCAGATCGCCCGCGGTTGTTAGCCGTGATGTTTCTTGAAATAGTTGATCAGGCCGTTGGTAGAGGAATCGTGCTCATTGATCGGCTGACTGTCCACGAGCTGCGGCAGTATCTTCTGCGCCAACTGTTTGCCGAGTTCCACGCCCCATTGGTCGAACGAATTGATGTTCCAGATAATGCCTTGCACAAAAATCTTGTGTTCGTAGAGTGCGATTAATGCGCCCAGTGTCCGTGGGTCCAGTTTGCGGAACATGATGGCGTTGGTCGGGCGATTGCCTTCAAAGACCTTGTGCGGCAACAGTTTTTCCAGCGCTTCGCCGCTCATTCCCGCCGCCACCAGTTCGGCACGGGCTTCCGCTTCGGTTTTGCCGTGCATCAGCGCCTTGGGCTGCGCCAGGAAATTGGAAAGCAGCACTTTGTGGTGGTTGCCGAGCGGATACTGGGTTTCCATCGGGATGATGAAGTCCGCCGGAACCAGTTTGGTGCCCTGGTGGATCAACTGGTAGAACGCATGCTGGCCGTTGGTTCCCGGCTCGCCCCAGAGGATGGGGCCGGTGGAATAATCTACGCGCTGGCCATCGCGGTCCACGAATTTGCCGTTGCTTTACATGTCGCCCTGCTGGAAATAAGCCGGGAAACGGTTCAGGCACTGGTCGTAAGGGAAAATGGCATGCGTTTGCGCGCCAAAGAAGTTGTTGTACCAAATACCCAGCAACGCCAGCGTGACCGGCATGTTGGCTTCCAGCGGGGCATTGCGGAAATGTTCATCCATCTCGAAACCGCCTTGCAGCAGTTCTTCAAAGCAATCCATGCCCACGTACAGGGCAATCGGCAGGCCGATGGATGACCACAGCGAATAGCGTCCGCCCACCCAGTCCCAGAATTCGAACATGTTGGCGGTATCGATGCCGAATTTGGCAACTTCTGCTGCATTGGTGGAAAGCGCAACAAAGTGCTTGGCGATATGTGCCGGATCCTTGGCGGCCTGAAGGAACCATTCCCGGGCCGATTGGGCGTTGGTGATGGTTTCCTGGGTGGTGAAGGTTTTTGATGCCACGATGAACAGCGTGGTTTCCGGATTGCATTTCTGCAGCGTCATGCCCAAGTGGGCGCCGTCGATGTTGGAAACAAAATGGGCGTTCAGGTTGGCGCGGCTGTATGGCCGTAGGGCGTTGCAGACCATGAATGGGCCAAGGTCGGAACCGCCGATGCCGATGTTGACCACATCGGTGATTTGCTTGCCGGTATAGCCCCGCCACACGCCGTTTCTGACGCGCGCGGTAAAGTCTCGCATGTGCGCCAGTACGCGGTTGACGTCAGGCATGACATCCTTGCCATCGACCAGGATGGGCTGTTTGCTGCGGTTGCGCAGGGCGACATGCAATACGGCACGGTCTTCGGTGATATTGATTTTCTCACCGGAAAACATGCGTTCACGCCATTCCTCGACCTTGGCTTCGCGGGCCAGTTGCAGCAGCAAGTCACGCGTTTCCTGTGTGATGCGGTTTTTCGAGAAATCGAGCAGTATGTCTTTGTACTGTATGGAAAATTTATCGAAACGCTGTGGGTCTGCGGCGAACAGGTCGCGCATGTGCAATTGCGCCACATCCTGTTGATGTGAAATCAGTTTTTTCCAGATTGTGGATTGTGTCAATTTAGACATCGTTTTTTTATCCTTGTTGAAGAATCACTCCCGCCAACGGCGGCACCGTCATCACGACCGAGTGCGGGAATCCCATCCATGAAACATTTTCTGCCTGCAGCCCAACACCATTGCCGGAGTTGCCTCCGCCGTACAGTTCGGAATCGCTGTTGAACAGCTCCCGATAGTTGCCTCCCCTGGGCACGCCAATCCGGTAGCCGTGACGTGGCACTGGCGTGAAGTTGAGCACCACGGCCACAAACGAGCCATCGCGCGCGCGGCGCAGATAGCTGATGATGGACTGGTCCGCGTCATGGCAGTCAATCCAGGAAAAGCCTTCCGGTGCAAAATCCAGCTCATACAGCGCGGGGATGTTGCGGTACAGATGGGACAGGTCGCGGAGCATGGTACGCACGCCCTGATGCCAGCTGATGTCCAGCAGATGCCAATCCAGGGAATGTCCTACCGCCCACTCGCGCCCCTGGCCGAATTCGTTACCCATGAAATTCAGTTTCTTTCCCGGGTATGTCATCTGATAAGCCAGCAACAGCCGTATGTTAGCAAATTTTTGCCACGCGTCACCCGGCATTTTGTCCAGCAACGAGCGTTTGCCGTGTACCACTTCGTCGTGCGAAAAAGGCAGCACGAAGTTTTCGCTGTAAGCATATAGCTGGCCGAACGTCAGCTGGTCATGATGGTAGCGGCGGTGGACCGGGTCTTCCTTGATGTAACTCAAGGTGTCATTCATCCAGCCCATGTTCCACTTCATCGAGAAGCCCAGCCCGCCCAGGTAGACCGGACGCGAGATCATCGGCCAGGCTGTAGACTCTTCGGCGATGGTCAGCGCTCCCGGGAAATCCTCATGCACCATGATGTTGAGTTCCCGCAGGAAATCCAGCGCTTCCAGGTTTTCCCGCCCACCGTACTTGTTGGGCAGCCACTGGTCAGCCTTGCGCGAGTAATCGAGGTAGATCATGGACGCCACGGCATCCACCCGTAGCCCGTCGATGTGGAACTCGTTTAGCCAGTAATGCGCGTTGGCCAGCAGGAAATTGCGTACTTCGTTGCGACCGTAGTTGAAAATCAGCGTGCCCCAGTCCTGGTGCTCTCCCAGACGGGGGTCTTCGTGCTCGAACAGGGCCGTCCCATCGAAATGTGCAAGCGCCCAGCTATCCTTGGGGAAGTGCGCGGGTACCCAGTCCAGGATGACGCCGATGCCGGCCTGGTGGCAGGTATCCACGAAAAACCTGAAGTCGTTGGGCGTGCCGAAGCGGCTGGTGACGCCGAAATAGCCGGTGGTCTGATAACCCCATGATTCATCCAGCGGGTGCTCCGAAACCGGCATCAACTCAATATGGGTGAACCCCATGTCCTTGGCATAGGGCACCAGATGCTCGGCCAGCTGGCGGAAATTGAGGAACTGCCCATACTCTCCGCGTTGCCATGAGCCGGCATGGATCTCGTAGACGTTCATCGGCTGGTGCAGCCAATCCGCCTTGGCACGGGTGTTCAGCCATTCCGAGTCGTTCCATGTGTGTTTTTCGTTGGTCGGCACGCGCGCCGCGGTGCCCGGGCGCATTTCAAACGAGAACCCGTAAGGGTCGGTCTTGACCAGCAGGTGGCCGGTATGCCGGTTGCGTATTTCGTATTTGTACAGGCTGTCAGGGCCGATGCCGGGAATGAAGATTTCCCATACGCCGCTGGAGCCGTGCGCGCGCATCGGGTGGATACGGCCATCCCAGCGGTTAAAATCGCCGATGACGCTGACGCGCTCGGCATTGGGGGCCCATACGGCAAAGCGCGTGCCTTGCACGCCGCAATGTTCCACCACGTGCGCTCCCAGCATGGTATAGGCCTGGCGCAGCTTGCCTTCACCAAACAGGTGCAGGTCGTGCTCGGACAGCATGGGCGAGAAAGAGTAGGGGTCGTGGCGCTCTATGGTATGGCCGTTTTCAACCCAGCGTAGTTTGCATGGCGCGTTGATCTTGGTCGGGGATGTCAGCTGGTAAAGCCCGTCAGGATGGATGCGGGTGATTTCTTGCCATGTGTCGCCAACCTGTACCGATAGCTGTTCGGCATAGGGCAGGAAACATCGCAGCACGTAGGTGGATTGCTCCTGATGCACGCCCAGCCAGCCGAACGGATTATGGTGTCTTGCCGCAAGAATCAGATTGAGTTGCGGGTTGCTAGCGGATTTCTTGACCATGATTTTGACTTTCCTGAATTCGCCCGAGGGCCTTGTGGCGCTATTGGTTTTCTCTCGGCAACCTGACTATAATGAACCGAAACGCGGTGTTTTCTGGCTCGCAGGACACATTACCGTTTTGATGTAGCGCTCTACATACAGCCAGACTATAAATCAGAGGAGGCGAAAATGCATCAGCAAATAAAACAAGATGTAACTTCAACGCGTTTTATCAGCGCACTCACCAAAAATACCGTGGCATTGATTCTGGCTGGCGGCCGGGGGTCGCGATTGAAGTCTCTGACGGATTGGCGGGCGAAACCGGCCGTTCCTTTCGGCGGCAAGTTCAGGATTGTTGATTTCCCGCTCTCCAATTGCATTAATTCCGGCATCCGCCGCGTCGGCGTGGTGACCCAATACAAGGCGCATAGCCTGATCCAGCACATCCAGCGCGGCTGGAGCTTTTTGCGTGGCGAGTTTGGCGAGTTTGTTGAACTGCTGCCCGCCCAGCAGCGGGTGGAAGAAGGCTGGTACAAGGGGACTGCCGACGCCGTATTCCAGAACCTGGACATCCTGCGCACCATGGGGCCGGAATACATCCTGGTGCTGGCGGGGGATCATATCTACAAGATGGACTACGGCCAGATGCTGGCCTCGCATGTGCGCAACAAGGCCGACATGACGGTGGCTTGCATCAACGTGCCGATCAACGATGCCAAGGAGTTTGGCGTGATGGGGGTGGCCGGCGACGATCGCATCATCCAGTTCCGGGAGAAGCCCGCCGACCCGGACCCGATTCCGGGCAATCCTGACCAGGCGCTGGCCAGTATGGGCATTTATATTTTCAACGCTTCGTTCCTGTACGAGCAATTGATTCGCGATGCGGATGACCCCAAATCACAACACGACTTCGGCCATGACATCATCCCTTACCTGATCAGCCGTTATCGCGTTTATGCGCACCGTTTTTCCGACAGCTGCGTCGGCAGCATGAACTACTGGCGCGACGTGGGAACCATCGATGCCTACTGGGAAGCCAACATGGAACTGACCAAGGTGGTGCCGGACCTGAACATGTACGACAAGGAATGGCCGATCTGGACTTACCAGGAGCAGTTGCCGCCAGCCAAGTTCGTGTTTGACGAGGATGACCGCCGCGGCAAGGCGGTGGATGCCCTGGTGTCCGGCGGTTGCATCATCAGTGGCTCTTGCGTCAGCCGTTCGCTGCTGTTCTCGGATGTCCGGGTGCATAGCTACAGCAACATCGAAGACAGCGTGATCCTGCCCAATTGCGACATCGGGCGGCATGTCACGCTGAAGCGGGTAGTGCTGGACAAGGGTTGCATCATTCCCGAGGGCACGCAGATCGGGGTCAACCCGGAAGAGGACCGGAAGCGGTTTTATGTGTCTGAAAAAGGCATTACGCTGGTCACGCCGGATATGCTGGGGCAAAACGAAATCCATCGCGCCAGGTAACAACGTGCGAAACAAGTAAGTAACAAGATAACCCGTACCGGAGTCATACCCGCACCATGCCTGAAGCTTTGCCCAAACCCCGCAAGCTGTACCTGTGCCTTTACTGGCACATGCACCAGCCGGATTATCGCGATGTCCTCACCGGCCAGTTTGTGTTGCCGTGGACCTATCTGCATGCCATCAAGGATTACACCGACATGGCGTACCACATCGAGCAGAACCCGCAGGCCAAGGTGACTTTCAACTTTGTGCCGGTGCTGCTCGACCAGCTTGAGGAGTACGCGCAGCAACTGGATTCCGGACAGATCAGCGATCCGCTGCTGGCGCTGCTGGCGGAGCACGATCTCAGCGCGATTACCGCCGAGCAGCGCGCGTTGATCCTGGAAAGTTGTTTCCGCTGCAACCACGAGAAAATGGTGGCGCCGTTCCCCAGCTATCACCGCTTGCATACCATCTCCAAGCTGCTGCAGGAATCCGACGATATCGAGTGCAGTTACCTGTCGTCGCAGTATTTCGCCGATCTGGTCACCTGGTACCACCTGTCATGGATGGGGGAGAGCCTGCGCCGCGAATCGGAACTCGTCGTCAACCTCATGGCGCAGGGTACGGCGTATACCGCTACGCAGCGTCGGCACTTGTTCGAGCTGATCTGCAATACCGTGATCGACCTGATCCCGCGTTACCGCAAGCTGGTGGAGAAGGGGCAGATCGAGATTTCAACCACGCCGCATTACCACCCCATCCTGCCATTGCTGCTGGACTTCAATGCCGCACTGGAAGCCAGCCCCGGCATGGCGCTACCCGACAATCGCCGCTACCCCGGAGGCACCACCAGGGCGCATCGCCATACCGAATCCGCAATTGCCACGCATGCCGCGCGTTTCGGCCAGGCGCCCGGCGGGGTATGGCCGGCCGAAGGTGGCGTTTCCCAGGGCGCGTTGATGCTGCTGGCCGGTCACGGCTTCCAGTGGGCGGCAACGGGCGAGGCCGTGCTCGCCAACAGTTTGCGCAAGGCCCACGGCGACAGCGCGCTGTTTGGGGATAAGCGCCACCTGTACAAGCCTTACCGCATCAGCCAGCACGATAATCACATCCTCTGTTTTTTCCGGGATGACCGGCTGTCAGACAAAATCGGCTTCGAATATTCCAAGTGGCATGGCCGGGACGCCGTGAATGACTTTGTGCGCGAACTCGAGCAGATTCATGCACGCTTTCCCGATGGCGAAACTCCGGTGGTCAGCATCATCCTGGATGGCGAAAACGCCTGGGAATATTACCCGTACAACGCCTATTACTTCCTTACCGAGTTGTACCAGACGTTGTCGGAACATCCGAATATCGAGATGGCCACCTTCAGTCAGGTGGCGCAGCACATCAATGCCGAACAGGCCGACAAGCCGTTGCCGGAGGCCAAGATAGCCCCTGGAACACTGACCTCGGTAACGGCCGGCAGTTGGGTATACGGTACGTTCAGCACCTGGGTGGGCGACCCGGCCAAGAACAGGGCATGGGATTTGCTGTGCGAAGCCAAGCAGAACTATGACCTGGTCATGGCCAGCGGCCGCTTGAGCCAGGCGGAAAAACTTGCTGCGGAAAAGCAGCTGGGAGACTGTGAAGGGTCCGACTGGTTCTGGTGGTTTGGCGACTACAACCCTGCCGGCAGCGTGCAGAGCTTTGATTTGCTGTTCCGGCGTAATTTGATGAATCTGTACCACTTGCTGAAATTGCCCGCGCCATCCTCGCTTTCACACGTCATCAGCCATGGTGGCGGTGATGCAGAAGGCGGCGGTACCATGCGGCGTGGGCAGGAATAATAATATGCGTAAGAGGAATCCATTATGGCTAAATCCGTAGCCCTGCTTCTGGGCGTACACGCCCACCAGCCCGTAGGCAATTTTTCTCATGTACTGGATGATGCCCATGTCCGTTGTTACGGCCCTTTTCTGCGTGTGCTGCATCAATACCCGGACTTCCACTTTGCCATCCACAGCAGCGGGTGGCTGCTGGAGTATTTGTTGCAGCAGTATCCGCAAGACCTGCAACTGCTGAAGGAAATGGTCAAGCGCGGCCAGGCTGAACTGTTCGGCGCGGGATATACCGAGCCGGTACTGGCGGCGATTCCTTCTCGTGATCGCGTGGGGCAGATCACCCAATTGTCTGATTACCTCAAAAAGAAGCTGGGGCAGGTGCCGCAGGGTGCATGGCTCACCGAACGCGTGTGGGAATCCACGGTGGTTCCGGCCTTGGCGGATGCCGGCATCAAGTACGTCACAGTGGACGACTACCATTTCCTGTGCACCGGCAAGCAGGCGCATGAACTGAATGGCTTTTACACCACGGAAGAGGATGGACGCGAACTGGACCTGTTCCCGATTTCCGAACCGTTGCGCTATCGCCTGCCGTTTTCCCCGGCGCATGAGGTGGTGAGCTATCTGGAAAGCCTGGCGGATGACAGCGGGCGAGCTGCCGCCGTGTACTTTGACGACATTGAAAAATTCGGCATCTGGCCGGAAACCTACGAATGGGTGTATGAAAAAGGTTGGCTCAAGGATTTCATTGAAGGCGTGCTGGCCTCCAAAATTATCCGTCCCATGACGTATGCCGCCTATCATTCCAAGGCAACAACCAAGGGCGTGGTGTACCTGCCCACGGCGTCCTACAGCGAAATGAACGAATGGGCGCTGCCGGTGCCCGCCGCGCATTATTATGCCGACCTGGTCGAGCAGGAAAAGCGGGAAGGGCGCTGGGAGCGCAACAAGCCGTTTGTGCGCGGCGGTATCTGGCGCAATTTCCTGATGCGCTTTCCGGAAGCCAACTGGATGCACAAGCGCATGCTGGCGCTGTCCGCCCGTTACCACGCGCTGCCCAAGGCCAGCCAGACGCCGCGCATGCTGCATCTGCTTTACGAATCCCAGGCCAATGATGCCTATTGGCATGGCCTGTTCGGCGGCCTGTACCTGCCACACCTGCGTCGCGCCATCTACAACGCCATTGTTGAGTTGGAAGCACTGCTGGACGGGGTGGATATGCGTGCCGGCAGAAACTTCATCGACCTCGACCTGGATGGCGAGCAGGAACTGTTCCTGCAGAACGGCGTGCTGCAAGCCGTGGTCAGGATGGATGGCACGGCTTCCATCTGTGAGCTGGACGCATACCGGCTGCGCCATAATTTTGGCGATACCCTGACGCGCCAGACCGAGCATTACCACCGCAAGGTGCATGCGCAGCCGAGCCATGAATCCAGCGGCAACGGGATCGCCAACCCGCATGAGCGCATGGTGTCCAAGCACGAAATCCTGGCAGATGACCTGGCAACCGACAGCAATGCCAAAACCTTGTTCCATGATACTTGGCAGTCGTCGCCTGGTGCGGATGTGCAACCGGTGCATTATACTGCCGCGCCAACCAAAGGCCGGACGCCGGCACAGTCTTTTGCCGGCGTGTTTGATGGTTACACGATCGTCAAGAAAATTGCGCTCAAGGAGCAGAAGTTAAGCGTGGATTACCAGTTTGCAAAAACGACCACGGGTATTTTTACGGTCGAAATCAACCTGGCCATGCCCAGTTGTGACGGGCCGGCAGGACGGTTCCGGGTCGGCGGGCATGTGCCGGGCGGGTTCGGCCAGCCGCTGCACATCGAAAAAATGCAGGAAGTGCTGCTCGAAGACGAAGTATTGGGCGGCGTGGTGAGGCTGACCAGCAACACGCCGGCAGTATTCAATTCATGGCCGCATTTCAGCGTTTCCCAATCCGAAGCCGGCTTCGAGAAGATCATGCAGGCCGTCACCATCGTCCTGTCCTGGGATTTGCGCAAGACCGGCGGCTCGATCTCCCTCGGTCTGGAAGTGAATGCCTGACCAACCGGCCACGGACACTCACGCGCCGTGAGTGTCCGTGGTCAAACCGGTGCATTGGCACAATTGTAGTGCGTTGATGCAACCGGGAAAACCATTCCCCAAGTCTCTTGGTCCAGCGTTATCCATCTGATTTTATTGCTTATTATTTTGTTTTTCCCGTGCGCCGCCCATGCCTGGCACATGGCTTGCTTAGGTAAGGGCAAATGGGTGCGCCAGAGAAACAGCTGAAGATTTTACTGGTCGACCAGAGTGCCCGCAGGTCAACGCCGTTGAAGCAATCGTTGGCCAGTGCGGGTTACGAGGTGGTTGGGCGGATTCCTAGCAGCGCGAATCTCTACCGGGCAGTTGCCGAGTTGCAGCCGGACGTCATCATCATTGATGTGGACTCGCCCAGCCGGGACACGCTTGAACACATTATCGTGGCAGGCAAGGATGATCCCAGGCCGATCGTGATGTTTACGCATGACGGTGATTCGGAAAAAATCCGATCGGCGACACGCGCAGGGGTGAGCGCCTATGTGGTGGGTGGTCTGGAAAGTGAACGGATCAAACCCATACTGGATGCGGCGATTGCGCGTTTTGACGAATACCGTGCGGTCAGGGTTGAACTGGATCGCGCCAACCTCAAACTGAGCGAACGCAAGAATGTGGAGCGCGCCAAAGGGGTGCTGATGAAGCAGCGGGGGCTGGACGAAAATCAGGCCTATACGCTGATGCGCAAGATGGCCATGGACAGGAACATCAAACTGGCCGAACTGGCGGAACAGATTGTAGATGCAGCAAAGTTGCTGCTGTAAGTGAACTGGTTTAACAGCCTGTGCCAAAGGCGGTACAGGCTGAAAGTAATGAGGGCATAGCCGCCCTCGCAACGGACAAAGGCGTCCAATTTTCGCTGGCAACAGCGAGGGTTGGGCGCCTTTTTTGTTTTTTGATTTTCCACAGGAGAAATGATCATGAAGACACATGGAACTGAAACAGATGCAGCGGTGCCAGACGTGGAGCGCCGCAATTTCTTCAAGCTGGGCGCCGCCGCATTCGGCGCTTCGGCCATGATGGGCTTGCTGCCGGAGGGCGTGCGTAACAGTGCCTGGGCCGCCGGCACCGACAAACCGGAAAAGACCGAAGTCAAAATCGGCTTTATTCCGCTGACGGACTGCGCCCCCATTGTGGTTGCCTCGGAGATGGGTTTCGACAAGAAATACGGTATCAAGATCACCCCCAGCAAGGAGGCTTCCTGGGCGGGAGTTCGCGACAAGGTAGTGAATGGTGAACTGGATGCCGCGCATATTCTGTATGGGATGATGTATGGCGTACAGATGGGGGTGGGCGGCCAGCAGAAAGACATGGCGGTGCTGATGACACTGAATCATAACGGCCAGGGCATTACCTTATCCAATCAGGTCAAGGAAAAGGGTGTGGTGGACGGTGCCACGCTGAAACGGCTGATCGATAACGAAAACCGCGATTACACCTTTGCCCAGACTTTTCCCACCGGCACTCATGCCATGTGGTTGTATTACTGGTTGGCGGCGTATGGCATCAATCCGCTGAAGGATGTCAAAACCATCGTGGTGCCACCGCCGCAAATGGTCGCCAACATGCGTGTCGGCAACATGGATGGCTATTGCGTGGGCGAGCCGTGGAATGCGCGGGCGATTTTCGACAAGGTCGGTTTT
>JABLTH010016582.1_pt1 | contig 17321 bp, 12 predicted proteins | sample 7875711 | NCBI WGS metagenome assembly JABLTH01 (sample SAMN14941262, study PRJNA633318) | bioreactor metagenome | isolation source: bioreactor | place: China | collected 2019-03-05 | reverse complement strand
GCTCACTGACAAAGTCGGTGGTGACCCGATTCGCTACGCTGATGCGGTGGTGGTCGCGGCCAACGGAAAAATGTATTTCACCGACGCCTCGACGCGTTTTGCACCGAGCCAGTGGGGTGGCACATTCGAGGCGAGCGTGCTCGACATACTCGAACAGCAGGCGACCGGTCGAGTGCTCGAATATGACCCGGCGACGCGCGGTACTCGTGTGGTGGCACGCGGGCTGGCGTTCGCCAACGGCATCGCGCTGTCGAAGGATGAGCAGACGCTGTTTGTCAATGAGACCGGCAAGTACCGGGTGTGGAAGATAGCTGTCACGGTAGCAAATCTGGACTTGTCGCGCGGCGCGGCTGCATTGGGCGCGACCGTGCTGTTCGACAATTTGCCAGGTTACCCGGACAACCTGATGCGCGGTCTCGACGGCAAGATCTGGCTGGGCTTTGCCAAGCCGCGCAACCCCAAGATCGACAACATGGCCGACAAGCCCTTCCTGCGCAAACTCACGTTGCGCTTGCCGCGGGCCCTGTGGCCAGTGCCGAAGGCCTATGGTCACGTAATGGCGTTTACTGAGGATGGCAAGGTCGTTGCCGACTTGCAGGATCCGACCGGCGCTTATCCCGAAACCACGGCGATTACCGAAACGGCCGATCGCTGGTACGTGCAGAGCTTGCACGCCAAGGGTCTGGGCTGGTTGCCGCGGCAGCAATGAACCAGGGTGAGCAGGCCCTAGCCCAAAGCCCTCACATCTGAAGCACGACGCCTGCCAGCGCGCCAAAGGCAATCATCCACAGCGGATGCCACTTGGTGAGCATGTAGACGGCGAATGAGATGCCGGCGAGCACCCAGGCGCGCCAGTCGGGGAAGCCGCGCATCAGCAGCATGCAGCCAGCAAACATCAGCCCGACCGTGACAGGTGCCAGCCCGCGCAGCACGATCTCGCGCCATGGGTTGGCCTGCAGGCGGGCGAACATCCGGGTGGTGATGACCATGAGCACAAAGGGCACGAAACTGATGCCACCCAGTGCAGTGAGTGCGCCGGGGATGCCGGCCACGTGATAGCCAAAGAGCGCGATGTAGAGGATGTTCGGCCCTGGTGCTACTTGCGCTAGCGCGATGTAGCCGGCGAATTCGGTGGTTGTCATCAGGCCGCGGCCTTCGACGAAGAAGCGGTGCATGTCCGGGATCAGCGGGATGGTGCCACCAATGCACAGGAACGACAGCGACAGATACAGCAGCAGGATGTCGAGCAGTTGGTCGCTATTTTTCACAATAGCTATCTCACAGTCGCCCGCGCTTTGATAGCACCACACCGACAGCACCGCAGACCAGCAGCACCAGCGCCATGTGCCAGTGCGCCAAGAATGCCAGCGCCGCCGACGCCACACAGAGTGCAATGCCAAGTGGTCGCCGCCAGAAGCCGCCACCCATCTTGAGCGACATGTAAAGCAGGTAGGCTGTAGCGGTAGCCGCCATGCCGGTCATTGCCGAGCGCACCGCCGGCAGATGCGCAAAGCTGTGATAGACAGCGTTGAGCGCGAGCAGGATGGCAAGAGGCACGCCGACGATGCCGACGAATGCGATCAGCGCGCCGACGATGCCGTGATAGCGGGTGCCGACAAACACTGCCAGATTGACCATGTTCGGCCCTGGTACCGCCTGGCAAACGGTCACGATCTCGGTGAACTCTTTTGACGAGATCCACTTGCGATCCTCAACCAGGATACGCCTTCCCCAGGGCAGCGCACCACCAAAGGCACTGACGCCAATCTGCAGGAAGGCGAGGAACATGGCCCAGCGGTCGGGGACGAACGCAGGGCCGGGAATCGGGGATGGAGGCGCGCCGACAGGCGGATGGCCAGGCGGCTGATCGGGCGAACTCATTGCAATTGATGCTAGCGCAGGGCCTGCGCTGGCCGCCGTCAGGTTGCTGGCAGGTCGGTTCGCAAGCGAGTTACGCCGCAGCAAAAAGAAAAACGCCTGCAGAAGCTGCAGGCGCGAAGGAGAGGAGGGGTCGTTTGTTCAGCAGCTAGCGCATGGCACGGCCGCTATTTGACCGGGCGTTGAACGATTATCGTTCAAAGCGGACACGGTTGGCGATTACTTTGCCGCCACGCCAGGTGCCGCGCACTTCGACGGCAACGCCGTTGCGCAGGTCTGCGGTAGTACCGCGCTCGAATGACGCAGTGGACGCGTCGATGCTGGTGGTGCCGAGTACGAACGAAGACACGCTGACATAGGCGCTAACGGTCCCCGACGCTTCGAATTCAGTGCCATCCGAAGGCGTACCGGTGCTGGAGCCGCTCTTGATTTCGATCCGGGTCGCCCGAACCACACCGTTCACCAGCGATCCATTCACCTCGATCAGCACACCATTGCGCAGGTCATTCGCCGTACCGTCGACAAATGTTGCTGCCGAAGCATCGATCAACACGCCGCCAACGCGGAAGGAGGCAACGCTCGCAAAATCGGTCACATTGCCGGTGGCTTCGAAAGGTGTACCTGCGCTGCCAGTCGGGGGTGTACTGGTGCTGCTGCGAATCTCGACGCTCGTTGCACGCACCACACCGCCTGTCAGCGTACCCTTGATTTCGACCGATGCGCCATTGCGCAGGTCAGCGGCGCTGCCATCCTTGAACGTGGCTGCAGAGGCGTCAACACTAACCCCGGCAACGGTGAAGGAAGCGATGCTGACGAAATTGCTGACGGTGCCAGTGGCCTCGAAGGCGCTGCTGCTACCGGGGTTGCTGGTGCTGCTGCCAGGGCTGGTGGTACCGGCATCGACCCGTGCCCGCTTGAATTCGACGCGGGTGGCGACCAGCACGCCGGCGACTACATTGCCACGCACTTCCACGCGCTGGCCGTTGGCAAGCCCGGCGGCCGTGCCGTCCTCGAAAACCGCATTGCTGGCATCAACCTGCTGATTGCCAACGCGGAAGCTGGCTACGCTGGCGAACGCACTGATGGTGCCGTCGATTTCGGCGTTGCCCATTGCTGATGCGCTGACCGAAGATTGCGGGGTGTCGTCAAGCTGCACGATGGTGGCGACGAAGACCCCGTTGACGAAGCCGCCGTGCACTTCGACCTCAGCGCCGACCACCAACTGCGCAACTGTCCCGCGAACGATGCTGGCGTGGCTGATATCCACCGCAGTGCCGTTGACGAATAGTGTCCCGGTTGAGCCGAGTGCGGTGATGAAGCCGTGGATTTCATCGACCAGAGCCGGCGTGGTGCTGCCGGCAAAGGAGAGTTTGACCTCAGTGGCTTTCAGCACACCGCTGACCAGCACGCCTTCTGCACTGGCGGCAACGCCATTGGCGAGCACGGCCGCCGTGCCACCTTCAAAGCGGGCTTGCGAGGCATCGACCGTCTGGCTGCCAATGTTGAATGAAGAGACCGAAATGAAGCCGCTGACCGCACCGCTGATGGTGACGTCCTCACCGGTGGGGCGCGGTGTGCCGGCGCGCTTCTCAACGCTTGCGTCACTGCTGACGCCGGTCGAACAGAAGGCGACGGCTTCATCGGCAAAACCGGTCATGACCGTCGCTGCCTGCAACGCCAGCTCGTTGCTGTAGCGATGATTGCCGTCGGCGCGGTTGTTGAAGGCGCGAAAGATTGGACGTGCACCCGCATCGCAGCGCCCGGCGGTTGGTGTCAGCGCAAAGAAGGCGACACCTTCATCGCTGAAGCCTTTCGGATTGCTCGCGATCGGCAGGCTGCGCAGCAGCGCGATGTCGGACGCGCTGGAGGTGAACACGTGCGATGAGGTGGCCGGGTTGAAGAACCGCTGCACCGCGACGGCGTTCGCCGGTCGGTTCTTGTTGTTCTCGGACCAGGCGGCGAAGCTGCGCCCGGTAGCCAGGAATGACAGATTCGCCGGCGCGCTGGTGAGCGCCCGCTGGTCGTCGGCAGAACCGGTCATGAAGTAGTGACCGGTTGGTGCATGGAAGAACTCCATCACCGTCACGTCGGGTGGCGCGGCGGCGAATACAGTGGGGGCAACGCCGATGGTCAGCGCCGCGATCGCCGCAGCGGGGAGAGATTGGGACAGTATGCGCATGATGTTTCCTTTCAGCCGATGACCCGCACAGGCGGGCGACGAGGAGGTGGTGATCTCGATCCCCCGTCGCCAACAGAGCGCCGGCTGGCTCGAGAAATACATCGTCACGAGAATTTCTTTGTGGTGAAAAAAGGCCGGCATGCGTTGTACGCTTGCCGGCCACAGCGATGCTTGCAACTGGACTTACTTGCTGAAACTCGCTTTTGCCGAAAGATTGGCGTTGACCGTCAGTGTGCAGGTGGAGTTGGTGCCGGTGCAAGCGCCCGACCAGCCAGTGAAGTTCTTGCCTGCCGGTGGTGTGGCAGTCAGCGTGACGCTGGTGCCCGCCGCGTAGTTGGCCTGGCAGACATTGCCGCAGTTGATGCCGCCGACGTTGCTGGTGACAGTTCCGGGGTTGCTGGTGGCGACCTTCAGTGTGAGCCCACCGCTACCCCCGCCACCACCACCGCCGCCAGTCACAGCCTGGGACCAGTTGGCGGTCGCTGCGATTGCGCCCCGGACCGTTACCGTGCATGTCGTTTGCGCACCGCTGCAGGCGCCGCTCCAGCCGGCGAAGGTGCTGCCGCTGTCTGCTTTGGCGCTGAGTGTTACAGCGGTCCCGGCCACGTAGGCGGCGACGCACTTGTTGCCGCAGGCGATGACCTTGTCGCTACTTTCCACCCTTCCGCTGCCCGTGCCAGCGGATTTCACCGTCAGATTGTCGCCCTGCACTTCCACCGCAGTCATCTGCGCGCTGATGAAGTCGCCCAGTTCGCCTGCCTGTGGCGCAGTGCAGGTCAGATCAGCACAGAGCGCCTCGTTGGTGATCGGGTCCACGGCGCCGGTGTAGTTGTAGAGTTCGTAGCGGCGTACCACTGTTCGCGTCGTCGGGTCGAGGTTGGTCGAGCCGGATTTGCGATTGCGACGTTGATGGCCGTTGCTGCCGGTCCGCGGTTCAGCCTGAATGACGTCCCACTGCACTTCGAGCTGCGCCGGATCCATCGGCACGGTGTTCGGGTTCTCGGTGATCAGTTCATCCAGCGTGACGGTGCGCGGCAACTGGCGAACAAAAACCTTCATCCATTGCGCGTTGCCGTAGCGTTCCGGTGCTTCCGGCGGCTCGGGCGCTTCCACCTCGGCGACGATCACCGGCGGATTGTTGACGACGGCGACGGGCTGCACGGTGTAGTTCGGCCACGCCACCGGCATCGGCGGATCGACAGGTACATAGCTGCCGGGGTTGGCAGCATCGCGTACCAGCCAGCGTGACGTCACCTTGTTGGCGGCGCCGTAGTAATGCACGCCGAAGTGCTCGCAGCCAGCGTTGTCATAGGTGGCCGTGTTCCATTGGTAGCAGGTGCCCGCGAAGCCCGTGCCCGGAGCGTGAGCGATGGTTTTGGTCAGACTGCAGTCGCGGCTTTCCCAGCGTACGCGGGTGCCGGATATCGCGCCAGCGGTGTACGCGGCAATGGCGGGCACGCCGTAGCGCTGCACTGTGAAGGTGGACGGTATGGCTGTGGGCGCCACGCCCTCGAGCTCCACCTCGAAACCGCAGGCGTCCTGCCCGGTGTTGTTGACGACGTCGAAGTTGCCGAGCGAGCCGTAGATGGTCGCCGTTTGTGCCTGCGAGACGGCGCTGGCGGCCAGCGCGAGGCTGCCGAGCACGGCGGCGGCCAGTGGGTGTCTGCCAAGGATTTGCATGAGGACTCCTGCCTGTTGGTTGTCGAGGGTGATGCCTCTGACAGAGCGGGAGTCGACGTCACAAATACATTGTCATAAGACTATTTTCGTCAATACCTTTTTTATGGAAGGCTCAGCTGATAAGGGCTATAACTACAAAAACGACAAAAGTCGATTTTCGGAGAAAAATGGCTTGGAGCCCAATGCAAATGGGCTATTACGCAAAAAGCTGATGACGCTGACCGCACAGTTGGCGATCAGGGCAGGTTCATCAGGCAGACGTTCTTCAGGTAGCTGCGGATGCTGTCCCAGGTATTGCGCGCAGCGGTGGCGGTCGCCGCGTTGCTGACGGCGGTGCCGGTCATACCCATCATGGCCCGCATGATGATCAGACCATCGGTGGTGGGCAGCGCCTGGCCATCGCCGTCGATGTCCATCGAACAGGTTTCAACCACCGCAGCGGCGTCAATCTGCGGAATATTGGTCCCGGTCAGCGGTGTCGCTGTGCGCTCAATCTTGCGGACCACGTCGCGCGGTGCGAGTTCGGGCTGGGCGGCGCGCAGCAGTGCTGCCGTGCCCGCCACCAGCGGTGCTGCCATTGAAGTGCCGCTCCAGGTGGCATAGCCAGTAGCCGACGCGCTGGTCGGCATCGCGCTGGTGATGGCGTCGCCCGGCGCGGCAACGCTCACCCACGAGCCGCTGTTGCTGAATGAGGCCAGGTGTTTGCTGGCGTCACTGGCGCCAACGGCGATCAAGCCATAGACGCTCTCCGCAGCAGGATATTCCTTGGCGGGTGGGTCACCCGGGCCAAGATTGCCCGCTGCAGCAACGATGACTGGCGCAATGCCGTTGGCGCAGCGCGTCTTGTCGTTGTCATAGCCAGGGTTAGAGAAGTTGAGCAGCGGATCAGTGTCGTCCGGCGGCTCGCAGGTGAAGAGCTTGGCGATAGAGGTAAGCACTTTCATCCGCAGCGGCGTGCCCAGACTCAGATTGATCACATGGGCACCGTCATCGGTGGCAGGGTTGCCGTCCGGGTCAATCGCCTTCTGCATTGCCTCAGCCAGCACCCAGACGTTGCCGACGCCATCCGGGTCAAGCACACGGTACGGCACGATCTTCGCATTCGGCGCCGAGAGCGCGATCAGGCCAGCCACGTGCGTGCCATGTCCGAAGCCCTGATTGCAGCCGGTGGTCACGCCGGACGGGCAGGGCGTGCCCACTTCGCTCGGGTCGCTGTCGCCATCGACAAAGTCGTAGCCAGGCAGCAGCTTGCCCGCCAATGCCGGGTGCGTGGTGTCAACGCCAGTATCAAGCACGGCTACCCGCACGCCGTTGCCGCGGGTAAACAGGTGGGCCTCTTTCAGGCGCGTGGCAGGGGGGGCCCATTGGGCGGCGTAGGCGGTGGGGCTGCCGACTGTCCAAGCTTGGTTTTTGCGCGCTTCCGGCGAGTTCGCCGTGTAATTTGGTTCCGCCAACAGCACGTCGGCGTTGCCCGTGACCGAAGCGATGGCTGCATTGACGTCGCTGCCGACCGGCAATTTAAGGCGATAGATCGGGCGGCTGCCAAACTGGATGGTTTGTACGACGCTCAATTGCGCCTGGATACCGGCCAATGCAGTGGTGGTGCGCAGCTTTACGACGATTTCGTCGGGTTTGAAATCGGCGCCGAACGCGCTGGCCGCCAGCATGCAAACGACGCCCACGACCATAGCGCGGGCGATGCAGCTCAGACGAGACAGGCTGTGAGTCATCTGGAAAGCGGGCATTGACATGGGCTTGCAGCTCGGGAAATTTCCGACAGAGCGAACGTAGTCCGAAAAAATACACCAAATGAAGAAATAGTTCTGATGCGAACTAATTCTGGCAGTTCGCTATCACCGCTACCAACCGCCAAAGGTGGCGAATGCGGCCCAGTGAAATGGGTGCGCATGCTGCTCCCGAACAGCTCGCTGCGCCAGCTGGCTGGCGCCAGTCGGCGTCGCGCCGGATTGAAGTGCCCGGTAAAAGGCGGTCATCCAGTCCACCGTCGTCTCGTCATCCACCGGCCACAGGCTTGCCACCACCCGGGACGCGCCGCCGATGAGGAAGGCTCGCACCAGACCGAATACCTCATCGCCCTCAGACTCGGTAGCTACGCCGCTGTCACAGGCACTGAGCACCACCAGCGCATTGCTGAGGCCGAGCTTCTCGGCGTCAAGCGCTGAAAAGTTGCCATCGGCCAGTTCTAGGGCGGAAAAGGCGGGGTTGTCGGAGCGAAAGACGCCGTGGCAAGCGAGATGGATGCTGTCCGCCGACAAGCCCAATTGGCGAAGCGTCTCGCTGCTGGCTGCATCGTCGGTTTCGACCCATGCACGGGGAAATATCTGCCGTAGCGCATCGGCTTCCCGGCTCGCATGAACGAGGCGCTGTGTGTCCGCCAGCACCAGTGGTGCCACGACGGCAGGTGCGGGGCGGGCCAGCACCTGCGCGGCCACGGCGACACTGGGCGCGACAGCGATTGGCACCTGTTCGCCCAAATATCTGCTGCCATCGTGCAAGGCCGCGAAAGCAACGGCACCGAGCTTTCCATGCGGTACCACCAGCAGATGCCGCGATTGATTGAGGGACGGCGTCAACGGAGCCCAGATCAGGTCATACAACTGCTGCAGAGCTTTCCGCGCGCGTGCCTCCAGTTGCAGCACATGCTGCGGCGGCAGCAACCGGCTGGTGCGCATGGCATCCATCTGGAACTGCACACGGCGGATGGCGCCTTGCACGACGTCCCATGGCGCCACGCGGCGAGCCATGCGAACAGACGTGTCATTGATCACGCAGGCAAAGAGTTCGTCATCTATGACACCGTATTCGACGATGACGGCGTCGTTTGGCAGTCCCCGTTGCAGTTCGGCCAACGACCGATCGTTGAGAGTGATCGCCGACCCGGTCTGTCGGTTCCCTCCGGCCGTCAAGCGCCATCGACGCTGGACCTCAAGGTAATCATGTTCGAGCCGACCGATTTCAGTCTCGGCCGCTTCGGTATCGTCGCCTTCCTCGCGCAGGCGCCTCAGGCGACGCTGTGACCAAGCGAGACGATATTGCAGCTCGTCGAGCGCTTTGTTGCCTGTAGCCTGGTTAAGTGTGATGTCACCCAGTCGGTCAGCAAGCGCGCGCGCGCGAAAACGTTCAAGCGCTAGTAGGACTGCTAGCGCTTGACTTTGTTTGCTCATGTCGTCAAGTGACAGCCGTAGCAACTCGCGGTAAGGCACCAGAGCTGCAGTTAGGAAAGAGTGGCGCAATTCATCGCCACCAAGGCGGTCACGTTGCTCCTCCACGATCGAGACCGCACGTTCGAAATGGTGTCTGGCGCCATCGAGATCGTGTTCGCGTGTAGCTATGTACCCCAGTTGAGTCAGGGCACGCAGCTCAACCGACTGCAGCCTTTGTTCATGAGCACTGGCGAGTAGTCGCGCAAAGGTGCCGCGCGCATCGCTCAACCTGCCGCAGTGGCAATCGCACTCGGCCAAAAGCACCTCAGCGCGGATCTGGTGAGCAGCCATGCCAAGCTTTCGGAATGCCGCTTCCGCGCCTGCCGCCTGTTCACGCGCCGGATCGAAGTGGCCAGTGTTCATGGCGTGCTCGGCTCGCGCCAACGCCACCGCCGCTTGGCCAGCTACTTGCGTCTGACTAGCAAAAACACGGTCTGCTTCCGACAGCAGACTGTCCAGTTGAGGATCGCCTGGCCGCAGCGCAGCTATCACCTTAGCGAGCTCGACGCGTGTCCACGCCGCCTCAAGATTCATTTCAAGGGGTTCGAAACGCTCAATCGAGTGTTGCAGGAGCGCGGTCGCTTCCGGCAGCAAATTTAGCTCGAAATAAACCTGACCAAGCTGCCGCTCCGCGTTTGCCAGATGCTGAGGCATCGACAACCGCTCATACTGCTGACGGGCGAGTTCGAACCCCGCTAACGCAGCAGCAAATTCACCTCGTGCCAAGTAAATGAGTGCGGCAGATTCCTCACATAGCGCAGACAGTATTGGCCAACCACGTTTAGTCGCTTCAATTTTGCCGCTGGAGTAATGCGCCAACGCGATATCGAACGTCCCATTTGCGGCAAGCGCGTCAGCAAGGCCAATGGTGCTTTGCACCAGTCGCTCTAGATCGTTGCCTTGGCGCAGCCCGGGCATAGCGGATTCGTAGTGTTGTATCGCGCCGGAGTAGTCCGAGCGCGCGTAACTCAACTGCCCAAGATTCAAACTCACCCGGCTCGCGGCATGCATGTCACCCAGCGCGACAAGCTCATCGCGCGCAGCGATGCCGCACTGCTCTGCGTCGTCGAGTCGCCCCTGCATGCAGAGCACCAGCACGCGGGGCACCTGTGTTTGTGCAGCCGCAGCGGCGAGGCCGAGCGCGCGGAACTGGCTGGCCGCCTGCTGCAGCAGGGTGTCAGCGTCGGACATCCGCCCCGCCGCGATGGCTGCCAGGGCAGCCACCCAGTCGTGCAACGCTGGTATTGGGCTGGCAGGTGTGGAGCGGTCGAGCGCCAGCAGTTGCCGCAGCAACTCTTCAACGGTTGCCACCTGCGCCTGATTGGTGCTCCAGCAGGCGAGCGCGGCATCCTTGAGCGCCCACGCCAGCGCGGTGCGCCGTGTGTCGTCAAGATCGACAGGAAGCTGTGATTCGCCAGCGATCAGCGCGGTGGCCAGCGCTTCGGCGGAAAACGGGGCGGACGGGGCAGCGGCGGGCATTCCGGCATTTTGCCGCGCCGGCTACGACGGACGCCTTTACGCGTCGGCGCTAGTGGTTGCCAATGTCAATCGGCGGCAGTTCCACGACGTCACTGGCAAAGCGCAGCGTCATCCAGTAGGTGCCGGCGCGCATCGCTTCCAGTTCGAAACTGCCGAGATCGTCGAGCTCAACGCTTTGCGGCGGCGGCCCGTCGCGATCAATCGACGTATCCACTGAGATTTCCACCGAGCCGCGCTCCTCGGGGCCGAGGATTTGTCCGGCCAGCACGTAGCTGTTGGCGGCGGAGACGATACGCAGATCAATGTCGCGGCCGTCGGCGCTGAACATCAGGTGACGGGTTTGCCGTGACAAGCCAGCCGAGCGCAAGCCCAGTGCACCCGGTGTGGTGGCCCAGCTATCGAAGGTGAGCGCCGCGCGCACCTTGCGGACGGCTGCGCCAACAGCGCCAGTCAGCGTAGCGGCAGGTGCGGCGGCCGCTTGCGTGGCCCACAGGCTGACTGCGGCGGCAACCAGCGGCGCTGGCGCGTCGACCAGTTTCAGCGCGCCGCGTACGGCATCGCCAAGTGCGTCGTCGTCAAGTGAGGCGGGCGATTTGTTCACGTCATGGTTCTCCGGGTTCGCTCAACAGAGTCGTCCGGCGACGACAAAATACATCGGCTGGCGCAATTTCATCTCAGGCCTCCAGCAGTTTGCGCAGCTTGCCCAGACAGCGAGCGCGGGTGGGGCCGACGCTGCCAAGCGGCATGTCGAGCCGGCGGGCTACCTCGTCGTAGGCGACGGCGTCATCAGCATCATGGTAGAGCAGCGTCAGCAGCGTGCGGCAGCGCTCGTCCATGCGTTCCAGCGCGTTGCGCACCTGGTTCTGGCTTTGCAGGGTGGCCAGCTGCTCGTCGGGTAGTGGCGAGTCGTCGGCGACGTCGTACGCGGCGCTAGCGACGCCTTCATCGTCGTCGGCTGTCAGCGAGACGGTGCGCAAGCCACGCGAACGCTGCAGCAGGGCCTCGCGCTTGGCGGTGGTAACGATCCAGGCCTGCAGGCGATCGGCCTGATTGAGTTGCGGCAGGTGAGTGAGCAGGCGGCTGAAAACGGTCTGAAAGACGTCAGCGGCGGCGTGGTCGTCGAGCCCGATACGGCGAACGATGGTGTAGACCAGCCGCTGGTAGCGCTGCACCAGGATAGTCCAGGCGGCACTTTCACCCCGGTTGCAGCGGGCGGCAAGGGCGGCGTCGCTCTCGGCGTCGAGAGAGTCCTTTGCCGCAGATTCATCAATTTCGGTCATTTGCCGAAAGCATAGCGTTCGCTTGACCGGCGCCTGTGGGTGAACATCTTTTTATGGAAACCATTGTCCACAATGGGCTTAGTGCCGAAAACTACCAATAGTCGACTTCAAGACATTTTTAGCCTTAAGCCCAACGCTTATGGTTGTTTTATCGAAAAGCTGTACTCGGACTGCACGCCCGGCAAAAATTGATGGATGCTTGCCTCCGAATCTCCCATCCCGCCGTTTGAACTGCCGCTGACCATCCAGTCGTCTGACATCGACGAACTGGGGCATGTCAACAACGTTGTCTACCTGGCGTGGGTGCAGGACGTTGCTATCGCGCACTGGAATTTTTTGACCACGCCGGAGCAGCGAACACACCATGTCTGGGTGGCGCTGCGACATGAAATTGACTATCTGGCCGAAGCGGTTCCGGGCGACGCTGTGTTGGCCCGCACCTGGACAGGAATGGCACGGGGCCTGCGCTATCCGCGCCATACGGAGATAATTCGGAGTGGCGACGGCAAGGTGCTGGCACGGGCGGTTACCCAATGGTGCCCGCTGGACCGCGCCAGCGGGCGGCCGAGCCGGCTGCCTGCCGAGATCGACGCCTGGTTCGGCAAATAGCGGCTGAATCGCGCGGGACAGCGATTGCGACGTCGCGGCAACGGATGCACGGCAAAAAGAGAAAACGACGGACTTGGAGGATTGGATGGTGAAGCGGCCCACGAGCCATAACGGCTCGCGAACGGTCTTGTTGTCTGACGCTTTGCGCCGTGGTGGACGCTGGAGCGGGGCGCTGGCGCTGGTGGCGCTCGCTGCGTTCGGCAAGCTTGCCCTGACGCTCGGCAGCGGTCATGCCAACGCCGCGCCAACCACGCCGCCGTCGATGGCTGTGGCCACTGATGACAACGCGCCGCATCGACGGCCCGTGAAAGTGATCGCCCCGGAGCGCCTGAAGCTGAAAACCGCGCAAGGTGAAGTGCTGGTGCCCGCCTACAGCAGTGTGGCATTGGGCGACATGAAGCCGCAGCCAGGCATCCGCCGGGCGGTGATCGTGGTGCATGGCCGGCTGCGCGATGCTGACCGTTATTTTGAGCTGGCCGGGAAGGCACTGAAAGCGAGCGGCGCGGAAGCCGAGACGCTGCTCATTGCACCGCAGATCATGACCACCGCCGATGCTGCCCGTCACGACCTGCCGACGGCGGCTGCGCGCTGGAAGAACGAGACCTGGCTCGGTGGAGAACCGGCGAAGGGACCTTACCCGGTCAGCTCATTCGAAATTTTTGACAGCATTGCGGCGCTGTTGTCAGACCGCACGCGCTTCCCCAACCTTGAGCGCATCGTGTTCGCCGCGCACTCCGGTGGTGCCCAACTGGTGCAACGCTACGCCGTGGTTGGTCGGGCTGATCAGGTCATCACCGCCGCTGGCCTGCACCCGGTGGCCGACGGGGCCGACAACGCTACGGCTGGCAAAGGCAGCATCCGGCTGCGCTACGTGGTCGCCAATCCGTCGTCGTACCTTTACTTTGATGCCCAGCGCCCGGTGAACCTCGCGCATTGTCGCGAACAGGATCGCTGGCGCTACGGGCTCACCGATCCGGTGCCTTACGTGACCGCCCAGGGCGATGCCCGCGCGTTTGAGGCGCGCTACTTCGGCCGGCGGGTGATTTACCTGCTCGGCGGCAATGACATTGACCCCAACCACAGCGCGCTGGACAAGAGTTGCGCCGGCGAGGCGCAGGGTGCTTTCCGCCTTGAACGCGGCAATAACTACTTCGCCCACCTGCAGCGGCGCGCCAAAGCGCAGAATCTGACGCTGCGTCACAGTCGCGTCGAGGTGCCCGGTGTCGGTCATGAGGCAGAACGCATGTTCAGCTCCGTTTGCGGCAAAGCAGCGCTGTTTGATACGGCGGGTTGCGACATGAAACCAGGCGAAGCGATGACTGCCCCGAAATAGGGCGTTGCGGTAGTTGGTTGTGCGTTCCCGTATCTACCTCAGGGTGCCGACGGCCGCTGATAGCAGCGAATTTCTGGCTGCTGTAGGAGCCAGTCGTACGCTGCACCAACCGTGGGTCAACCCGCCGGCGGACCGCAAAGCCTTTAACGCATGGCTGGACCGCATGCAGCCGCCCGCGAATTACCCGTTTCTGGTGTGCCGGCGTAACAGCGACGCCATCGCTGGCGTGATCAACGTGAGCAACGTCGTGCGCGGCGCCTTTCAGAGCGCCTACCTTGGCTATTATGGTTTTGCCGGACACGAAGGGCAGGGCCTGATGCGTGACGGCCTGCGCGCCGTGATCAAGGTCGCGTTCGGCGAAATGGGGCTGCACCGGCTGGAGGCGAATATCCAGCCCGGCAACCTCGCTTCCATCGGCCTCGTCAAAGGCGCCGGCTTCCAGTGCGAAGGCTTCTCACCAAAATATCTCAAGATCGGTGGCCGCTGGCGCGACCACGAGCGGTGGGCGCTTCGCGCGCGCCCCTGAGATTACGACTTCGGTGGATCAACCGGAGCCACGGTTACGGCGACGGTCAGCTGCGGCGTGCCGCCACCGCGAATGACGCCGCGTAGCGGTGGCACGTCGCCATAGTCGCGGCCATAGGCGAGCTTGACGTGGCTTTCGCCTGCGAGGCAATTGTTGGTCGGGTCGAAATCGAGCCAGCCGTCCTTCGGGCAGTACACGCTGACCCAGGCGTGCGAGGCATCCGCCCCGATCAAGCGTGGTTTGCCCGGTGGCGGCTCGGTGAGCAGATAGCCGCTGACATAGCGCGCCGCCAGCCCGAGCGAGCGCAGCCCGGCAATCATCACCTGCGCATAGTCCTGACAGACGCCCTGCTTGAGGCCGAGCGCCGTTAACGGGGGCGTGTTGACATCAGTTGCTTCGGGTGAATACTTGAACTCCGTATGGATCCGCTGGCAGAGCGCCTTCGCCAGCGCGTAGACTGGCTGCGACTTGCCAGCGACAGCCGAGGCGTAACGCGCAAAGTCAGCGTGGATCGGCGCCAGCGGTGACGGTTGCGCGAACTCCCGTGCCGCGTCATATTCCTGCCCGGCGGCGTATTGCATGTGTTCCGCGACGGCCTCCCACGGCAGGCTGTCTGGCACCGCGACGCGGTCCAGCTTGCCGCTCAGTCCGGCTGCCAGGGCGTGGGTGATGACTTCGCTGTGGGCGACGACGCTCAGCTCGGCGTGGGCCACGGCCAGCTCAAAGTACACCCGTTCCTGACCATAGCTGTCGAGGCTCGGCGTGCGTACCTCCGGTTCCGGGTTGATGGCGAGCTCATGGCTGAGCAATTGCTGTGATGCCGACGCCAGCGGCCGCAGATGCGCGATGTGATGCGCCTGCTCGACGCTGCCAGCGTACTGATAACGGGTTTCGTGGGTGACGCTCAGCCGCATGCCTACGCCCCTACCGCATGCGCCACGCCTTCGGCATGGCTGAAGTAGCGCTGCGACAGCGCGTCCGAAATCGCGCAGGCATCGCTCGCCACACCGCGCAGCATGGCCACCAGATCGTCCTTGTCGCTGCGTGCCGCCAGTGCGGCGATCTGAGCGGCCGGCCAGCGATGGGGCAGCTCGTGTGCCGAAAGCAGCGACGGCACCACGCCGGAAGGTGTGTCGCTCAGTTTCGCGATGCGGCTGGCCAGCGTTTGCGCGATCCACGCCAGCGAGCGCGGATTGTCTCGGTTGAGCACCAGCAACTCCAGCAGCGCCTCAGGGTCGCGCCGCTGCAGATAACGTGAGCGGTAGGTGATGGTGCTGTCGAACAGGCTCAACACCAGCGTGAAGCCGATATCGCTGTCCAGCGAGCGGGTGGCAAACGCTTCCGCCAGCGCGTCGGCCAGCGTCGCCATGCGCTCGACGTGGCGACCGATCGATAGCAGACGCCAGCCATCATCGCGCGTCATGCGGTCGGTCTGGGCGCCGGTCATCGCCATCACGTTGACTGACAGGCGATCGAGGGCCCGCAGTGCCTGCTGCGTCGTGGCGATCGGCGCCTGCGGCGGCGTTGCTGCCGGCATCTGTTGCGTCATGCCCGGCATCGTCTGCTGCATCACCGCCGCCGGGCCGCTGGCCTTCAGCATGCTGTCGAATTCGTTGGCACTGGCGGCCACCAGCGACCACTGTTCAATGGCGAGCCGCTCGCGCACCGCGAACGCGGCGTGACGCAAAGACGTCAACGTCGCTGCCACACTGTAGGCACCAAGCCGGCCATCGCGGTCAGCGAGCGAGGCGATCAGCGCCCGCTCAAACACATGGGCCGCCTGCCGTGGTGATGGCACCGCGCGGCTGATCAGGCCGTTGGTGAGGGCAAGGCGATGCAGCCACTCCAGCGTTTCCGGCGTTTCTTCCGCCTCGCTGGCAAGCGCCTCCAGCGTCACGCGTGCAAGGCGGGTCGCGTTTTCCAGCCGCTCGGTATAGCGGCCAAACCAGAACAGGTTTTCTGCTGCACGGCTGGAAACACCCAGCGGCGTACGGTGCGTCGAGATCGGCGTCAGCGTGGGTGACAGCGGCGTAGCGTCGTCGCTGCCGTGGCCGGTGATGACCCAGAAATCGGCCGAACTGCCACCTCGATACATCGAGACGACATCCTTGCCTTCGGGCGCGATGCGGGCGAGACCACCGGGCATCACGTGCCACCGACCAGGGCCGTTGGAAACGGCAAACACGCGCACCATCGCCGCCCGCGAGGCGATCGGTGGCGACGAATGGGCGCCCTGCCAGCTTGGCGTGTGTGACAGCGGCAGAAAAGCCTGCGCCGCGAAGTCCTCCGGCCGCAGCGCAATGCGGCCAGCCCATTGCTCACGTTCACGCGCCGACAGCGACTTGCCGATCGCGGGCACAAAGCGGCGGCCGCGATCATTAAAAGTAGGCTTCAACACGTAGTCGCCAAGCTGCGGCATCAGGGTACGCAGCGCTGCCTTTTCGCCGCACCACCAGCTTGCGATCGACGGGATCGCAAGCGTCTCGCCGAGCAGCGATTCGCACAGCTTTGGCAGGAAGCCGAGAATCGCGGTTGACTCGAGAAATCCGGGGCCCGGCGCGTTGGCCAGCACCACGTTACCCGCGCGCCAGGCCTGCATCAGGCCCGGGATGCCGAGCGCGGAATCGGCGCGCAGCTCCAGCGGGTCGAGAAAATCGTCGTCGAGCCGGCGCAGGATGACATCGACTGCTTCCAGGCCGTTCAGGGTCTTCAGCCACACGCGCTGGTCGCGCACCACCAGATCGCCGCCTTCCACCAGCGTGATGCCGAGGTAGCGGGCGAGGTAGACGTGCTCAAAGTAGGTTTCGTTGTAGGGGCCTGGGGTCAACAGCACCATGCGGGCATCGTCGCCCGCCGGGCTGTGCGCAGTGAGGCTGGCCATCAGTGTCTGGTAGCTGGTGGCCAGCTTGTCAACATGTAGCGCACGGAAGGCATCCGGGAACAGCCGCGACACGATCATGCGGTTCTCGAGCGCGTAGCCCAAGCCCGAGGGTGCCTGCGTGCGCTGCGACATCACCCACCAGTTACCGTCCGGTCCGCGCGCGAGATCAAACGCTGCGACATGCAGGAAGGTCTGGCCACGGGGCACGATGCCGTGCACCGCGCGCAGGAAACCGGGGTGGCCGTGGATCAG
>JABLTH010041629.1_pt1 | contig 17368 bp, 18 predicted proteins | sample 7875711 | NCBI WGS metagenome assembly JABLTH01 (sample SAMN14941262, study PRJNA633318) | bioreactor metagenome | isolation source: bioreactor | place: China | collected 2019-03-05 | reverse complement strand
GCCGCGGAGTTCGTGGCCATGGCGGCCCAGCTCCTGCAGATCAAGTCCCGGATGATGCTGCCCCGGCCCCCGGCGGAGGAGGGCGGCGAGGATCCCCGCGAGGACCTGGTCCAGAAGCTGCTGGACTACCAGCACGTCAAGGAGGCCGCCCGCCAGCTCACCGAGCGGGAGAGCGCCTGGCGCCACACGGTCTACACCAAGGGCCTCGACATCACCGAGCACGCCAAGACCGAGGACGAGCCCATCCGCGTCACCCTTTTCGACCTGCTGGGCGCCTACCGGGAGGCCCTCAAGCGCCTCCTGCCGCCCCCGCCGGTGGAGGTCCGCACGCCCCCCAAGACCCTGGACATGCGCATCGCCGAGCTCATCGCCGAGCTCGCCGACCACGCCTGGCGCCCCTTCAGCGGCCTCCTCACCTCCGCCCAGTCCCGGGAGGACCTCGTCCTCACCTTCCTGGCCCTCCTGGAACTCGTGCGCACCCACCGCATCCGGCTCGTCCAGGCCGAGGCCTTCGGCGAGATCCGCGTCCAGGCGGCCTGAGCCATGGCCGGCCTGCCCAACCCCGAAAGCCTCCTCGCCCAGCGCCGCGTCACGCGGATCCTCGCCTTCGCGCTCTGGTTCGCGAACGTGGTCTACCTGGGGATCTACACCCTGGTGGTGCTCCAGGGGAGGCCCGGGGCCTTCCTGGCCTCCCCGGCCTCGGCGCCCTGGGGCAACCCCGTCCTGCCGGTGCTCCTGGCCCTGGGCCTGATGACGCCGGTGCCGGCCCTGCTGGTGCGCCACCTGCTCCTGCGCCGGGCGGCCCTGGCGGAGGACCTGATGCAGCGCATCCTCCTGGAGCGCAACGCCCTCATCATCCCCGCGGCGATGTTCGAGTCCGTGGGGATCTACGGGCTGGTCCTGGGCTTCGTCGCCGGACCCGCCACCGCGCCCCTCAGCGCCCTCCTCCTCCTCGTGCCCATGGCGGCCATCCCCTTCCTCCTGCCGCCCCACGCCCGTTTCGACGGGTCTGGCCAGGGCGGCGACGGGACGGGCGGCGGGCCGCTCCAGCCCCGCTGAGCCGTGGCGGAGCCCGGCCCCGCGCCCGATCCCTCCCTGGAGGCCCTGCGGCGGGCCCACCGCCGGAGCTACGGCTTGGGGCTCCTGCTCTGTCTGGGCGTGCCCCTGCTGCTCCAGGCGCTGCTGGGGCGGGGGATTCCGGCGGGGGACGCGGATCCCGCCGCCGTGCGGGACGTGGGCTACACCTTCACCGGCCTCACCTTCCTGGCGGCGGCCCTCGCCCTGGGGCGCCGGGGCCGCGCCCTGGCCCGCTTCGGCGCCCTCGAGCCGTCCCGCCGTCCGGGGGCCCTGGCCCGGGGGGTGTTCGGGACCGCCCTCCTGGCCCTCCCCTGCTCGCTCTGGGGCGTCCTCTACTGGGGGATGGCCGGGGGCGCCCGGAACGCCTACGCCCGGGCCTTCATCACCCTCACGGCCCTGTTCTTCCTGGGCTTCGCGCCCCGGTGGCCGGCCTGGCGGCGGGCCCTGGACGGATCCCCGCCCTCCGGGACCTGACGTCGCCGGTCCAGGCGGGCGTGCCGTCCGCCCGTCCACCCGCGCCAGCGGAACCCACCCCGGGCCCGGACCTGCCCGGGGCGTTATGCTGGAGGGCCACCCAGGTCTCCCATGCCCAAATCCCCCTCCGATCCCCAAGGCGCGCCTTCGGGCAAGCGCAAGACCGGCGACACGGTGCCGGCCCTGGACGCCCGGGCCGCCGCCGACGAGGCCCTGCGCCGGGCCGACGAGAAGCTGGGCCTCGGGGAGACGCTGATCCTGCCGCCCCCCGAGGCCACCGACCGCCTGAAGGTGCCCCGGGAGGCCCTGGTGTCCCCCTCGGAGGGCACCGTGCGCCTCTCCCGGGACGCGGCCCTGGAGCAGGGCGGGGCGGACCCCCGCAGCCTGGATCCCGACCGCACCGCCCGGCTCCCGCGGAAGAACCTGGTGAGCCCCCACGAGGGCACGGTCCTCATGCCCGCCGTGCCGCCCCAGGAGCCCGTCAAGGCCCGGACCGGCGAGCCCGACACCCAGCCGGGCCTCGCGCCGGCGGAACTGGTCCCGGTGCGGGAGATGCTGCCCGAGGTCCTGGGCGCGGCCCCCGGCGCCTCGGAGGCCACGGTGGTCCTGAGGGCGGGGGAGCCCGCCGCCCCCGTCCAGGACCCTTCCGCCCACGAGGGCACCCTCATTCTGAGGGCCGCCCCGGCCGCCCCCTCCGAGGACACCCGCCCGGGCCTCGAGGCGCCCCCCCCGGGCGCGTCCCCCCACGAGGGGACGATGGTCATGCCCGTGATGCCCCCGCCGCCTGAGGAGGCTGCAGCCCACCAGGGGACGATGCTGATGCCCGCGGTGCCTGCGGCCCCCGCGCCTGCGGATGAGGCCGCCGCCCACCAGGGGACGATGGTGATGCCGGTGATGCCTGCGTCCCCTGCGCCCGCCGCGCCCGCGGATGAGGCCGCCGCCCACCAGGGGACGATGGTGATGCCGGTGATGGCCGCGGCCCCCGCGGCCGCGGATGAGGCCGCCGCCCACCAGGGGACGATGCTGATGCCCGCGATGCCCGCGGCCCCTGCCCTCGAGGCCCCGCCGGTCCTGGCGGAGGAGACCCGTCCCGACCTGGTGCCTCCGCCGATTCCCGAGGCCGCGCGGACCGAATCGGCGCCGGAGGTCCCGGCGGCTCAGCCCTCCCCGTCGGAACCCACGGTGGTGACGGCCGCAGACATCATCCGCCAGACCTTCGCCGAGGAACCCAACGCCGAGGCCCGGACCATCAAGGTCACCCAGGGCAGCCTCCCCGAGCTCCGCATGCCGGAACTGCCGGAACTGGCGCCGGAGCCCGCCGCCGCCCTGCCGGAGGCGGCTTCCGTCCCCGCGCCGGAGGCGGCCCCGGCCCCCGAGCCGGACCCCGAGCTCCCCAGGTCCACCCTTCACATGCCCCTGCGGGACATGCCCGAGGCCCGGCTGCCCCAGCCCGCCGAGCCCGGCCCCTGGGCTTCCCCGGAACCCCTCCTGCCCCCGGAGCCGCATCCTGCGCCGGTCCCGGTGCCCCGCGCCCTGATCCACGAAGCCCCCGAGGCCACCCGCGGCTTCGGGGATCATCCGGCGCCGGCAGCGGCGGTGCCTGCGGCCTCGCGGGCCCCCGTGCAGGCGGCCCAGGACTCGGGAGCCCCGAAGGGCGCCTCCGGCCTTCTGTGGGCCGGCGTCATCGCCGGCATCGCCGTGGTGGGCGGCGGGGTCTGGGCCTGGAACATGGGGTGGCTGGGCGGGAAGCCCAAGCCCAAGACCCCGGCGGGGGAGGGCCCCGGGTCCCCGACGCCGCCCAAGGTGGAAGCCGACGAGGGCGCGAACCTGCCCGAGCAGATGCGCCCCGCCTACGAGAAGGCCCTGGCGGGGGACCCCAACGCCATGCGCTTCCTGGGCGTCTGCTACGTGAACGGCCTGGGCGTGCCCGCCAACCGGACGGAGGGCCTCAAGTGGTACCGCCGCGCCGCCGCCGCGGGCAGCGCCGCCGCCCAGCGGGACCTCCAGGCCCTGGAGGCCCAGGGCATCCGCTAGGCCGGGAACCTCAGGAGGCCTCGGCCGCGGACCGCCAGGCCTCCACCTTCGCCGCCGCCGCGGGACCCACGCAGGCCTTCAGGTCCGCCGCGGGCGCCGCCTTCACCCCCGCGAGGCTGCCAAAGGCCTGGAGCAGCTTCCTCGCGCCCTTCTCGCCGATGCCGGGGATCTGGGTCAGCTCGGTCTGCAGCGTGCGCTTGGCCCGCAGGTTCCGGTGGTAGGCGATGGCGAAGCGGTGGGCCTCGTCCCGGACGCGCTGCAGAAGCTGCAGCACGGGGCTGTTCCTGGGGATGCGCAGGGGCTCGCGGGCGCCGGGCCGGAAGACCAGCTCCTCCTTCTTGGCGAGGCTGCCCAGCTCCAGGTGGTCCAGGCCCAGGTCCTTCAGGGCGGCCTCGGCGGCGTGGAGCTGGCCCAGGCCGCCGTCGATGAGCACGAGGTTCGGGAAGGCCTTCCCCTCGTCCCGGAGCCGCCGGTAGCGGCGCGTGACGGCTTCGGCCATGTTGGCGAAGTCGTCGTTCTGCTCGTTGCTGATCTTGAAGCGGCGGTAGCTCGCCTTGTCCGGGACGCCTTCCCGGAAGACCACGCAGGAGGCCACCACCTCCCGCCCCTGGCCGTGGCTGATGTCGAAGCACTCGATGTGCCGGGGCACGTGGGAGAGGCCAAGGAAGGCCTGGAGGCCCTCCAGCACGGCCTCCTGGAGGCGCGCAGGCTCGAACTTGCGCTCCAGGGCCAGGCGCGCGTTCTCCGTGGCCATGGCCAGGAGCTCCACCTTCTCGCCCTTCTTCGGCACCACCAGGGCGGGCTTGGACCCGCGCAGGGAGCCCAGCCACTCCCGCAGCAGCTCGGCGTCCTCGGGTTCGACCTCGGCAAGGATCCGGGCGGGCACGGCCTCGGCGGCGTAGACGCGCTTGAGCACCTCCGCCAGCACCGCGCCGTCGAAGGCCTCCACCTCGTCGAGGATGTACTCGTTGCGGTCCACCATGCGGCCTTCCCGCATCACCAGGCGGTGGACGCAGGCGCGGCCGTCCAGCACGGCGCTGCCGTAGAGGTCCATGTCCTCCTGGTCCACGGTGGCGGCCTTCTGGCGGGTGAACCAGGCGTCCAGCTGGGCCAGGGCGTCCCGGTGGGCCGCGGCCTGCTCGAATGCGTTGGCCTGGGCCGCCTGCCACATGGCGGCCTCCAGGCGCCGCTTCAGCTCGTCCCGCTTGCCCTCGAGGAAGAGGCGGGCCTCGGCGGCCTGCTCCCGGTAGGCCTCCTTCGAGACGGCGTCGATGCAGGGCGCGGTGCAGCGGTGCAGCTGGTACTTGAGGCAGGCCCGGCCGCGCTTGCCGTCAATGTCGATGTCGCAGTCCCGGATCTGGAAGAAGCGGTAGACCAGCTCCGCCGCGCGGTAGGCGCCGCTGGCGGGGAAGAAGGGGCCGAAGTAGAGGGAGCCGTCCTTGGCGACCTTCCGGGTGACGTAGACCTTCGGGTAGGCCTCCTTCCAGGTGAGCTTCACGTAGGAGTAGGTCTTGTCGTCCCGCAGCAGGATGTTGAAGGGCGGCGCGTGCTCCTTGATGAGGTTGTTCTCCAGCACCAGGGCCTCGAGCTCCGTTTCGCAGACGATGAACTCCAGGTCCCAGATCCGCGCCACCAGCCGGCGGGTCTTGGCGTCCTTGGGGGCGGCGCTGAAATAGGACTTCACGCGGTTGCGCAGCACCTTGGCCTTGCCCACGTAGAGCAGGTTGGCCTCGGCGTCCCGGTAGAGGTAGCAGCCCGGCCGCGTGGGCAGGTCCGAGAGCTTGCGCTTCAGGACGGGGCTCTTCTCGAGGTTGGTGCGCGGCGCCACGGCTCCAGTCTATCGGGCCGGGGCCGCCAGGAAGGCCAGCGCCACCGCGGCGAGGGGCAGGAGCAGCAGGAGGGCCGTGAGCCACCAGGCCGCGGGCCGCGCGTAGTTGAAGGTCCATCCGGCGCCGAGCAGCTTGGGCACCATCAGCCGCGGATCCTCGGGGTTGACGTAGAAGAGGCCCCACTTGGAGTGCGCCCGGTGCGCTTCCGGCAGCACCCGCTTGGCCGTCCGGGCCATCAGCACGATGGCGAGGACGAGCAGGCCCAGGAAGGCGGCGAGCACGGGCCTGAAGATCCACGGGCCCAGGCGCGGCACCAGGAGGACGGCGCTCTGCAGCACGCAGATCCCGGCCACCAGCAGCCCCCGCAGGGGCGCCATCGCCCGCCGGCTCCCGGCGGCCAGGGCCGGGTCCTTCGGCACCGCCACGCGGCCCACCACGCCCAGCAGGCCCCACACGAAGAGGGGGAGGCCGAAGAGGATCCAGGGCACCACGGCCTTGGGCGTCCAGCCGTTCACGCGTCCCGCGGCGTTCCAGTGGGTGGGCAGGGGATCGGGCAGGCCGGGCCAGAGGGCGAGGGCCAGGGCCCCCAGGGCCGCCAGTCCGGCGAGGGCCACCAGGTCCCAGGCCGGGAAGCGGTCGTCGTCAGGGTGGAGGGCAGGTTCCATGGAGCGTCCAGGGAGGCCTCGCCAGGATGGACCCCCGGCCGCGGCCTTCCCACGGGAAAGATGCGGCCCAGCGGCTCGCACTGCGCGAATCCCGGGGCTTTCCCCCGGCCTGCCCGGGGGGCCGGGGCTACCATGGCCCCATGCTCAAGCTCGAATCCTTCCCCGTGGGCCCCCTGGGCTGCAACTGCTCGCTCCTTTGGGATCCGGCCAAGGGCACGGGGATCGTGGTGGATCCCGGCGGCGAGGGCGGGAAGATCCGGTCGCGGGTGGAGGCGCTGGGCTTCAAGGTGGAGGCGCTGCTCCACACCCACGCCCACTTCGACCACGTGGGGGCCACGAAGGAGCTCCAGGACCTCTGGCAATGCCCGGCGGTGCTGCATGCCGACGACGGCTACCTCATCGAGAACCTGGCCATGCAGACGGGCCTCTTCGGCATGCGCCCCGTCCCGAAGCCCGAGATGGCGGACCTGAACCCCGGGGACCGCTTCCAGGGCCTGGAGACGCTGCACACCCCCGGCCACACGCCGGGCTCCTGCTGCTTCCACGGCGCCTTCGAGGCGGGCCGGGTGGTGCTGGCGGGGGACACGCTGTTCCGGGGCGGCGTCGGCCGCACGGACCTCTGGGGCGGCTCCTGGGAGGACCTGGAGGCCAGCATCCAGCGGGACCTCTACGCCCTGGACGACGCCACCCTGGTGATCCCCGGCCACGGTCCCGCCACCACCATCGGGGACGAGGCGGAGGGGAACCCCTTCGTGAGACGATAGGGACACTTTCCCGGAGCACCGCCATGGACGCTCTCATCGCCGGACTGGGCTGCATGGGGCCGCTGGGCCTCGGCTTCCTCATCTACCTCCTCGCCTGCATCAAGATCGTCAACCAGTACGAGCGGCTGGTGGTGTTCACCCTGGGCAAGGTCAACACCGATCCCAAGGGGCCGGGCCTGGTCTTCCTCTTCCGCCCCTTCCAGACCGCGGTGACCGTGAGCCTGCGCACGGTGGTGATGGATGTGCCGAGCCAGGACGTCATCACCCGGGACAACGTGACGCTGAAGGTGAGCGCGGTCGTCTACTCCCGCGTCCTGGATCCCAAGCTGGCCATCCTCGGCGTGGAGAACTACTACTTCGCCACCAGCCAGATCGCCCAGACGACGCTGCGCTCGGTGCTGGGCGAGGTGACCCTCGACGAGCTGCTGGCGGACCGGGAGAAGCTGGGCCAGCGCCTGCGGGAGATCATCGACTCGGCTACGGAGCCCTGGGGCATCGAGGTCACCAGCGTGGAGCTGAAGAGCGTGGACCTGCCCGAGGCCATCCAGCGGGCCATGGGCAAGCAGGCCGAGGCCGAGCGGGAGAAGCGCGCCAAAATCATCGCCGCCGAGGGCGAACTCCTCGCGAGCCAGCAGCTCCTGGAGGCCGCCAACAAGATCAGCCAGAACCCCACCGCCATCCAGATGCGCTACCTGCAGACGCTCACCGAGATCGCCGTGGAGAAGAACAGCACCATCGTCTTCCCGCTGCCCATGGAGCTGATGAAGGCCCTGGAGCGGCTGGGGGAGAAGAAGGACTGAGGGCCCGCCTCACATCGGCAGGATGATCTCCGTGCGCCGGTTGAGGGCCTTGCCCTCGGCGCTGTCGTTGCCCGCCAGCGGATAGTCGCTGCCCAGGCCCTGCACCTTCAGCCGGGCCTTGTCCACGCCCCGCGCTGCGAGGCCGTCGGCGACGCTCTGGGCGCGGTCCAGGCTGAGCTTGAGGTTGTGCTCGGCGCCGCCGGAGGCGTCGGTGTGGCCGCAGACGTTCACGGGCAGCGCCGGGAAGTGCTTGTTGAGCATGGCGGCCTGCCGGTCCAGGAAGGGCAGGAAGGCGGGCTTGAGGTCGAACCTGTCCACGTCGAAGGACACGTTGCTGCCGTAGTCGAACACGAGGATCCTCGGCAGGCCCAGGGCCTTGGCCATGGCCGAGCGGCCGGACTGGAAGATGAAGATCACCTCGGCCCGGTCCTCCGCCAGGAAGCGGATGCGCTTCTCCACCAGCGGGTCGTTCTCCCGGCTGGCGTCCAGGGCCAGGAGGTCCTCGCCCACGGCCACCCGCAGGGCCTGGGGGGCCGGGCCGAGGGGCCGGCCCTGGTAGCTCACGGTGGCCTGGGCGGGCTCGGTGCGCACCTGCACGGCCATGCGCAGCTCCGGGGCGGGGGCGGGCTTCTGGCAGCCGGCGGCGAGGAGGAGGAAGGCGGGGGTCAGGCGTCGCAGCATGGCGTCACTCCGAGAAGGGGACCGCGATGGAGATGGTGGCTTCCACGGGATGGCCCTCGGCGTCGGCCGCGGGCTTGAAGCGCCAGCGCGCGGCGGCCTCCTGGGCCGCCCGGGCGCATTCGGGGCTGGCCGACGAAAGCACGCGGCTGCGCTTCACCCGCCCGTCCTCCCCCACCACCACGGAAAGGGCCACGCTCTGGCCCGCGCAGGCCGGGGATCCGGCCAGCCCGGCCGGGGGCGTGTCCTCGGGCACCGGCATCACCACCGCCCGGCGGGGCGGGGCCGGGGGCGGTGCGGACTTCACGGGGGCCGGGGCCGGCGTCGCCGGGGCCTGGGCGGCCGGGGCGGGCGCGGTGTTCGGGGCAGGCGCGGGGGTCGGTGCCGAGGCCGGGGAGGCCGCGGGGGCGGTGGTCCGCGGCCAGAAGGCCGTCCCGAGCCCCAGGACCGCGAGGAGGGCGATCCCGGCCGCGAGGAGGGGCAGGCGCGGGGCGGGCGGGCGCCGGTGCTCCAGGGGCGTGGTGGGCTTGAGGTCCGCGAGGGGGCGGGTGCGCATCTTGGCGGGCAGGAGCTGGCGCAGCACCGACTTCTCCGCCAGGGGCTGGGACCAGGCGATGCCGGCGGCCTCGCAGGCCTCGACGAGGGCATCCTTCATGGCCGCGGCGGATTCCCAGCGCGCCTCCTTGTCCCGGGCCAGGGCCTTCATGAGCCACTCGGCGAGGGCGGGGTTCATCGCCGGGCAGCGCTCGAGGATGGGGTCCGGCGGCTGGTTCAGGCGCATCACAACGGTCTGGAGAGTGGATTCGGCGATGAAGGGGCGCGCCCCCGCCAGCAGCTCGTAGAGGCTGACGCCCAGGGAGTAGATGTCGGTGCGGGCGTCCACCGGCTCGCCCAGGGCCTGCTCGGGGCTCACCTAGGCCGGGGTGCCCATGAGCTGCCCGGTGAGGGTCTTCTGCATGGCGTCGTCGGTCTTGGCGATGCCGAAGTCGGAGATGAAGGGCCGGCCGTCCACATTGACGAGGATGTTGGCGGGCTTGATGTCCCGGTGCACGATGCCCCGCCTGTGGCTGTAGTCGAGGGCGTCCAGGAGGGGCACGGCGAGGCGGGCCATGGAGGTCTGGTCCATGCGGATGCCGCCCTCCATGATGTGGGCCAGGGTGGGCCCGTCCACGAGCTGCATGGAGCACCAGAGGATGTCCTCGAAGCCACCGAAGTCGTAGATCTTCACGATGCGGGGGTGGTCCAGGGAGGCCGCCACCTTGGCCTCCTTCACGAAGCGGCGGGCGAACTCCGGGTCCGAGGACTCGGTGAGGACCTTCAGGGCCTCCTCGCGGTTCAGGACCTTGTTGCGCACCAGGTAGACGGTGCCGGCGCCGCCCCGGCCCAGGATGGCGTTGAACTCGTAGCGGTCCTCCAGGCTCTTCGCCAGCCGGGTGAGCCGGGGATCGGGAGGGGCGGAGGCCGCGTCGTTCATGGGAGGAGGGGAAGGCCTTCTTTCTACCACCGGGACGGCCCGGGGCCCGGATGAAAATCGCGGGGCCCCCCGGGGCTAGAATGGCCCCATGCGCATCGGACCCTGGGACATCGCGATTCTGAGCGGGGGCACCTTCGCCCTGGACGGGGGGTCCATGTTCGGCACCGTCCCGAAGGTGGTGTGGAACAGGCTCTACCCCGCGGACGAGGACAACCAGATCACCATGGCCACCAACTGCCTGCTCATCCGGGGCGAGGTGGACGGCCGGCGGCACGTGGTCCTGGTGGACAACGGCAACGGCGACAAGGAGGACGACGCCTTCATGGCCCGCTTCAAGTTCGAGGGGCGCGGCGTCCTCGACCGGGAGCTGGCGAAGCACGGCGTGCAGCCCGGGGACATCACCCTCTGCATCCTCACCCACCTGCACTTCGACCACGCGGGGGGCAGCACGCGCTTCGACGCCCACGGGAACCTCGTGCCCAGCTTCCCCAACGCCCGCCACGTGGTCCAGAAGCGCGACCTGGAGGACGCCCGCCGGCCCCACCTCCGGGTGAAGGCCAGCTACCTGCCCAGGAACTGGGAGCCCCTGGAGGCCGCGGGCCTGCTGGAGACCGTGGAGGGCGCGGCCGAGCTGCTGCCGGGCATCTCCGTCCGCCTGGCCCCCGGCCACATCGCCGGCCTGCAGAACGTCGTCATCGAGGGCGGCGGGAAGAAGCTCGTCTACCTCGCCGACCTCATCCCCACCGCCCGCCACATCCAGCCCGCCTGGGTCATGGGCTACGACCTGGACGTGGTCACCTGCGTGGACGAGCGACAGAAGGTGCTGGACGAGGTGGCGGGCACGGGCACGGTGCTGGTCTTCGAGCACGATCCCGACATTCCCGCCGGGACCGTGTCGAAGGACCCCAAGGGCCGCTACGTGGTGGAGCCCGTGGCGGTCTAGCCCCGGGACGCGCCGCGTCGGAGGGCCTTAGCGCCAGAGGTGGCGCACGAGGTTGTGGTAGAGGGGGATGCCCGCCAGCACATTGAAGGGGAACGTGATGGCCAGGGACATGGTGAAGTAGCGGCTGGGCCGGGCCTCGGGGATGGCGAAGCGGGCCACGGCGGGCACCACGATGTAGGAGGCGCTGGCGGCGAGCACGGCGAGGAGCACCGCGTCCCCCGACGAGATCCCGGCCAGGCGCCCGAGGAGGATGGCCACCGCGGCGTGGAGGGGCGGCATCACCAGCCCGAAGCCCACGAGGAAGGGGCCCACGTCCCGCACCTCCCGCAGCTGGCGGCCCACCAGGATGCCCATCTCCAGCAGGAAGAAGCTGAGGAAGCCCTTGAACAGGTCCCCGGTGAAGGGCTTCATGGCCTCGGCGCCCTTGTCGCCCGTCACCGCGCCGATGACCAGGCTGCCGATGAGGAGCAGGTGGGCGCCGTCGGTGAAGGCCTCGTGCAGCACCGCCTTGATGCCGGTGCCGTGGGACTGCGCGCCGGCCTCCGCCTCGGGCACCACGGCTTCCACGCCGGGGCCGGTCACCGCCCCCGAGGCCTCCGGGGCGGGGGCCGCGGCGCCGCGCCGGGCCCAGGAGGCCAGCAGCACGGCCATGATGATGGCCGGCGACTCCATGAGTACCAGGGCCACGGTGGCGCCCCCGGACGTGGGCGCCCCCTGGGCCGCCACGAACTGGGAGGCCACGGTGAAGGTCACCGCGCTCACGGAGCCGTAGGTGGCGGCGATGGCTGCTGCGTCGAAGAGGCCCACCCGCCGCTTGAGGATGGCGTAGCTCCAAGCCGGGATCGCCACCGCCATCACCATGGCGAGCCCCACCACCAGGGCCACGGCCGAGGTGAAGCCGGTGTGGGCCAGGGCCTGGCCGCCCTTGAAGCCCACCGCCATGAGGAGGTAGAGGGACAGGAACTTGGCGACGGGCTGGGGGATCTCCAGGTTGGAGCGGATCATCGCCACGGCCGCGCCGAGCACGAAGAAGAGGACGGCGGGTTCGAGCAGCATGCTCCAGGGGCTCATGGGGACTCCGGACAAGGCGGCAAAAGTTCAGGCGCAGGCGGGCTGGGCCGCCGCCCGGCGCAGCCGGTCGTGGACCGCGTCCCAGCCCTCGGTGGCGGGGGGAAGGTCCACGACGATGCGGCCGAAGGGATCCCGGTCCAGGGACCGGAGGGCGGCGAAGAGCTGCGCCCCGTAGGCTCCGGGGTCCAGGGGCATGGGGACCCGGGTGATGTGCGGGGGGACCGGGGCGGGGACCTCCCCGAGGGCCAGCCAGGCCGCGGGGCCGGAAGCGGGCAGGGGCTCGTCCGGGGCGCGGAGGACCAGGGGCCGGCGCGGCGCGTAGTGGCGCAGGCCGAGGCCGGGGGAGGGCGCCGGTCCCGTCCCCCCATGGACGCCGGCCGCCTCAACCTGTCCCAGCAGCCGGCGCAGGAGGGCAGGGGGGATGGGCCCGGGCCGCAGGATCCGTGGGGCCTCGCCGCTCAGGTCCACCACGGTGCTCTCGAGGCCGCGGGCCGTGGGTCCTCCGTCCAGGACGAGGGGGATCCGGCCCTCCAGGTCCTCCAGCACGTGGGCGGCCCGGGTGGGGCTCACCCGCTCGCTGAGGTTGGCGCTGGGGGCGGCCAGGGGCCGGCCCAGGAGGCCGATGAGGCTCAGGGGCACCCGGTGCGCGGGCATGCGCAGGGCCACGGTGCCGCCGCCGCCGGTGACCGCGTCGGGCACGACGTCCCGGCGGGGGAGCACCAGGGTCAGGGGGCCGGGCCAGAAGGCCTCCGCCAGGCGGATGGCCGCCTCCGGCCAGGTCCGGCAGAGGCTGCGGGCCATGGGGAGGCCGTCCACGTGGAGGATCAGCGGATTGGTCGAAGGGCGGCCCTTGGCGGCGTAGATGCGGGCCACGGCGCCGGCATCCAGCCCATCGGCGCCCAGGCCGTAGACGGTCTCCGTGGGAAAGGCCACGAGCCCGCCCGCCCGGAGCACCGCCGCGGCCTCCCGCAGGGCCGCGGGATCCGGCCACCGGGGGTCCACCGCAAGCACGCGGGTGGCGAGGGCGGCCGGGGCGGTCACGGCAGGCGCTCCAGGAGGGCCCGCGCCCCTTCCCAGGCGGCCGCGCCCAGCAGGGCCAGGGCGCCGGTGAAGGCGCCGCTCAGGGCCAGGCCCAGCCAGGCGAGGAGGCCCCGCCCCAGCGCCAGGCCCGCCCCCAGGAGGCCGAGGGCCAGGGAGGGCAGGGTGTTGCTGAGGGGGACCACCGCGAGGGGGAGGAAGAGCACGAAGCTGGTCCAGGCCACCGCGGCGCCCGCGAGCAGGAGGGGCATGCGGGGCGAGGGGACGCGCAGCAGGGGACCGCAGAGGCGCTTGATCCGCCGCAGCAGGCGCCGGCCCGGTCCCTTCTGGTCGAGCCAGGACTGGGCCCGGTGCGGGATCCAGGGCTCGGGCCGGCCCAGGGCGAGCTGGAGGCCCAGGGCCATGCCCGCGGCCCCCGCGAGGGGGGCCGCCAGGCTGCCGATGCCGGGGAGGACCGCGGCGCCGCGACCAGCAGCAGGAGGCTCCCGTAGCGGCGATGGGATGGGCTCGCGGGCAATCAGGCCTCCCCGTTCCCGGCCTGGGCCGCGCGCTTCGGCCAGAGGAGGGAGGCCGCAACCGAGCCGCCCACCAGGAAGCCGATGACGCCCAGGCTCCAGGCGGTGGGGAACTTGAAGAAGTCCACCACCAGCATCTTCAAGCCGACGAAGACCAGCACGAGGCTGAGGCCCACTTTCAGCAGGTGGAACTTGTCCACCACGCCCGCGAGGAGGAAGTAGAGGGAGCGCAGACCGAGGATGGCGAAAATGTTCGACGTGAAGACGAGGAAGGGGTCCTTGGTGATGGCGAAGATGGCGGGGACGCTGTCCACCGCGAAGACCAGGTCGGTCAGCTCCACGGCGACCAGGACCAGGAGGAGGGGGGTGGCGTAGCGCTTGCCCTCCTTCACCACGGTGAACGCCGGGCCGTGGTACGTGTCCACCGCGGGGACGAAGCGGCGGAAAAGACGGAAGACCGGATTGGTCCGGGGGTCGAATTCCTGGTTGCGGAAGATCAGCATCTTCACGCCCGTGCCCACCAGGAAGGCGCCGAAGATGTAGAGGACCCAGTGGAACTTCATCAGGAGGGCGGAGCCGAGCCCGATGAAGATGGCACGCATGACCAGGGCGCCGAGGATGCCCCAGAAGAGGACCCGGTGCTGGTAGGCGTCGGGCACCGAGAAGGCGCTGAAGATGAGGACGAAGACGAAGATGTTGTCCACGCTCAGGGACTTCTCGATGAGGTAGCCCGTGAGGAACTCCATGCCCTTGTCCGCGCCGTAGAGCTGCCAGATGCCGGCGTTGAAGGCCAGGGCGAGCCCGACCCAGACCACGCTCCAGATCCCGGCCTCCTTGACCGTGACCTTGTGGGCGGTGCGATGGAACACGCCCAGGTCGAGGGCGAGCATGGCGAGGACGAAGGCGATGAAGCCCGTCCACATCCAGGGTGAACCGATGGTTTCCATGGTCAGGGGGTTCCTTGGGTCAGGCGGCGCGGGTGAGGGGATTCATGCTCCGGAGCCGCGCCACGCGCTCCGGGATGGGGGGATGGGTGCTGAACCAGCGCAGGAGGCCGCCGCCGGAGAAGGGGCTGGCGATCATGAGGCTGGCGGTGGCGGGCTGGGCGGTGGGGCCGGGCTCCTCCACAGCCTCCTGGCCGCGCTCGAGGCGCTCCAGGGCGAGGGCCAGGCCCTCGGGATCGCCGGTGAGCCGGGCCGCCGAGGCGTCGGCGAGGTACTCCCGCGACCGGGAGATGGCCAGCTGGATCAAGGTGGCGCCCAGGGGGGCCAGCAGGGCGAAGATGAGCGCGCCCAGGGGGTTCCCGCCCTCCTCGTCGCTGGAGGAGCCGCCCCCCAGCAGCGCGCCCCACTGGAGCACGTTGCCCAGGAGGCTCACCGCGCCGGCCAGGGCGGCCGCCACCGTGGCCACCAGGATGTCCCGGTTGCCGATGTGGCTGAGCTCGTGGGCGATGACGCCCCGGAGCTCCCGGCGGGGCATGGTGCGGAGGATGCCCTCGGTGAAGGCCACGACGCCGTGCCTGGGATTGCGCCCGGTGGCGAAGGCGTTGGGGGCGTCGTCGGGGATGATGTAGATGCGCGGCATGGGCAGCCCGGCCTTGGCGGCGAGTTCCGCCACGTCGGCGGCGAGGCCGTTCCAGGCGCCCTCGGGCAGGGGCTGGGCCCCCTGCATGCGGAGCACCAGCTTGTGGCTCCAGAAGTAGGCGGCGAGGTTCATGGCGAGGGCGGCGACGGTGCAGCCCAGGAGCCACCCGCGGCCCAGGAAGGACCCGAGGCCGATGAGGAGGCCGGAGACGGCGGCGAGGAGGAGGAGGGTCTTCAGGCGGTTCATGGGGTTCACCGGGAAAGGGTCTGGCGGCGCAGGCTGCGGCCCAGGGCGCGGCCCGCGCGGTCGGCGGCCACGTCGATGGCGCCGTAGAGGTCGGAGCCCACGGCCTCCACCACCAGGGTGGGCAGGCCGTGGCAGGTGGCCTTGATGCGGCAGACCTTGTCCAGGCCGCCCTTGGGGCCGTTCTCGTCCCTCAGCCGGACCTCGACGTCCTTGAGCCGGCCGGAGAAGCGGGACAGCGCGAAGGCCACGCGCCGGGACACGTGCTCGCGGATCGCCGAGGTGGGCTCAAGGTCGATGCCGCGGATCTCGAGGTTCATGGCCTGTTCTCCCTGCGGATGCGCCCGCAAGGGAAAGGCTAGGGGTCCGCAAAGATTCCATTCAATAGATAAAAAGACAAAAAAGATATAAAAAACCTATACTTTGTCCATGGAATGGCTGAACTACCACCACCTGTTCTACTTCTGGACCGTGGCCCGGGAGGGCGGCGTCACGGCCGCGGCGCGGGCCCTGGGCCTCTCCCAGCCCGCCCTCAGCGCCCAGCTCCGGGCCCTCGAGGCATCCTTCGGCGAGCGCCTGCTGCAGAAGTCCGGCCGCACCGTGGCCCTCACGGACGCCGGCCGCACGGTGCTCGGCTACGCCGAGGAGATCTTCACGATCGGCGAGGAGCTCAAGGCGGTGATGCGGGGGCTTCCCAGCGCCCGGGCCCCCAAGGTCACGGTGGGCATCTCCGACGTGCTGCCCAAGCTCATGGTCCAGAAGCTGCTGGAGCCCGCCCTGGCCCTGCCGGAGGAGCCCTCCCTGGACTGCGTGGAGGACAAGACCGAGGTGCTGCTCTCGGAAATGGTCTCGGGCCGGCTCGACCTGGTGCTGACGGACCGTCCCCTGAACCCCCAGTCCCGCATCCGCGCCTTCAACCACCTCCTCGGCGAGTGCGGCGTCTCGGTCTATGCGGTCCCGGCCCTGGCCCGGCGGCTCAAGGGGCCCTTCCCGGCCTGCCTCGACGGGGCCCCGTGGCTCCTCCCGGCGCAGGGCACGGCCTTGCGGCGGGGCCTCGACCAGTGGATGCGCGAGTCCGGGCTGCATCCGCGCGTGCGGGGGGAATTCAATGACAGCGCCCTCCTCAAGGCTTTCGGCCACGCCGGCGCCGGGATCTTCCCCGCCCCCGACGCCATCCACGCGGAGGTGGAGCGGCAGTACGGCGTGAAGCGCCTGGGCCCGGCCGAGGGCGTGCGCGAGCGGATCTACGCCCTCAGCCTGGAGCGGCGGCTGCGGCACCCGGCGGTGGTGGCGATCTCCGCGGCGGCCCGGTCCAAGGTCTTCGGCTGAGCCTCAGTTCGGCTCGCCGGCCCGGCGGCGCATGGGCACGAAGCGCACGGGGACCAGGATGCGTTTGGCGAGGCTTTCGCCCTTGCGGGTGTAGAGCACGAGGTCCTGGTCCTTGCCGCCCACGGGGGCCACGAGGCGCCCGCCTTCCTTGAGCTGGCGGACGAGGGGGGCCGGGATGTCCGGGACGGCGCAGCTCAGGAGGACGGCGTCGAAGGGAGCCTCCTCCGGCCAGCCCGCGAAGCCGTCCCCGCAGCGGACGCGCGCGTCCCGCGCGCCCACCTCGGCGAGGGTCTTCCGGGAGCGCTCGCAGAGGACCGGCTCCAGTTCCACGCCCCGGGCCCGGCAGCCCATGCGGTCCAGCAGGGCCAGGACATAGCCGCTGCCCGAGCCGACCTCCAGCACCCGTTCCGCGCCCCGGAGCTGCAGGGCCTGCAGCATCACGGCCACGACGAAGGGCTGGCTGAGGGTCTGGCCCTCGCCGATGGGCAGCGGCTGGTCCGCGTGGGCGAGGGCCCGGTAGGGCTCCGGCACGAAGGGATGGCGGGGCAGGGACCGGAAGGCCGCCAGGACCCTGGCGTCGCGGATGCCCCGGGCCGCGAGCTGCTGCGCCACCATGGCCTCCCGGGCCCTGGCCTCGGCCTCCGGGGCCGGCTGGAGGAGGGCGACGCCTCCCAGGAAGGCTGCGGCAACGCGTGGCGCCATGGCTCCCCCAGGGTAGGCCCCGCAGGGCCCCCGCGCCCGCGGGGAGCGCGCCTCGGACCGCCCGCGCGGGGCCGGGAACATCCGCCTACACTGGACGTACGAACCTTCCAGGAAGCCCGAATGTCCTTCACCCCCCAGTCCCGGCGCG
>JABLTH010034944.1_pt1 | contig 17371 bp, 12 predicted proteins | sample 7875711 | NCBI WGS metagenome assembly JABLTH01 (sample SAMN14941262, study PRJNA633318) | bioreactor metagenome | isolation source: bioreactor | place: China | collected 2019-03-05 | reverse complement strand
GGTTCGAGCTGGCACTGGTGGTCGGACAACTGCACGGACCACGTGACCTGCACCCAGCCGCCGGTGGATGTCCACGGCAAGCCGTATTCGTCCGCCGTCAACAACAACATCGACTTGTGGGGCAACGGTGTCGTCGACCAGGCCGGCAGGGTCTACAACGGCTACTGGATGCCGCAGCAGTTCTCCACCAGCCGCAACGACCTGACCCTGTAGACCAAGGGCGCCCAGGCCACGATGCAGTTCAAGGCCAGCGACCACTTCCTGCTGACCGGTAACTACTTCCGCTTCCAGCGCGAGCAGAACCAGATCACCAACACGCTGGAAATCCCCGAGTGGGGTCTGCCGAACAACAGCAACTACGCCGACCAGAACGGCCGCCTGCTCGCGCCCAACGGCCTGACCTTCGACAAGTCCGGCACCGTCGTCACGGGCGCGAACTACGTGCTGCCGCCCAAGGGCGTCGGTTGCAATTCGGCGGTGAACCCGGTCACTGGCGCCACGCGCCAGGCGGTGGACGTGTGCTCGACGGAAATCCCGTGGCTCAACGGCAACTACTCCGTGGAGAAGGCCACCTCGCAGACCCTCAACCTGGAAGGCGAGTGGGATAACGGCGGCGCGCTGAGCGGTTCGTTCAATGTCGGCCGCACCTGGGCCAAGGGTGGCCCCTCGATCGAGCTGGGCATGGCGGCCAAGCCGCGCAACTTCGTCAACGGCCAGTGGGTGGACGGCAGCAACGGCGCGGCATGGACCTTCAACGGCAAGCCGGGCATCGTCGCCGACCAGTCGGTACTGCAGAACATGCTGGCCGGCGCCGGCCAGGTCGACCTCGGTTCGACCGGCTCCAACATGGTGAATACCCGCACCTCGCAGAACTTCGCGCAGGCGGACTTCACCTGGGCGTTCGATTCCTCGTGGATGCAGTCGCTGCAATTCGGCGCGAAGTACAGCGACGCGCACGCCGAACAGCAGAGCAACGAAGTGCGCTGGTACTGCAAGGGCACCACCTCGCAGTTCCAGACCTGCGATCCCAACGCGGGCCAGCTGCCGGCCGGCTTCCTGCTGCCCAATTACCTCAATGGCGCCAACCACGCTTACGAGGACAGCATCTTCCCGGCGATCAACTTCCCGGCGTACTACAACCACCTCAACTCGACCTACGACCGGGTGATCTACAACAAGCCGCAGAACAAGTCGTCGATCGGCGAGAAGATCGCGGCGGCTTACGTGCAGGCGAACTTCGACACCGGCACCGTGCGCGGCAACGTCGGCGTGCGCTTCGTCACCACGAAGCAGGAGTTGACCGTCGCCAACCAGGTCACCACCAACAACGCGGTGTACTACCACGACGCCTCCGGCAACATCCTGATCTGTCCGGCGTCGGGCGTGAACGCGGGTGGCGGTGCGTGCGCCCCGGGCGACTTCCAGTATTTGCCGCGCGAGCAGTCGGTGATCGAGAACTTCAACAACTCGACCACCAACAAGCGCTACAACAAGTTCCTGCCGAGCTTCAACGTCGCCTGGACGATCGCCGACGACTTCGTCCTGCGCGCCGCCGGCTCGCAGGCGCTGGCCCGCGCCAACTACACCGACCTGGCCCAGCTCGGTCAGCTGACCAACAACACGCAGGCCTACTACAACGACCGCAAGCAGTTCGGCGCGCCGCTGCCGGGTTGGTACGGTTCCGGTGCCAATGCGGAACTGAAGCCCTTCACCGCGACCCAATTCGACCTCGCCGGCGAGTGGTACTACGCCCCCCACGGCGTCGTCGGCATCGACCTGTTCCAGAAGAAGGTGAAGAACTTCGTCGTCCCGGTGACCGTCAACAACATCGACGTGAACGTGGGCGGTACCCAGACGAACTTCCGCCAGTACAGCACCAATGCCAACGGCCGCTCCGGCACGTCCAAGGGCATCGAGCTGTATGCGCAGCACACCTGGGACGCGGGCTTCGGCTACATCCTCAACTACACGCTCAACAAGACCAATGAAACCGCGGTCTCGCTGGGCGATACGCAGGTGGGCAAGGCCGAGCTGATCGGCAGCGCGAAGTACGCGGCGAACGTCTCGCTGTTCTACGAAAAGAACGGCCTGCTGCTGCGTGCCAGCGAGAACTGGACAGGCCGCACGATGCAGGGCCTGGCCGCGGGCCTGCCGATCTACGCGCAGCCGTATCACCAGATCGACCTGAACGGCGACTACGAGATCAACAAGCACTTCATGGTCACGGCGTCGATCATCAACTTCAACAAGGCCACGCCGCACACCTACCTCGGTGGCGACACACGCGCGCGCCTGGTCCAGTTGATGTATCCGGGCCGCCAGTACTACGTGGGCGTGACCTACAAGTTCGGTGGCGACAGCGACAAGTAAGAAAACGACGGGGCCGGGTACATCACCGGCCCCGTCTTCTTTTCAGGCGAAGGAAATCCACATGAAGACACCCATGGCACGCCTTCCCCATCGTGCCCTCGCTTTCGCGTTGCCGATGTTCATCGCGGCGTCGGCGATGGCGCAGCCGGCAAAAGACCCCAAGCCCGCGGCGGCGTCCGCGACACCCGTGGACCTCGCCAATCCTTTGGTGGGAACCTCATCGCTCGACAACCAGGCGCTGCTAGGCAACGCGCCGCCGCCCGGCGAGCCCACCTACACCGGCATGACCACGCCCGGCGCCAGCCTGCCGCAGAGCGCCACCGAAGCGGCGCCGGTCAACATCAACACCGACCTGGGCTTCGCCACCGGCGTGCCGGTGGCCTACGACTACCGGCGCCCGACCATGTTCGGCTTCAGCGGCGGCGGCTCCACCTATGGCGCGCGCGGCGCACCCATCGTCATGCCGGTGATCGGCGACTGGACGGTACCGCCGGATTACATGCCCGCGTACTACGACAAGGCCACGGAGAAAGCATCGCCCGGCTACTACGCCGTGGACCTGGCCACGTTCCACACGAAAGTCGAGCTGACGGCCACGCAGTGGACCAGCCTGATGCGCTTCACCTTCCCGGCGAGCCACCGGTCGAACGTCGTCCTCAATCTGCGTCGCGACGGCGGTGACGTGGAAGTGGTGGACGATCACACGATCCGCGGTGTCGCCACGGCCGGACGCCGTGACCGGGATACCGACGGCCCTTACTTCATCGCCGAGTTCTCCCGCCCGTTCACCACGTTCGGCACGTTCCGTTCCGAGGTCACCGCCAAGGGCGAAGGGCTGGGACGCGAGGATGTGAAAGCCGGCCGCCGGCAGGTCTCCGGCGATTACGCCGGCGCCTACGTCACCTACGACACGAAGGCCGGCGACCAGGTGGTGGTGCGCATCGCCCACGGCCACAGCGCGCAGGACGCCGAGCAGAGGCTGCGCGCCCAGGACAGCGACGCCGACTTCGACCGCGTGCACGCGACGGCGCGCGCCCGCTGGGCGGAACTCTTCGATCGCGTGGAAGTGAGCGGCGGCACGCCGAAGCAGCGCATGCTGTTCTATTCGACGCTGTACCACTCCTTCGCCAGCCCGCGGATGATCGCGCGCAAGGGCGAGCACTACACCGACGCCCAGGGCCGCGACCAGGTCGCGGACTACGATCACTACGGGCCGGTGCCGTTCTGGGACACGGGCCGCAACCAGATCGTCCTGCTGATGCTGATGCAGCCGAAGGTGGTGCAGGACATCATGCGTTCCGAGCTCGATCGCGCGCGCGAACGCGGCTACATGAACACCTCGGTCCACGGCGACCACGCCGTCTTCCTCTACGACGGCGCCTGGCAACGCGGCATCGATTTCGACTACGCCGCTGCTTACGAATACCTGCGCAAGAACGCCACCGATCCGAAGGGACCGCGCGGCTACCTGGCCGAGTACATGAAACAAGGCTGGATCTCCGATCTCGTGCCCGATCACGACCTCAGCCCACCGTATGCCGACGGCAAGGCCGGCGCCGCGACCACGCTCGAATACGCCTGGGACGACCATGCCCTGGCGGATGTCGCACGACGCTTAGGCAAGACGGACGACGCCAAGCTGTTCATGCGCCGCGCCGCGAACTACCGCCATCTCTTCGATCCCTCGGTCGGGTTCTTCCGCGGCAAGACGGATGACGGCAAGTGGATCTCCCCGTTCGACCCCGGCGAGCCCTACTACAACTTCATGATGAAGGAAGCCTCGGGCTGGTCCACGCTGTGGCTGGTGCCGCACGACGTGCAGGGCCTCATCAATCTGTTCGGCGGCCGCGACGCCTTCAACGCGAAGCTGGATGCGTTCTTCTCCACGCCCTATACCGCCAAGGGCATCTGCCGCGATTGCACCGGCCTGATCGGGCAGTACGTGCAGGGCAACCAGCCGGACCAGCAGGCGGCCTATCTCTACGTCTGGAGCGGCCAGCCCTGGAAGACGCAGGCACTGGTGCGCCGCATCCTCGCCGAGCTGTACGGCAGCGACGCGAGCGGCTACGGCTTCCCGGGCATGGACGACCAGGGCTCCACGTCGTCGTGGTACGTACTCAGCGCGATGGGCTTCTATCCGGTCGATCCCTCGACGCCCGACTACATCCTCGGCAGCCCGATCTTCGATCGCGTCCGGCTGCGCATGGGCAACGGCAAGATGTTCGAAGTCGTCGCGAAGAACAACTCCGCGAAGAACCTGTACATCCAGTCCGCTACGCTCGACGGCAAGCCATGGAACAAACCCTGGTTCAGTCACGCGGATATCGCCAACGGCGGCACGCTGGTGCTGACGATGGGGCCTGAGCCGAACAAGCAGTGGGGTGCCGGTGCGGACGACGCGCCGCCTTCGATGTCGGCGAGCGCGCCATAAGGCGGATTCGCCAGGGAAGGGCCTGGGCCTGCGTGGCCCAGGCCCGACCAGTTCGCCGACCTATCAGCCGCCGACCAGTCGCCTATGCACGCTGGCGGCGAAGCGCTCCGCGGCATCCGGCCGGTCGCCGAGATGCAGGAAAGGCTCGATCACTTCCAGCTCCATCAGCAGGAACTCGCCCTGGACGACCACGCCGTCCACGCGCGCATAGGCGATATCGGCATGGCCGAGTGCTGCCGCGGCGGAGAGAGCCCGTTTCGCGCTGGCGATAATGTCCGGCTCCGGATCGATGAGGTCGGCCGTTCCACCGAAGTCCGACTGCACGCGGTAATCGCCAGCCGCCGGCCGCTTCACCACCGCATGGCTGTACTCGCCATCGAAGAACAACAGGGACAGCTCGCCGTCGCTGACGATTTCGGGCACGAAGGGCTGAACCAGGTACTCGAACTCACTCGGCAACTGCGCGATGGCCTGCTCGAATGCCGCCACGCCGACCACGCCGCGCGCCGTGTGCCAGGCGGTGCCGCTGACCGTCGGTTTGACGACCACTTCCTGGCAGGACATGTCGGCCAGCGTCTGCCGCAGCTGCGCCCCCGCGGCGAGCGTCGTGGGAATGATGCGGACGCCCTGCGCGGCCAGCTGCGGCAGATAGCGCTTGTTGCTGTTCCAGCGCAGCAGCGGTTTGGGGTTGATCGTCGGCACGGGCAGCCGTTCCAGCCAGTCGCTGAAGGCGGCGTAGTGCTTGAAGTAATCCCAGGTCGAGCGCATCAGCACGGCATCGTACTGAGCCCAATCCACGCCGGGATCGTTCCAGACGCAGGCGACCGGTTCGATGCCAAGGCCCTGCAGCGAAGCCGCCAGGTGAGCGTCGTCCGGATGGATGCCGGGCACGATCGAGGACGTGGCGACGGCGAGGCGGTGAGTCATGGAGCTGGGCATAGCTATTCCTCCATCAATGGAGGGCGCCCTTGTCGATGAGATCGAAACCGAGCGTGGCGGATCGAGTCCGTCGCAGCACCCCTCGGCTCCGATGGCGCGATGGCGAAACGCCGCGCGCGACGATGAGGCATCGGCTGGCCGATGCGGCGGCAAGTCTCACCGAGTCGACGGAGGTTCGTCAACGTGGCTGGCCGGCGCGCGGCGGCATGCCTTCGGAAGGGCATACCGCTTATCCGTCGGCCGGAAGCGCTCATGTCCCGGCGGCCGGCGCGCAGGCCTCGATGCAGCGGAAGTAAGCGGTCTCGCGGGGATAGTCGATCGTCATCGCGAAGTGCTTGAACACATTGCCGCCGACCGCGCCTTCCGTGGGCTTGTCCATCATCTGCGCCATGTATTCGTGGAAGTTCTTGTCGGGCCGCTCGGTGAACCAGACCGGCCCGATCGACCAGCCCGCGATCTCGACCTGCGGGACCTCGATGATGCGCTGGGCCGCTTTCTTGGTGACCAATGTGTCCGCATGCTCCAGCACGCGCCAATCCGGATGCTGCCGATGCCACGCATCGAGCTTGCCGGTCGTGATGTAGCTCGCCACGCCTTGTCCTCCTACGGTCGGCGTGCCGCTGAGTTTGGCCGCCGCGGGCGTGGGGACCGCGGTGGCGCCGGTGTCCAGCAGCATGTCCAGCGGTTCGCCGTCGACGACGATCGTGATGCGTGCGAACCCGGTCGTGGGTTTGCCGGCCTCGTCGTGCTGGAAACCCAGCTTGGTGGCGCGCGCGCCGGGGGCAGGGCGCCAGGACGAAGGCTCCAGCGCCAGGCGCTGCGCCGGGTAGTCGAAGGTCCAAATGCGGCCCGTCAGATAAGTGCCACCGAGCAGGCCTTCCATGCTCTTGTCGTTCAGGGGGAGGACGAGCAACGCCGCGCCGCATGGGCCGTCGAGCGGCGGTGGGAGTCCGCGCTGCGGTCGGTAGTCCGGCAGGGGCGCGGCCTGCACATGGTGATCGCCGATGCGGCAATCGACCGGCGCGAGGTGCAGCCTGTCCGCGACTGTCTTGGTTACCCAGTACATGCCCCCGTTGCCGCCACCGCCGGTATCGACCAGCAGCTTCAGCCGTTGGCCGTCGCGGGTTTCGGGTACGGCGAAGAAATGGCCGGCTTCGTAGACGGTCGGTACGACCTGGGCCGTCGCGGGTGAGGCCTGGTCAGCATGCACAGGCAAGGCGCCCATGGCGGCGATGGAAAGCGCGGCGACCCTCAGGTGCTTCATGTTCCCGTCCTCGAATGGGCATCGCCGCGCAGGTTCGTGCCCGCCACGGGGAGCGTGCCAGTATCGAAGGTCATGCCGGCCGAAAGGCACCTGTGCCGCTGAGTTGGCGTGGCGCCGCAAGGTGGCCTTTTCGTTCGCCTGGATGCGCCCGGCTCGCTGCGATCGCGGCAGCGAGTACGCACTCTCCAATCACTTGCATAGCGTGGCGTACGCGTGCTGCACTCATGGGCCATGAGTCCGCTTGCGAAACCGTGAGTGCGTGAAAGATACCTTGAGGCGAAGTCCACACGGACTAGAAGCGTCATCGCCTAACGTCGCACCAGGCGTTAAGCGCACAGGCGCCCAACTCAAAAACCGGTGCGCATTCTATGGAGGTACTTTTCATGCCTGAGTCCAACAAGAACCATGGCGGTGGCGGCGACCACGCTTCGCACGAGCAGCACGTCAAGGCCGGCGAGCAGAGCCACAAGAACCAGCAGAGCGATACCAAGCAGGCCGGTTCCAGCGGGCAGCGTGGCGGAAGCCACGAGCAGCACGTCAAGGCTGGCGAGCAGAGCCACAAGAACCGTTGATCTTCCGGGCGGCTCCACGGAGCCGCCTCGCTTATGCGCGGTCAGCCGCGCACTCGCGCCAAGGATTGGCGCATGGGCGAGCCCGCCTCGCAGCGCTACTCGGCAAGGTTGCTGTCAGTTGACCGCGTCGTAACGCAGTTCGGCCTGACCAGCATTCGCTTCCGACGGCCAAGGGGCTCCACCGAGATATTCGTCGTACCAGATAGGGGGTAGCTGGTCCGCTTCCTGCACCCATTGGTCCACCAGGGGATGGGCGAGCAGCGTTTGCGCCCACTGCGCCGCCCGCGGCCATCGCCCCATATCCAGGTCATGCCTGGTCAGCCGTAACACGGCCGGGACGTGCATGAAATCCGCAAGTGACAGCGACCCGAACAGATAGGGGCCCTGATAGCGCGCTAATAGTGCTTCATAGTGCGCAAACAGTCTCGCGCATTCGGCGAGCTCGCCTTGTGTAAGGCAGCGCTTGATGGGATAGAAAGCGCTTTCGAACGAAATGCTTCGGCAGATCGAGGAAAGTCCCGCGTGTTGCCAGGCGACGATGGACCGGGCATGCGCGCGTGCTTCGATGTCGGTTGGCAGCAACGCGCCGTGGCAGACCTCGTTGGCGAATTCCATGATGGCCAGGGAGTCGTAGATCACCGTATGGCCGGTATCGAGCAAGGGCACGGTGGCCGAGGGAGAGAGCGCGGCGATGCGGGCCAGGTTGGGAAAGCGCTGCGGCCGGCGGATATCGACCAGCTCCGTCTCGAACGCATAGCCCGAAAACTTCAGCGCGAGCCACGCTCGCATGGCCCAGCTGGAAGCGTTCTTCGTGCCAAGGTAGAGCTTCGCCACTGCTTGCCTCCGGTAGTATGCTATCAAAAACATAGCATCCGGCTCGATGCAGGTACAAGCGAGGTAGCGACATGGCAAAGATTCCCGCTCCGGGTACCCCGGTTCGCGGCTCGAAAAGCGGCAGCGCCATCATGGCGCTGTTCGATCTTCTCGGTCGACGCTGGGCGATGGGTGTGCTATGGACGCTCAGCGAACAGGGAGTGAGCACCTTTCGCAAACTGGCAGCCGCGTGCGAATCCATTTCTCCGGCGGTGCTCAATACGCGGCTTCAGGAGCTGAGGACTGCGGGTCTGGTCGAGAAAGTGGAGGGCGGTTATGCGGCGACTCCGATCGGTAAGGAGGTCTATCAATGCCTCCTGCCGCTGTCGAAAACGTCCAAGAAGTGGGCACGGCTATTCCAGGATGCTTCGGCGAGCTGAAGCGGGGTGGTACGGTTGCGCATCGATCAAGCTTGCGGTCGTGTCGCTTCATCGGAAGATGGCGTTGGGGAGTGTGCCGTGACAGTCAAGCTGAGCGCCTTGCGTTTTCGATCCACGATCGAGATCAACAACATCAACCCTTACGTGCTCGTCAGCGCCGAGGATGCCTGCCGACTGAAACAAGGATGGCGCAAGCCGATGCCGGTTCGAACCCGCGTGAACGGCAAGCCGGCCGCATGGTGGCGCATCAACATGATGCCGGTCGGCGATGGATCGTTTTACCTGTACTTGCATGCGGATGTACGTAAGGCGGCGGCTTGCAAGGTGGGCGATGTCGTCGAGGTGGAGCTGGTGTTCGATGCGGATTATCGAAGCGGGCCCGCTCATCCCATCCCGCCGGCATTCAGCGCCGCGCTGGAAGGCAATCCTGTGGCGCGACAAGCCTGGGAGGCGCTGATTCCCAGTCTGAAGAAAGAGATCCTTCGCTACTTCGAGCAGGTGAAGTCGGCCGACGCCAAGGCGCGTCATCTAGAGCGGGCGATGTATGTGCTGTCGGGCGGGAAAGGGCGCTTCATGGCGCGCTCGTGGAATGAAGACAGCGACTGAGCGCGCCGTCTGACCGCACTCGTATGAAAACGGAAATCCCTCCCGCAGTGAGCGGGAGGGGTTTTCCGGTATCGCCACGGAAGCTGGCGATTTCGATAGGCGCTTACTGATAGCGAGCGATGACGAAGGTGGTCGGCGAATTGCCATAGCCCGCAACCACGATCTTGCCGTCGCCCTGCAGAGCGATCCCCTGGATGCCGGCATTGGCGGTTCCGACGGTCGTGGCAACCGGGCCGAAGCTGACATCCTGGTTGCCGAACGAGTCGTAGCGATTCAATGCCAGCTGGCGGTAGCTGCCCGTCGTGGCATAGCCGCCGATGATGATGCCGCCGTTGGCGTCGATGGCCAGGTCGTTGCCGATCGCATCGCTGCTACCGATGGCAGTAAGGACTCTTCCCGTACCCGCCCCAAAGGTGCCGTCCAGCGCGCCGGTACTGGTGTAGCGAACCACCGCGAACTGGTAATGGGCGTTGGCCGAGTTCTTCGCATAGCCACCGGCAACGATTTTGCCGTCGCTTTGAATGGCTACCGACGTGGCGAGGGCGCCATTGCCGAACGCGGTGCCAGCCACATTAGTCAGCACCTTGCCGCCGGTGCCGAACGTGGTGTCCAAGGCGCCGCTGGTGGTGTAGCGCGCTAATGCGAAGACGGTGCCGCTGCTGGACGCATAGCCGGCCAGCACCGGCTTTCCATTTGCCTGGATGGCCACGCTGCCGGCGAACGCGGTGTCGGTGCCAACCGGCGTGGTGACGAAGCCGGAACCGCCGCCGAAGGTGTAATCCAACGCCCCGGTGCTGGTAAGGCGTGCCAGCGCAAAGCTGGAACCCGCATAGCCCGCCACCCAGATGGAGCTGCCCTGGACGGCAACGGCGAAGGCTTCCGAATTCCCTGCGGCGACATTGATGGTCACCTTGCCCGAGGTGCCAAAAGTGGCGTCCAGCGAACCGTCGATGTTGTAGCGATAGAGTGTGAAGTTGCGGATGGAGTTGAAGTTCGGGCACGAGGTACCCGCCACGACGATCTTGCCGTCCGACTGCAAGGCGAGTGCGCGCGCCTGCCCCGAGCAGCTGCCGGCCGGCGTGGTGGTGACCTTGCCGGTGCCATTGAAGCTCGTGTCCAACGCACCGGTCGTCGTGTAACGCGCCAGCGCGAAGTCGCCGAAGGCATCCTGCCCGGCGGTGACGATCCGTCCATCGGTTTGGATGACCACTTTGGCGGCGGCACCGTAGTAGCCGAATGCGGTGGAGGTGATGCCCGCGGTACCGAACGTGGGGTCCAGCGAGGCGGCCCATGCCGGCGATGCAAGTGCGCAGATCGCACTGATGGCCATGCCAAACGAAATCTTCATCCTGTTGCTGATCACTGTTCCTTCTCCCTGTCGAATGTGGCAGAACCTATGTGTTTCCGTTCAATTCACTGACGCTTGCCGCGCAGCCCCTTGCTGACGCCACCTCCCTTGGAGTTGAACTCGGTCTTGATAGCCATCCCTGGTGGGTCCGATACCGATGTGCCCGATCCGGCGGAAAACCTCTGCCGAAGGGTGTCCGTAAGCATTCCTTGCCAACCTGATCATTATCCGGCGCGCCCGTCTCACGGAGTGCGCCAGACGGCGTCGCGGGTGGTGTGAGCGGCACACGCACCGGTATGCCTGGAGAGGGCAAGACACCCCAATCCGGCGAGCGTTGAACATCCCGCTGGTGCGGACCATGAGGCCTTATCGATATAGTCTGGCGAGGGCTGCTTTCGAGAGCGGACTCAGCGCGGAGCCGCACCTCTTTCCGACAAACGCAGATAGGGTGAGCTATCCCCGAAATCAGGGATGGGCGGGCTGCCGTTGTGCGGAACCGAAGGGTGTCGGATCGAACACCAGAGTCAGAGCAACCCCAGACCCGAGCGCGGTATCCAGAGCCAGCTCGCTGCCGAGCCGGGCCGCACGTTGGCGCAGACTGACGAGCCCGATGCCGCCTTCGCGGTCGAGGTGCGGGCGAGTGGGGTCGAAGCCACGGCCGTTGTCGCGCACATCGACATGCAGCGTCGCATCGACATATCGCACGGTGACGTCGACGCGGCTGGCGCCGCTGTGTTTGAGCACGTTGGTCAGTGATTCCTGCAACAGGCGCAGCAGGTCGAGGCTGCGCGCAGGACCGAGGCGCAGCCCCTCGAGGCCTTCCATCTGCCAGCGGCTATCGATGCCGGCCATCTCCAGGCGTTGGGTCCAGCGATGGCGTAGCGGAGCCAGGAGACCGGAAAGGTCGGTGTCCTGTGCATGGGTGGTGGTGTCGATCACCAGGCGCAGATCGTCGCGCAACTCCTTCAACGCGGCGACGGTGCGCACGGCATCGGGCGACGGTGGCGATTGCTCCAGCGTGGCGATGGCGCCGAGCAGGCTGCCGCCAAAACCGTCGTGTAAATCGCGCACCAGATTCAGGCGCTCGCCGATACGGGTATTGCTAAGGGCCAGATCGTGCTCTCGCGCCAGTGTCTGGGTGAGCTGGCGGGTGGCCGTCTCCACTTCAAGCTGCAACTCGGCGTTGAAGCCCTCCACGCGACGCATGGCCATGGCAAAGCGATACGCCAGGACGAAGCCCATGCCGATCAAGGTGAGTGGCGAGGTGAACGCGAGCAGATAGACACTGCTGCGTATCCATCCGTAGAACAGCAGAAAATCATGTATCGACGTTAGCACCTGCACCAGCATGCACGCGGCCAGCACCAATCGATCCGCGCGAGGGCGACGCAGGGCGTGCCAGAGGAAGGCTAGCGTGGCCGTGTAGTAAATGATGCCGCCGACGATCGTCCACCAGCTGCGATTCGACCCCATGGTCTCCGGCATCCATAGCGCGGCGATGATGGAGAGCAGCGAAACGGCCAGCAGGATGCCCTCGAAGCGAGGCATGCGGCGTTCGCGATAACGCAGCAAGAACACCATGAAGGTGACGCTTGCCGAGAAATACAGGGCGATATTGAACGCTTGCCAGGCGTGCGTGTTGGCGAAGGGCCAGGTGCCGGTGGCCAGGTAGTTCCAGTTGTAGCCGGCAGACAGCAAGGTGCTGAAAGCGAACCAGCCGAAGACCGTGTCTTTACGGCGCAGCAGCCAAAGCATCAAGAACAGCGAGCCCAGCACCATCCCTACAGCCTGATCGAACACCTGCACGTTGTGCCGCCAGAACACACCCTGTTCAAAGCGCGCCTGCACCGCATCCGGCGAACCCACCGCTACCGTTCCGAAGCCGGGTTGATAGGCGGCCAGACCGGAGACGCGCACCAGCAGCGTGTTTTCTCCGGGATGCAGCAGCGGTCGGTCGAGCAGAAAATACTGCGGCGAGGTCCAGCTGCGGGATAGCGGCTCGGTGAGATGCGTGTCGCGATGGATCAGGCTGCCGTTGATATAGACGGCGTCGGCCAGGCATACGTAGTCGACCAGCAGGCCCACGGGCATCTCGCCATCGGCCTGATTCCAGCGCACCCGATACCACACCACGCCATCGTGATGTGGCCAGCGCGCATCCCAGAAGTCGATCAGTTTGACCGGCGCCCAGCCGGTGGTGGGCGGGACCTTGCTGTCCCAGCCGGCGCGGACGGCTTCCGCCTGATGGATGACCTGGAGCGTGGCGGTGGTGGACGGCCGCTGCGAGCACGCGGCCAGCAATATCAACAGGCCGATGCCCAGCCAGAGACGAAAGCGGTTCAATGCAGCAGACCCAATACCTTGGCTTCGAACACGGCGGCGGTGCGGGAGCCGACGGCCAGTTTGCGGTAGATGCTCTTGGTGTAACTCTCGATGGTGAAGCGCGACAGGCCGGTCAGCTCGGCGATCTCTCGATTGCTGAAACCACGCGCGACCAGCCGAAGGACCTCGGACTCGCGTTCCGACAAGGTCTCGCCTGTGGCGGAGGCCGTAGGTGGTGTGGGCGCCGCCGGCTCATCCGCGGTGCCCAGCAGTGCCAGGATGCGCCGGGCAACAAAGGGGTCGATGGGTGCGCCACCGCGCTGGATGATCTGCAACGCCATCGCCAGCTCGGCATCCTCGCGCTCTTTCAGCAAGTAACCGATGGCTCCCGCCCGCAGAGCGGTCAGCACGGTTTCCTCATCGCCCCATGCGGAGATAACCACGGTAGGCACCTGCGGACGATGAGTGCGCAACCAGGCGATCAGCTCGATGCCGTTGCCGTCGGGCAGGCCGATGTCGACCAGGGCCATGCGGATGGCGTCGTTCTCCAGGCACGACTTCGCCTCGGCGAGGCTGCCAGCGAAGACGGGGGGCGCAACAGCACCCGGCTGCTCGGCGAGCAGCCGGGCCAGGCGCAACCGCATGGCCGGATCGTCTTCGACGACCAGCGCCGGGCTCAAAGCAATGGCTTCCCCTGTCGTCCCCATCATCGCGATTCGTACCCCCGTGGACGCAATTATGCGCCAACAGCGTGGCAACTTAGGGCCGGGAGCGAATTCTGCCCATAGACGGTATCTGACTGAGCTGCAAGGGCTCATACCCCCTGAAATCGGGGATACCCCCTCTGTTTGCCGCATGCCTAACTGATCGCACTTAAAAAAAGCGGGACGGGGGAGATAACGCCATGTGCAGCACGAGGACACGGCGATTTTGGCGTGGGCTATCCAAGCTCGCGCTATTGGGCGTGATGGGCTTGCCAGCCCTCGCGCAGGCCTCGCCCGGTTGCCAGGCGCTCAACGGGCAGAGCGGCACCCTTCCCGGCCACGGATACATCCAGCTGCTGACCAATAGCCAGCAGGTCAACCAGGGGGATTTCGTAACGCTGACCTCGTCCGGCACGGTTCAGTACGGCGGCTCCTTCCTGCAGTTGACCACTAACGCCAATACCGTCTCCGGTGCGGAAACGGGTTCGGGGGCGGGTGCCGATAATCTCTCCAATCTGCTCAATGGCTCCGCGACGTACAGCATCACCTGCCAATCCGCCGGCGCCACGATATCGGGTGTCAGCCCGGCTTCGGCGACGGTCGGCAGCACGACGACCATTTCAGGCTCCGGTTTCTGGGGCGCCACGCAGGTTCTTTTCGGCGCGATGCCGGCTACCTCGTTTACCGTCACCTACGGCTCCGGCAACCCGATCATCAACGCGGTGGTGCCCAACGGCTCGGGCACGGTGACGATCACGGTGGTCACCGATGCGGGCACTTATACCGGCGGCTCGTTTACGTTTGCCGCCCCCACGGCCGGCCCCTCAAGCGCCAGCGTGGCATTCAACAGCAGCAATAACGCCATTCCCTTGAATATCAGCGGCAATCCCGCCTCCGTCGCGGTGGCCAGCGCGCCTGCCCATGGCGTGGCAACGGCCACCGGAACGACGATCACGTATTCGCCAGCCGCCAGCTACACGGGATCGGACAGCTTTACCTACACCGCCACCAACGCCGCCGGCACGTCATCCCCAGCGACCGTCACGATCACCGTCAACCCGCCGGCGGTGCCCACGGTGGCGGCCGTTTCGGCGACGACGCCCTACAACACGGCCACCAACATCAACCTGGCGAGCGCCATCACCGGAACCAACATTACAGCCGTGACTATCGCCAGCGCACCGACGCACGGCACGGCGACCGTCGCGGGTGAAACGGTGACCTACACGCCATCGGCAACGTTCTACGGCGGCACGGACAGCTTCACCTACACCGCAACGAATCCTGGCGGAACCTCCGCGCCGGCCACCGTCACCGTGACCGTCAACGCGGTGGGCATCCCCACGGTTTCGGCCACCTCGGTCACGACGCCTTACAACACGCCAACCAGCATCAACCTGGCGAGCGCCATCACCGGAGTCGATATCACAGCGGTCAACATCGCCAGCGCACCGACGCACGGCACGGCGACCGTCTCGGGTGAAACGGTGACCTACACGCCGTCGGCAACGTTCTACGGCGGCACGGACAGCTTCACCTACACCGCAACGAATCCTGGCGGAACCTCCACGCCGGCGACCGTTACCGTGACCGTCAATGCGGTGGGCGCCCCTACGGTCTCGGCCACCTCGGTCACGACGCCTTACAACACGCCAGCAAACATCAACCTGGCCGGTGCCATCGCCGGAGTCGATATCACAGCCGTGACTATCGCCAGTGCACCGGCGCACGGCACGGCGATCGTCTCGGGTGAAACGGTGACCTACACGCCATCGGCAACGTTCTACGGCGGCACGGACAGCTTCACCTACACCGCAACGAATCCGGGCGGAACCTCCACGCCGGCGACCGTTACCGTGACCGTCAACGCGGTGGGCGCCCCCACGGTTTCGGCCACCTCGGTCACGACGCCTTACAACACGGCAACCCATATCAATCTGGCGAGCGCCGTCACCGGAACCGCCATCACCGCGATCACTATCGCCAGGGCGCCGGCGCATGGCACGGCCACCGTCTCGGGTGAAACGGTGACCTACACGCCATCGTCGACCTACTACGGCGGCATGGACAGCTTCACCTACACCGCTACCAACCCAGGCGGCACATCGGCACCCGCGGCCGTGACGGTCACCGTGGGTGCGCTTCCAATACCCACCGCCGCCGCGAAGTCGGTGACGACGCCGTACAACACGGCGACGAACATCGACCTCACTAGCGCCATCTCGGGCACAGGCGTCACTGGCATCCTTATCGCGAGTTCGCCGGCGCACGGCACGGTGAGCACGTCGGGTCAGACCGTCACCTACACGCCTTCCTCCACCTTCTACGGCGGCACCGACACCTTCACCTAGTCCGCGGTCAACCCAGGCGGCCATTCGACGCCCGCGACCGTCACGATCACGGTCACACCACTGAGCACGCCGGTCGCGGCGGCACTCTCCGTCGTCACCACGAAGGCAACGCCTGTACTCATCGAAGCCGCCGCGGTGGCAACTGGCCCACAGCCTTTGACCGGCGCGACAGTGGCGTCACCACCGACGCACGGCACTGCCGCAGCCCATGGCGAGCAGATCGTCTACACGCCAGCCGCGGGTTTCGTGGGGACGGATACGTTCAACTATCAGCTGAGCAATCATTTCGGTACGTCGGCGCCGGGCACCATCACGGTCACGGTCACCGCCGCAGGCAGCGCCGCCGGCCTGAGCCAAACGGTTTCCGCGCAACCCGGTCGTCCCGTGTCGGTGAACCTGGCCACGATCGCGCCCGGCACCTACACGTCATCCGTACTGCTCGGATTGTCGCCGGCCGGCGCAGGCGCTGCGGCGCTGAGCCAGCCGACGACACTGACGTTCACGCCCGCGTCGGCGTCTCACGGGCTGGTGCATATCACGGCCTTACTCACCGCAACCGCTGGGCAACCGCAGGTGATCGACGTTCTTGTGCTGGTCAGCAGCCAGCCCGATCCGTCGCGCAATCCGGACGCGCTTGGCCTGATCAATGCCCAGACCATGCAAGCCAAGCGTTTTGCCGAGAGCCAGCTTCGCAACATCCAAAGCCGGCTGGACAGTTTGCATGATGGAAATGCCACGCCGTCCTTCAGCAACAACGTGTCAATCAGTCTGGATGGCAAGCCCATGCAGGCGCCGACGGGCGTGGCTGCAAACGGGAGGAGCCCAGCGGCATTCGGCACACCCTCGTCTACCGGCCCGCGCCCTGGCATGGGCGCCGCCGAGAGCGGTGACGGCGCATCGGCTCCGGCAGATACGACGCCCCAAGGCAGCGCCCCCACGGCGCAGACACCCACGTCGTCAGGTCTTGGCGTATGGATCGACGGCGTGGCGAACTTCGGCTCCTTCGATGCTTACCGGCGCGCCGCCGGGTTTGATTCCGACAACATCGCGGTGAATGCCGGTGTGGACCAGCGCATCGGCGAACACGCCCTGATCGGCTTCAGTGTCGGCTACAACCACGACCGTAGCGAAGTCGGCAACAACGGTACGCGCAGCGTTGCGCAGGGCTACAGTGCCGCCATCTACGGCAGCTACCAGCCGACATCGCACCT
>JABLTH010004599.1_pt1 | contig 17389 bp, 12 predicted proteins | sample 7875711 | NCBI WGS metagenome assembly JABLTH01 (sample SAMN14941262, study PRJNA633318) | bioreactor metagenome | isolation source: bioreactor | place: China | collected 2019-03-05 | reverse complement strand
CTGCGCGCTGTGCCACGGCGCCGATGGCGAGGGACAGCGCGCGGCCGATCGCTACGTGTTTCCGCCGCTGTGGGGCCGCGATGCCTACAACTGGGGGGCGGGCATGCAGGACCTGGACAATGCCGCGGCGTTCATCAAGGCGAACATGCCGCTGAGCCGCGGCGGCACGCTGAGCGACCAGGACGCTTGGGACGTCGCCCTGTTCGTCAACGCGCATGAGCGCCCGCAGGACCCGCGGTTCAATGGCGACGTCGGGGCGACGCGCAAGGCTTATCACGACACGCCGATGTCCCTGTACGGCACCACCGTGAATGGCCACGTACTGGGATCGGCGCCGGCCCAGTGAGCCGGCGCCGCGCGCCGTCAGTGCGAGAACAGCACCGGCACGCCGGGACCTAGCAGCAGATCGCGGGTGGCGCCGCCCATGACCCATTCGCGCAAGCGCGAATGCCCATAGCCGCCACTCACGATCAGCTGGGCGCCGACGGCTTCGGCATGCCTCTGCAAGACCGTGCCCAGGGATGCGCCGCGGGACTCCAGATGCACGTCTTTCGCGCGCACGCCATGCCGGCCCAGATGAGCGAGCAGCCGGTCGCTGCTGGCGCCATCGCCGTCGGCACTGTCCTTCGCGTCGATCATCACCACGTCCACCGCCTCTGCCCCCTTCAGCAGATGCAGCGCGTCGTGGACGGCGCGTGCCGCTTCCAAGGTCGGCTTCCACGCCAGCACCACGTGCCGGGGCGGTAGCGCGGGTGGCACGCCGGGCGGCACGAAGATGACCGGACGGCCGGACTTCAGCATGACCGCGACGGCCAGGCCCTGCCCGCTCCTGCCGCCTTCGCTGCCGCCCACGATCACCACGTCGGCGTAGCGGCCTTCCAGCGCGGCGGCCTCTTCCACGGCCAACTGGTGGCATTCGAGCATCCGCACGGTGTGGGAAACGCCGGACCGCTTGAGCCGCTCCTCGAGGCGTTCGACATCCTTGGCTGCCGCGCTGCGCAGTTCGTCATGCATTTCCGCCAGCCGGGGATCCTCCTGCAGCGACCAGGCACCGGCGATCGGCGCGGGTAGCTCGACCAGCCGGACGACGTCGAGATGGGCGGATTTCCCCCGCATGAAGGCCAGGGCCACTTCCAGCTCCGCCAGGGTCGGGCCCGGGGCGATGACGGGAACCATGATGTCGAGAAACATGATCCTCTCCAGCTGATGAGTAGGCTTCGTTTTTCCTCCCAGCAGGCGCCGCGGGCATTGACGAGGATCAATCCGACGCCGGCTCGCGTGCCAAAAAGTGGTGTGCTGCCCACCATGCCCGACCAAAGGCAGCGGCCCGGACACACGATTCCCGTCTCCGCGCCTGGGTTCTGCCGCGATGCGGCGGAGGATTTCGTAAAGACCTTCGCCGCTCTTCGCAAATGACCCGCCAGGCGATTTGGTTCAACGTAGCCGGCGCACCAGCCCCACCGGGCAGCTATCCGCCGTCGCCGAGAGTCGCTTATGACCGCCAAGCATGGATGGGCTTTCTGCGTCGCCATCGCCGCCTTCGCCTTCGCCTTCGCTTTCACGCCAACGGCCGCCGCCGAACAGCGCAGCCTGTCGCAAGACTGGCGATTCAGCCCCGGCGATAGCGACGGCGCGGAACAGCCCGCCTACGACGATCGTTCGTGGCGACACGTAACCGTGCCGCACGACTGGTCGATCGCCGACAAGCCCGATGGCTCCCCACCGTTCGATCGCGATGCCAAAAGCGGACAGGACTCGGGCTACCTGCCCGGTGGCATCGGCTGGTACCGGCGCCATCTCGTGCTCGACGCGAGTGAGGCCGCGCGAACGGTACTCATCGATTTCGAAGCCATCTACATGGACGCCGACCTATGGATCAACGGCGTGCACGTGGCAAAGCATCATTACGGCTATACCGCTTTCACGCTGGATCTGACCGGCAAGGTGCACGCCGGCGACAACGTGATCGCGATCCGCGTCGATCATGCCGACCCTTCATCACGCTGGTATGCCGGCTCGGGCATCATCCGCCCGGCGACACTGGAGCTTCTGGCGCCCGTCCATGTCGATCCCGGCAGTGTCTATGTCACCACCCCGGTCGCCACTGCGGAGAGTGGCCGGGTTCTGGCGCGCATGGCCATCGTCAACGGCTCGGCGAAGTCGCAGGAAGTGGACGTGGTCGTTCGCGTCCTCTCGCCCGACGGGACGACCGTCGCCGAAGAACGGCGGAAAACGACGCTCGCGCCGCACGCGAGGATCGATGACGAAGCTTCGCTCGCCGTGCGCAGCCCGGCGCTCTGGTCGCCAGACTCGCCCAATCTGTACGTACTCGAACAATCCGTCCGGACACAGGAAGGTGTCGTGGACACGCGCCGCACCCGCTTCGGCATGCGCTCGATCACGGTCGATGCAGTCAACGGCTTGCGCATCAACGGCAAGAAAGTGGTGCTGCGCGGCGGCAACATCCATCACGACAACTACATGCTGGGAGCGACCGGCTTTCCCGATGCCGATGCGCGGAAAGTCGCGCTGATGAAAGCCGCCGGCTACAACGCCCTCCGCAGCGCGCACAACCCGGCCAGCCAGGCCACGCTAGACGCCGCGGACGAGTTGGGCATGCTGATCGTCGACGAGGCGTTCGACGCGTGGAGCAAGGACAAGAAGTCCATGGACTACGCCCGGTTCTTCGAGGACGACTGGCAGGCGGATCTGGACAGCCTCGTGCGCAGCGGCCGCAATCATCCCAGCGTGCTGTTCTGGAGCATCGGCAACGAGATTCGCGAACAGGGCACGGCAGCCGGCATCGAAACCGCGCGACGGATGGTCGCCCATGTTCGCCGCCTGGATGCCACGCGACCCGTCACCCAGGCCGTGAGCACGGGCGGCCGCCAGAGCGACGGGCAGTTCGCCGTGCTCGACGTGGCCGGCTACAACTATCACGCGCACGAGTTCGCCGACGATCACCAGCGCTGTCCCGAGCGGGTGATGTTCACCTCGGAGTCCACGTCGAAAGATGCGTTCGCCTACTCGCGTTACGTAGAGACCATGCCCTGGGTCCTCGGCGATTTCGTGTGGACGGCGGTCGACTACCTCGGCGAAACCGGCATCGGCTGGATGGGCTACAGCCAGGACTGGCAGAAGCTGGGGCCTTACCCGTGGCACCTCGCCTATTGCGGGGAGATCGACGCGACCGGCCGCAAGCGTCCGGCGGCCTTCTATCGCGAAGTGCTGTGGAAGACGGGCATCGACCCGATCTCGGTCTTCGTCAAACAGCCGCCGGGCACGGAAGACCTGCCCGACCGCCACCTGTTCCCCATCACTCCGCCCCACCTGGACTGGTCGCTGGACGACGTGCACCCGAGCTGGACCTGGCCGGGCCAGGAGGGCAAGCCGCAGGAGGTGCTCGTGTACGCGGAGTATCCGGAGGTGGAGCTCTTCCTCAACGGCAAGAGCCTAGGGCGCAAGGCCGTCGGAGTGGATACCCAATACAAGGCCACCTACCAAGTGCCCTATGCGCCGGGCCGGCTGCTGGCGATCGGCTACCGCGACGGGCAGCCTGCCGGACGCTGGGAGCTGCGCACCGAAGGCGAGCCCGCGGCCGCGCGGCTGTCGCTGAATCGAACGCAGTTCCGCGCCAATGGCGAAGATCTGGCCTACCTCACCGTGGAGCTGATCGACGCCGACGGCGTGCCGATCTATGCGCAAGACCACGACCGTGACGTAACGATGCATGTCGACGGCGCGGGCACGCTCGCGGGCATCGGCAACGGCGATCCGCACGATGCTTCCAGTTTCCAGTCCGGGCGGCGGCGCACGTTTCACGGGCGCGTTGTCGCGGCAATCAAGGCGTCGACACTGGCCGGCCCGGTGACGGTGCGGATCGACGTGCCGGGCCTGCCTTCGCGGTACGCCAGGATCGACGCCGTGTCGCCTCCTTGAGGGACGCCTCGCGAGCTCTCGGCCCGCCGAGCCATCGTCGAAGAGCCGATCGTCCCTCGAAGCATTCATGTCATTTTCCAATGACTGAAATACGCCATTCCGTGGTTACCGGGCGATGGACGACGCACTAGGCTTGGCAGCCGACCTGCCCGGGACGAACGCGTCGTTCCGGCTTGGCACCGCCTCCCCAAGGACATCCCCATGAAGTCAGCAAACACCCTACTGCTTGCCGTTCTGGCCTGTTCCGCTATCGGCACCGCGCGCGCCAAGGAGCCCGCCACGATGAGCGCCTCGATCGCCGCCATCGAAGGTACCTGGGCGCTGGATTTCGCCGACGTGCAGCACCCGGACGGCACGCGCACGCACGATTACGGCGCCTCGCCCAAGGGCGTCTTGCAGATCGACCACCAGGGGCACTACTCGATCTTCATCTTCGACAGCACCCGGCCGAAATTCGCCGCGAACAACAAGAGCCAGGGCACGCCGGAGGAGATCCGCGCCGCGATGATGGGCACCAGCTCGCACTACGGCACCGTCGAGATGGACGCCGCGAAAGGCACGCTGACCTTCCATATCGACGGCTCCACCTACCCGAACTGGGAAGGCACCACCCAGGTGCGCAGCTACATGCTCAGCGGCGACAAGCTGAGCTACAAGGTGCCGCCCCGGCCTAACGGCGACATCCCGCTGACGGGATGGAAGCGGATGCCGCGCTGAGCTTGGCCGCCACGGAGCCGTAGCCTCGAGCCGGTCGTCACGGGCTGGCCTTCGAAAAAATAGCCGGCGGGCATCCCATGCCCACCGGCTTCATGACGCGAGTCACCGCCGCGATGGCGGCGCAAGGATCGCCTCGCTTACGGCGTCCACGTCGCCTTCAGCGTCACGCCCGAGAAGGACGTGTAGCCGCGCACCATCACGTAGTACGTACCGGTCGACGGCGCGGCGAAGGTGCAGCTCTCGCTGTTGCCGGTGAGGTACGGGCGGCAGTTGTAGCTGCTGGTGGTCGGCGCGGAGCCGAACTTCACGTACAGGTCCGCGTCGCCGCTGCCGCCGGAGATGGCGATCTTCAGGTTGGTGGCGCCGGCCGGGATGGCCACGGTGTAGTTCAGCTGCGTGCCCGTGGAACCGGACAGGCTGGAGACCGGCACGCCGTTCTGCAGCACCGTGCCGCCACCGCCGCCGCCCGAGCAGCTCACGCCGACGGCGGTGAACGCCGCGGTCACGTCCGCCTTGGTGTAGCCCTTGTCGACCGCCGCTTTTTCCACGCCGCAGGCACCGTCGTTGTAGTTCGAGGTTGCGGTCCAGTACACCGCGTTGGCGGCTTCGAACACCTCGAACGCCTTCCGGGTATTCCAACCGGTGGTCTTGGCCAGCGTGCAGAACGCCTTGTTGTAGACGCCGCTCGAATAGTGGACGTCCAGGCCGTCGTAGTAATCGGCCGCGTTGTCGATCGAAGCGCCGTCCTGGGTCGGATTGCACATGTAGCGCAACGCGCCGCTGCTGGACTTGAAGATCTCGGCGCCCACCAGCCAGTCGTTGGTGCCGTTGCGGTCGTAGTACTCGGCCGCTTCGCCCGCCATGTCCGAGAACGCCTCGTTCATGCCGCCGGACTGCCCGCTGTACTCCAGGTTGGAGTGCTGCTCGGTGAAGCCGTGGCTGATCTCATGGCCGGTCACGTCCAGCGACACCAGCGGATAGAACGTGGTGGCGCCGTCGCCGAAGGTCATCGAGCTGCCGTCCCAGAAGGCGTTCTCGTAGCTGTTGCCGTAGTGCACCTTCATGATCAGCACCTGGTTGAGCGGCGGCGCGCCGAACCAGCTCTGGTACATGTCGTGCACCACCCCACCGAAGTGGTGGGCATCGTTGATCGGCGCATAGGCGCCGTTGACGTCGGCCTCGTCGCTGTTGGAGTAGGTGAAGCTCCACAGCGTGCCCGAACCACTGGTGGCGTGGTTCATGTTGTAGGTCTTCACGTACGTGTTCTGGAACGTACAGGTGCTGCCCGACTGGGTGACGTTGAGGTACGGATACTCCGTGCCGTAGTGGTACATGCCGGTCTTGGCGTTGCCGCCCGGGCCGGTGGCGTTGGCGTTGGTCAGGCCTTCCCACTGCTTCACTACCTGCCCGGTGTTGGCGTCGACGATGGCCATCGGCCGCGAGGGCTTGGGACTGTCGACGACGTACGACGTCAGGTAGACCAGCCGCGCGCGGCCGTTCGCGTCCTGATAGACGTACAGGTCGGCGCGCTCGTTGCGGGGCGCCTGCGCAGTCGTGGGCAGGAAGCCCTTGGTCGCGCGCAGCGCGGAAAGCGCCTGCGCCGTGCTCAGGCGCGGCGTCACCGAGCCGAGATCGACCTGGGCGTTCTGCAGCAGCGGGCCGTCCGCGGTCAGCGCGTTGCCGCCGGCGTCCTGCTCGACCGCGATGCTGCGGCCGTAAACGGGAACGCCCTGGTAGTACTGCTGCATGCGCACCACTTGCGTGCCGCGCACGGTCTTCATCGCCTGGCCCGCGACGAAGCTGTTGTCGGCACTCAGCCCTAGCCGTGCCGCCAACTGACTGCTTGGCGCAGCCCCCAGATTCTGCGCGCGCAGGTTCTTCACTTCAGCCGCATGCGCGGCCGTGACACCGATCATTCCCACGAGAGCCAGCCACAGGCCGGCGTGCTTGTGCCCCGTCTTTGCATTCTTCATTTGCGGTGTTCTCCATGATGGTGAGAAACCACCGGGCAGCGCCCAACACTCCCCAAGCAAGAGGCATCACTTGTTTTTGCGAATTTGAAGACAAGCCGCCCCTCTCTCGCCTGGCTGAACAGGCAAGAATCTACGCCGCCCCGGCGATGCAGTTACGTGCAGTCGATTGACTCGGAAATGCCGCCAGGCCCCAACCCGACGACTCCTCGACGCTAGCATGCGAGTTCGTCAACGAAGCGTGACTACTTGCGGTATACGCAAGGAAGTGCGAACCACGTCATTAATTCTTGGGAACTGCTTAGGATGGCGCAAGAACCTGGGGAACACCCCGATTGACGCGCGCGCGCCGGCGGCGCTCGGGCAGGACAAACGACCTCGGTATCACACGAGGGCAGCGTTAGCCCGATCGCTAACGCACCGCCGCCTGGAGCGCTCAGGGAATGCTGTGGATCTGCGTAAAAACCACCTGCCACTGGCCGTTGCGTTTCGCCCAGACATCGACGAAGCGGCCGCGGAACGTGGATGCCTTGCCATGACTGACGCTCTTGGCGTCCACCACGCCGGCGAGCACCGCGCCATCCGCCCAGACCTTGCTCACCTGCTCGTGGATGTCGACCGAGAGAGTCTGGTTGCCCGGCGCCGTCTGGTCGGCGATGAACTGCGCCTTGGTGAGGTTCTTGCCGGCGGTACCGGCCAGCGTGTAGTCGTCGGCCAGGACGCGCTCCAGCTCCTTCCGGTCCGCCTTGAACTGCGCCAGATCGTAAGCCGTCGCCGCCTCGGCGAGGTCCTTGGGGAGATGGCTGTAATCGCCCACTTCCTTGCCCGCGTGCGCGGACGTGGCGATCGCTACCGCGAAGATGGCCGCATGCCAGGGTGATAGCCGCATAACCCCTCCAAAGTTGAGGTTGTCGTTTGGGAGCAGCCTGGAAGCCGTTAGGCAACGCCGGGATTGGACGCTTCGCCGCCGGCCCGTGCCTATGGGCCAGAAGTCACCCCGCACAGGCGGTGCCGAATGTAGGGACCTGCGAGCGGCCACCGGTGCCTTGCCCGCGCACCATCGCTGCATTAGCGTGCGCACACCTTGCGGGCGGGAGCGGGCGTGCGGTTATCGATCGGGGTTCGCGTATTCGCCATGGCGTTGCTGTCGATGATGGCGATCACCGCCATGGCCGTGGTGCTGGTGCGCTGGGGATTCTCGGGTAGCGGCGCACCGTTGGATGCGCACGCGGCGCAGTCGGAAGTGAATAGCTTGTCGGCGGCGATGGCCGATGCTTATCGCACACGCGGCGACTGGTCCGCGGTACCTGCGGACGCACGCGATCGCGAACGCTGGTGGCGGGCACAGGCGCAGCGCGCGACATCCGCGGAAGGCATGCCCGTTCTGTCTGAGCGAGCCAGCCTGCTCGACGCGCAGGGTCGCATCCTCGTCGGCGAAGCAGCGAGCCCGCTGTTGGTGGCACTGGTATCGCTGGACCGCGTCCGGCGCGGCATCGTCGTGAACGGCCACGCGGTGGGATATGTCACGGTCGCGCAACCTCGCGACGCAGGCGATGCGCTGACCCTGGCCTTCCTGATCCGCCAGCAGCGCCATCTCCTAGCGTTGATGGGCTTCGGCCTGTTGCTCGGCGCAGTGGTGGCAGCGCTGCTGGGACGGCAGGTGCGTCGGCCGGTGGCCGCGCTGGCCAAGGGCGCGCGGCAATTGGGAGCCGGCCAGTACGACGTACCCATCGACACGCGCCGGCGCGACGAGTTGGGCGATCTCGCCCGCACTTTCCAGACGCTGGCGTCGCGTCTGAAGGCTGCGGACCAGGCACGCAGGCAATGGCTGGCCGACACCTCGCATGAGCTGCGCACACCGCTGGCCGTACTGCGGGCGCAACTGGAAGCCATGCAGGACGGCGTCCGTCCCGCGTCGCCGGAAACCATGGCACCTCCATTGAACCAGGTGGCCGCCCTGTCGTCCCTCGTCGACGACCTTCACCAATTGGCCCTGGCCGACGCCGGCGCATGGCCTCTGCAGCCCGTGTCGCTTGATGTCGGCGCGCTGGTGCGGGCCGTCTGGCAGGAGTTCATGCCTCGTCTCGCTTCGCGAACATTGCACGGGACGCTGCGGGAGGCGCAGACCCCTGCTGTCGCGAGCGTCGATCCGCAGCGCCTGCGCCAGGTGCTGACCAACCTGCTCGAGAACAGCCTGCGCTATACCGCGCCGGGCGGTCGCGTGGCGATGGCCGTGGAGGCGACGGACGCAGGCTGCCGGGTCACGCTGGACGACACCGCGCCCGGCGTCGCCGACGAGGCGCGGGAACGATTGGGCGAACGGTTCTTTCGCGTCGAACCTTCGCGCGGCCGGGCCGCGGGTGGCGCGGGACTCGGGCTTGCCCTTTCCCGGCAATGGATGCGGGCGCAAGGCGGCGACTTGCGTTTCGAACCGTCGCCGCTCGGCGGCTTGCGCGTCCTGCTCAACTTGCCGCGGGAGGCATAGATGACGGCCACCATACTCATCGTGGAAGACGAACCCGAACTGGCCTCCATCGTGGCCGACTACGTAACCGCAGCCGGCCACCGCGCGGCCCTGCTGGGCGACGGCACGCAGGCCCTGGATCGCATCCGCCGCGATCCGCCGGACCTGGTGGTGCTGGATCTGATGCTGCCCGGCCTGGACGGACTGGCGCTATGCCGCACCGTGCGCACTTTCTCCAGCGTGCCCGTGATCATGACCACCGCCCGCGTGCAGGAGATCGACTGCCTGCTGGGGCTGGACACCGGTGCCGACGACTACGTGTGCAAACCGTACAGTCCGCGCGAGCTGCTGGCGCGCATCGCCGCGGTGCTGCGCCGGACGCGGCCCAACGGTCTGGTGCCACGCATGGCCGTCGACGAGGCCGCGCGCGCCGTCCGCGTGCATGGCCAGGCGCTGGCGCTCACCGCGACGGAATTCGACCTGATGGCAACCATGCTGCGCCGCCCGGGCACCCTCTTTTCGCGGGCGCAATTGCTCGACATCGTGGCGACCGATCGCCTGGACGTGAGCGATCGCGCCATCGACAGCCATATCAAGAATCTCCGCCGCAAACTGGCCGAATGCCTGCCCGGCGAGGATCTCATCCAGTCGGTCTACGGCCTCGGTTACCGCATCGAACCCTGAGCGTCTCGCTTCGAGCGCTACGCCCTCCTCCATCGTCTCTCCACAATCGCGCTCCATCGTGGCTGCCGCCGGAATCGCCGGCGCATCCGAGCCAGAGAAGATGGGCATGAACGAAAAGAAGCGCCGTGCACGGCGTACCTGGATCCCCGCCGGCGCGGCGCTGGCCGCCGGGCTTGGGCTGTTCGCGTTCGCGGCGGTACACGGCCGCCAGGGTCCGCCGCCGCAGAAGGACATGGCCATCGATGCAGCCACCCGGACCGAGGTGATCCAGGCCGCCGTGGCCGCCCTCGATCGCTCTTACGTCTTCGCGGACAAAGCGGCGGCCATGCACCTCGCGCTCCTGCGTCAGCTTCAGCAGGGCGATTTCGATCGCGCCACTAGCGCCGCGCGTTTCGCAGAAGTGCTGACCGATACGCTGCGCCGGCTCAGCGGGGACGCTCACCTTGAGGTGCGTTACGTCGCGCAGGCAACGCCGGAGGGCACGGCGGACGCCACCGCGGAACAGGCGAGAGAGCGCACCGAGCAGCTGCGCTTCAACTATGGCGTGGCCGACGTGCAGCGCCTGCACGGCAACCTCGGCTATATCGACCTGCACCAGTTTGGCCGCCCGGACGGCGCCGAGCCGCGCATTGCCGCCGCGATGAACCTGGTACGCGACACGCAAGCCCTCGTCGTGGATCTTCGCCGCTGCGGCGGCGGCGATCCGGAGACAGTCATGACGTTCGCGAGCTATCTGTTCGATCGCCCCACGCATCTGAATGACATTTACTGGCGCGAGGAAAACCGCACGGAAGTGCGCTGGACACGGACCACGCTGGCCGGCCCCGCCTATGGAGCCGCCCGCTCCGTCTATCTGCTGGTCGGGCCGGACACTTTCTCCGGCTGCGAGGACTTGGCGTACGCCTTGAAGAACGCACGCCGGGCCATTCTGGTGGGCGAGCAGACCGGTGGCGGCGCGCACGCGGGCGATCCGCATCGATTGAACCCGCATTTCGACATGTTCGTGCCCGCCGGGCGACCCATCAATCCAGTCACGCATACCGACTGGGAGGGCGTAGGCGTCGCACCGGACGTCCCGGTATCGGCGCGCAAGGCGATGGACATCGCGCAGGCGCTGGCCCTGCGCACGCTGATCGCGCGCGAGCCGGACCCGGATTGGAAGCAACGGCTGCAGGAGCGGCTGGACGAGCTGGACTGAGGCACACCGACCGCTCCGACACGGGGAAGAGGCGCGGTCGTCCGGCCATGCCAGGCCGCGACGGCCACGATGCCGTTCGCTCGCCAGCGTCATGCGACGTTTTGGCGCGCCATCGGCTGATCCAGATCAACCGATGCCCGGACGGCGCTGGCTAGCATCCGCTGATGCTTTCCGCCCCTCCTCCAGGCCGCCCTTGGATACGGCTGCGTGTTCTCGGCCTCGCCCTGCTCCTATCGCCATGGCCGTGCGCCCTGCTCGCCGCCGACCTCACCACGCACGACCCCGACGCCGCGTTCCGTCAGCACATCGCTGCCTGCACTTCATGCCACGGCGCCCATGGCGAAGGTGCGTCCGGTGTGGATGCGGCGCCGCGTCTTGCCGGCAAACCCGCGGCGTATCTCGCGCTGCAGTTGCGCTACTTACAGAGCGGCCAACGCAAGCACGCGGCGATGGCCTACATGGTGCGTTATCTCGACAGCGACTACATGCACGAGATGGCCGAATACTTCGCGCGCCAGGACGTGCCCTACGCACGCACCGCCGCGCCGGCCATGACGGATGACGCGCGGCGGCGCGGCGAGCAGCTGACGCATCGCGGCGACACCACGCGCGGCGTGCCGTCCTGCGTGAGTTGTCACGGCAACAAGCTCGGCGGCGTGCAGCCGCTGATTCCCAGCCTCAACGGGCTGTCCGCCGAATACCTTCAGGCCCAGCTCGAAGCGTGGCGCGCGCAGCGGCGCGGCGCGCGCGAGCCCGATTGCATGGCCGTGGTGGCCAATCGCATGCAGGCCACCGACGTGCAGGCGGTATCGGCATGGTTGGCATCGCGTGACGTGGCCATCAAGGCGGATCCGCCCGAGGCGCGCACGCCGGATCCGCTGCCGGGTTGGTGTCGATTGGAACCGGACGTCCATTGATCCGGCAACGCCACCTTTCGTGAAGTCCCTCACAGGTTTTCGCGTCTGCGGCGTGAACCCAAGGCATCGCTCTGCCGTTACACACCTCCTTCACTCTGCGCGGACCACAGTCCCGCGCCACAGAGGGGACGCAGCAAGGATGCGCTTTTAAAGCGATCGAACGAGAAAGCGGCCGGCGCATGCCGGGCGCGATTTTCTTTTGCTGCGTGAACCCAGCCATGCCGATACGGCAGGTCATCTCGCGATAGGGCATCGCAACCCGTTTCTTCGAAGCTGCACGGAACCGGTGCGGCAAGGCGTCCGCGCGCCTTCCCACCTCCTCACCCTGGACCTAGGAAGGAGCTTCTCTGTGAAATCGGTACTTGCCCACATCATGCGCAAGAAGCGCGGCTACGCCGCCCTGCCCCTGTTCGACCGTCTGCGCGATGAAAGCCTGCCTGCACCCGCCAAACTTGGTTTCATGCCGGGCCTGGCGTTCTTCATCATGGCTTTCGGCGATCTCAATCGCTATGTCCTGCGCCAGTCGCCCGCCACGGATGCCCACCAGGAGCGCGTCAACGAGCACACGCGCGAAGACGACCACCATTGGCCCTGGTTCCTGGAAGACCTGGAGAAACTCGGCTGGAACAAGCTGACTACCACCTGCAACGCGCTGCGCACCCTATGGGCCGAAGACACGCATCGCAGCCGCGTACTGATGTACGACCTGTGCGGCATCCTGGCCGATTGCGACAGTGTGGAAAGACTTGCCGTCATCGAAGCGATCGAGGAAACCGGCAACGTGCTGTTCGCACTGACCACCAAGATCTCCGATGCGATCCAGGCGCAGACCGGTATCGAATTGCGCTACATGGGCGCCTTCCATTTCGCGCTCGAATCGGGGCATATGCAGAACGGCGAGCATGCGGAACTGGCGCGCATCGCCTTGAGCGACGAAGCACGCGACCGCTGCCGGACCCTCGTGGACCGCACCTTCGATGCCTTCGCCGCCTGGACACACGAGGCCGCGGCGCTGATCGACCGCGCGACCGCGATGCCGGAGTCCGCATGGCCCGGCACGCTCACCGGCCAGGCCGTCCGCGTGGAGGTGGCGCTATGAACCGCCCGCTTCCGCGTCACGACGATGCCGTGCCCTACGACGTCACCTTCGGCCTGTTCGTCTACCCCGCCATGCTGGTCGCCCGCCGCCTGGGCCTGTTCCGCCGCCTCGGCCAAAGCCCGTGCACCCTGGCCGAACTGGGCGACGCCATCGGCCTGGAAAGGCGCCCGACCGAGGCCTTGGCCAACGCCGCCGTAGCGCTCGGCTTCGCGCAGCGCGATGGGCAGCGCTATCGCCTCACTTCGCTCGGGGACGACCAGCTGCTCGAAGGTAGCCCGACCTACTTCGGCGACTTCTGGGACCTGATGTACGACAACGCCGAGACCTATTCGGTCAAAGGCATCGAAGAGGCACTGCGCCGCAACGCGCCCAAGGCCTACGGTGAGCAGGACATCTTTCGCACCCACGAAGAGCAGCAGGAGCTGGGCATGCGTTTCACCCGCGCCATGCAGAGCGTCAGCGCGAGCCACGCGCCGGTGTGGCCCACTCGCCTCGACCTCAGCCGGCATCGCGTCATGCTCGACATCGGCGGCGGCTCGGGCGTCCATCTGAAAGGCGCCTTGGCCGCCTATCCGCAACTGCGCGGCGTGCTGTTCGATCTGGCCGCAGTCTGCGAGATAGCCAAGAGCTTTCTGCACGACGCGCCTCCAGACCGCATCGCGCTCCACGCCGGCGACATGTGGAAAGACCCGTTTCCCGCGGCGGACCTGCATTTCTATTCGAACATCTTCCACGACTGGACGCCGGAGAAATGCGCTTTCCTGGCGAAGAAAAGCTTCGACGCCATGCCCACGGGCGGAAGGATCGTCCTGCACGAGGTGCTCTACCGCGACGACAAGAGCGGTCCGCTGGCCGCGGCGGCGTTCGGCCTGATGATGATGAGCTGGACAGAGGGCGAGCAGTACGCGCCGGCGGAACTGGGGCGCTTGCTGCGGGAAGCGGGGTTCGGCGAGGTGGAGGTCGTGCCTAGCTTTGGGCATTACAGCCTCGTGACGGGGGTGAAGGACTGAGCCCGCGCCGTAAGGCAGGCAAGCATGCCTATCGGCACCACTCGTCAGGATTGGTGCGCTTGCGCGTGCAGTAAAGCTGACCCGCGCGTCATCTCCCACGGAGACAATCATGGCTTCTCTCGAAGGCTCCACCGTGCTGGACCGCTTCCTTCTGCAAGCGCACGAACGTGCCAATGCCATCGCCGTGATCGGCAAGCAGCGGACATGGACCTATGCGGAACTGGATCGGCACAGCGATACCGTCGCCGCATGGCTGCTTGCCAAGGGGGTGCGGCCCGGCGATCGGGTGCCCCTGGTGGCTGATCGGTCTCCCGAAGCGGTGGCCGGACTGCTCGGCATCGTCAAGGCGGGCGCCGCCTATGTACCGGTCGATCAGGCCTATCCCGAACAGCGGCGCGAATACATCGTCGCCCGGACGGATTCGCGGCTGGCGCTTTCGGCAACCGCGGCCATGCCCTTCGACGGACTCGACAGTGCGGTCGTCGCGGACCTCATCGCCGAATCCGCCGTAGCGGCGCCGCGACGGCCCGCGCCGAACCAGGCGGCGTATGTCATCTTCACCTCCGGCACCACAGGCTTTCCGAAGGGCGTGGTCGTCGAGCACGCGTCGCTGGACAACCTCATCGCCTGGCACAACCGTGAGTTCTCGGTAAGCACGGAAAGCCGACTGACCCAGTTGGCGAAGATCGGCTTCGACGTATCGCAATGGGAAATCTGGTCGGCCTTGTGCGCCGGCGCCCAGCTCCATCTCCTGGACGATCTCACCCGCATCGATGCGAGTGCGTTGAACGCTTACTACACGCGTCATGGCATCACCCATGCGTTCGTCCCGACCGTCATGGTGGCCGATGTCGTAAAGGCCACATCGGCGACGACGCCCTTGCATTACCTGTTCACCGCCGGCGAAAAGCTCAACCCCGTGGACACAGATCATGTCCATTACACGCTGGTGGACTACTACGGACCGACCGAGGCCACGATCTTCGCGACCGCCCATCGCGTGCCGAGCGCGACACGGGGCCTGCCTTCATCCATCGGCAGGCCAGTGGCCGGAGCGGAAGTACGGATCCTCGATCACGTACTGAGCGAGGTGCCAACCGGCGAGCCCGGCGAGTTGTGCATCGCAGGCCCTGGCCTCGCCAGAGGCTATTTGAACGACGACGCCCTGACCCGCGAGAAGTTCATCGTCCATGACGGCCGGCGTTTCTACCGCACCGGCGACCTCGCCCGTCTCTTGCCGGACGGCAACTTGCAGTTCCTGGGCCGCCTCGACGAGCAGATCAAGATCCGCGGCAACCGCGTGGAACTGGCGGAGATCGAGAGCCAGTTGGAATGTATCGCCGGCATCAGGAAGGCAGCGGTCGCCGCGACGTCGCCCGACGATCCATCGAGGAAGGACATCATCGCCTTCCTGGTGCCGAACGAGACCAGCCCCATCGACGAGAAGGCGCTGGTGGCGCACGTAAAGGAGCAACTGAAGATCGCGCTGCCCGACTACATGCTTCCGGCCGGCTACCGGCTCATCGACCGCCTGCCGCTGACGCCCAACGGCAAGACCGACAAACCGGCCTTGCTGCAAGGCTATACGAGCAGCGCCGCGGCGCCGGAACGGAGCGAGGCCCGCCGCTACGGCAAGGCCGCCCTCGTGCGCATCTTCGGCGACGCGCTCGGGCACGATGCATTCGACCTGGACGACAACTTCTTCGACGTCGGCGGCCATTCACTGCTCGCCGCGCAGCTCATCATGGACGTCTCCGACGCCACGGGCATCAAGGCCTATATCCGCGACATCTACGAGCATCCGACCGTCAACCGGCTCTACGCGGAACTCCAGCGACGCGCAGGCGCCACCGCTTCCGGCGTCGATGGTGAGCCCATCCGCGCCCTGCAGGATGACATCCACCTACCCGAAAACCTGGCCCTGCAGTGCGATTGGCAGTCTTCGCAAATCACCGCGCCCAGGCACATCCTGCTCACCGGCGTGACGGGCTTCGTCGGCGCCCACCTCGCCCAGGAGCTGCTTTCCACGGGCGAGGCGATCTTGCATTGCCCTATCCGTGCGAAGGATCAGGCGCATGCCCAGTCGCGTTTCGCCGACACGATGCAGCGCTACGACATCCGTCTCGCACTGGAGGACCTCGAGCGCATCCGCGTGTATCCAGGCGATTTGGCTCTGCCGTCCCTTGGCCTGTCGGCGCCGGACTACCGCTTCCTGTGCGATGCCGTCGACCTCGTCTACCACTCCGCCAGCGCGGTGAACTTCATCCAGCCGTACTCGTACATGCGCAGAGACAATGTGCAAGGCCTGCGCGAGATCATTGCGTTCGCCGCCGCCGGCAAGCTCAAGCCCCTGATTCTGCTTTCCACCATTTCGGTCTACAGCTGGGGCCACCTACATACCGGCAAGCAGGTGATGCGCGAGGACGACGACATCGACCAGAACTTGCCCGCTGTCATCACGGACATCGGCTATGTGCGCAGCAAATGGGTCATGGAGAAGATCGCCGACCTGGCGGCCGAGCGCGGCCTGCCGCTGATGACCTTCCGCCTCGGCTACGCCACCTACCACGGAAAGACGGGTGTCTGCGCCGACTACCAATGGTGGTCGCGCCTGGTGAAGACCAGCCTGCAGTTCGGCAACATCCCGGACCTGCGCGACCTGCGCGAGGGCCTGACCACCGTCGATTACATGACGCGCGCCATCGCGCACATCTCGCGCAAGCCGGACGCCCTGGGCCTGAAGTTCAATCTCATCCACGCGAAGGAGAACAACCTTACGTTGCAGGCTTTCTTAAAGCGGCTGGAAGACGAGTTCGGCTTCGCCTTCGAGCGGCTTCCTTATGCGCAGTGGCGTGCGCAGTGGGAGAACGACAGCCACGCCCATCTGTATCCCCTGCTCAGCCTGTTCAAGGATGTGATGCATGAGGGGCGATCGACGGTCGAGCTTTATCAGGATACGTATCAATGGGCCTGCGATAACGTGAAGGCGTTTCTTGCCGATAGCGATATTGTCGAACCGGCGTTCGATCGCGAGAGTTTGAGGAGGTATTTGACGCGCTCGATTGGACTTGATGAGCGCATGGCGGCTCAATGATTCGCTCGGTGGTCGTGGACGGCGGTTGATCTCGCCGTGCCGGCGCGGGCTGGAACGCGTGAAGGCGGCGCCGGAGGGCCGAGCGCTCGCCGTAGGTTGGGATGAGCCCTCTGGCGAACCCCAACGGGGGTGCTCCGGATCACCGCTCCGCCACCTATTTCGTCATTCCGGCGTAGGCCGGACGGAGCGCGTAGCGCGGAGAACGCTTGGAGGGCGGCCCCGAAGGGGCGAGCGGAGCGAGTCATCCATTGGCGATGTGGCTCGGTTGTCGCGTGTGCGGCACACGTGTCTCGCCTT
>JABLTH010056038.1_pt1 | contig 17399 bp, 20 predicted proteins | sample 7875711 | NCBI WGS metagenome assembly JABLTH01 (sample SAMN14941262, study PRJNA633318) | bioreactor metagenome | isolation source: bioreactor | place: China | collected 2019-03-05 | reverse complement strand
CGGGGCTCCTGGGAGGTTGGGTGGGTCGCACCTCCAGAATCCCGGGATCGCCCCGGGTGAACAACCTACTGAGAGATCACAGCTAGCGGGCTCCTACCGTTGGGGTGTTCAGTAGTCGCGCACATCCAGCAACACCAACTGGCGTGCCGAACTGGCCGGCGGCAGCTGCGGCCACATGCAGGCCGCCAACATCGCCGTCCCGGCCGGCCAGGGCTCGCCATCGAGCAGGGCCTCGCGCGCGACTGGGCCGTCGCCCTCACGGCGATGCAGCAGATGGATCCAGTGCAACTGCGGAGCCAGCGACACCTGGCCCACGGCCTGTTGCAGGGCGAGTGCTGCATCGGCCGGCATCGACTGCTCTTCCCCATCGGTCGGACGCGTCACCAGCGGGCCGACGAACACATCCCACGTGCGCACGCCGATGTCCCATGCGGCGATGCGCATGCGGCGGTCGTCGGTAACGTACCAGCAGGCCGCCAGCAGCAGGTGGAAGCTCGACCGCTCGAAGCCTTCCAGGGCTTCGCGGGCGTCGGCACCGGCGAAGCTGTCTTCCAGGAGGCGATCCTCCGCAACCACCACGTCGACGTCGAGCCGTCCAGGCTCGCTGCCCGTGCCGGGTCGCCAGTGTGCGCGGATCGCGGGGAAGTCGCCGTCGGTAAGCAGCCAGCCGTCCTCGTCCGGCTCCAGCTCGACCTCGTGCCGTGCAAACAGCCGCCGCAGGGTGGATTGCAGTGCCGCGTCTTCCATCGTCATGCCCTTTCGGTGTGGGGGCGCGCCGGCTCCTCGGCCTCGGCCGGTGCCAGGTCGCGCCAGGTGAGGTACACGCGCAGGTCGAACTCGCGCTGGTGGTAGTCCGGCTGCATGTGCTCGCACAGCTGGTAGAAGGCCTTGTTGTGCTCGACCTCCTTCAGGTGGGCCAGCTCGTGCACCACGATGGTTTCGAGGAAGGTGGCCGGCGCTTGACGGAACACCGAGGCGATGCGGATCTCCTTCTTCGCCTTCAGCCGCCCGCCGTGCACGCGCGAGATCGCCGTGTGCAGGCCCAGCGCATTCTTCACCACGTCGAGCCTGGCATCGTAGAGCACCTTGTCGATACCCGGCGCATTGCGCAGGTGCGCGTGCTTGAGCGCCATGGTGTAGGTGTACAGGGCCTTGTCGCTCTGCACGTCGTGGCGCTCTGGATAGCGTTCGGCCAGCCAGCGGCCGAGCCGGCCGGCTGCCAATGCCGTGCGCACCTGCTCCTGCAGATGGTCGGGGTAGCCCTGGAGATAGCGCAGCGTGGTCACGAACGCGATGTTCGCACGGCAGGCTACAGGCGCCGAGCCCCCGTCGCTCGTCGAGCGGCGGCTCAGTAGTGGCTGACGAAGAACGCCGTGGTGGCTTCCATCGCCTGGCGCCAGCGCCGGCCGAGCTGGGGCGTGTACTCCGGATCGAACTCCGCCACCGCGGCGACCAGGCTGTCGACCCAGTATGGGTAGAGCGCCGGCGGCACCGGCGCGCGCCCGCGTGAACCATGCACGTCGGCCATCGCCGCCATCGTCCGTTCGGCCAGCCGGCTGCCGGCCGCGTGTACGATGGCCGAGCTGATGCCCCGCCGCAGCGCCATGTTCTGCTTGCTGAAATCGGTGTTTGCGAACAGCGGCGGAATATCCGGGTGGCTGCCCATGAACAGCGCGTAGAAGCGCTCGATGAAATGGCCCTTGCGCAGGCAGCGACCGTAGCTCGCCTGCAGGTCGTCGTAACTGTCGGTCATGGTGGGAATACCGCGTTCAACCAGCCGGCCACGTTAGCCGCCCGGCACACGCGTTTGGATGGGGTATGGCGTCGCAGCCGCCTGACTGCGGTCAAGCCAGCAGGACGCCCGCCCACGTCGCCAGCAGCACCACGACGAGACCGCCGATGACCGGTCGGGCGAACGGCCGGCCGCCGGCTGCAGCGGCCACCACGGCCTTGGAAACGGTATTGGCCGTCAACGCCACGACGATCGGAACCACCGCCTGTGCCGGCGCGATGCTGCCCTGGGCGGACAAGGTGGCGAAGCCCACCGCCGGCGCATGGGTGTCGGCCAGCCCGGCGACCGCCGCGGTCAGCAATAGACCGCCCTCGCCGAACCATGCCCGCAGAGCGGCGGCAACCAACTGGACGGCGGCAATGGTGGCGCCGAGGATCAGCGCGCCCTTCAGGCTGAAGGCGGCCGCACCGGCCTCGATAGCCCGGCCATCGCCGGCATCGCGGGTCCGCCACAGGACGATGACCGCTACCAGCGTCGCCGCCATCCCGCCTGCGAGCAACGGGACGGCCAGCCGTTGCAGCACGTGCAGATCGGCCACCGCCAGGATCACCGACATCTGCACGAAGGTCGCCACGGTGGACAGCACGGCGGCCGCGACCGCACGTGGTCGCTGGTCCGGCAGGCTGCGGGCACGAGCCCCCATGACGCCGATGGTCGCGGCACTGGAGACGAAGCCAGAAAGCAGCCCCGCCAGCGGCAGCGCCAGGCCGCTGCCCAGCCAGCGCAGCAGCACGTGCGCGGTGGCACCGATCGCCATCACCAGGATAACGATGATCCAGATCGTGCGCGGCTGGATCGCGTCGAACGGGCCGATCGGATGATCGGGAATCAGCGGCAGCACCATCAACGTCGCCGCCGCCAGCACCAGCAGGTTATTGAGCTCGGCCGTGGTCAGTACGCTGGAGACGAAGCGGTGCAAGCGGTCGCGGGATGCGAGCAGCCCGGTGATCGCCACACCGGTGGCTGCGGCAAGGGCAGGATGATCCACCGCCATGCCGCCCAGCACCAGGCACGCGATCAGCGCGGTCTCGGTGGTCAGCCCGGGATCGTCGCTGCGATCGCGCGCATAGGCGACCACCAGCAGCCCGGTCAGCGCCAGCAGCGCGGCGACCAGCAGGCGCAAGTCCACGCTGGCACAGACCGCCCCGAGCACGGCCACCACGGCGAACGTGCGGATCCCGGCAGCGGCCCGGTGCGCGCCGTCGCCCTTGCGCCGCTCGCGCTCGGCCCCCATCAGCAGACCGATGCCCAGCGCCACCGCCAGACCGATCCAGCCGTTCATTGCGCCGTGCCCGGACACTGGCCGGGTAACGCCCATGCGGCGAGGGAAAAAGCGATGGGCGACACGGGAGGTACTCCGGGCAGGCTCGGGCGGTTGCAGTCGATCATGCCGCAGCCGCGGCCGGGGTGCGCGTCAGCGGCGACGGCCCCAGGCCAGCCAACGCATCCCCAGGGCCAGCAACAGCACCGCCACGCAGGCGCCGTAGCCGTAGAGCGCCGGCAACACCTGCTGCCAGATCGCCCCGCTGGCGCGGCCGAACTGGCCTACCCGCGGCAACTCCACCGCCTCGTAGCCGAGCGCGGCTGCACCCGCCGTGGCAGCCGCGGCCGCCAGCAACGCGACGATGTCGAAGACACGCCGCCCCGGCGTGCGCGGCAAGGTCTTCGGGTAAGCGAAGTAGGCCCAGCCGAGCACGGCCAGCCAGGGTGCGAGCAACAACAGGGCGAGATAACGCATGCCGGGACGCCGATCAGTCCTGGGAGGCCAGTTGGTCCAGCGCATGACGCAGTCGGGCCAGGGCCTGGTCTGCCGCGTCTTCCCCACTGCCCAGCTGCAACTGGGCGACGGCGGCGCCGTCCAGTTCCAGCATCGTACCGGCGGCGGAGGTCTGCACCACGGCTGCGGCGCCGCCGAGCGAACGCAGACGCTTCTGAGCCACCCCGGCCGCCTTGGGATCGTCGAACGGATGCGACAGCAGCAGTTCCTCACCGTCGGCGGAGAACAGGCGGAAACGGAAACGGCCATCGCCGTCGCGGAAACTGGCGAAGCGCGGCGGCTTGTCGGCCCTGGCAGCCGGTGCGGCTGCCGGCGTGGCCGCCGACACCATTGCGCCCGAACGCAGGCCGATCGCGTCGCGCAGTTCGGCCACCAGTGGCCGGGCGATCGCCCGTGCCTTGCGCGCGCCTTCCTGCAATGCCGCCTCGATCTGCTCCGGCTTCGCCATCAGCTCGTCGTAACGCGCGCGCATCGGCGCGACATCGGCCTCGATGCGCTCGAACAACACCTGCTTGGCCTCGCCCCAGCCGATACCCTCCTCCAGTGCGGTACGAAACGCGTGTGTCTCCGCCTCGCTGGCGAAGGCGCGGAAGATGGTGAACAGCGCCGAGCTTTCCGGATCCTTCGGCTCGCCAGGCATCCGCGAGTCGGTGACGATGCGCATGATCGCCTCGCGCATGCCCTTGGCCCCCGCGGCGAACAGCGGAATGGTGTTGTCGTAGCTCTTGGACATCTTGCGGCCGTCCAGGCCGGGCAGCGTGGCCACCTGCTCCTCGACCAGCGCCTCCGGCAGCACGAAGAAGTCGCGGCCGTAGATGTGATTGAAGCGCTGCGCGATATCGCGCGCCATCTCGATGTGCTGGATCTGGTCGCGCCCCACCGGTACCTGGTGCGCGTTGAAGGCGAGGATATCGGCGGCCATCAGTACCGGGTACATGTACAGGCCGGCGGTGATGCCTGCATCGGCGTCCTCGCCCTCGGCGACGTTCTTGTCCACCGCCGCCTTGTAGGCGTGCGCGCGGTTGAGCAGGCCCTTGGCGGTGACGCAGGTGAGGAACCAGGTCAGCTCCGGGATCTCCGGGATGTCCGACTGCCGGTAGAAGGTGACGCGCTCCGGATCGAGCCCAGCCGCCAGCCAGGTCGCAGCGATCTCCAGCCGCGAACGCTCGATACGCGCCGGATCGTCGCTCTTGATCAGCGCGTGGTAGTCGGCCATGAAGTAGAACGCGTCCACCTCGTCGCGCCGGCTCGCGGCGATCGCCGGGCGGATCGCGCCGACGTAGTTGCCCAGATGCGGCGTGCCGGTGGTGGTGATGCCGGTGAGGACTCGGGTCTGCATGGATGCGCGCTGCCGCTCAGTGGATCAGGGTGGACTTGCCGAACAGCGATTCGACCAGGTCCACCGCCAGCTTGGCGGTCTGGTTGCGCTTGTCGTACGCGGGATTGAGCTCGACGATGTCGAGCGAGCCGAGCCGGCCGGTGTCGGCGATCATTTCCATGCACAGCTGCGCCTCGCGGTAGTTCGGGCCACCGCGCACTGTGGTGCCCACGCCCGGCGCGATGGTCGGATCGAGGAAATCCACGTCGAAGCTCACGTGCAGATGGGTATGGGCGTCGATGCCGGCGAGCGCTTCTTCCATCGTGCGCTTCATGCCGTTCTCGTCGATGTGGCGCATGTCGAACACCTGTACCTGGGCGTCGCGGATCAGCTGTTTCTCGATGTCGTCCACCGAGCGGATGCCGATCTGCCGGAACACGTCCGGCGTGGTCGCCGGCACGTGGCCGCCGATGTTCACCAGCTCGGCCGGACCGGTGCCGCACAGGCAGGCCACCGGCATGCCGTGGATATTGCCCGAGGGCGTGGCCAGCGCGGTGTTGAAATCCGAATGCGCATCCAGCCACAGCACCCGCAGCGACTTGCCCTGCGCACGACAATGCGCCGCCACCGCGGCGATCGAACCGATCGCCAGGCAGTGGTCGCCGCCTAGCATGATCGGCAAATGGCCTGCAACCAGTTCGGCATGCACCGCGGCGAACACGGACTGGTTCCAGGCGGCAACCTCGGCCAGGTGCCGATAGCCGTCCGTCGGCGGCTGCCAGGGGTTGAGCGGACCGGCCAGATTGCCGCGGTCGTGCACCTGCAGGCCACGCCTGGCCAGCTTCTCGCCGAGCTTGGCCACGCGCAGCGCCTCCGGCCCCATCGACGCGCCGCGATGCCCCGCGCCGATGTCGGTGGGAACGCCAATCAGGGAAACGTTCTGCTTGCTCATGATGCCTCGTCGTATCGGACCGCCGTGCCCGGGGTGTCGGGAACGGGCGATGCGCCAGTGCGCAAGGGGGGACGCATACGCTCCGCCACCGGTAACGAAGCATTCTAACCCGCGGGATGCCGACGGGCAGCGACGCGCCCCGTCCGCACATGCAGAAAGGCCGCGCAAGCGCGGCCTTCTTTCACCGTGGTGCCGGCAGCAGGAATCGAACCCGCGACCTACTGATTACAAATCAGTTGCTCTACCAACTGAGCTATACCGGCGTGGACTTCGATTCTAGCAGGCGACGCCGCAAGCGCGCCGGCTCAGAAGCAGCCGGTACTGTGCGACCCCACCGCCAGCTCGCGCACGCGCTGGCGCCAGGTCGCCGAACCGGCATCGGGCACCACCACGTCGAGCCAGTACTCGGGGACCGTCTCCACCCGCTCGGTCATCTGCGCCGGGAAGCCGGCGGCCACCAGTTCCTCGCGGCGCTTGCGCGCGTTGGCCGGATCCTTGAACAGGCCGAGCGAGATCGTGTTCGGCTGGTCGCCGGAGCTGACCACGAAGTAGTCGCTGACATGGGCATCGGCCAGGCGTTGCGCCACCGCCAGCGCCTGCGCGCGGCTGGCCTGCGCCGGCAGGTAGACCCACCACCCGCGCGACTGCTGCGACTGCTCCTGGCGCGAGCGGCTGCGCGCGGTCTCCTGGGCCAGCCGTTCACGCGCACTGCGCAAGGCCTGCAGGCTCGGAAATGGGCCCAGTGCCAGGCACTGGTAGCTCGCTGCGGCGGGCAGGTTGCCCGAGGTCGCCCGCATCCGGTCGGCCGCAGGCGACGACGCGGCAGCGGCGACCGCAGCGGACGAGTCGGGCGCCACTCCGGCACTGGCCTCCTGCGCCGGTGCCGCGGCAACCAGGTCCGGGCGCTCGGTCAGCAAATGCAACACCGGCACGCCCGGGTCGGCGACGCTCGGCACGCTGACGTCGTCCTGCCCGAGCACCAGCCAGGCACCCACGGCGATATTGAGCGCGATCAGCAGAACGAACAGGAGACGCAGGAACATCCGGAATTCTCGACGCGGTACTGGCGGGGATTCTAGACGGCTGTGGCGGCCGGCAACGCAGTACCGCTCCACACCGCCAGACCGCGCAGTACGCCGTCGGCAAACCATTCGCCCGGCCGGGCGACCAGTGCGCGCAGCAAGGACGCGTCGCCGCCGCCGAACAGCAGGCATGGTTCGACACCGAGCGCAGCCCCGGCCTGTGCCGCGAAGCGCTCGACCAGCGCGGCGCAAGCGCCCCAGCAACCGGAGGCCACCGCGTCGGCGGTGTTGTCTGCCATGGCGACGACCTCGCCCGGACGCTCCGGCCGAACCTGCACCGTGGCACCGAGCAGCGCCTGCTGCATCAGCAGCGGGCCGGGCGCGATCAGGCCACCGAGGTGCCGGCCATCGCCACGCAGGGCATCCAGCGTCAACGCCGTGCCGACGCCGACCAGCACGCACGGTGAGCGTCCTTCGGCATGTGCAGCAACCATGGCGAGAAAACGATCCACGCCAAGGCGCGATGGCTCGGCATAGGCACTGCGCACGCCGCAGGCCTCCGCCGGACTGCGCACCCAGGTAACGGTCGCCACCGCGTGCTGGCGCAATTGCGCCTCCACCAGCGCCTCGCGCTCGCCGTCGACGACCGATGCACCGAACACCGCCTCCGGCGGCGGCAGCCCGGACCACTCGGTGGCAAGGCGTCCGGCCACAGGCCCGGACCAGGCGATCGCCCCTTCGCCGAGTCGCCGCCCGTCCTGGAGCGCCCACCACTTGAGCCGGGTATTGCCGAGATCGAGCAGCAGCCTCATACGCCGCGCACCGTGACTTCGGCGCTGTCGATCCACCGCTTGCTGCCGTCGTCCTGCCGCAGGCACAGGGCGCCGCGGGCATCGACGCCTGCGCCGATGCCGTGCAGGTCGCCCTGTGCGCCACTGAGCGCCAGCGGCCGGTCGCGAAGGAGGTCGTGGCGGCCGTAATCGTCGACAAAGCCGGCGAAACCGTCCCGCTCGAAAACCGCCAGACCCTCGACCAGGGCCTCCACCAGCGCTGCCGCCACCCGGTTGCGCGAAGGCGGCTCGCCGCCGCACAACCCGGCAAGATCGGCCACCGGCTGCCCGGCCTGATCGCGCAACGCCGGCGTCAGCCGCAAGTTCAGGCCGATGCCGATCACCGCCGCGCAGGGTCCCTGGTACTCGCCGCTGACCTAGACCAGGATGCCGGCGAGCTTGCCGCCGTCGGCGAGCACGTCGTTGGGCCACTTCAGTCCGGCCCCGTGGATACCGAGCGCTTCGAGCGCACGCATCACGATCACGCCCACCGCCAGCGAGAGGCCACCGAGCCCGGCCATCCCGGCCTCGAAGCGCTTCAGGCACGACAGGTACAGATTGAGTCCTGGCGGCGACAGCCAGCTGCGACCGCGCCGACCGCGACCGGCGGTCTGGGTCTCGGCCAGCACGATGCCCAGGTCGGGCATGGCGGTGCCACGACGCAGCAACTCGCTGGAGGTCGAATCCAGCTCCCAGAACACTTCCAGCGTACCGAGCCGGCTGCGTGCGACCGGAGCCAGCGCGGCCACGATGCGGCCGGCATCGAGCATTTCCACCGGCCACGGCAGGCAGTAGCCGGCACTGCCGTGCGATTCGACCGGCATGCCACGGGCGCGCAGGGCCTCGACCTGTTTCCAGATCGCGGCGCGGGTCACCCCGGCGGCTTCGGCCAACCGGTTGCCGGATACGGGGCGCCCCGGGGCCAGCGCGGCGAGCAGCTCAGGCGCTTGCATCAGGTAAAGGCCCCGGGCACGGACGCGCCGGAGAAAAGCATGAGGACACACATGGCGGCGGATTCTATCCGGTCGCTTGCCGCTACCCCATCCGCCGGGCGCGAAGCGCCGTGCGGGGACACTGGCGACGAGTCGGGCTTTCTGTCAATCTCGGATGTCTGGATCATGCGAATCAAGGGGTTGAGTCGCCATGAACGCATCGCGCTGGATCGTCGGATGTGCCCTCGCCGCGGCCTTGTCGCTGCCGGCGTTCGCGTCGGCGGGGCCGGCCGATCTCGGCGGTCTCGACGGAGCCACGCAGCAGTCGGGTACCGGCAATACAACCTCCCGGACCCTGGTCAACGGTTCGTCGGCGGCTGGCGGGGAGGATCCGACGACGCTCGCCTCGCGCAGCAGCACCGACGCGCCCGCCAGCAGCTCCAGCGATGCGGACAGCGATCCGGGTGGCAGCCTGCCGGTCAGCGGCAGCGCACGGCAGTCGGCGCCGCATCACTCCAGCCCCGGCTGGCAGTCGTTGCTGCCAGGTTCGATCCAGTAACGCAGGTTGCACCAGCTACCGGTCAGCCTGGTGGCAGTTCGACGCTGAAGCGCGCGCCGCCCAGCTCGGGCGAACGATCCACCGTCAGTTCGCCGCGATAGGCCCGCACGATGTCCTGCACGATGGACAGGCCGATGCCATGGCCCTGGACCCGCTCGTCGCCGCGCACGCCGCGCTGCAGGATCCGCTCGATCTGGTCCGGCTCGATGCCCGGGCCGTCATCCTCCACGCTGAGCAGCAACCCCGGGCGCTGCTTGCCTGCCCGGGGACGCGCATTGGCCATCAGCAACACGCGGTGGCGCGACCACTTGAAGGCATTCTCCAGCAAGTTGCCCATGAGCTCGAGCAGGTCGCCCTGTTCTCCATAAAATGCCGCCCCGTCCTCGATGTCGAACTCGCAAAGGATGTTTTTCGCGGCATAGACCTTTTCCAGGCTCTGCACCAGGTCTTCGGCATGCGAGGCAACCGGGATCGCCGTGGCGAACGGCTGCCGGCCCGTGGTGGCGGCGCGCGCCAGCTGGTATGCAACCAGCTCGTCCATGCGGCGCACCTGGTCGAGCACCTCGTGGGTGAGCAGCGGCGCCTCGCTGGACGACTCCAGCCGCGAGCGGATCACCGCCAGCGGCGTCTTCAGGCTGTGGGCCAGGTCGGACAACGTATTGCGATACCGGGTGCGTTGCTCGCGCTCGCTTTCGATGAAGCCGTTGATGCGCTCGGTAAGGCCGGTCAGTTCGAGCGGATATTGGCTGTCGAGGAAGTCGCTCTTGCCGCGCTCGACCCGACTCATGTCCCCCGCCACCTTGCGCAGCGGCGTGAGGCTCCAGCGCAACAGCAGCATCTGCAGCACGATCAGCATCACACCGAGGGTCGAGAGGTAGACGATCAGCGAGCGGCGATAGGTAGCGTTCTCGCCCTTGAACTGGTCTTCGGTCTGGGCCACGGTGAACGTGAGCGGCACCTTCCGGTCGTCCTGCGACTCGAACACCACGCCGTAGCTGTAGTAGTACAGCCTCCCCATGCGGGTATCGATCGGCCCGACGAAGCGCGTTTCGCCTGGGCGCAAAGGCGAGAGGAAGCCGAAATCCCTGCCGATCGCCGATGACGACTCCCAATGGAAACCGTCGTCGCCGATGGCAACCGCGTAAAGCCCGGAGCCGGGCCGCGAAAAGCTGGGATCCGGCGAGGAGTACGGCATCAACAGGCGCCCGTTGCGACCGACGTCGATCAGCGCAAGGTATGCCAGCACGTCGTTTTCCAGCCGGTCGCGCAGCCCGCTCAGCGCGGTCTGGTACTTGGCCTGCGACAGCGTGACGCCGATGATGCCGAGGACACCGGCCAACGCCAGGCCGGTCGCCATCGCCGCACGCGCCGCCAGCGACAGCGGGCGGCGCGACGCGCGTGGCTCAGTCCTCGTCGCCGTCGCTGCGGGGGATGGCAAAGCGGTATCCGCGTCCACGCACGGTCTCTATGGGCTTGATGGTGCTTTCGGGGTCGAGCTTGCGGCGCAGGCGGCCGATGAACACCTCGAGCACGTTGGAATCGCGGTCGAAGTCCTGCTGGTAGATGTGCTCGGTCAGGTCGGCCTTGGAGACCAGTTCGCCGGCATGCAGCATCAGGTACTCGAGTACCTTGTACTCGTAGCTGGTCAGGTCGACCGCCTTGCCTTCGACCATGACCGTCTGTGCGGTGGTATCGAGCTTGATCGGGCCGCAGGCGAGTATCGGCTTGGACCAGCCGCTGGCGCGGCGGACCAGCGCATTGATGCGGGCCAGCAACTCCTCGACATGGAACGGCTTGACCAGGTAGTCGTCGGCGCCGTGCTTGAGACCCTCCACCTTGTCCTGCCAGCCGCCGCGGGCAGTGAGGATCAGGATCGGGTAGCGCTGGCCGGCCTCGCGCAGCGACTTGATCAGGTCCATGCCGGACATCTTCGGCAGGCCGAGGTCGATGATCGCCAGGTCGAACGGCACCTCGCGGCCCAGGTACATGCCTTCCTCGCCATCCTGGGCGGTGTCTACGGCGAAGCCATCGCGCTTGAGGCGTGCAGCGAGGGTCTCGCGCAGAGGAGCCTCGTCCTCCACCAAAAGGATGCGCATCAGTGTTTCTCCTTGTTGCCCCGGCCGCTACCGGCCGGATTCTTGGTTGACTGGGCCGGCGCCGGACGTCGATCCGACTCGGAGGGCACGGTGACCGTGCGGACATAGCCCTTGGGCGTAAGCACCTTGATGCGGTACTCGGTCCTGCGCCCGAATTCCCGGCGATCCGCCGACAATATCTTGCCCCCGGTCTCGTGCTGCACCTGCTCCACTGCCTGGTCCAGGGTCAGGCCGTCAGCCTGCTTGGCCCGGCCCGGGGCGGCGACTGCCAGCAGCAGCGATGCGACCAGCAGGCGCGACAGAATAAGCGTCTTGGATGTCATGCGTTCGTGATCCGACCGCGCCGGGGAAACCGCGGGACGTCCGAGGTTAAGGGCCGTGGCCTGAATAGTGGCCCGAACGAAAATCGCTGTCATGCCGCGGCGCGCACCGGGTCCACCGCCTGCTCCAGCAGGTCCCAGCCGGCACCCGGCTGGTGCGCTCCCTCGCTCAGTACTCGGCGGAAGGCGCGCGCCCCCGGCTGCCCCTGGTAAAGCCCGAGCAGATGCCGGGTGATGTGCTTGAGCGCCGTGCCGCGCGCCAGCTCGGCCTCCACGTAGGGCCGCAGGTGGGCCAGCACCGTCTCGCGGGACGGCAGCGGCTCGTCATGTAGGGCCGTCTCCAGCTCCGCAAGCAGGAACGGGTCGTGGTAGGCCGCGCGCCCCAGCATCACTCCGTCGACGAATCGCAGGTGCTGGCGCACCTGCGGCACCGTGGCGATGCCGCCATTGATCACCACGGTGAGCCCCGCGAATTCCTGCTTGAGGCGATAGACCCGGTCGTAGTCCAGCGGCGGGATCTCCCGGTTTTCCTTCGGACTGAGGCCTTGCAACCAGGCCTTGCGGGCATGGACGACCAGGGTGTCCACGCCGACCCCGACCATCGTCTCGGTAAAGCGCTGCAGATCGTTGTAGGCATCCTGGTCGTCCACCCCAATGCGGCATTTGACGGTGACCGGCGTAGCGTGCCCGGCGGCTCCGACCGCATCCCGCATCGCCCGGACGCACTGCCCGACCAGCGCTGGCTCGAGCATCAGACAGGCGCCGAAGCGCCCGGACTGCACCCGGTCCGAGGGGCAGCCGACATTGAGGTTGATTTCGTCATAGCCGGCCTGCGCTCCCAACAGCGCGGCGTGCGCCAGCTCGTGCGGATCGCTGCCGCCCAGCTGCAACGCCACGGGATGTTCCTGCTGGCTGTGTTCGAGCAGCCGCACCTGACCACCGCGGACCAGCGCCGCACTGGTGACCATTTCCGTGTACAGGCGCGCACGGGGAGACAGCAGGCGATGGAAGTACCGGCAATGCCGATCGGTCCAGTCCATCATCGGGGCAACGCAGACGCGCCAGGGGGAGGCTTGGGAGGGGGTCGCTCTATGCATACGCGTATGGTCGCCGAATTCGGCCGGTTTGGCTCGCGCCGCCAACCCGGTGTGTGCGTCGACACAACTTCGCGAAACAATTGGCTGCTAGTATTGGCACACAGTGAAGTCAAGGGAACTGGGTCACGTTTATGAAGCTCATCCAGATCATGTCCGTCGTGCTTGCCGGCCTGCTGCTGGCAGCCTGCGCCACCACGCAGGGTTCCAGTACCGCGCCGGTCTTCAATCCACAGGCGCAGGCCATGACCGAGTACCACATCGGCGTGGATGACGTGCTCCAGGTGTCGGTGTGGAACAACCCCGAGCTCGGGGTGAAGGTGCCGGTGCGCCCCGACGGTCGCATTACCGTGCCACTGATCGGCGACGTGGTGGCCGGAGGCAAGACACCCGACGAGGTCTCCGCCGACATCAAGGACCGCCTGAAGGCCTTCATCCGCGACCCGCAGGTGGCGGTGATCGTCACCGACCTGCGCAGCCACGAGTACCTGCTGCGCGTGCGCGTCACCGGCGCGGTACGCAACCCGGTCTCCATTCCCTACCACCAGGGCATGACCGTGCTGGACGCAGTGCTGGCGGCCGGGGGCATCACCGAATTCGCGGCCCCGGACCGCACCGAGCTGTATCGCAAGACCGAATCGAGCACTTCGTCCTACGCGGTGCATCTGGGACAGATCCTGCAGGACGGAAAACTGACCACCAACTACCCGGTCCAGCCGGGTGACGTGATCACGGTCCCGCAGCGGTCGTTCTGAACCAGGAAAGCCCGACAGGGGGGCGGTGTGACCATGAAGGACGAACAACCGAGTCTGCAGGCCTTGCTGCCGGTGCTGGCGACCGAGGCCAGGCGCAGGCTTGGCACGATGATCCTGATCTTCGCGGCGATCGCGCTGGGCGCGCTTGCGCTGGGCCTGGCGTGGCCCAAGCGCTATGACGCCGCGGTCACGATCCTCGCCCAGGAAAGCAGCATCATCACGCCACTGATGGAAGGTGCGGCCTCGCCGACCGGCAACAAGAACCGCGCCAGCATCGCCCGTGACGTGATCTTCAGCCGCTCGGTGATGAACCAGGTGCTGGCCGACGCCGGTCTGCTCAAGGACAAGCCCTCGCCCGCCGAGGTCGACCGCATCATCGACGGGATCAAGGCGCGCACCACGGTGAAGCTCTCGCACGGCAACCTGATCACCATCGGTTACCACGACTCCGATCCCAAGCGCGCGTTCGAGGTAACCCGCGATTTCGGCAAGTTGTTCATCAGCGAGAGCCTGGCATCCAAGCAACGCGAGAGCCGCGACGCCTACGAGTTCATCGACAGCCAGGTCGAGGCCTACCGCCAGAAGCTGACCGCGGCCGAGGAGAACCTCAAGCGGTACCGCGAGAACAACGTCGACGCCCGCCCGGGAAGCGACGCCAACATCAATTCGCGCATCAGCGACCTGCGCACCCAGGTGGAGACGGCCAAGCTCGACCTGATGCAGAAGCGCTCGCAGGAGGCGTCGCTGGTGTCCCAGCTCTCGGGCGAATCCGAAGTGACGGCGGTGCAGACCACCGACGGCGTCTACCGCGCCCAACTGGCCGATCTGCAGGCGCAGTTGGACAAGCTGCTGCTCAACTACACCGACGAATATCCGGACGTGGTGCGGATCCGCCACCAGATGGACGACCTCAAGCGGCAGATCCAGGCCAACGACGCCAAGCGGCAGGCCGCCAAGCTGGCCGGCACGCCGATGGCGATCGATGGCAACGCGCAGTTCAACCCGCTGTACCAGCAACTGAAGAGCCAGCTCGCCGCGCTGCGCGCGGACATCGCCGCCACCGCCGCGCGCATGAGCGCCAGCCAGGCCATGCTCAACGACGAACTCGAGCGCGCCAAGCGCGTGGCCGGTTCGGAGAACGTGGTCGCCGAGCTGACCCGCGACTACGACGTCAATCGCGACGTCTACCAGGACCTGCTCAAGCGCCGCGAGAATGCGCGCGTTTCGATGAATCTGGACGCCACCCAGCAAGGCCTCAACTTCATCGTGCAGGATCCGGCCGTGCTGCCGCTGGCGCCATCCGGGCTGCGCTTCATCCACTTCGCCATGGTCGGCATCGTCCTGGCCATCGGCACGCCGCTGGCCCTGCTGTTCATGCTGGTGCGCTTCGACCCGCGCGTGCGTTCGGCCGAGCAACTGGAGCGCCTGACCGGACTGACCATGCTCGCGACCGTGCCCTATTACCAGACGCCGCACGACCGGCGTCGCCAACACGTGCAGACCACCATGCTGGGTATCGTGGCGCTTGGAGTGGTACTGGCCTACCTGGTATCGGTGTGGTTCAAGCTGAAGGGAGCGGCATGACCATGCGCAACGACCAACCCCAGAACGGCGAACTGCGGGCGGTGGCGTCCGTCGCCGGCGACCAGTTGCCGCAGAAGAGCGGCAGCCAGTCCATCGCACGGATGAACGAGACCAGGGCGCTCGTCCCGGGGCAGCTGGAGCAGCGCCGCCTGATCCACGCCGACCAGTCCGCGCGCGGCCAGGCCGACGTATTCCGCGAAATCCGCACGCGCCTGCTCGAGCTGAGCAACGGCAACAACTTCATCACCCTGGTGGTGGCGGTCAGTCCAGGCTGCGGCGCCAGCTTCGTGGCGCGGAACCTGGCTGCCGCGTTCGCGTTCGACCAGGCCAAGACCAGTCTCCTGATCGATTGCAACCTGCGTTACCCCGAGCAGCACAACGTGCTGGGCGTGGATGCCGGACAGGGCGGGTTGATCGACCTGCTGGACAGTCCGGCCCGCGGCATCGAATCGGTGATCTACCCGACCGTGCTGCGCCACGTGCGGCTGATCCCCGCCGGCACCGCGCGCGAGAACCTGAGCGAGTACTTCACTTCGCAAAACATGCGCAGCCTGATCGACTCGCTGCGCGACCGCTACGACGACCGCTACATCTTCCTGGACGGCCCGGCAGCTAAGGGCGCGCCGGATGCACGCATCCTGGCCGACCTGGCGGATTTCATCGTGCTGGTGGCCGGCTACGGCAAGGACACGCCAAAGGCGATCCACGATGCCGCGGCCAAGTTCGACCGATCCAAGCTGGCAGGCGTCGTGTTCAACCACGCCCCCTGACGGGCGCGGGCGATTGACCGGGGCGAACGCTCGCCCCGGCGGATCGCCCGGCGATGCCAGAGGGGCAAACCACGGGCGCACCGGCGGGGAAACGGTGCGACTCCCGGATCAAATCGCCAGGTCCGCCTGGCGCAGGGGAATTGAAGGAGAACGATATGTCCAGGCCCACGCCGTTGGCCTCAGGCATCGCCCTGGTGCTCGCCCTGGCGCCGCTCGCCGGCACCGCTACCGAGCTCAACTACACGCTCTACACCGGGCTCGAGCGCAGCGACAACATCCAGCTGGTCAGCACCAACCCGATCAGCCAGACCTCGCTGATCCCCGGGTTCAATTTTTCGCTGGTCCAGCAAGGCGCCACGGTCCAGGCCAGCGTGCTCGGCGACATGCAATACCGGGACTACCTCGGTAGCCGCTTCACCAGCCAGACCCAGACCTCGCTGGCCGGCACCGTCAACTGGACGATGCTGCCCCAGCGCCTGGACCTGACCGTGGACGACTACGCCAGCGTGCAGCCGGTGGACTACCTGGCAAGCGACGCGCCGAGCAACCAGCAGCAGACCAACGTGCTGTCGATCGGCCCCACCCTGCATTTCGGCGTCGGCGCCGGGTTCGTCGGACAGGCCGAGCTGCGCTATCTGAACAGCTACGCGCAGAAAACCCAGAGCTTCAACTCGCAGCGCGGCCTCGCTGCGCTCAGGCTCGTGCGCCAGCTCAATCCCACCGACCAGATCTCCTTCAACGCCGAGCAGCGCCGGGTAGTCTTCAACAACCGCGACCAGGGCAATGCCGACTACGACAGCACCGAGCTGTACAGCCGGTATGTCAGCAAGCTCGCCCGGCTGGACATCGACGCCGCGCTGGGGTGGTCGCGCATCGCCTTCGGTCAGCCGGCGCGAGGCAACGAGACCAGCCCGCTGGCGCGGCTGAGCCTGACCTGGCATGCGACCGACCGCAGCGCCTTTGGCGTGGCCGGGTCCCGGCAGTATTCCGATGCCGCAGAGGGCCTGATGCAGCCGATCACCCCGGGCGACACCATCCTGACCGGTGGCATCAACGGCGGCATCAACGGCGACAGCAACACCGGCAGCATCACCGTGAACTCGGAGGTGTACCTGGAACGCCGCGCCGAGGTGAACTACAGCTATCGCACGGCACGCCTGCTGTTCACCCTCGCGCCGCGCTATTCGCGGCTTACCTACAGCGAGACGCCTGCGTTCAACCAGACCGCGCGCGAATTCCGTACCGGCCTGGACTACAACCTGAGCCCGACGATCATCCTCTCCGGCTACTTCGAAAAGGAGAGCCGCTCCTATCAGACGCAAAACCGCAAGGACCACTCGACCGGCTACGTCGCCAGCCTGACGCGGCAGGTCAACTCGCACTGGAGCTGGCGCGCGAACTTCAGCCGGCGCTGGCGCACCAGCAACATACCCGGCCAGGGCTTCAACGAGAACCGCGTCTACCTGGGAGTCTCCTACACGCGATGATGGCAAGGAGCGACGGAACCGCCCCGCACCACTTCGGGCCAGACGAACAGTTGTTCGGGGTGTACCACGCGCCAGCCGCTACGCGGCCTGGCGCCGGCAGCGTACTGCTGT